>Ga0182741_1003287_pt1 | contig 17390 bp, 11 predicted proteins | sample eDN5th37CBELigOP_FD_128874 | JGI IMG/M metagenome (GOLD analysis project Ga0182741, IMG submission 128874) | Enriched Organic Plus compost microbial communities from Emeryville, California, USA - eDNA 5th pass 37_C BE-Lig OP (version 2) (version 2) ...
CGACGTGTTCGGGCCCGTACCAGCCGACGCGGCCTTCCCGACGAGGAGGGTCGAGGAGTCGACGCTTCTGGTAATAGCGGATCGTGTCGACCGAGAGCTGCGCCTTCTGGGCGAGCTCCTCGATGCGGTACTCGGGCGACAACGTCGTGGCCACGCGCCCATTCTAGGAGTGTTCACTCCCACGGTTTGGCTCGGCGACACCCACTCAATCGGCGCCGGAGGGCATGGCCCCCGGGGGCGGCGCGGCGGCGTCGAGGGTGCTGCCCGTGATGCTGGTGCTCACCAGCGGCGCGCCGAATCGACGACTCGCGGCCCCCGTGAGCACGCTCACGACGAAGAGCAGGGCGGCCGCGCCCATCGTGGTCGCACGGAGCCCGACCTGGTCTCCCACCCACCCCTGCACCACGCTCCCGAGGGGGTAGAGCGAACCGAGGATGATCATGTTGGTGGAGAGGACCCGCCCCCGTAGGGCGGCGGGTGTGCGGAGCTGCGTGATCGTGTTGAACGTGGACAGTCCCCCCAGGTACACCGCCCCGACCGCGATGATCGTGATCGCACCGAACACGAGATTGGGACTCCCCGCGTAGGCGATGAGCGCCAGGGGGAGAGCGAGGACGACCGCGCGGTAGAGATCGCGTGCACCGAGCTTGCGCATGAGCGCGTTGAGGGAGAGGGCCATGAGGACCGCGCCCACACCCTGACCGGTGACGAGTACCGACGTGCCGAGGTCCTCTCGGTCGGTGAGCAGCGTGGCGAAGGAAGGGATGAGCGCGATGAACGGTGCGGCGAGAAACGAGTTCAACGCGAAGTAGCCGATGACCGAGCGAATGCCGGGCTCGTGGCGAACGAACGAGAGGCCCTCGCGGATGGAGCGCAGCATCGACGTGTCGCGGTTCGCCACCGGCGTCGGAATGGTCAGGGGAAGGATGGCGAGAACGGGGGCCACGAAGCTCGCCGCGTTCAACGCGAAGGCCCACTCGTACCCACCGAATCCGATCACGAGGCCCGCGAGCACCGGGCCGATGATGCGGCCGAGGTTGTACTGAGCCGACGAGAGCGCGAGCGCGCCCGCGAGCTCGTCCTCCGGTACGAGCTCAGGGAGGATTGCCATGAACGCCGGGAAGCCGACGGCGCCGATGCATCCGTTGACGAGCGCGATCGCGGCGACGAGCGGCGCGGTGGCCACATCGGTCGCGATGGTGATCGTGAGGACGATCGCGAGCGCCGCGGCCACGGTGTTGGATCCGACGAGCAGCGCCTTGCGAGGGAGTCGGTCGGCGAGTGCGCCGCCGAAGGGTCCGACGACCGCGCTCGGCACGAAACCGGCGGCGGCGACGAGGCCGACCCACGCGGCCTGCCCGGTGGTGCGCTCGACGAAGATGCCGAGGCCCACGGTCTCCATCCACGTGCCGATGTTCGACGCGAACGCGCCGACCCACACTCGCCGATACCCGCGATGTCGAAAGGGGGCGAGCGCGCCTGCTGACACGATGTCGGACGCTACCGGTGCGAGCGCAGCGACTTAGAAGCCGAGACCGCCGGGAGCGGGGGGAGTGGGACGGGTGGCGTCTTGGTGTGCGAACTGGGGAACCGTCGGGGTCGACACCGGCGGCCGGGCGGGCTCGACGGGCGGTGTCGGTGTCGGTGCGGGCGGAGTGAGGTCGGGTGCATCGGCCCACAGCCAGGTGGACACTTCGGGGGCCGGCGGCGGGGTGATCGCCTCGACCCGCTCGGTCGAGGCGACCCGAGAGACGCCTGGGTGCTTGGTCACTTCGACGTGCGGGAGCGGTGGGCGACCGAGGTCGGGGTCGAAGTCGAGGCCCACGGCGTCGCGCAGATCGTTCGCAATCTCGATGATCTCGTCGCGCGTGTAGGGGTTGTCACGCGAGCCCCACGCCTCATGGTCATCGGGCAGGCCGAACAGGTGACCGGCCAATTCGAGCGCGGCATGTCGTACCGACTCCGCTCCCTTGTGATCGCCAAGTTCGGCTTGGACCTCGCCGGCGAGTGCCATCGCGTGGACTGCCCGAGCCGTGCGCTTGGCGACGAGGGAGAGGTCGACGGCCCTCTCGGCCTCGCGCGCCGCGGCCTTGCAGAGTTCCTCGCGGGCCTGGCTGCCGGTGGGCAGCGTCGTCGCCCGGTTGAACAGGATTGCCGACTCCCGATTCCGGTACCAGGACTCGAAGTCGGGGCTCGTGGCCATGTGGCGCAGCGCACGGGCGCGCATGTCCTGGGCCAGCTGCGCGTGCGCGGGAATCACCTGCTTGTGCGGATGATGCTCCGGCAGTCCGTCGTCGACGGCGAGCGCCTCGAGGGCCGCGTGCTCGGGGGTGATACCGCGTCGGGCCGCCATCTGGTCGCGGGCGAGGTCGACGAACACCAGGGCCATGTCGATGTCACCGCCGTCGATGAGCCGTTCGGCGAGGCTGCGTACCGACGCGACATCGGCATTGATGAGTGACGTGCGAGCGTCCGGGTCGCGCACCCAGGCGTCGAGGAACTGGTTGAGGAACCAGGCCCGCTGGTCGTCGGTGAGCATGGCCGCCGCGTGCACGATGGCGTCGGCCGCGCGCTCGCCCTGGCCGAACTCCCACGCGCGGGCGGCGAAACGGTGGGCATTGGTCAGGTGGCTCGGGCCGTCGGCGCCCTCGCCGGGGCGCAGCGGCCCGGCCATCGGCTGCTCGCCGAGGCGCCCCGCCACCTCCGCGGACCGCGCCGCGGCAATCGCGAGCGCATCGGTCGCGTAGTCGTGGCGCCGGGCCGCCTCGGCCTGGTTCGCGAGGACCGCCAGCAACTGGATCGACACGTCGACTGCCTGTACCCGAGCGAGCGCGTACTCCAGGTGGGTGGGATCGAGGGACGGCTGCGCATCCGGGTACGCCTCGAACTCCTGAGCGGCCCAACGTGCCCATTCGCGCAGTGTGGTGACTACCGCTTCCCTGCTGTCGACACCCTCGGTCACGGCCTGCGCCTCGACGCCCACCGCTTGCGCCTCGAGTTGCCGCCCGGAGCGCTGGAGCATCAGCGCTTCGATGTCGAGCCACGTGCGTTCGATCGTGGCCCCGGGGGTGACACGAAGCTGGTGGAGCGCGTGCGCCAAGTCGGTGATGTGCTGCTCGGTGAGGTACTCGGCGGCGGCGGGGTGCTGGCGTGCTTCCAGCGCCAAGCCGAAGCGGATGTTCGCGGAGGCCCACTCGGCAGTCGCTCGCGGGCCCCAGCCGGGTTCGTTCGTCAGCGGCTCCAGCTCGATCGCCCCTCGCTGCATCCACCAGCCCGGGTCCGTCTCGGCGTGTTCGCGTTCTTGCCAGCTCAAGGTCGTCGACCGGATGGGGAGGACCAGTCCGGGGCTCTGGGCGAACTGCACCGCGATCTCGCACGTGGTGCGGGCCATGAACAGGTAGATCTCATGAGCGAGCACGTCCGCTCTCTGGGCCGCCTCGGGAGCCACGGAACGGTCTTCGCGCTGTTTCTGGAGCCGGGCGTAGAGCTGGTGGGACTGCTCCCAGATCGCCGTGAGTTCTTCCGGCTTCGGGGTCGTGCCCGGGGCGAAGGCCGCGCGCCAGCGGTCGGCCAGGGCACCGAACCCATCGCCGAATTTGAGGAGATCCTGATCCGTGAGTTCTCCGGCCACACCCAAATCATAAGCGCAGGTTGCGAATGAGGCGAATCAGGTGACGCAACAACAAGCGGTCAGGAGGCTTCGGCGGCCGCCACGGTGTTGGCGGCGAGCATGGCCACGGTCATGGGGCCGACGCCGCCGATCCGGGGGGTGATCCACCCGGCGACCTCGGCGACGTCTTCGCGGACATCCGGCGCGACCTTGCCGTCGATGATGCGCTGGCCGGCGCTGACCACCGCAGCTCCCGGGCGCACGAGATCCGGGGTGATGATGCCGGGCACGCCCGCACCTCCCACGAGGATGTCGGCCTGGCGGGTGTACGCGCCGAGGTCGGACACCCCGGTGTGCACGACGGTCACGGCCGCATTCGCGTGCGGTTCCTTCAGCGCGAGGAGAAGCGCGAGTGGTCGTCCCACGGTGATGCCGCGACCGACGATCACGACGTGGCGCCCGGCGATCTCCACGCCGGAGTCGACGAGGAGTCGCTGAATCCCCGCGGGGGTACAGGGCCGAGGGGCCTGGACACCCATGGTGAGCAGGCCCAGGTTCACCGGATGGAGGCCGTCGGCATCTTTCGCCGGGTCGATGGCGGCCAGAACCGCCGCTTCGTCGCACTGCGGGGGGAGCGGCAGCTGCACGATGTAGCCGTGGACGTCGGGATCGGCGTTGAACGCCGCGACCGCGGCCAGCACGTCTTCGGTGGTGGCATCGGCCGGGAGCGCCCGATGGATCGATCGCATGCCGATCGCCTCGCAGGCCGCGTGCTTGCGGCCCACGTACCGAGCGCTCGGGCCGTCATCACCCACGAGGATCGTTCCGAGCCCGGGGGTGATGCCCCGCGTGGCTTGCAGGGCGGCAATGCGAGTTTCGAGCTCGGCGTAGACGATCGCGGCGCTGCGTTGGCCGTCGAGCAACTGTGCAGTCATGCGCCGAGTCTCGCACCGCGCCCAGGCGCAACTCGGCTCGGATCCGCACGGTGTGAGGATCCACCGTGCGGGTGGGCCCTCACCGCGACGCGGGCGTTCAGTCGCGCAGCTTGTTGACCAGTGCCCACGAGGCGGGGAGCGCCAGGCCCGCCACGACGAGCTTGAGCAGATCGCCGATGAGGAACGGTGCAACACCCAACTCGATGGCGCGCTGCATCGAGATGTCGAGGAACGAGGCGAGCCACACGGTGCCGAGCGTGAGGATGATGACGGTGCCGGCCAACATGGCCTGAATCGAGGTGACGACGTTGCGATCCTGGCGCCGTTCGGCAAGCCAGCCGACCACGCCGGCCGCCACGATGAACCCGACGAGGTACCCGAACGTGGAGCCGGTCGCGGCCTCCCACCCGCCGCGACCATTCGTGCCTTCGACGAACACGGGCAGTCCGACCAGCCCCATGAGGAAGTACAGACCTTGGCTGAGCGCACCGAGGCGCGAGCCGAGCGTTGCCCCCGCGAGCAGCACCGCGAACGTCTGCATGCTCACCGGCACCGGATTGCCCGGGAGATAGAACTTGAGCTGCGCGCAGACGGTGGTGAGCAGCGCGCCGCCGATCACGAGCGCGATCGCCACGACTCGCGTCCGCGGGAAGAGTGTGGACGCGAGCGTCGGGCCAACAGTCGGTGCGAGCGGTGGGGTCGCGGCAGTCACCAGGGGTCTCCCTCGAGTCGTCGGGTGTCGCGGCATTCTGACCGACGAAGCCGCGCTGGGGTTACTCGGGTCGATTCGTGCGGGCGATACGTTCACGGCGTGGGCCGCCGACTTCGCCAAGTGCTCGACGTGTCTTCGCCGATCGGACCGGCCGCAACCCTTGTGGCCGAAGCCGGGCTCGTGGCCGCGGCGGCCGTGTTCCGCGTGCTGCAACCGCGCATTTCGCCGCGTTACGCGGCGGCGGTGAACGTGGGCGGGGCCCTGGCGTGTGTGGCGGTGGCTCATCGGCTGGGTGCGACGAACGACGATCTCGGGGTCCACCCTCGCCGCGTGGTGCGCGGTGTGCTGACGGGCGCAGCGGCGGCGACGCTCATCGGTGCCACGGTTGCGGGTGCGTACGCGCTCCCCGCGACGCGTGCGCACTTCGACGGTCATGTCGACGACCCGTCACTTCGGGCCACACTGCGCGAAGTGCTCGTGTCGATTCCTTTCGGGACTGCCCTGAGCGAAGAGCTCATTTTCCGCGGCGCCATCCATGGGCTCTCCGCGCGCCGATTCGGACCCATCGGCGCGCTCGCGACCGACGTCGTGCTCTTCGGCTTGTGGCATCTCGGCGACCACGGGGCGGCCCGTAATGCGCTGCCCGAGGAGCGGCACCCCGCGCTCGCCGCAGTCGGCACGGTCGTGGCCACCGGGCTCGCGGGCGCCGGCTTCAGCGGTTTGCGGATGTGGTCGGGGTCGGTTCTCGCACCGATCCTGGCGCACGATGCGCTCAACGTGTCGGGCTATCTCGCGGCGCGTCAACGGACCATACGCAACCACGACTCCTGAACATCATTGACGGCCGTTGCATCCGATTGCGCAACGGGGAAAGCTGGGGCGTCTCGATGAGCGAGAGGAGACGCGATGCAGGTTCGCGATGCTCACACCCCCGTCGACACGCGCCCCGGCGCTGCGGTGACGCCACCGGAAGCATCCGGCGGATCATCGCCGCGTGGCCTCGCCGCGGTCATCGCATCGATCCTTGGCACGTCCGACCTCCCGGTGGCGATCGAGTGTTTTGACGGATCGCGTGTCGGGCCGCGGTCGTCTCCCGCGACTATCGTGATCGAGCGGCCGGACGCCATTCGTCGGCTGCTCACCGCGCCGGGCGAACTCGGTTTCTCACGGGCGTACGTGGCGGGTGACATCGACATCCGCGGCGACATCTTTGCGGCGCTGGAGATGCGGCGCATCGTGCCGGATGTTCGACTCCAGCCCAAGGATTGGGCGGCGTTGCTCGGCTTCATCGGTTGGCAGGGGCTCCGCCCGATCGCGCCGCCGCCCGAAGAGATCCGACTGCGCGGCCGCCGTCACACCCGCAACCGCGACCGGGCGGCGATCTCGTATCACTACGACGTGTCCAACGACTTCTATCGCCTCTTCCTCGGTGAGTCGATGACGTACTCGTGCGCGGTCTTCCACAATCACGATGCCACGCTCGAAGAGGCGCAGTACGAGAAGTACGACCTGGTGTGTCGCAAGCTCGGCCTGCGACCCGGGATGCGACTGCTCGATGTCGGCTGCGGCTGGGGTGGGATGGTCCGGCACGCGGCAAAGCACTACGGCGTCCACGCGGTCGGGGTGACGGTCTCCGACGCCCAAGCCGAGTGGGGACAACGCGTCACTGCTGAGATGGGCTTGTCGGATCAGGTCGAGATTCGCGTGCAGGACTACCGCGACGTACGTGACGGGCCGTTCGACGCGATCAGTTCCATCGGCATGTTCGAACACGTGGGCCTCGCGAAGCTGCGCGAGTACTTCGACGACCTCCACGCGTTGCTCGTACCCAAGGGTCGACTCCTCAACCACGGCATCAGCAACCGACCGCAGCGACGACCGTGGGTCCGGCGACCAGGATTCATCAGCCGTTACGTCTTTCCCGACGGTGAATTGCACGAAGTCGGGTCGGTGGTGACCGTCATGCAGCAAGCCGGGTTCGAAGCCCGTCATCTCGAGGACCTGCGCGAGCACTACGCGCTCACGCTGCGAGCCTGGGTGCGGAATCTCGAAGCCCGCTGGGACGAAGCGGTATCGATCGTCGGGGTGGCTCGCGCTCGGATCTGGCGGTTGTACATGGCGGCATGCGTGATCGGCTTCGAGACGAACACGGTGCAGGTCAACCAGGTCTTGGCGGTCAAGAACGACGACGAGGGTCGCAGTGGGATGCCCCTGCGCCCCACCTGGTGACGACAGGTTCGTCGCCGGTCCGAACTCTGCGCTGATTCTCAGCTCGCGTCGCGGTGCGTTCTGAGCATCGGGGTCGAATCTCCATCTGTACCCGACACGCAGTCGGTGGCAGTGAACGACTCCGAGCAAAGGACCCACATCATGGCCAGCACACGACTTGCCGCACTCGGCCTCGCGGCGGGACTCGTCGGCGGCGGAACCATTGGCGCGGCCGTCGGCCTCGCCGCGGTCTCCGGCGCGCAAACGGCGACCGACGCGCCGACGACCGAGGCACCCGTTCCCGATGCGCTCGCCGACGTACCGCGGCACGTGGAGCGCCCGGCGCCCGGTGCCCACATCTCCGACGCACTGCAAGGGTTGGTGGATGACGGCACGCTCACCGAGGAGCAGCGCCAGGCCGTCATGGACGTGTTGGCCGAGGCTCGGCCAGACGGTCGGAACCACCACCCTCGGGAGCACGGCGCGGGCGGTCCCGGTCTCGAAGCCGCGGCCGACGCACTCGGGATGACCCAGGATGAACTCCGTGCGGCCGTGGGACCCGACACGTCGCTGGCCGATGTCGCGACGGAGCGGTCCGTGGACGTTCAGACCGTGATCGATGCGATCGTCGCGGCGCGTCGGGCCGAGATCGCGGAGAAGGTCGCGGATGGTTCGCTTCCGCAGGCACAGGCCGACGAGCTCCTCGAGTCGCTCGAAGAGCGCGTCACGGCGTTCGTGAACGGGGAGCGTCCGCCGCACGAGGGAAAGGGGCGGCACGCCCCGAAGTGATCGCAACCTGATCCCCTGGAACTCGGCGCTGCGCACGCTCGCGGCGCCGAGTTCGCGGCGGGACGGTGCCCCACGGGCGCCGCGCCGCGACCGGCCGCCCGGGTGGTGCGATCATCACCCGATGCATGACGCGCTCCGGCGGCTCAGTACTGCTCGATGTGACGAACCGGGTGGTCTCTCCTCGTGACGCGTCGGCGCGGCAACTGGATCACCGTCCGTCGCGTGCTCGTCGCGCTCGCGGTCGCGGCGATTGCCCTGGTCGTGGTCGCACCTCCTTCTGGTGCGCACGCCGCGCTGGTGTCGTCCGACCCGATCTCGGGCGCTGACCTCGAGTCCGCGCCCGAACGCATCGTGCTCGTCTTCAACGAGGGCGTCGATGCCGAACTCGGCGGTGTGCTGGTCTTCGACGAACGGAGCGACCCGGTCGACGTCGGATCGACGGGACGTCTCGACGGCGATCCGAAGACGGTCGTCACCGAACTTCCCCCGCTCGACCCGGGCGCGTATGTCGTCGCGTGGCGCGTCGTCTCCAACGACGGTCATCCGATCCGGGGTGCGTTCACCTTCCGCATCGGAGGGATCGGCGATCTCGACGCGGTGGGCGATCTGGCCGGCGAAGTGTCGGTGGCTGCACCGCGGTCGACGTCGATCGCGTTCGGTGTCGCTCGCGGCGCCCTCTTCGCTGGGGTTGCCCTCGTGATCGGCGCACTCGCATTCCCATTGCTCGTCGACCGAACGGGGGTGCGGAGCCAAACGGTGATGCTCGTCGGTGCGATCGGTGTGGTGGTCGCACTGATCGCCACCATGAGCACGGTCGTGCTCCAGGGGGCGTACGTCTCCGCACGTGGGTTGGGTGACGCGTGGTCGTGGAGCACCACGATGAATGTGCTGGGTACCCGATACGGGGAAATGGCACTGTGGCGCGTCGCGGTGCTCGTGGTGGCGGAGGTGCTCTTCGGCCTCTCCCGTCGGTGTACCACGCAGTGGTGGCGATGGGCCGCCACGGTGATTGCCCTCGCCACGGCGGCGACGATCGCGCTCGCTGGCCATGCAGTGTCGGGTGAACACGTTCCGTTCGCAGTTGGTGCCGATTGGGTGCACGTCACCGCCATGGGCGTCTGGCTGGGCGGACTCGTCGTGCTGCTCGCGTCTCTGCGCGACCCCGACGCTCTGGGCTTGGTGCAACGGTTCTCGCGTGTGGCGTTGTGGGCGGTCATCGCCGTGGTCGTTTCCGGCGCGTTCGCGACCTGGCGTCAGGTGGGATCGCTCGACGCGTTGTTCCACACCGACTACGGCCGCACGTTGTTGTGGAAACTCGCGATCGTCGCGGCGTTGCTGTTGGTGGCGTGGGGCGCGCGACGTGTGATCGGCGCGGCCTCGCCGCCAGCGGGCGCCGATGGAGCGGTGCGAGTACGGGTCCGTCGACTCATCGTCGTCGAGATCGTGCTCGCCGTGCTCGTCCTCGCCGCTACATCAATACTCGTGGAAACTCCACCCGCGCGCGACGAGGTCGTTCGTCCGATGACGACAACGTTCGACGCAGGTACCTTCACGATCGATCTCACGGTCGATCCCGCCCGGCGCGGCACCAATGTGGTGCACGTCTACACCTTCGACACGACGGGTGGCATCGCCGATCCGCGGCGTGTGTCAGGCGAGATCGAGCTGGCCGATCCCGCGATCGGCCCGCTCGACGTCGCGCTCACCCGCGTGGGTGCCGGTCATTGGCAGAGCGACGCCGCCGACTTCCCCCTCGCAGGGGAGTGGACGCTCACGATCTCCGTCGATGTCGACGACTTCACACGGGAACAGGGAGCGGTGTCGGTCCGCATCCGTTGAGATGGTGGGCGCGTTCGCCCGCCGCCGAGCGGTTCATGACGTGCGGCCGCCGAGGAGTTGGGCGAGTTTCGCCCGGGCCTGATCGATGCTGATCGCGAAGCCGATGTTCGAAGCAGCACGAGTTTCATCGCCCATTGCCACCGCGGTGTTGATGCCGATCACCTCGCCGGCCGCGTTGACGAGCGCCCCACCCGAGTTGCCGGACGAGATCGCGGCATCCGTTTGAATGAGGCCGTGGAGTGTCCCGGTTTCGGTCTCGATCGAACGATCGAGCGCGGAGACGATGCCGCGCGTCACGGTCATTCCGCCTTCGAGCGCCAAGGCGTTGCCGATGGCGACGACATCGTCTCCAACTGCCACGTCGTCCGAGTCTCCGAACGTCGCAGGAACGAGATCCTCGTGATCCGAAACTTCGAGGACCGCGAGATCGGCCGATGGATCGGATGCGACAAGACGGGCTGCGCGCGGGACGTCGTTGACGGTCACATGGATCGTCGAGGCACCTTCGACCACGTGCGCGTTGGTGATGATGTGCCCGTTGCCGTCGGCCACGATTCCGGTGCCTGCTCCCTGCCCGGTCTCGGCCCAGCGTCCGCGGCGCACCGTCACCGTGGTCTCGATCGAAACGACCGACGCCTGGGTCGCGTCCACCACCGCGGCCACGTTCATTTCGCCCGGATCGATGTCGACGCCGGCACGGGTGGCCGCACTGGTCGGTGGTGTTGCCGCGGTGTCGGTGCCGCGCTCGGTCAAGATCACGCCACCCCCGAGTCCGGCACTCACGCTCAGTGCGGCGATCACGAACATCGCCATGATGAGCGGCAGACGCCGTTTCCCCGAGTGCGAAGCGGCGGAGGTCTTCGGCTGCGGTCGTTCGGGCGAGGCAGCCGTCGAGGCCGGGTTCGGAGGGGGAACGGAGGGACCTGATTCGACGGGTGGGTGGGTCGGACGAGCGGACCAGAGGGGCGAGAAGGGTTCAGGCGATGTCATGGCGTCACCGTCGCGCCGAGAGTTGCGATCTCCCTGGAGTGCAGCCGAGCGTTTCCTGAGAGTCGGGCCCGCCGAGGGAACCTCACGCCGCGAACTACCGTTTCGTCCGCAATGGCTGAGGTCGGGCGCGCGATCGGGCGGTACCAGGTCACCGGCGTGCTCGGCGCGGGCACGTTCGCCACGGTGTACCGCGCCGCCGACGAAGCCCTCGACGTCACGGTCGCAATCAAGGTCCTGGGTGAGAACTGGGCCTACGACCCCGATGTGCGGCGCCGGTTCATCAACGAAGCGCAGCTGCTCCGGCGAGCGCACGGCAGCCACGTCGTGCGGGTGCACGACATCGGCGAGACCGACGCGGGGCAGCCGTACTTCGTCATGGATGACGCGGACCGGGGCACCGTCGAGGATCGACTGCGTGAGCTCGAAGCCGCGGGCACGCCCCTGAACGCGGAGGACGTGCGCCGACTCGTCGAGCTCCTTGCGGCGGGCGTGAGCGAGGTGCACCGCCTGGGAGTCGTGCACCGCGACCTCAAGCCGTCCAACCTCCTCCTGCGATCGGGCGCACCCACGCGCGACGCGCCGATCGAGGGAACCACGATCGTGCGGCCCGACGAGATGCTGCTCGTCGCCGACCTCGGCTTCGCCCGCGACCTCGACGGCCCGACGCGTCTCACCGCGGCGGTCGGAACCGAGGGTTACATGGCCCCCGAGCAGCGAGACGTCGGCGGTCAGATCGACGAGCGCACCGACGTGTTCGCGTGCGCCGCGATCCTGCAGCGCGTCGTCACTGGTGGGCCCCCGCCGGTGCCGGTTCCTGAAGTGCCGGCCGACGTGCCGTCACCGATTCGTGAGGTGTTCGCCGGTGGTCTCGCGGCTCGCCCGCGCGACCGGTTCGCGTCGGCCGATGCATGGTGCGCGGCGACGGTGCGCGCGCTGGGTCGTTCGGGCGAAGGGTTCGACATCGACGCCACGCGTGCGCCGGGACCGGCGGCACTCGCTTCGTTGTCGAAGGCGTCGGACACGTGGTCGATCGATCCCGACACCGGCACCGTTCGGCGTAGTGGGCGGCGCGGACTCTTCGTGGGCATCGCGGCGGTGCTGGCGATCGTGTTGGTCATTGGTGCGGTCGCACTCCTGAGTCGGGGCCGAGGAGACAACGCATCGGCATCGGGCGCGACGGGTTCCGACGACGGCCCACCGTGGATCGACGCGGTGCCGGTCGACGAGGCGCGCGTGCTCGACCCCATCGACGTCGCCATGGGTCCCGACGGGCGTCTGTACGTCGCCGAGATGACCACCAATCGTGTGCGTCGAGTCGACGGCGACGAGATCGGAGTGGTCGCGGGCACCGGACGCAATGGCGACGGCGGCGATGGCGGCCCGGCCACCGCCGCGGAGCTCTCGAGTCCGACGGGCGTGGGCGTTGGCCCCGACGGAACCGTGGTCGTGGCCAACGCATTCAGCGGAGTGGTTCGCGCCATTGCCCCCGACGGAACGATTCGAACGGTCGCCGGTGGCGGCGAGGGCGATGTGATCGACGTCGGGGGCAAAGCGAGCGAGCAGCCGCTCGCGGCGCTCGATGCCGCGGTCGCGGCCGACGGAACGGTGTATGTCGCCGACAACCTGCATCACGTGGTGTGGCGCGTCGAACCCGACGGCACGTTGCAGATCGCGGCCGGAACCGGTGATCCCGGGTATACGGGTGACGGAGGCGATGCGACCGACGCACAACTCATGGGTCCGACCTCGCTGTTCCTCGCGGCCGACGGCACGTTGTACGTGAGTGACCTCGAGGCCGCAGTGGTGCGCGCCATCGATTCCGATGGGGTGATCCGAACCGTTGCCGGTACGGGTGAAGAAGGCTTCTCCGGTGACGGGGGCGCGGCCACGAGTGCAGCCCTCGACGGACCCGACGGCATCGTCGTCGCCGAGGACGGCACGCTCTACGTCTCGGACTCGAGGAATCGGCGGGTGCGACGCGTCGACCCCGACGGCATCATCACCACGTACGCGGGGAACGGGCAGGAAGAGCCGGGGATGGAATCCGACGTGGGCAACGGAGGCCCGGCGATCGACGCACCGCTTTCGAGCCCTTCGGGGTTGGCGCTCGGCTCCGACGGTTCGCTCTACGTCGCGAACGGAAGTCAGAACCGCATCCGGGTCGTGGAGCCGGACGGCACGATCGAGACGTACGCCGGTGTCGGGCCCGCGGGCGGCGCCGGTGACAACGGTCCCGCGGAGTCCGCGATGATCCGCGCGCCGGAGGCGCTGGCATTCACACCCGATGGCGTCTTGTTCGTGAGCGAGAGCTACACGGGATATGTACGCGGCATCAGCCCCGACGGCATCATCCAGACCGTTGGAGGTGGCGGCCGTCAAGCCATGCCCGACGGTACGTGGGCCATGGAGAACGAGTTCGTGATTCCCAGCGGTCTCACCATCGACCCCCGCGGCCGTCTCGTCGTGTCCGAGCTGGGTGCGGCGCGCGTGCGTTACATCGACATCGAGGGAATGGTCGGAACCATCGCGGGGAACGGAACGCCCGGATACTCGGGCGATGGTGGCGACGCGCTCCTTGCTCAGATCACCTATCCGTACAGCGTCGCGACCTCACCCGATGGTTCGATCCTCATCGCCGACGGCGGCATCCAAGTGGTGCGTCGGGTCGGCCCCGACGGCATCATCACCACCGTGGCCGGGAACGGAAATGCGTTGAGCGGTTCGCCGAATGGACCTGCAACCGACATCGGCTTCGATCAGATCGTCGCCGTTGTGGCGGCGCCCGACGGAACGATGTACGTGAGTGAGCGAGTGGGGCATCGCGTGCGCAAGATCTCGCCCGACGGCATGGCGTCCGCGTACGCGGGCACTGGTACCGCGGGGTTCAGCGGCGACGGTGGTCCAGCCACCAGAGCGCGGATCAACGAACCGTCGGGATTGGCGTTGGCCAGTGACGGCACGTTGTACGTCGCGGAACGGTCGGGGCATCGCGTCCGAGCGATCGCTCCCGACGGCACGATCACCACGGTCGCGGGAACGGGCGAGGCGGGCTACGGGGGTGACGGTGGGAACGCCACCGCCGCCCAGCTCGACGGCCCGGCGGGACTCGCCATCGGACCCGACGGCGCGCTCTACATCGCCGATTCCAACAACAACCGCGTTCGCCGGGTCGACGCCGAAGGGATCATCACCACGTTTGCCGGCGCCATCTGATGCAAGGCCAGCACGTCGATCGTTATGCGGTGACGCGCGTCCTTGCCGTGGGAGCCACGAGCAGTGTGCTGCTCGCGCACGATCCCGACCTCGACGTGGATGTCGCGGTGAAGGTGCTTGCGGATCATCTCGTGCATCGTCCCGAAGTCGTCGCCCAGTTCCTGGCGCAAGCCCGAACATTGCGCAGCATCACCGACCCGCGGGTGATCGCGGTGCACGACATCGGAACCACGGAATCGGGACAACCCTTCTTCGTGATGGACCTCGCGGCGGGCGGCACGCTGGCCGAACGTCTGACCCGAGCCGAACCATTGGATGTGAAGACACGCGCCCGTCTCGCGCAGTCGATCGGGGCCGAACTCGCCCTCGCGTTGGATGCGGTGCACCGACACGACATAGTGCACGGCGACGTGAAACCCGAGAACGTGTTCGTGGCCGACGCGGCCGACGGCACCCCGTTCCCGGCGGGTGCGCGCTTGGTGCTCGGGGATCTGGGTGGTGTCGACCGTGATGGACGTCCACTGCCCGGCACGCCCGGATACATGGCGCCGGAGCAGCGGCGCGGCGAGTCGGTGGACGCACGCGCCGACGTCTACGCGGCCACCGCACTCATTGCCCGAGTGCTCACCGGCGCTCCACCCTCGATCGACGGCGGAGTCGCGTTGCCATCTCGGTTCGCGCGCTTTCGACGAGTGTTAGACCGAGGACTCGCAGCCGATCCCGACGCGCGACCCGACTCGATCCGCGCGTGGGCGGCGATGCTCCGATCGACGCGTCACCGCGCGGCCGGGGCGATCGCGGCCGCGGTCCTGGCCTTCGTGATCCTCGTGCTCGCGATCGTGCTCGTCGTGGGGCGCGGGACCGACAGCGCGTACGCCGTCGTGGTCGCGGGCGACCTCGTGGTGCAGGTCGGTGCCGAGGCGCACGGCGACTCGTTGATCGATGCGTCAGCCCTCGGCTTCACCCCCAGCGCGGCGGTGGCGCGAGGAACGCGCGACGTCCTTGTGACAGATCCCTCAGGAAACCGGGTGATGTCGATCGTGAACGGAACGGTGAGCCCGTTCGCGGGATCGGGTACCGCCGGCGACAGCGGCGACGATGGGCCCGCAACCGACGCGCAGCTGAATCGGCCGCGCGCCCTGGCCGCGCAGGACGACGACGTGTTCATCGCCGACTCCGCGAACAACCGGGTGCGGCTCGTTCGCGACGGGACGATCCGCACCGTCGCCGGCAACGGCGCACCGGGAGAGAAGGGGGATGGCGGCGCGGCAACCGCGGCCGCGATCGGCAACCCGATCGCGCTCGCAGTGTTGCCTGACAGGCGCGTGCTCGTGATCAGTGCGGGTACGCATCGCATCCGCAGCTTCACCGTGGGCGGATCGATCACCACGTTCGCCGGGAACGGAAATGGGGGATACTCCGGCGACGGCGATGCCGCGACACATGCGTCGTTGCGCAGCCCCAACGCCCTCGCCGTCGATGCCACGGGTCGGGTGTACGTGTCCGATGCGGGCAACGGCCGAGTTCGGGTCATCGACACGGACGGCGTGATCAGCACGTTGGCCACGCTCGATGGCGAGCCCGAAACACTCGGCGTCGTCGACGACGTCGTGATCGTCGGGATGACCGACGGCACCGTACGGCGCATTCACGCCAACGGCGCGGTGGATCAGTTCGATCCTTCGTGACGCGCGTCAGTCGTCGCCGTCGTCGACCTCGTCGGAGGGTGGTGGGTCCATTCCCATGGCGATCATCACCAGATCGGCCAGCTTCCGGCGCCCCCGACTGATGCGCGTGCGCACCGTGTTGAGCGGCACGTCGAGTTGGCTGGCGATCTCCTCGTACTCGAGTCCTTCCATGTCGCGCAGCATGACCGGGTCACGGAACTTCGGTTCCAATTGCTCGAGCGCACTGCGGATCGCGTCGGCGCTCGCGATGATCGAACTCATCCGGCGCACTTCCTCGACCAGTCCCGACATGTCTTCGCCATCGGGTGTTGCGACGCGCTTCTTCTTGCGTACGACCTGAAGCGCCTCGCGCTCAGCAATGCGGTAGAGCCACGTGGTGAATCGCGCGCGCCCCTCGAACCCGCCGATGGCGCGCGTGACCGCCACCAGCGTGTTCTGCGTCGCATCCTCCACATCGCCTTCGTCGACGAGGATCTTGCGAATTGGTGCTTGGACCAGGCGCTGACGCACGATGAGTTCGAGGAGATGATCGCGAGCCCGCTCATCGCCCGCCGCGGCGGCCGTCACGAGCGGTGCGAGGAGTTCGTCGACGCGGGCGGTGTCGCGTGCGGCCCGGGCGTCGGCGATCGCGCCCTCGTCGGGGTACTGCGAAGCGTCCAGCGGCATCGGCGCAGGGTACCGCCGCCGTGCGGACGATCGCAGCCTGATCGGCGCGGCCGGGTTGGCGCAGCCTGCGATACTCGGTCCCGCATGAACGACCCGGACCGTTGGGCACTCGCTGTCGATTTCGGTACGTCCCGAACCACTGGCGCGATGGCGAGCGGCGGCACAATCACCGCGCTCGAAGTCGACGCCAACCGGTGGATCCCCTCGATGGTGCTCCTCGCGCCGGACGGCACCGTGCTCGTGGGCGCGGCCGCGGAGCAGCACGCGAGCGTCCATCCCGATCGCGTCGAGCGCACGCCGAAGCGACGGGTCGGAAGTGGGGCTCCGCTGCTGCTCGGAGGCGAGCCGCTGGAGGTGGTCGATGCGATTGCGGCGATCCTGCGGCGGTTCGCCGACGAAGGTCGTCTCCGTCGTAATGGACGCGACCCGGACGCCGTCGTGCTCACGCATCCGGTTCGTTGGGAGGAGGCCCGGTGCGACGTGCTGCGCGCCTCGGCACGGGCTGCCGGACTTCCCGATCCCGTCTTGGTGGAGGAGCCGGTCGCGGCGGCCATTCATTATGTAGGTGATCAAGTTGCCGTGGGTCAGTACGTCGGGGTCTACGACCTCGGTGGCGGCACGTTCGACACGGCGATCCTCCAGCGCACCGAGACGGGTTTCGAGTCGGTGGGCGCGCCAGGGGGCGACGAGCGCATCGGTGGCGAGGACTTCGACCACCAGTTGTTCCGCTACTTCGGCGA
>Ga0182741_1003288_pt1 | contig 17386 bp, 8 predicted proteins | sample eDN5th37CBELigOP_FD_128874 | JGI IMG/M metagenome (GOLD analysis project Ga0182741, IMG submission 128874) | Enriched Organic Plus compost microbial communities from Emeryville, California, USA - eDNA 5th pass 37_C BE-Lig OP (version 2) (version 2) ...
CATTGGATAGACTTTTGTTGGGTTGTAGACGCTCTTTCTTCTGGGGGATGTGGTAGTTGGTTCTGACATCCTATCAATCGAGCTCCGAGTCATCGTGCTTGTAGTTGAACCTAGCAACGAAGCAGGGGAAGCGGCTCCAGTTCGACTTGTTGATGTAGTCGTGCCTTGAGACGGGGACGCCGCATCAAGGTTATCTGGGATGTGGCTTTGTGTATCACCATCAAGACCCTTAGCCTCTGTGCATCCCACGTCCCGACTTGGGATCGGGTTCAAATATGATACAAGTGCTGCCGTAGCCTGCTTAAAAGGCAAGACGTCAGCCTCTTTTAGTATCGTCCCAGAGCGTGACATAGGATGAGGGCGTGGCAAGCCGGCTGTGGAGTGGTTGGAGTCTTCAGAGGTTTCTCTTGACCCCATTGTTCCCGGTTCTTTCGTTTGTCTAGAAGGTTGAGGAGATAGGTCACGTTCAGGCAGCGCACGAAGGCCCATAGTATGTGAGGATTCATCCGAGCCTTTGGAGGGAGTCGGGTGTCGATCTGCTGATGCACTCGTGACTGCAGTCGACATCGCCGGCGAAACAAGCCACGTCCAAGGCGTACTGCTACTAGTATCCGGAATGTTGCTTGGATATGCAGGTGTTTGGGGAATGTCATGTGCTGAAGCGGCTTTAGGTTCTGGTGGTGGACTGCGCGATTGGTGGGGCGACAACTTCTTCTCCTGCTCCACATCGGAATCAGAAACATCTTCGTCATCACTGATCACCTCAACCAGACCGTCTACACTACCATCAACTTGCTGCTGCTCCGCATTCTCTTCGTCAGAATGGGTGCTCTCGCTCCCTGCCCGAGGCGACTCTTGAGGCTCGGCAATCGGAGGTGGTTTTGGTGGTGGTAAGGGACTACGGTGAGATGGCGATGGCAGTTGTGTGGGAGGACTTAGAGGATTGCTCGAGATCATGGACGGCCTTCGACTGTACGCCGAACTCAGGGATCTTAGCAGTTGAAAATTGGGCCTGACACTGGAAATTGACGATGCAGAAACAGAGGCTGAGGAAGGGTCCTGCGCTGATGCAAGGTGTGGTGAGCCATGTTTTAGGCCTCCTGTCCCTTCTTCAGGAATTCCGCCTAGGAGGCTTGTTTGGCGCAGTATACCAAATTGAAACACATCGTCAGAGGACGAGGGCGAGACGGCCTGTTCGTTTGTCGAAGACGGCGTACTGAGCGAGTACAACGGTATCGAATTGGGATCTAGGGTTTCGTACATCTTAGACCTGGTCGCTAGTACGGCGCGCCGCCATGGCTCAGAGAATGGCACAAAGCTTTCGGTCGATTTGGGTGAAGTAACTAGATACGTGTCGGAAATGAGTGGGAAAAACCGCTGATGTCCCTGTGTCGGGGCCTGGTCCCTGCTATAGGGATGTGAATTCGCGGGCCCGGTTATTTCCTTGACCCAGGCCTGTGTGTAGACAAATGCTGAGTGTGTTGATGGGGCGCCTCTGGAGTTGACATTCAGAAATGTCTTGGTTCGACTATCGTAGGGCAGTTGGATTTGCCCTGCACATTGGACGCCCAACCTAGGCTTAGAAACAAACCAAACTTCAAACGAAACGTAGTCACCCTGTAGCCGGTGAGAATCAGGCTTAGGGAAGTTTGCTGCCCATGGACTCGCTGCATAAACATCGTACGCGTCCGTGGTCAATGGATGGCCACTCGTCGGATCGATGCGGACATGCAAAAATACCTCAGTCACAGTTTCAAACGCCGCGGAGTTGTTAGGGAGCGCGTCCCCACCGGAGGCCACTGGATTAGACTCGTTCGGATCCAATGCGTTGAGCCTCAAGTTGTACGCTTCCAGTCGCGAGAGAGCCTGAATAACGAGGTCAGCGACTTGGGCTTCGAAAGGAGGAAGGGATTTCCACAGAGCCTCAGCGATCGAAGATGCCATGTGCGATATAGGAAAACTATTGGCGCGCTCTCCATGCCAATACAGCACGTTGCTCAGTGTAGCATCCGTCCCGCAGACCTGTTCAATCCCGACTTGTGGTGGGACCTCCCAAATACTGGCTGCAACAGGCGCATGCTTAGCCTCGAGCTTCATGGTTTCACGCATAACCCCGGAGGGTCCCGGTGGCCAGAGACCAAGGCGATAGGATGAGGACCCTGCATACGCATCGGCCTGCTGGAGGTCGGTGGCAGGCGTGTTGCTTCGCGCGTTCGAAGCGCTCGATGCTCGAGAGAGGGTCCGAGAGCGAAGGATAGATTCGATTTGACGCCGGAGCTGAGCTGTGCGCTCGACATCTGACTGAAGCTTGAGCTTTAGATCAGAATGCTCCATCGGAAGGTCCTGTTAGCACAACGCAGCGCCGGGTCCGCTGCTGCAATTTCAACTCAGACACAATGTGGAAACAAACGGCTCCTGCATTAATTGTTTATTGAGTTTTCCAGTTAATCTAGTGAATACATTCACGATTCAGTATGAGAATCCTTCTTGAAACGTCACATTATATCCTAGCCTCACAGGATATGCCAGGGGACGATCTGGATTGCACATGAAACACGGATATGACGCTGAAGCATTTCAATTTTGAATTTGATCCCGTCCACCCCTGTCCGTTTTTCTCACGATGGGCTGAGGACCTCGCACCTAGGGCAACAACACTGAGCCAGATACGGAGTATTGCAACAGAATCGAGCGAGGTCATAGCGACCCAACCCTATCCTGGATTTGCACATGGATCCGAAGGTGTTCTAGCGCGAAGAAGCAGGGTTGCGACGTGAAGTGAAAACTTGTCAGTCACGTGTAACTGAAAAGTTGGCAAATTTCCTCGGTGTGTATGTGAGGCTACAGGGGATATAACTGCAGAATAAAATATTGCTAGCCTTCTACCCTCTGCTGTCTACCCACTGCAGCAGCGCTACCGAAACCCACACCGGATATACGCCTCTGCCGCCGCGATTCCCGGCGCGGAGCTTTCACCTGCCACGCAGAAACTGTGCCAAGGCCTGAGGGAGGCGCTGGATACGAAATTTGGACTGACTCGGAGTGAAAATCGGGCTGAGTTGGATCGGTGGTATGTCGTGCCACGCAGGGGGTTCTGCGAAAATAAGCAACGGATATGCATGTCCAGTTCAGGCAAAGAGTGTATGATGAGGGATTATTGTGTGATTGTCTCGTGCATCGACCGAAGCTCCGCAAACAAATGTCATAGCTGACTTGTACTCGTCCCGTGTGAAGGATTTTCGTGGGTGCAACTCACTAACCGAACCACTGCGGGTTATGATCATTGTTTGTCACGCGATTTATAGAGACAGCTCGACTACTGAGAAGTCATTCCGCTACGCTACAGCGCTCATTTTCCAGATTCGTCTGCTTTGATTACTGATTCGTACCATGTCGAAACTCGAACGCAAGCTTGAAGAAGCCAACAAGTCCCAGGCCCAGCAGCAGCAGCACCAGGCCCACATCCAGAAGGAGGCAGCTCACTCCAACTACGGTGCTCATAGCGCCGCGAAGGAACATGGCAAGGTGGAGGGCCATCAGCAACAGGTTCACCCGCAGAATCAGCAGCATCAGCATCAGCAGCAACAGCAAAAGCACCAGCAACAGCATCAGCAACAGCATAAGCAGCAGCACCAAGAGGAAATCAAACACGCTAAGGGCACTGAGTCGCATCAAGCTGAGGCTGACGTGCGCAAATGCCCGAGTCGCTTGGGAACTGGCGCCTGCCCTGCAACGTCTGGCAGCCAATGCCACGACAATGGTTGTGCTTCGAACCGCTTCCTGTGCTCTGAAAATCCGGTATTCAACATGAATTGTCTTGCAGAGTGCATTCTCACTGAGTTACGCCATGGCATCGCTTGTCACGGCGTGGGTGAGAACTGCCTGATTGCTATCCGCTGTGCAGAACGCCTCTATACTCGTTTGACGATGATGGAGCGTCAGGTCTTCTATCCCGAAATGCAACGCCTCGTTAAGGAGGCGGTAGATGAGCTGGGTGACTGCAAGGAACCCGTCCTCTTTGCCATCGATGCATTCTTCCTCGAACACAATCTACTGGATGAGATGTTCAAGCTTTGTGGCCAGCATATCTCCAACCCGAAGGTTGTTCACTCCGTCGAATTCAAGCACTTTTTGTGTTCAATTGTTGAACTTTTATCCCGTCATCACAAGGACGAGAACATGATCTGGGAGAAGCTCAACCCAACCAACCACATGGATTATGACCACTGCCAGGAGTTGAATAAGAAGTTGCGCAACATCTACATCTCCGTTCCAGAGGACAAGCCTTTTACTGGCGCTCCTAGTGGCGTCGGCCTCGCTTTCGACAAGATTGCTAAGTTCTTCAAGGGCGGCTCATCGAATGAGCCTAAGGAAGTCCCTGAAAAACAGCAAGACGATTCAAAGTCGAGCAAGATCGCGGCAAGCGCAAGCGTGAATCAATCCCATGGCAAGAAGTAATTAGATGTGCTCTTCCAACAGAGCCGTCTGTAAGACTACTTCGCCCCCCTGGCCAACATCTCAAGAGATGAGACCGCCCTTGAAGCTGTGCTAAACCAGGGTGTTGCTACTATTAAAGCAGCAATACTGCCTTCATTCCTCTTCTTGATATCGATTGAACGTCCGAAGTACTAAACATCCTCACCTTGTTTACTTATAAATTCCATGTGATTTAAGTTGATGGATAAAATCGCTTATGACGCCTCAAGTGAGGACACCCCTTGCAAGATTCGCCTGAGCAGGTCTCTTGGGTCGTGATCCTTTCTTTAGGCTCATTTAGCCTCTTCAAGACCCATAAACCTTTTGAACTGCTATTGATTCCTCTACTTAGGGGCGCTTCTCGTTGTCGGAGAATTCTGCGCCGAGTCTGGTAAACTGGTCGAATTTTGTGTGGCTCACGGTCCTGCATGTGGACAATTTAATGCCTAACTCTCCCTGGCCACGATTACATTATCGCCACAGACACCGTGAAAGTAACCGTGAGCCGATCTATGAGAGAAGGAGGAAGCTGCGGTAGCAATGATCATGACCTGCGACTGTAAGAGGATCAGGATGAGACAAAGCTCAAAGAGGAGTTGGAGATCAGATCCAAGGACACGGTGGAGGAGTATTCGACGCGCATGTCCCTTTCGACGAAAGCTGGCCTAGATCCTGCATATGACCTGCATCTGGTGTGATGACCAGACGAACAAGAGTCTCGATTAAGTCCATGGCCGAGTCTGCCTTAACAGAGTTCCATATGCTTCCTACAAAAGCTTGCGACATTGGGTCCGCTGCGTCCCTAATGGTGTTTGCTGATCGCCCTTGTCTGAGCAATCATGCCTGCTAAGCTTACTTCTCACTATAACATTTCTGCCTACCTCTCCCCCGATTGAGTCAGAACGAGTATATGCGATCTTGCAGTAGAACATCGCTGTCAACCCTGGTGGTGACAGCTGCTCTCTACTGCCTGCTCCTATCTACTCAATTTTCTGCAATCCAAGCCCAAAACACTTCACCTTCCAACACAATCGTCGAAAATGCGATTGCACTGCGCGATGTCATCGGTTCTAAGCTTCAACCTCTCATGACAGCCCCAGAGTTCTCAGATATTATGGCAAGAATGCTTGATCCTGCGAGCCGTTTGACAGTCTTTATTCCTGTCGAGGAAGCCACAAAGGACATGAACATCGGTCTCGATCAAGTTCAAGATGCTCTGAAGATGTTGCGTTATCACGTCGTTGAAGGAGTCTTTCGTTCTTCAAGCATCCCGATGTCACCCGATGAGATCAGCTTGAATACGCTATTCTTCAATTCGCCACCAATGCGCCTCTCTCGGACGAGTGAGAACGATATCCAGATCAACTCTCCAACAGGTGTTGTGACCAAGGTGGTTATGCCAGACATCATTTGCGCGAATGGTGTGATCCACCTTATTGATGCCCCCATCGATGTGCCAGGCATTAACATGGCGCAATTCTACTCTGATAATCCCGGTGCACTTCCAACTCCACGAGGTAGGTATTGACGCGTCAGCACTAACTATTGATTTTTTGGTTCACAAAGTGTGTGCTGATTCCTGGTCAGCCTTCTTGCGTTGCTTCGACATTGTCGCTCTCGACCCCTAAATCGGTGCTGATGAACCTTGGCTCTATCTCTTGTAGGTCGTGATCCCTTGGGTGCTCTCGGTCCGGATGGTGATAATCCCTTTGGTGGCATTGGTGCTGACAACACCATTGGCGATTTTCCCTCAACACCATCTCTCCCTTCAGGTACCGGACTGACGTCGCCCACGCTCACACCTCCTTCACCGCCAGGTGCACCACGATTACCCACGCCCCCTTCTCCCATTGCAGCACTCACCACGATCGCTTCGATTCTGCCCACACCTCCATCTCCCTCCTCGATCCTTCCAGCTCCCCCGAATCTCCCAACTCCTCCAACACCCAACAATGCGGCACGACCCCCAGTTATTCCTTTTGCGGCCGGTAATTCAGACCCCTCTGCCACAGCTGCAGGCCGCCTCAATATGAACCTTCGTACTCACTCCATGGGACAGCGACCTGGATGGCGACAGGTCCTCGTCAACCAGATTGCCTTACCTGGCGTCCCAGTACCTACTCTGGTTGGTAACTCATTGGCCGGTATTGGATCCACGGTTACAACAGGTGCAAACGCAATCCATAATGCAGCGTCGAATGCTCCCAATGTCGCGGGAACCGTCGTCACTGAAGGTCCCGGCTTTGTCAATACCGGTGCTGCTACGCTTCTCAACGGCATTCCGGCTGTTCCTGGGCTCGTCGCGTCAGGTGCGAATACCGTCGCGACCAACCTACCGAACTTGGCGGCATCAGGAGCCAACACACTGACGAATGGTGCCGTACAGCTTCCTGGCTTGGTCGATCGTGGCGCTGCTCATGTCGCCGATGCTGCACAAGACCTCCCTCACCTCGTAGCATCAGGCACTTCGACTCTCGCGAACGCGGCACCTACCCTCCCCAACCTTGTAGCTCAGGGTGCCGCAGAGGTCGCAAACCATGCAACAGATGTACCCGGCGTCGTGAACTCCGGCTTGGATGCAGTGGCGTCCGGGTCTGCCGCATCAACGATCGCAGACGTGGCCTCCCGAGCAGGTAGCCGTTTAGCATCGATCATTCCATTCCTCTTTGGTGGCAGCAGTTCAAAGGAGAACCCAGAGAAGCAAGAAGCCAATGTAAAGACTATGCAAGCTCCTCCTCCTCCGCCACCACCTGGTCTGGTACCTCCCGGTCTGGCACCCGTTCCACCTGAAGCTGCAGTAGGCACAGCCGCTGCAACGATCGCAGCGGCAACCGCTCCTCTAACAGCAGCCGCAACAACTGCTACCGCAACTACGGTTCCCGCTGCAACATCATTGCCAGCAGCTGCTACGGCCACACTAACCGCACCTTTAGCGGGAGTGGCAGCAACGCTTCCTGCCGCAACTGCTCTCCCTACAGCTGCTGGGGCTGCTCTTACGGCTCCAGTCGCAGCTGCCGCTGGCCCTATTGCAGCGGCCACAGCTCCCCTGACTGGGCCCGTTGCGGCCGCAACCGCGCCTTTAGCCGCTACCACTGCGCCAATCATCGGTGCGGCTGCCGCAGGCCCTGGTGCTTTGCTCGCTGCCGGCCGACCCCTGCTGCCGCTGGCGAAACGACAGCAATCTGCAAAGGCTGCTAAAGTCCTGATGCTCCTAGCTGATGGCAATACACCTACGACGGACGACATGGCCGTATTGGCCGCACTCAGCGGTCCAGTAGAGGAGCAACAGGTTACCACTACCCTTGGCTCTTCTCCAGAACAGGGCTTCATTCTGGGTCAGGTTCCTCCTCCCGGCACGGTATTCCCTGGCGTGAACACTGGCATTGTCCCACCAAATGTTCCTGGCTCACAGCCTCCGCCAAACGCATTCCCTACAGTGCCACCACTCGGTACTATTCCGTTCAATGCAGAGCCACCAGCGCTTAACGGCGATTTGGCAGCCCTTTTAGCTGCATTCAATGCAGCCCCTGGCAGCCAAGGAGTACCAGGTCGAGCCGTCACTCCTCAGCAGGTTCCACCACCACCTCCACCGGTCATTCCTCCCCCTCCGGTTGCCCCTGCATTGGCGGGTGGCGCACTGACAGGCGCAACTGCAGCAACTAACGGCCTAACGACTGGTTTGGCAACCGCCGCGACTGCTCTTGGTAATGTTGCCAATGGGGCATTCCTGAATCCTGTGACTGCACCTATCGCGGGGATCCAGACAGGTGCCGCTGCAGCTACTGGAGGAGCCATTACTGGCGCTACAACGGCCGGAACTGCACTTGCCAGCTTCTTGCCATTCTCCGCAGATGAAGTCCAGATTTTGAAGCGACTGGTTTCGACGATGCAAATCGGTCATTCAACGGGAATCGGAGCAGCGTCTGGTATTGGTGCAGCTGCAATGACCGGTGAAGGTGTAGCTGCAGCGACGGCCAACCCCGCAAACGCTGGTACCATTAGTGGTGCTACTCCAGTGATTACAGCGCCTGGCACGGCACCTGACTTGGAGACCCTCATTCCAAACATCAGAAATCCTCGAAACATTGCAGTGATTGATGAGCCAGCAGGTATTCCGCATGTGACAGGACCTACTCCTGTTACACCTCCGAACTTGCCAAACCCATCTGCGGTGGCCTCTGGTGTAAATAGCATTCTTCCCCACCCCCCTGCAGGTCAGCCTGATCCTGCATCCGCTGTCACTGGTGTTGTAGGTAACCTTGGTGATGGAGTAGTAGGCGCGCTTACGTCACTACAAAATAACATCCAAGCTGGCCTTTCGCCAACGCAGCTTCAGCAGGGAGCACAGGCCCAGCTTCCACCTCAACCGCAATCACAGGGTCAGAACGTTCCGCTATCACTCCCTCCTGGAGCGAACTCACCCGATCCACTCGTCCTGCTTCGTGCCCTTTCTCCAAGCGCAGTCCGAGAGGTTCTAGTTCAATACGCACTCAGACACTCAAACAATAAGGGCCTCTCACAGTCCCTCTTCTCTGACGCCTCAGATCCGAGCGCTACAGTCGTTCCAGGTGGACTAGCAACGATCCAGTCGGATTCGGTTGGCTTGCTGGTTCCTGTCACGGCTAATCAGGCTGGACCTACTCCACCTCCGCCCCCTTTTGCTGCAGGTCAACCACCTCTCCCTGGAGCTGCAACGTTAGGTGTGCCTCCTCTTGGGGTTCCGACGACGACAGCCACAACTGCAACATCGAATACGAACGCAAATGCGAATGTCAATGCCGAGCCCCTTGTGATCGCTGGAGAGCCTGTAAGCCCTCCACCCCCGGGAATTGATGCACCCGCTAGTACGGTCTTCACTGGCGCACCACCTGCTCCTGGCGGGGCACCCATTCCTCCTGGAGGGGCACCCCTTCCTCCTGGAGGCCTACTGCCAGGCCTAACGGGCGTGCCCGGAACCCTGACTGCAAACATTCCTGCCAACTTGCCACCACTTGGCGCTGGTACCTTGGGCGCAATCCCAGGTGGGGTACCTCCAGTCCCCAACCAGGGCACTCCGTCAGGGGCTCCTCTCCCTCCGCTGGGCGCCGGCAATTTGCCTAACGGCCTGGCGAACGGACTACCCAATCTTGGTGCTGGCCTTCCGGGGCTAGGTGTCGGACCTCAGGTGGCCCCCTTTCGCATGCCACACATGAACGTTCCTCGCATGCAGTGGTAAGTTTGGGATGATTTAGATATGCAACCCATATCGGTGGGCGTCCCTAGGTTGTAGCAGGGTGCCGCCGACCGACGTTATCCTTACCATCCCGCACATTCGCTCACCTGTATATCGGTCGGTGATTGAGACAGGGAAGAATGAGTGATGAAACATTGAAACAAGAATAAAACATGAAGATCATCAACGATACGAAACCACTTGTTTGGGTCGCATATATATGCACAGCTCCGTTGGCGCTTGGCTATCGGGCTTCTGGTTCAGCGAGTCGATCTATCCAGTGCTGGTCGCCGACGCTCCTCTGCCGTCCGTTTCTCACATCCGATCCAAGTCCCAGTCAACAGTTGGAGCCAGGGTCCATCAAAAAATCTATGGTGCAGAACCGAGGGCTTTGAAATTTTGGAGTCGAGTTTCGTCGCAGGGCGGCGAGTGCATCGAGTGCTGTTTGGTTCCATTCGATAGCCCATTACCCTGTGTTTACATTGAACTTGGTAGATCATCCTTCCGACGAAGTTCTGACGAGTTAAATTAGCGACAAAATTTCGGCGATCGATTCTGGAGAGTCTGTCACACCTGTTTTGTGAGCACTTCGGGCCATAGCACTGGCTCACCGTGAGGATCTCAACGCTTATTCTCTCCATACCCTGTCTAGCATGCGTTCCGTTGCCGTTTTCTTCGCGGTTTTCTTCGCGGTGCTCCTGATCGCTGTGCCAACTCACGCCGATGTGTCTCCTGCCATGGCGATGGGTGTCACTACTACCGGTATTCTGAACATCGCCAACTCGATTATGCCTAGTATCATCGACGGCATCCGTGCAGCCGAGTTCCCTGGTGAGTCTGGCAAGTCAAGTGGCTTCAAGTACAGCATCTCGAACATTCACCTGACCAAGTTGACTTACGCCAAGCTCATCCTCAATGCTAACAACGATGGTTTCACCGCTGGCATTCAGGATCTCTCCGTTGGCATTTCCTTCAAGTGGAGCTACAAGCGCACCAAGATCCCGTGGCTCCCTCGTGGCTCTGGCAAGGCTGATGCCGCGCTCAATGGTGCTACCATCACGGCCACTTTCGGTCTCGGTCGCACTAAGGTTGATGGCAAGGACCGCCTTAACGTTGTCGTCAAGAGCGCCAGCGCACACATCGACAAGGTCTCTGTCCACGTCAAGGGCTCGTTGCTTTCCTGGCTCTACAACCTCGTTATTAGCCTCTTCAAGAACAAGATTCGCCACAGCATTGAGAATGCTATTGTTGAGGGTTTCAAGACCAACGTAAACGCCCGCATTGCTCAGATCCTCAGCACCATGAAGCTCATCAGCCCTGTTTCCAACTGGGGTGTCATCGATCTCAGCATGCCCCGCAACCCTGTTCACTACAAGAACTCTCGTGGTGATGCCTGGACCTTCAACTTCAACGGTGAGGTCTACCCTGCTTCCACTCAGAAGCCTCTCAACGTTGTGACCCGTCCCAACATGCCCTGGACCACTGTTAACCGCGACTTCGAGTTGAATTTCAGCTTCTTCACCCTCAATTCCGCGGCTGCCGTCTGGCACAAGGAGCGCAAGTGGAACAGCGTCACCAGCGAGAGCAACACTCCCAAGGGCTTCCCCGTTGCGCTCAACACCAACGCTTGGAAGGCTCACTTGCCAAATCTCCAGAACACTTACGGTTCTCAGCCCATTGAGATCAAGACCAGTCTCGCTGAGTTCCCCACGGCCTGGACCAATGGTAACCAGGTGGCCTTCAAATCTGCCTACGATATTGAGGTGCGTGTTCAGGGCAAGACTGCGTTCATCATTCGCGCAGGTGGTGAGAGCTACATCGCCATCAACACTCGCAACAATGCCATCGTTCCTCGCATCGATGACATGACTGGTACCTTTACTCTTGTCAAGTCCAACGTTGGTAACTTCGACCTCAGGCCTGTCGAATTCATCTTCAATGCTGTTCTTAAGCTTGTCGTCGTCCCTGCTATCAACCAGGAGTTATTCGCTGGTTTCCCTCTTCCCACCATCGGCGGTCTCTCGTTCAACAAGCCTAGTGTTACTGTCTACCCTAACTACGTCGTCGTTGGCTTCGATGCCGACTACAAGCCTTAAACGATTTTAAGACATCGTACTACCCAATCCTAGTTATTCGTATCTTGCTTTGGCCCTATTTTGGGCACCTAGTGCCTTCAAATCATAGGCGGCCTCTTTCCTAATCATATATCAGCACCCCAGTGTTGTGTATCTTATTGACCCGCTCGGATGCCACGGTACAGCCCGACTTGCAACCATACGTTGGGTCTTGCGATGAGACGGCGAAATTAAATACAGCACGGCCCTTAGTGTTATCCAGAAAGGATCTTCGTACATCTTACAACGTTCGACTCTATTCGCTTTAAACGAGTCACAAGCAGTGTAAAAGTGCTGAAAGCGTGTATTTACAAGACACTGAAGAACTACCTCTATAACCTAGTCGCGCGTGTGTGATGGGAGGGGCCTCCGAAGGAACCGCTGAGGTAGGATGAAGCTCTGGTAGGCCTCGCCATGGCACTCCCATTCGCATAATACATTGTCGGTATAGGGTGATACCCCGAGCCACGAGATCCTGCAGTGAGTGCAGATAAATCAATAGCCATCGCCTGAGTGGAAGACGCGGATGTGACAGATAAACAGGCCGCCAGACTCAGTGGACTCGCGGATTCGTTTGACCTCGAAGCTGGCCGCACGTGTGAATACCCTATCGGGTAAACTGATCGTGGTATGGGCGCTACAGATGGGCCGATCTGACTAGTAAGCGGGTGCGAAATAAGCCCCATCCCTGCCCGCTCAGTGAGTCCATGTCCGGTTTGAAACAGTGGCGGCTTTGACATGGCGATTGTAGCACTTGAAGAGCCCTGACTCGGCCGCCCATCTTTAGAGACTGTCTGATGAGTATCAGGAGCGCACCTAGATCTTGGCAGCTCCTCCAGCGTTTGGCCAAGTTTCTCTGCTGAGTTTATCGCTGCTACAAGAGATTTCATCCTGCTACTCTCACTCTTTAGGGGTATCGGTTTGCGATTTAGTGACTTCAGTTTAGGATCCAGCAAATCACGGTCTAGGGTATTCGATGACAGCTCTGTGCTGTCGACTTTGAGCCCACTGGACTGCGAGGGTTTTTCTTGGAGGTATTCCATTAACTTCTGTACATATGGAGATACAAGCTTGGGATCATGAAGAGGAGAATGCTCCAGCTTCGGATAGGCTTCTGACCTGGGACCGAGTAGCCAACGGGCCAAAGGCTCAGGCAACTCCATGAATCGAATCACTACGGCTAGACCACGACTTGCAGGCGGTAAATACGGTGCATATCGCTCGACTGTCTTTGGAGTGGGGAATAGGCGCTTAAACCCGCCCGTACGTAATTGTTCCGCATCAAGTCTGCGCAGCATGGCAATATCTGGCGGTCGGAATAAATGGTCAAGAAATTCCAGCGGTGACCCTCTCAGGCAAGCTCTAACTGCAGCTTGACGTTCAGACATCATTGCAGATGGTGCAGGTGCAAATGTTCGTAAAATCGACTTGTTGTTGCCCTTGTACTGGCCTTTTTTGCCCTGCGCTGAGGTTTCGTCCGCAAGTTCTGGAAGCCGAAAGACTGGACAATCGGGAGGAACTAGAATCGATTTTGGAATGTTCTTTGGAATCTTGGTACCAAGACCCTTGCCTATGTCGAAGATGGATTGAGTTGAGACGCTCGATGGATTCTTGGAACCTCGGGTAGCAACGCTATAGAAGGATGTTACCTCTCCCAAGAGAGCCTTTTTCCCGTCAATTGGTTCTACCCCTGCTAGGTTGAAAGTATCTCGGAGGAGTGGAAACTTAGTTCGAAGGTCTAACTTTGTGGAAACACCGAGCGAGGGTCCTACGTTCACTTCCATCAGCCACGGGTTCAATCCAGCGTCCAGGAGCACGTCGAATCCCAATAATTCAGCTGTTTGGAATCTGTGAACGCCACGCATTTTGTCAACAGAAATCAGGTTGGGCGCACCGATAATGATTGTACGACAGATCAAGTCCTCAATTGCAGCGAAAACGGCTTCAGTATCCACACTGAGCACTTCGGAGAGGTATCGTCGAAAGAGGGAGAGCGGCCACTTCGATGATTTACAAAGTTTATCCCAGTCGAGCTTCTTGGCACAGGTGGCTTCCTGTGAATGCGACCGATCGAACTGAGTGGCGCTCGAGTCATTGGTCTTCCCCTCTAATCTTGTCTCAGTTTCGGGATTCCCATTCAAAAGTTCGTCTGGCATGTCCTCATCGTTCTCGCCAGTCTCCTCTTCGAGGCTGACGTCATCATCCATGTCTGTGGCATCGTCTTCGTCGTCAGTATCATCGTTTTGATTACCATCTTCGACAATGGCTGTGGTCTCTGCAGCGCATCCATTCTTGCATTCTTGTTGGGTCGAAGATCGCCTCTCTGAACTGGCTGCCTGATCGATCAGTTCGTCTTCGTCGTGAGCCGTAAACACGTTGACATTCGACTTATTGACACTAAAGTTTGTTAGATTCGCGTAACGACACTTACGCTGCGCCTCAGTTCTGGGAATATCATACTGCTCCGTGCAAAACCTCACAATGCCCTCCGAATAGACGTAGAAGACAAGGGGATCTGCACACGTAACAAGGACATATATTCTCAGGTCAAATTTTCTTCCTGCGATCAAGAGCGGGTTGGAGATGTAGCGGGAAACAACGGATTTGAAGCGATTACGAGGCTGTTGAGCCAATGCTGTGGGCGAAATCTCAGGCTCTGGTAAGGGATCAGTATCTTTGGAGGTTCGAGAATACTCCTGACCCAAGAATTGTTGGATTTCGGACATCTTGCTCATTATTCGAATGCCTCGCCCTCTCGAGCTCGCGGCAGGCTTCGAGATCCACAGTGGGGTCGATTGCCCAAGGAAGGCAATGGAGCGTGGAATGTTGAGAGGACACATGCTTAGTTCTGCGTCCTCCGTCAGTGCGCACGAACGTAAGAGAAGTTGGGCAGCCTCTTGTGTGGGCGCGGCTTCGAGGAGTTGGTTCCGAATGATCTCAACGTACTGATTATGGTCAAACTCTCGAGAGAAATCGATTCGTTCGGTGGACAGAACATTGAAAACCCCTGCTGCAGCGCCGTCCGAGGCCTTTGGTGCATAGCCTAGCGCCATGATCGGATCTACGTTCGAAATTGCCTCGAAATCCTGGCTTGTGAATCGCTGGCCGGCCGGGGATCCTCCAGACTCGCGCTGAAGAATGGTTGGAGCAAGCTGTCGCAACGCTCTCGTTTGCTGGAGAGCCTGTTCATATCGAGCGATGAAGGATGCCGTCTCAAACGGAACGACAAACGTTTCTGGGATGAACGGCACAAACGCTGCGCCGAACTGTCTTCTTGCAGCCGCACAGGTACGAGCTAACCGATCTTTCCGTCCAATAACGTACATGCCCATAAAGTGATGCAACTTCTGCCATGGTCTTGGAGGAGGTGGCAAGCACATTGTCGCATCCCTCACGGTTGACACTTCTTCATCTGTAGGAGCAACGTTTTCAATATTGGAGCCCTGATCGGCATGTGGGCCACCTGCTCGTCGCGCGATAACCTTCCCGAACTGGGTCGTGGTTCCCGGCCGCTCAGACATTACCTGTGAATCGCTAGGTACAGCTGATACAGGATCCACTGTCGAGCCCCTCCGTCGCCCCCTGATGGGCCCTCGGCTTACAGGTGGGCCAGCGAGGGTTTCATACCTGCCCCAGCAAAAGTCCAGTGTGGTCCTGCGGTTTCCTTCAGTCCCGCGCTCTGCAGCACTCTCAGCACAGTCTCGCTCCTCGCCGTAGAATTCGCGTAGTAATACATCACCCGCACATCTAGTTCCGTGAGAGGAGCCGGTGGGACAATATCTGGTTTGTTCGCATATAGTGTGGGATGTGTTCCCGTCGGATATGCTGGCGGGAGCACTTGAACGCAGTAGCGTATGTCTCCCTGTGTAGCGCTCAGCGCTGCCTCACGTTGTGCACGCAGTCGCCTCTCTATTCTTTCGTTACGAGTTGGAACTGGCGGTTGTTGCGCAGCCCTTGCAGGCTCAGGTGTCGTTGCATGCATACTTTAGAAACCTAACTGCCCCACTGGGCCGTGGACAAAAACGGTGATGAGTAAGTTGTCTAGGTCAACCCTTGGTCAGACATCATTGCGGCTGCAAGAGTGCAAGCCGAGTCTGCGGTCGAACTAGGTACCGTCGTGCGGAAACTGAATCAAGAGCTGCTTCGTGCCCCTTATCTAAGAAACCTAGGAATGCTCCGTCCTGTCTCTGCTCGTTGGGAGGTGCAAAAGACGATTCGTTCAGGGATCAAGTGAGGCATGCAATTTAGACGATGCATGGACAAGCATACCGACTTGTGTGAAACGTGTTCCCTTTGTCCACGGTCACGTGGCATTGCCCATGCCGCGCTCTCACTCTCGCCCAGCCGTTACAGTGTGCATTCAAGTGCACGATATCTGGGTGAGGTATTTTAGGCTCTACACTTGTCGTTTCACTCTCCACATGCATGATTCCTCTCAGTCCAGATGTGCACCGATCGGACATGCACGTTAAAACCATCACACACACCCAGAACCCAGGATATTCGCTCCTCTCCGTTGTACTGAACGACGAAAATTTGAACTCAGTTTGAGCGGTTAAACCATCCACCCGCACAGCGAGGGTCTAGAGGTGCATTTGCATTCTTGCCCCCTGGTTTCGTCCAATTTTTCCGTGCCCGTAAACCCTGCACACATCAAGAATGAGAATGAAAAGTGAGTTCGATTACGGGATTGCCTGGTGTGGAGCTGGGTGTAAACTGCATTGATTGTTTGTCCAAGTGACGCCTAATCGAAAACTCGCGACTAAGCTCCTGGGAATTTGTTAGCAGTCGCGGAAGCCCCGCCATCAAGAATCGCTGACCTGGAGCCAATTCCGTGTGTCTTTGCTGAGTGACCTGTGCAATGGCGTGGGAGGTGGACGCTACGCTCTCTGCCAGCACACTGCATGCCAACGGTGAGCCAAATATACTGGCGCCCCGGCTGCACTACAGACATTCAAATAACCACACACCGAGATCTGATTTCTAACGCTGTCGACTGACTCCTCTTTCCCTCCACGACGGAATACCGCAGAAACTAGGGTGTGGAGTGTGTTCCCACCACCACTAACCTGGAACTAGTCTTTCCAGGTTATTCTGTGATTGAATAGTTACTGGAGATAGCGACCACGCAAAAGATACTGGTGGTTGGATTCTGCAGGGTCTTTCCAAGACGCTCCGAGTCCTTGTTGGTAGCCAACTCTCAGAGTCTCAATCAACGAATTGCGTGAGACGCGAATCCACCTCACCTCAGTACTAAGGACTCTATAGTATGGACGATCTAAGTGCATTACTATCGGAGAACCCTATTGATTCCGTTGGAACGGGGGGTACCTCAGAACTGCTTAACGCATTCGGCAGCTTGCCTTCTACGGACCACGCTAGCATATATGACGTGACGTCAAATCGCAGCGACAGCCATACGCCTACAGACTACCGAGCCGATGTTGATGCCAGTTTGGATAACTTATTCTGCGATCTCCATTACGCACTCCGCTGTGGCGACTTCTCAACACCACATGCAGTCGCGGCTTTGTCGAATCTACAAGACACTATTGTCATGGCGGACGTTGATGGTTTACTGCAA
>Ga0182741_1003289_pt1 | contig 17380 bp, 14 predicted proteins | sample eDN5th37CBELigOP_FD_128874 | JGI IMG/M metagenome (GOLD analysis project Ga0182741, IMG submission 128874) | Enriched Organic Plus compost microbial communities from Emeryville, California, USA - eDNA 5th pass 37_C BE-Lig OP (version 2) (version 2) ...
AGATCGGCCCGACCACGTCGGCGGGAAAGAGCGGCGCGGCCTGGGCGGCGGCAGCGACCGGCAGGATGCCGTGCCACGCCTCGTACATCGCCGGCCGCAGCAGGTCGTTCATGGCCGCATCCAATACCAGGAAGCGACGCCCCGCGCCCCGCTTCTGCAGGATCACGGAGGCGAGCAGCACGCCAGCGGGCCCGGCGATCCAGCGGCCGGGCTCCAGCATCACCGGCAGGCCGAGCTCGCCCAGGCTGGCCTTGATGGCGCCGGCCAGCGCCTCCGGCCGCGGCGCGGGCTCATCGCGATAGGGAATGCCGAGGCCGCCGCCGCAATCCACGCGTTCCAGCGGCAGCCCCTGTGCGCGCAAAGTGCGTACCAGTCGCGCCACCGCCGCATAGGCGTCGCGGTAGGCCGCCATGCCAGCGGTGATCTGGCTGCCGATATGCACCGCCACCCCGACCGGCGCGAGGCCGGGCAGCGCTGCCAGCCGGGCATAGAGGGCGGGCGCCTCGGCGATGGCGACGCCGAATTTATTCTCCGACCGGCCGGTGGTGATCTTGGCGTGGGTGCGCGCGTCCACGTCCGGATTGACGCGCAGCGCCACCCGCGCGGTGCGGCCAAGGGAGGCAGCCAGGGCGGAGAGCATCTCCGCCTCCTCCGCGCTCTCCAGGTTGATCTGCAGGATGTCCTCCGCGAGGGCGAGGCGCAGCTCGCGCTCGGTCTTGCCGACGCCGGAGAAGACGATGGCGGAGGCGGGAATGCCGGCGGCGCGGGCGGCCCGGAGCTCACCCTCGCTGACCACGTCCGCGCCCAGCCCCTCAGCGGCCAGCACGCGCAGCACGGCAAGGCTGGTATTGGCCTTCACCGCGTAATGCACGCTGGCGGCGAGCCCCGCACCGGCGAGCGCGGCACGCAGCGCCCGGGCACGGCGGCGGAGGCTGCCAGCGGAATAGACCCAGGTCGGTGTGCCGACGGCGGCGGCAATGCGCGCGAGCGGCACCTCCTCCACCAGCAGCCCGTCGAGGGCGTGCAGCGAGAGATGCGGCCGGGCGGCGAGGAGCTCGGCGAAGGAGGGGTCCTCGCCCGGGGTGGCGAGCGGCAGGGGGGCGGCCATGACCCGATATAGTGTCGTGCGGCGTCAGGCGGGAACAAGGCCAGCGCCGCAGCGGCTTTCGCCGCCCTGCCCCGTTGCCGCCCGCGCCACCCCGTGGCACGGTCCCGCTTGCATGCTCTCGATCCCCGCCAGCCGGCCCAACGCCTATACGGGCAGCCCCCTCGACCGCGCCGCCGACCGGCGCGAGGACGAAGCCTGGATCACCGCCGCGCTCGCCCATCCGGACACGCTCTTCGTGCCGGTCTGGCGGGCGCGCAGCCTAATGAAGGGGGTGAAGGAGGGGCGGCCGGAGGCCGTGCTGCTCACCGGCGCCGCGGCCGAGGCGGTGCGCATGGCGGGCGGGCCCTGGAGCTTCCTCGGCCTGTGGGAGGGCAGACCGGTCTTCGCCGTGGACTGCTCGGCGGCCGAGGATCCCCTGCCGCTGCTGCCCGGGGGCCCCGGCTGGGACGGCATCGGCTTCACCGATCTGCGCGCCGTCGCCGGCCTCCTGCCGCCGGGCGAGGCCTCGGTGCTGGCCCATGCCCGCGGCCTGATGCACTGGCGCACGAAGCACCGCTTCTGCGGCATCTGCGGCGCCACCTGCGCACCGCGCTCGGCGGGCCATGTCATGCTATGCACCGGCTGCAGCACGCAGCATTTCCCGCGCACCGACCCTGCCGTCATCATGCTGGTGGTGCGCGGCGATCACTGCCTGCTGGGCCATTCGCACCGCTTCCCCAACGTGACCATGTACTCGACCCTCGCCGGCTTCGTGGAGCCGGGCGAAAGCCTGGAGGAAGCCGTGCGTCGCGAGGTGCAGGAGGAGACGGGAATCGAGGTGGGGGCGGTGCGCTATCACTCCTCCCAGCCCTGGCCCTTTCCCTCCTCCATCATGCTGGGTTTCCATGCCGAGGGCCTGACCGAGGAGATCCGCATCGACCCGGTGGAGTTGAAGGATGCGCGCTGGTTCTCGCGCGAGCAGCTGCGCAACGCGGCCGAGCATGGCTTCTCCCTGCCGCGGGCTGATTCCATCGCGCGCCGGCTGATCGAAGACTGGCTGGCACATTCATGATCCGGCACAGGATCTGGGCCGCACCGGTGGCGCTTGCGCTGCTGCTGCAGGGCTGCGGCCTGTGGTCCTCCCGCAGCGCGGCGCCGCCCGCCTCGGAGGACAGCCCCACGCATCGGGCCTGCCGCGAGGAGGCGCAGACCGATCCTGCCGTCCGGGCGCTCGATCGCCAGCTCAATCCCGATGGCACCAACGCCGCCCGCCTCGCGGAGGACCGGCGGGTCGCGATCACCCGCGCCTACCGGGAATGCCTGCGTCGGGCCGGGCTCGCACTGCCCGGCGGGGTGGAGCCGATCCGCACGCGCTGAGCCGGCCGCATGGGGCCTGGAGCACCGTCCGGTGGCGCCGCCTGAATGGGACCGCCCTGGTGGACGCCATGCCTTCATCGCGTGCCATGAGGGCAACGCATGTTCAGGTGGCGCCCCGCGGCGCGGCTGCGATCAGTTCGGCGATCCGCCGCACGACCGCTGACTGGTCGTAGGGCTTGGCCATCACCTCGAAGCCGTGGTCCTCGCCGCCCGTCTCGGCGCCGGCATAGCCGGTGGTCAGCAGCACGGGCATCCCCGGCCGTAGCCGATGGCTGGCGAAGGCGAGGTCGATGCCGCTGATCCCGCCCGGCATCACGATGTCGCTGAACAGCACGTCCATGGGTTCGCCGCGCACCAGCAGCGCCAGCGCTTCCTGCCCGTCGGACACGGCGAGCACCTTGAATCCGGCATCGCGCAGCGTCTCCGCCGTCACCCTGCGCACCCGCTCGTCATCCTCCACCAGCAGCACGGTCCCCCGCGCTGCGGGCAGCGCACGTGCCGACGCCGGCGGCGGGGTGGTCGGGTGGGGCGGCATGGGCTGCGCCAGCAGGAACAGCGTCACCCGCGTGCCGCGTCCGGGAGCGCTGTCGATCGCCACATGGCCGCCGAGCTGACGGATGAAGCCGAAGACCTGCGACAGGCCGAGGCCCGTGCCCTTGCCCACGGGCTTGGTCGTGAAGAAGGGCTCGAAGGCCCGGTCGCGGACCTCGGGCGGCATGCCGACGCCCGTATCCTCCAGCGCGATGGCGACATACTCCCCGGGCCGGGCATCCGGATTGCCGGCGAGCGCAGCCGGGCCGAGGCGGGTCAGGCGGGTGGAGAGCGTCGCCGTGCCACCCTCCGGCATGGCGTCGCGCGCGTTGATCGCCAGGTTCAGCAGCGCCGACTCGAGCTGCGCCGCATCGGCGCGGCAGCTCGGCAGCGTCGGATCGAGATCGAGGGTGAAAGTCACCGCCTCTCCCAGGGCGCGCTGGATCAGCGGCGCGAAATCGCGCACCAGGGCATTGGCGTCGAGCACCGTGGTGTTCAGCATCTGCCGCCGTGCGAAGGCGAGCAGGCTCGCATTCAGGGCCGCGCCGCGGTTGACCGCATCGCGCGCCGTGCCAAGCAGCTTCCGGATCCGTTCACCCGCCTCGGGGCCGAGGCGCTGCTCCAGCAGGTGCACGGTGCCAAGGATGGCGGTGAGCAGATTGTTGAAGTCATGGGCGATGCCGCCGGTGAGGCGCCCCAACGCCTCGAGCCGCTGGGCCTGCCGCAGGTCGGCCTCCGCCTCCTCGCGCCGCGCGATCTCCTCGCGCAGCTCCTGCGCGGTGCGCGAGAGCCTCGCCAGCACCAACTGCTCCGACCGCCAGCGCCTGATCGCCAGCAGGGTGACACCACCGAGGGCAAGAGAGGCCAGGAGGCACAGCACCGCCGTGAGGGCGGTGTTCGCCATCCACCTGGCCCGGACTCGGTCGAGCGAGAGGGTGACGCCCACCACCAGAGGATGCTCGCCGACACGGCGGAAGGCGGTGAGCCATTCGCCGCGGGCCCCAAGCCGCTCGATCGCCGGCTGGTAGCCTGCCTCGCGCACGCCACGCGGCACGGTGGCCGGATCGGGCGGGCCGATCAGGTCGCTCTCGCCGCGCGGATGCGTCGCCAGCACCTGGCCGTCCATGCGCAGCAGGGCGAAGCGGGCGCGGCCCTCGGGATCCATGGCATGCCATTGCGCCTGGAAGTATCCGGGATGGATCGAGCCGACGATGATGCCGTCGAAGCGGCCGTCCGGTGCGCCGCGACGGCGCGACATGGTGAAGGCGATGCGGCCGGTGAGCCGGGCCCGCAGCGGCTCCCCGAACACCAGCTTCGACTCGCCGGCAGCGAGACGCCGGAAATAGGAGCGATCCGCCACGTCGATCTGAGGCGTCGGCCAAGCCAGGCTGATGATCTCCATCCGCCCGTCGGGGCGCACGATGTGCAGGGCAGCGATCTGCGCGATGGCCTCGTCGAGTGCCCGCAGGTCCTGGTAAATCCCATCCCCCTGCGCCGCGATCTCTTCCCAGGAGAGGCCGTGAACCCGGTCCTCGATCCGGTCGAGCACCAGCGCATTGGTCTCGACCACCTTGAGCGCATGCTCCTTGGCGATGGCCGAGAGCCGGCTCACATCGGCATAGGCCCCGGCGACCAGCCGTCGGTGATCGAGCCAAGCCGCACCGGCGAGAAGCAGGAGGGGTACGAGCAGCGACGCGGCCAGCAGGGAGCGCAGCACCACCGGCACTGCCCTGGCCGCAGGCTCCGGTGCCACTCGCGGCGCCTGAGCAGCCTCCATGAGCCCATACTCCCGGCGAGTACGCCACAGGCTGCGCGCCAGGGGGCGCGCCGCGAGCGCCGTCCTCGCGATGTGGTGACAACTATGCTGGAATCAATGCGCCTCGGCCCAGCTCCGTCCGTGGCCGACCTCAACGGCAAGTGGAACGCGCAGGGTGGCGACGCCTTCCATCACCTGCCGCACCAGCGTGCCGGTCGCCTCCACCTCGGCCTCCGGCACCTCGAAGACGAGCTCGTCATGCACCTGCAGCAGCATGCGGGCGCCGAGCCCCGCCTGGCGCAGGGCGCGTGGGAGACGCACCATGGCGCGCTTGATGATCTCCGCGGCCCCTCCCTGGAAGGGGGCATTGATGGCGGCGCGCTCCGCCCCGGCACGACGGGCCACGTCCTTGGCCCCGATATCCGGAATCCAGAGCCGCCGGCCGAAGGAGGTACGGACGAAGCCCTGCGCGCGCGCCTCCTCCTTCAGCCGCTCCATGGCGTCGCGGATGCCTGGGTACTGGGCGAAATAGGCCTCGATGATGCCGCGCGCCTCGCCGGGCGGGATACCCAACCGACTGGCGAGGCCGAAGGCCGACATGCCGTAGATGATGCCGAAATTGATGGTCTTGGCCCGCCGCCGGGCCTCGCGGTCAACCCTGCCGGGGGGCAGGCGGAAGATGTCGGCGGCGGTGCGGGCGTGGATGTCCTCGCCCTTCTCGAAGGCCTCGACCAGCGCCGGCACCTCGGCCAGATGCGCCAGAAGCCGCAGCTCGATCTGGCTGTAATCGGCCGAGAGCAGCACATGCCCGGGCTCGGCGACGAAGGCACGGCGGATGCGCGCCCCTTCCTCCGTGCGGATCGGGATGTTCTGGAGGTTGGGCTCGGTGGAGGAGAGTCGGCCGGTGGAGGCGATGGCCATGGAGAAATCGGTGTGCACCCGCCCGTCGCGCGGATCGATCGCGGCCGTCAGCCCCTCCACATAGGTGGATTTCAGCTTGGCGAGCTGGCGCCAGTCCAGCACCTTGCGCGCCAGCTCCACACCCTGCGCCGCCAGCTCCTCCAGCACCGAGGCATCGGTGCCCCAGGCACCGGTGGCCTTGCTGCGCTTGCCGCCAGACAGCTTCATCTCGTCGAACAGGATCTCGCCGAGCTGCTTCGGCGAGCCGACGTTGAAGGGCCGCCCGGCCAGGTCCTGGATCTCGCGCTCCAGCACCGTGAGACGGGCGGCGAAGTCCTCGCCGATGCGCGCGAGCTCGGCCCCGTCGACCTTGATGCCGGCAAGCTCCATGTCGCGCAGCACCGCGACCATGCGACGCTCCACCTGCTCGTAGAGGGCAAGCGCGCCCTCCACGCGCAGCCGCGGCCGCAGCAGGTGCCACAGCCGCAGGGTCACGTCGGCGTCCTCGGCGCCATAGGCAGTCGCCTGATCGAGCGGCACCGCGGCGAAGGGAATGCGGGAACGGCCCGTCCCCGTCACCTCGTCGAAGGCGATCGGCCTGTGGCCGAGATGCCGCACGGAGAGTTCGTCCATGCCATGCCCGTGCCGCCCTGCCTCAAGCGCGTAGGAGATCAGCATGGTGTCGTCCACCGGCGCCACGGCGATCCCGCCATTCTCCGGCCGGCAGAGCACCTCCAGGTCGTATTTCGCGTTCTGCAGCACCTTGAGGACGGCCGGGTCCTCCAGCAGCGGACGCAGCGCGGCGATGGCGTCGTCGAAGGGAATCTGTGCCGGGGCCGCCTGCTCGGCCTGCAGCATGTCCGATTGCTGCCCATGGCCCGGCGCGACATGGCGCAGCGGCACATAGCAGGCACGCCCCGGCGCGGTGGCGAGGCAGATGCCGACCAGCTTCGCGTGCAGCGCGTTCAGGCTGTCGGTCTCGGTATCCAGCGCGACCATGCCCGCAGCCTCGGCATCCGCGATCCAGCGGGCCAGAGCGTCGAGAGTCGTGACCGTCTCATAGGGGCCGAAGGGTGCTTCCGTGGGCGGCGCCTGCACCGGCAGGGCGGCGGCGGCGGCCTGCGCCCGCACGGCGCCGTTGCGCGCACGGTTCGCCGCATCGCCGGCCGCCTCGCCCAGGCCGAGGCGCGCCAGGATGCTGCGGAAGCCCTGCGTGCGCAGGAAGCCCTCGAGCGCCGCGCGCTCGGGCGGTTTCGCCTCCAGCGCGTCGATCGGCGCCGGCAGCGGCGCGCCGTCGTCCAGCGCCACGAGGCGGCGCGAGATGCGCGCCTTCTCGGCGTTCTGGAGCAGCGCCTCGCGCCGCTTCGGCTGCTTGATCGCCCCGGCCTTCGCCAGCAGCGTCTCCAGGTCGCCGTATTCCAGGATGAGCTGCGCGGCGGTCTTCACGCCGATGCCGGGCACGCCTGGCACATTGTCGGTGGAATCGCCTGCCAGCGCCTGCACCTCGACCACCTTGGAGGGCGGAACGCCGAATTTCTCCGCGACCTCCGCCTCGCGGATCGGCTTTTGCCGGATCGGGTCGAGCATCTCCACGCCCGGCCGGATCAGCTGCATCAGATCCTTGTCGGAGGAGACGATGGTCACCCGCCCGCCCGCAGCCTGGAAGGCCTTGGCATAGGCGGCGATCATGTCGTCCGCCTCGTAGCCCGGCTGCTCGATCTTGCAGACACCGAGTGCATCGGTCGCCTCGCGGATCAGGGCGAACTGGGGCACCAGCTCGGGCGGCGGCTCGGGGCGGTGCGCCTTGTAGTCGGGGTAGATCTCGTTGCGGAAGGTGGTGCGCGCGGCGTCGAACACCACGGCGATGTGGCTGCCGCGGTGATCGGTCAGGAATTTCGAGATCATCTGGGTGAAGCCGAAGACGGCGTTCACCGGCACACCCTGCGGGTTGGTCATCGGCGGCAGGGCGTGGAAGGCGCGGAAGATGTAGCCCGATCCGTCCACCAGGATCAGGTGCCGCTCGCCCTGCGGCGTTACCGGCACGGCCTCGGGAGCGGCGGCCGCCTCGGCGAGCGCCGTGCCGCGTGGCCGGTCCGCTTCGGGACCGGGGCCCGGGGCGGAGCCTCCATCGGGATCGCGCGGCGATGCCGATGGGGTCCTTGCGTCAGTGGTGGTCGTCACCACCCGCGCCGTCCTTCAGGACATAAGTGATGGAGCAGTAGGGGCAGGTCACCTCGTGGTCCACGATGCGCAACCAGACGCGCGGATGGCCGAGCCCGCCCACGCCCACCTCCCCGTCGCAGGGCACGGCGCGCGTCTCCACCTCGATGCGCTGGACCGGGGTGATCCCCGGCGTCAGCTTGGGCGCATAGCCGGTCTGCTTGGGGTCGCGCATCACTCTCCTCGTGCAACGCTCGGTCGGCAGGGAACATAATGGGGTGCCGGCAGGCGGGCCAGAGCGGCGCTCCGGCCCCACAGCAGATTGGCAGGGACGTCCGCCTCCGGGCACGGGCGGTGCGGCTTGCGCCGACCCTGTCGAGGATCCCGGGTGCGGACCGGCCGATCAGCGCGCCGTGGCGGGCGGTTCGGGGCCACCCGCTCCGGCCCGTGCGCGCTCGATCTGCCGCCAGCGCGCCACATTGCGGTTGTGTTCCTCCAGCGTGCGGGCGAAGGCATGCCCACCGCTGCCATCCGCGACGAAGTAGAGGTCGTCGGTCTTTGCCGGCTGGGTGACCGCGCGCAGCGCCTCGCGCCCCGGCGCGGCGATCGGCGCCGGCGGGAGGCCGCGGTTGCGATAGGTGTTGAAGGGATGGTCGCGCTCGAGATCCACACGGGTCAGCGGTCGATCCAGCGCGCCGCCCTCGGCGGCCGCGTAGATCACGGTGGGGTCGGACTGCAGCGGCATGCCGCGGCGCAGGCGGTTGATGAACACCGCCGCGATGCGAGGGCGCTCCTCCTGAAGCCCCGTCTCGCGCTCGACGATGGAAGCGAGGATCAGTGCCGCCCGCGCGCTTGCCAGCGGCAATCCCTCGTCACGTTGTGCCCAGGCTTCCGCCAGCGCCTGCGTCATCGCCTGCTCGGCACGGCGCAGGATGGAGGCGCGGGTGTCGCCCCACCGGTAGGCATAGGTTTCCGGCAGCACCGAGCCCTCGGCGATCGGCGGCAGCTCGCCTGTCAGCCCTTCGGCGTCCTCCAGCAGCGTGGCGATCTGGCGAGCGGTCAGGCCTTCGGGGATGGTCAGGCGGCGCTGCACCGGCCGCGCCTCGCGCAGGATCCGCAGCACCTCGGCGATCGAGGCATGGGCGGGGAAGGCGAACTCCGCGGCGCGCAGCGGCCCTGTCCCGCGCGTGATGCGCGCGGCGAGGGCGAAAGCGCGCGGCTCTGCAATGACACCGGCCTCGTGCAGGACCCGCGCGGTGGCCTGTGCACCACCGCGCGGAATGACGACAGCACGGTCCTCGGCCAGCGGCCCGGGCTGGGTGTAGAGCCGCCAGCCCTGCCAGGCGGCGATGCCACCGACGAGGACAAGAAGCGCCAGCGCTACGCCGAGGCGACGGAGGAACTTACGCATGGGCGGCAACAGACGTCATACCGAGGCGGGGCTAGGCATGGGGGCCGATATAGGGGCGCCCAGGCGGCTCTGCCCGGTCACAGTCGCGCGGGCAGTGCCTCCGCACCACGCAGCTCCGCCCGCCTCCGCGAGGGGACATGGCACCGGCTGTGAATGGGATCCTCCTCAGGGCGCCGCGCGGAAGATGATGCTCGCGTTGGTACCGCCGAAGCCGAAGCTGTTGGACAGGGCCACCTGGATCGGCCGCTCCTGCGCCACCTTCGCGACCCGATCGATCGGGCTGTCCCGGGTCGGCTTCTCGAGGTTGAGGGTCGGCGGCGCCACACGGTCACGGATCGCCAGGATGGAGAAGATCCCTTCCACTGCGCCGGCCGCGCCGAGCAGATGACCGACCGCGCTCTTCGTGGAGGACATCGCCAGGCCCCTGGCCGCATCGCCCCACAGCCGCTCCACCGCGCCGAGCTCGATATCGTCGCCAAGCGGCGTGGAGGTGCCGTGCGCATTCACGTACTGCACCTGGTCCGGCGCGATCCGCGCGCTCTTGAGCGCCGCGCGCATGGAGCGGAAGGCGCCGTCGCCGTCCTCGGCCGGAGCGGTGATGTGGTGCGCATCACCGGACATGCCGTAGCCGATGACCTCGGCGTAGATCTTGGCGCCGCGCTTCCTGGCGTGCTCCAGCTCCTCCAGCACCAGCACCCCCGCCCCCTCGCCCATGACGAAGCCGTCACGCCCCTCGTCCCAGGGACGGGAGGCCTGCTGCGGCGTGTCATTGTAGGCAGTGGAGAGGGCGCGTGCGGCGCAGAAGCCGGCCATGCCGATCTCGCTGATCGCCGCCTCGGCGCCGCCGGCCACCATCACCTCGGCATCGCCGAGCGCGATCAGCCGTGCCGCGTCCCCCAGTGCGTGCACGCCTGTCGCGCAGGCGGTGACGACGGAATGGTTCGGCCCCTTGAAGCCGTAGCGGATGGAGAGATGCCCCGAAGCCAAGTTGATCAGCGCGGAGGGGATGAAGAAGGGCGAGAGGCGCTTGCCACGGCCCTGGTGCACCTGCACCGAGGCCTCATAGATCGTCGGCAGCCCGCCGATGCCCGAGCCGATCATCACGCCGGTGGCGCAGCGGCCTTCCTCGTCCTCCGGCGTCCAGCCCGAATCCTCGACCGCCTCCTGAGCCGCGACCAACGCCAGATGGATGAAGCGGTCCATCTTCTTCTGGTCCTTGATCGGGACCCACTCGTTCAGGTCGAGCCCGCCCCCAGCCTTCGAACCGGCGGGCACCTGGCCGGCGATCTTCGCCGGCAGGTCCTTCACGTCGAAGGACTGGATGGCGGAGATGCCGCTCTCGCCCGCGACGAGCCGCTTCCAGACATGCTCCACGCCGACGCCCAACGGGCATACGATGCCCATGCCGGTGACGACCACCCGCCGCGGCGCGGTCCCGTTCGCGAACACGCTTAGCCTCTCCGTCCTGTGTCGGTCGCCGTCAGGCGGCCTTCTGCTTTTCGATGTAGTCGATCGCGTCCTTCACGGTGGTGATCTTCTCCGCCGCGTCGTCCGGGATCTCCACACCGAAGGCCTCTTCGAAAGCCATCACGAGCTCTACGGTGTCCAGGCTGTCGGCACCGAGATCGTCGATGAAGGATGCCTCCGGGGTCACCTTCGCCTCGTCCACGCCGAGGTGCTCGACAACGATCTTCTTCACCTTCTCGGCGGTTTCGCTCATGGCTTGAGGATCTCCTGGTTCCGGCGCGTGTGCATGGCCCTCCCGGGCCGAGCCGGGCCGAGGGGCTTAACACGAATGACCCGAGGGGGCCTAGCCTAAGGGCGCCCGGGCCGCAAGGCGGAAGGGAGCCGGGACGGTGCCCTCTCGACACGATCCTGCGCCGCAGCAGTGCGGCGCCCTGCAGGCAGCCGGCATGCCGGTCGATGCGGGCACGGAATCCCGAATCGCCCCCCCGCCTGCACCGCTGGGCCGCCGGCATCGCCGCGACAGGCCGGCCCCCGACCCTGATGCAGGAAACCCGCATGGCATCCCCTGGTTCGTCCTGCATCGGCACTGTCTCGCAGGTCACGCGGTCGGGGCGGGCTGCGGGAGGCTGGCCGCCACCCGGGCCCGGCACCGCGGCAACGGCCGGTCGGCCCGGGGGAGCCGGGGCCTGGAGCAGGCGTGCGCGCCGCATCGTGGCGCGGCCATGCTCCAGGCATGGCTTGGCGGTGGCTGGGCCCCGCTCAGGCCGCCACGGGGTCGAAGAAGCCGGTCACGGCGGCCATGCGCCCGTCGGTCGCCAGCACGGCCATATCGGTGCCCTCCACCACGGGTGCTCCACCGGCCGCTTCCAGCACCCAGCGGAAGCGCAGCCGGTCGTGATGGGCGTCCGCCGCGCCGAGGCGACGGAAGCGGTGGCCGGGGAACATGCCCTGCACGCCCTGCAGCATGGCATCCAGGGCCGCATGTCCCTGGGCCGAGAGCTTGGGGTCGAGATAGCTGGCATCCTCGGTCCAGGTCCGGGCGATCAACTCGCGCCGGCGGGCGGTGTCCGACTCGTTCCAGGCGGCGATGTAACGGTCCACCAGGGCCTCGTGGTCGGTCATGGCAACTCTCCCTTCATGGAGCACCGGCAGGACTGCCGGGCCGCCGGCAGCATCGACGGGCCCTGTGCCGAATGCGATGACCTGGCAGGTCATAGTCGCAAGGCGAGGACGGTCTATGCTTCCGCCATGTCCAGCCCCACCCGTCCCGTCGGCGAACTGCTGCGCGACTGGCGCCGTCGCCGCCGCCTGAGCCAACTCGCTCTCGCCCTGGAGGTCGGCGTGTCCCAGCGGCATCTGAGCTGGCTGGAATCCGGCCGCTCTCGGCCGAGCCGGGGCATGCTGCTGCGGCTGGCCGAGCAGCTGGAGATACCGCTGCGCGAGCGCAACACGCTGCTGGTCGCCGCAGGCCTCGCCCCGGCTTTCGGGCAGCTTGCGCTGGGCGACGCAGCGATGGGCGGCGCACGGGAGGCGGTGCTGCGCCTGCTCGCCGCGCATGAGCCCTGGCCCGCGCTTGCGCTGGACCGGCGATGGAACGTCATCGCCAGCAACCGTGCCGTCGCGCCGCTGCTGGCCGGCTGCGCGGCCGAGCTGCTGCGTCCGCCGATCAATGCGCTACGCCTGAGCCTGCATCCCGGCGGGCTCGCGCCGCGCATCCGCAACCTGACGGAATGGCGCGCGCATCTGCTCGAGCGGCTGCGCCGCCAGGTGGAGACGACGGCAGACGACGTGCTGATCGACCTGCTCGAGGAGTTGCGGCGCTACCCGGCGCCACCCGAACCCGTCACCGCGTCGCCTGAACCACTGCCTGCCGTGCCGCTCCGGCTGGCGACAGCGGAGGGAACGCTGGCGCTGCTGAGCGCGACCACCGTCTTCGGCACGCCGCTCGACATCACCCTGGAGGAACTCGCGCTCGAAACCTTCCTGCCCGCGGATGCGGCCACGGCGGCCGCGTTGCATCGCCTGGCCGGTCCGGCCGGCCAGGCGGCATGACACGCCTTCAGCGTCCGTTGATGCGGAAGTGGCGCAGCTGAATGGAGTTGTCCGGGGTCTGCACCACCTCGACATTGCTGCGGGCGGCCCAGACGATCTGCTGCTGGTGCAGCGGGATATAGGCGACGTCATCGCGGATCATGCGCGCGGCCTGGCTGATCATCGCCTGGCGCTTCGCCGGGTCGGTCTCCACCGCGATCTGGTCGGCGAGCTGGTCGAGGGCCGGGCTCGCATAGCCGCCGTTGTTGAACACGCCGCGCGTTCCGTCCCGCGTGCCGAGCAGGTTGAACAGGACGTTGTGCGCATCCACCGTCGCCGGCGTCCAGCCGAGCAGGTAGAAGCTGGTATTGTAGCGCGGCGCGTTCACCTCGGCGAAAAAGCGGGCGCGGGTCTGTGCGTTCAGCGTGACGTGCACGCCGATGCGCGCCAGCATGGCGACCACGGCGGTGCAGATGGCCTCGTCGTTCACGTAGCGGTCGTTCGGGCAATCGAGCGTCACGCCGAAGCCGTTGGGGTATCCGGCCTCGGCCAGCAGTTTCTTCGCGCCCTCGATGTCCACCGGCAGGCGCACATCGTCCTCCTCGCGGAAGCCGTTCACGCCCGGCCCCCACAGCAGCTCTGTGGGGCGGGACTGGCCGCGCATGACGGCGCGTTGGATCGCGTTCACGTCGATGGCCTGGTACATGGCGCGGCGCACGCGCACATCCTGGAAGGGGTTCCGGCCCTTCACGTCGGACTTCAGCAGCTCCGGCCGGCTCTGGTCCAGGCCGAGATAGATGGTGCGCAGCTCGGGCCCCTGAATGATGTTCACGCCGGGAGAGCGCCGGATGCGCTCCACATCCTGCGGCGGAACGGTGTAGATGAAGTCGATCTCGCCCGAGAGCAGCGCCGCGACGCGCGTCGCGTCATTGGCGATGATGTTGAGCTCGGCCCGTTCGATGTTGTGGGCCGGCTTGTCCCACCAGGCCGGGTTGCGCTCAAGGATGGTGCGCCGGTCCGGCTCGCGCAGCACCAGGCGGAAGGGGCCGGTGCCCATGGCGTTGCGGGTGGCGAAATTCTCCTCGCGCGTCGTCAGGTCGGCGGGGCGGGTGGCGCTGTTCTTCTCGGCCCAGGCCTTGGACATGATGCCCCAGGAGGTGATGCCGAGGACGAAGATCGGGTCCGGCCGCATCGTCTCGAATTCGACGGTGTGGTCGTCGATCTTGCGCACCTCCTTCACCGAGGCCAGGAAGGACTGCACGTTCGAGCCCTGGGCACGGGCGCGTTGAGCGCTGAACACCACGTCATCGGCCGTGAAAGGCGTACCATCGGTGAACGTGACGCCACGGCGCAGGTGAAAGCGCCAGATGGTAGGCGAGGGCTGCTCCCAGCGTTCGGCCAGCGCCGGCTCGGGCTGCATGTCGCGGTTGCGGCGGACCAGCGGCTCATAGATGTGGGAGTTGAATGCCAGCAGGAAGGTTTCCTGCCGCGTATAGGGATCCATGGAATTGACGTCGCCGTCATTGGCCCAGCGGAGGACCTGGGCCTGCGCGGCAAGGGCGGAGCCGCACAGGAGGACGGCGGCAAGGGCAAGGCGGGGCATGGTTTCTTGTCTCCCGTGCATCCCTGGAACGGATGAGGCTAGAAGCAGACCCGACGCATGGAAAGAGGCATGCCGGTGGCACGGCCAGGGCGAGTCCCCACCTCTCGCTCGGCACAGTCTAGGGGGCGAGGAGGAGGCCGGGCATGGGCCAGATGGTGGATGGCGTCTGGGTGAAGGAGGATCGGCCGCCTCCGTCGCGGGGCGGCGCCTTCGTGCGGAGCGCCTCGGTTTTCCGCAACCGGATCGAGCCCGGCGGGCGCTTCCCGCCGGAAGCCGGCCGCTACCACCTCTATGTCTCGCTCGCCTGTCCCTGGGCGCACCGCACCCTCATCTTCCGGGTGCTGAAGCGGCTTGAGGGACTGATCGGGCTTTCCGTCACCCACTGGCTGACCGCGGAGGAGGGCTGGACCTTCACCCCGGACGAGGGGGTGGTGCCCGATACGGTGAACGGCGCATACGCCCTGCACGAGCTCTATGCGAAGGCGGACCCGCACTACACCGGCCGCGTCACCGTGCCTGTCCTGTGGGACAGGGCCACGGGCACGGTCGTGAACAACGAGTCCTCCGAGATCATCCGCATCCTGAACCGCGCCTTCGACGGCCTCGGTGCCGCGCCCGGCAACTATTATCCTGGGCCGCTATGCGCGGAGATCGATGCCGTCAACGCGCGCGTCTACGAAACCCTGAACAATGGCGTCTATCGCTGCGGCTTCGCACGCAGCCAGGAGGCTTACGACGCCGCCATCCGTCCGCTGTTCAATACGCTGGACTGGCTGGAGGACCGGCTCTCGCACCATCCCTTCCTTTGCGGCCCATGGATCACCGAGGCCGACTGGCGGCTATGGACCACGTTGATCCGCTTCGACGCCGTCTACCATGGGCATTTCAAATGCAACCTGCGGCGCATCGTGGACTATCCGGCGCTGTGGGACTTCACACGGTCGCTGTACCAGGTGCCGGGCATCGCCGGGACCGTGGATTTCCGGCACATCAAGCTGCACTACTACCGGAGCCATACGTCGCTCAATCCCAGCGGCATCGTGCCCGCCGGTCCCATCCTCCACCTCTCGCAGCCCGGCACGCGCACCGCACTTGCCACGCCGGCATGCTGATGGCCTGCGCGGAGTGATGCTCGCCTCGGGCCGGCCGGTGCGGCTGCTGTTGCTGCAAGTTGGGCCGCCGGCGGCGTCCGCGGCGGTGGCACGTCGTTCCCGCCGATGATGGCCTGCGCGCCGCCATGACTCGAGTGCCAAGGCGACACTTGCGCCCATGCCTCAGGACCAGCAGGAGGTGGGCGCGGTGTGGCCGGCGTCGCGGTACTCGCGCCGGGCCTGGCCCGGGGCACCAGGAGCTTACCGACGCGCCGCGGGGTTGACTGCGCCGTCTCCGTAGCGGGGACGGTTCATGCGCGACAGGCAACCCGACTCGTGCGCCGGGCCCGATACAACCGCCGTCACCGTCACCGGGCCGGCGCCCGATGGTGCCACCCGGCAGGCCTGCGCCGCTCCCGCAGCGACAGCCTGCTGCTTCTCGATGGCATGTTCCGCACGCCGCGCCTGGGCCTCAGCCAGCTCGGCCCGCAGCGCGAGGCTGCGAGCGCGAAGATGCTGCCGGCCCGCAGAAAGGCGGCTGCGGAAAGAAGGCTCACAGGGCGGCCAGGACCGCCTCGGCCTTGCTGACCTCGAAGGCGCCCGGCGCCTCGACGGCCACATGCGTCACCTTCCCGTCCTTCGCAACCAGGGCGAAGCGCTGGCAGCGAACACCCAGGCCGCGCGCCGTCAGATCAAGCTCCAGCCCCAACTTCTTCGTGAATTCAGCGCTGCCGTCGGCCAGCATCATCACCTTGTCACCCACGCCCTGGTCCTTGCCCCAGGCGCCCATGACGAAGGCGTCGTTCACCGCGATGCAGGCAACGATGTCCGCGCCCTTGGCCTTCAGCGCGTCATAGTTCTGCACGAAGCCGGGCAGGTGCTTGGCCGAGCATGTGGGAGTGAAGGCGCCGGGGACCCCGAACAGCACCACCGTCTTGCCCTTGAACAACTCCTCCGTGGAGACCTCCTTCGGGCCTTCCGCGGTACCCTGCATCAATTTCGCCGCAGGAATGGTGTCGCCAACCTTGATGGTCATGGGGTCCCTCCTCACCGATCCGAACCGTGTAGCCCGACCGGCGCGGCCTGTCACCGCCGCGTGCGAGCCCCGCCACGCCGCGTTGCGGCGCTTGCGAAGACTGTCCCCCACCGCCATCTTCATGCCATGGCCAGAAAAGCTCACGCCAGGCGTGCGCCGGAGCAGGAGGGGTACCTCGGCGGCCAGGTGCTGATCGCCATGCCGAGCATGCAGGACCCGCGCTTCGCGAAGTCCGTCATCTGCCTCTGTGCCCATTCGTCGGAAGGCGCCATGGGCATCGTGGTGAACAAGGCCATCGATTCCCTCAGCTTCGACGACCTGCTCCAGCAGCTTGGCCTGGAGCCGGTGCCGCCGCAGCGGCGCATCCGCCTGCTGCACGGTGGGCCCGTCGAGGGTGGGCGAGGCTTCGTGCTGCACACCGCCGATTGGTCCAGCGAGGGCTCGCTGCCGGTCACGAGCGAGCTGGCGCTGACCGCCAGCGTGGACATCCTGAAGGCGATCGCCGGCGGAGGCGGACCGCGACGGGGCATCCTGGCGCTGGGTTATGCCGGCTGGGGGCCGGGGCAGCTCGAGGAGGAGATCCAGCGCAATGTCTGGCTCTCCGTGCCAGCCGACGAGGAGCTTCTGTTCGACGAGGCCGACGACCGGAAGTGGTTCCAGGCCATGGCCAAGCTGAAGGTGGACCCGTTGCTGCTTTCGGGCTCGGCCGGGCACGCCTGAACCGCGCGGCGGAACTGGCCGGACCGGGAGCCGTTCGCCCCCCCGCCCTATCTCGCGTCCATCGCCCGCTCGACAGCACGGAGCGACGCCAGCGCACCGAGCCCGCCGAGGAACATCCAGCCCGCGGTTGCCAGCCCGCTGCCTGTCTCGGTCCAGCCCGCCGCCACCGGCATCAGCGCTCCCGCGCCCATCTGCAGCGCACCGACCAGG
>Ga0182741_1003290_pt1 | contig 17371 bp, 13 predicted proteins | sample eDN5th37CBELigOP_FD_128874 | JGI IMG/M metagenome (GOLD analysis project Ga0182741, IMG submission 128874) | Enriched Organic Plus compost microbial communities from Emeryville, California, USA - eDNA 5th pass 37_C BE-Lig OP (version 2) (version 2) ...
GCCTTGAAGCGGTGGAAGACGTCCGGCGGCAGCGCCGCCGAGGCGGACACGAACAGTCGCATGGCGCGGCTGCACTCGCGCAGCCCGGGCACGGCCAGCATGCGGCCGTACATGGTGGGCACGCCGGAAAATACCGTGGCGCGCGGCAGCAGGCGCACCGCCTCGGCCGCGTCGAAGCGCCCGGCCAGCACGGCGCAGGCGCCGGCCGCGAGCAGGGCGTGCAGCGTCATGAACAGGCCGTGCGCGTGGTACAGCGGCATCACGTGCAGCAGCCGGTCGGCCTGCGACCAGCCCAGCGCCTGCGCGAGCGCCCGGCCCTTGAAGACGAATAGCCCGTGCGGCATGACCGCCCCCTTGGGCCGGCCCGTGGTGCCGGAGGTGAACATGATGGCCGCCGGATCCTCGGGGCGGACGTGGGCGTCCGGGGCCAGGTCCGCCTCGGGCAGGGCGGCCAGGCTGCCTTCGCCCGCCTCGTCCAGGGTCAGCAGCCGGACGCCGGGCGCCAGCCGGCCCAGCAGCCCGGCCAGCTGCGGCGCGCACACGATGGCCTGCGGGTCCAGGTCGGCCAGCACCGGCGCGAACTCGGCCTCCTTGGCGCGCGGGCCGAAGGGCACGAAGGCCACGCCGGCGCGCAGACAGGCCAGGTACAGGAAAACGGCCCAGGGCGAGCGGTCCACGCAACAGAACAGCCGGTCGCCGCGCGCCAGCCCCAGCCCGCGCAGCCGCCGGCCCAGGCCCGCCGTGACGGCGTCCAGGTCGGCGTAGGTCCAGCGCCGGCCTTCGGGCGTTTCGATGAATGGCGCCGCCGGCGTCCAGCCGGGGCGGTACTGGCAGTACAGGCTTTGCGAGCTTGCCGGCGCGGTCGGGGAGGGCGCGGGAAGCGGTGCGGTGGCGGATTCCGTCATGGCGGCCGATGGGTCGCGGCGCGCCCTGCGGCGGCGCGGCGCGAGCTTGTCTCCGGTGTCTTATGGGCTTATCGCTACCTGGAAGTTTTTGGTAGACTTTGAAAAGTCTACCACCGCCGCCTGTGTCCTGGCCATCCCCATGCAAAAAAAACCGCCGCACGAAGCGCGACGCGAAAAGCTCCTTCCCTCCCAGCGACAGACCTTCATCCTGGACGTCCTGTCCGAGCAGGGCGCGGCCACCCTGCACCAGTTGAGCGAACGGCTGGGCGCGTCGTTCTCCACCGTGCGGCGCGACCTGGACGAGCTGGCCAAGCAGGGCCTGGTCGAGCGCGCCCACGGCGGCGCCATGCTGGCCGAGCGCGCGCCGCGCGGCGGCCAGGCCGAGGGCGACGGCCCGGAGCCCGCCAAGGGCGCGATGCAGGCCGCCAAGGAGGCGATCGCGCGCGTCGCCTTCGCGCAGCTGCGCGAAGGCGACAGCGTCATCTTCGACAGCAGCACCACGGTGCAGGAAGTCGCCCGCCTGGTGGTGGCCTCGCGCCTGCGCATCGTCGCCATCACCAACAACATCAAGATTGCCGACCTGCTGGCCGGCGCGCCCGGCGTGCGGCTGGTCGTGCCGGGCGGCAGCCGGCGGCCCGGCACCTATGCGCTGGCCGGCGACCCGGGCGACGCCTTCCTGCGCCGGCTGCACGCCGACGTGGTGCTGCTGGGCGCGCAAAGCGCCAGCGCCGGCGTGCTGACCGACAGCCGGATCGAAAGCGCCACCGCCAAGCAACTGCTGCTGGCCGCCGTGCGCACGCGCATCCTGCTCATCGATTCCTACAAGTTCGGCGGCCCCGGGCTGTGCGAAGTGGCGCCGCTGACCGATTTCGACGAGGTCATCACCGACGCCGGCATCGCCGGCGCCGAGTTGCGCGACCTGGAGCGGCGCGGCGTGCGGGTGAGCCTGGCGCCGCTGGGGCAGGCGCAATGAGCGGCGCTGCGCCCTCGCGCTGGATGGCCGGGGTGCGCCCGGGGCCGGCGCCGGGCCAAGGCCTGGGCAGGGCAAGGTAGCGGCAGGACAGGCGCAGCAAAGCAGGCGCAGCGGCGGGCGAGAACCTGCGCCGGTGCCTGGGTGCCAGGCCGCAAGCCGCTTTGTCTGGCTGAATATGATATATCTTGGTAGATTACCCTGATGATTGCTTGACTAATCTACCAAATTCGTTCATTATCTTCCGAAAACACCCAATAAGATCAGGTGGAGACAATGAGCAAGCAGATGTCGGCGGACGAAGCCGTCAAGCTGGTTTCGTCCGGCAGCACCGTGGCCGTCGGCGGGCTGATTTCCCTGGCGGTCCCGGAATCCGTCATCGCCGCGCTGGGCCGCCGCTTCCAGGATACCGGGGAACCGGGCGGCCTGACGCTGGTGGCGCCCAACCGCCCGGGCTGGACGCCCGGCACCGGCCTGGACCACTTCGCCCATCCCGGCATGGTCCGGCGCATCTACGGCGCCACCTACAACCGCGGCGACTCGCCGGCCTTCATGGCCAGGGTCGAGGCCGGCGAGATCGAAGCCTACTCCTACCCCATGGGCTGCCTGTACCGCCTGATCCGCGAATGCGGCGCGGGCTCGCCCGGCTTCCTGACCCAGGTGGGCCTGAACACCTACGTGGACCCGCAGGCCGAAGGCGCCGGCACGCCGGCGGGCAACGCCGCCACCCCGCCCGCCTCGCTCGTGCGCAGCCTGGAGGTCGACGGCGAGCGCTACCTGTTCTACCGCACGCTGCCCATCGACGCGGCCATCATCCGCGGCACCGTGGCCGACCCGGACGGCAACGTCAGCCTGGCCGGCGAGCCGGTCAGCATAGGCGTCAAGGCCATGGCCATGGCCGCGCACAACCGCGGCGGCAAGGTCATCGCCCAGGTCAAGTACCTGGCCGAGCGCGGCAGCCTGCACCCGCGCATGGTGGAAGTGCCCGGCATGCTGGTCGACGCCGTGGTGGTGGACCCGGCCAGCATCCAGTCGCGCCTGGGCGACTACGACCCGGCGCTGTCCGGCGAATACCGCAACCCCGGGTTGGACCTGCCCTTCCTGCCCTTCGACGAGCGCAAGGTGATCGCCCGGCGCGCGCTGCTGGAAATCCGCCCCGGCCAGGTGGTCAACCTGGGCGTGGGCGTAGGCACCGGCATCCCGCCCGTGGCGCGCGAGGAAGGCGTGATCGACCAGCTGGTCTTCAGCCTGGAGCACGGCGCCATCGGCGGCGTGCCGGCCATGGGCACCATGAACAACAGCGGCGCCTTCGGCGCGCACTACAACCCCACCGCCATCGTCGACTCCACCGAGATCTTCGACTTCTACCACGGCGGCGGGCTGGACGTGACGGTGCTGGGCTTCGCCGAGATCGACGGCGCCGGCAACGTCAACGTCGGCCATTTCTCGGGCATGCTGCGCGGGCCGGGCGGCTTCCTGGACATCGCCCACCGCACCCGCACCGTGCTCTTCTGCGGGACCATGACTGCCGGCGGCCTGGACCTGGAGATCGGCGGCGGCGACAGCCCCGCGCTGCGCATCCGCAAGGAAGGCCGCAGCCGCAAGTTCGTGCCCAGGGTGGCGCAGGTCAACTTCCACGGCGCCACGGCCGCGGCCAAGGGCCAGCGCGCGCTGGTGGTCACCGAGCGCGCCGTGTTCGAGATCAAGGGCGGCGGGCTGGAGCTGATCGAGCTCGCGCCCGGCATCGACGTCGACCGCGACGTGCGGCCGGTGGCGGGATTCGATTTCACTGTCGCCGCGCGCGTGCGCACCATGGATCCGCGCGTGTTCCGCGAAGCGGCGATCGGCTTGTCGCGGCCGGACGCCTGGGCCAATCACGCGGCTTGAAGACCAGAAGAAGGGAGCAGACATGCCCAGCGGTGTAGTCAAGAGAATGCTGGAGCGCGGCTGGGACCGCGTCGATACCGGCGGCAAGCATTCCGGCCTGCTCAACGCCATGTACCTGGCGGGTTGCCGGGACTGGTTCGACGAGAAGGTGGCCGAAGTCCTGGCCGGCCCGGTCATCACCCACCCCAACCTGGCCGACAGCTCCTCGCGCATCCGCCCGCTGGTGCTGGCCGGCAGGGCGGACGAGGCCCGCCAGGCCAGCGCGGATTTCCACCGCGAGCGCGTGGCCGCCGGCGGCGTCACCCAGCACACCACGGCGCGCAGCACCGCCGGCTGGGTGTTCGCCGACACCGCCTACATGGTGGCGCCGTCGCAGGCCATCGTCGGCAACGGCGATTTCGCCGTCGCCGAGCTCAAGGGCTTCCACCGCATCCTGGCCCAGGACGACGGGCTGCTGCGCCACGTCTTCAACGCCTCGGTGCCGGAGGCTGAAAGCTACATCAGGATCGACCTGTGGATAGACGGCACCGCCTGGGGCCGCGCCAGCGCCTGGTGGGCGGCCGGCGTGGTCGATACGCTGGAAGTGCTGCCGCAGGACGGCTGGGACGCCGAACTGCTGGCCATGTACGAGCAGACCGCCGCGCGGCTGCTGCAATGCCAGGACGAAGGGCTGTGGCGCTCGACCATAGACGACCCCTACGCGCCGGTGGACACCAGCGCCACCGTGATGATCGCCTACGCGCTGGCCAAGGGCGCCCAGCTGGGCCTGGGCGGGCCGGGCGCGCACGGCGCGGCGGCCGCCGCGCTGGAAGCCGTGCTGCGCCACCACTTCGACTGGGACACGGCGGTGCTGCGCCACCAGCAGTTCGGCCCCATGGTGGTCAACATCCCCAGCCGCAACCCGCGCTACCTGGACGCCGGCAACGCCTACGGACAGGGCTTCCTGGCCGCGCTGTTCTGCCTGGTGGCCGAGGGCGTGCGCGTGCGCGACCTCGATCTGCGCTGCCTGCAACCCCACAGGACCTGACATGGATTTCGACCTTACCGACGACCAGCGCGCCATCCTCGACACCACGCGCCGCTTCGCCCAGGAGCGCATCCGCCCGCGCGTGCGCGAGTACGACCGGGAAGAACGCTTCCCCATGGACCTGTACGGCGAGCTGGGCGCGCTGGGCCTGACCGGCGGCGTGATCCCCGAGGAGTACGGCGGCGCCGGCCTGGACCACCAGACCTACAGCCTGGTGGTGATGGAGCTGGCCGAGGCCTGCCAGGCCATGGCCGCGGCCGCCACCTGGGCCAGCGGCGTGGGCGGCATCAGCGTGCTGCGCTACGGCACCGAAGAGCAGAAGCGCAAGTACCTGGAGCCGCTCGCCCGCGGCGACGGCCCGGTCGCCTTCGCGCTGACCGAGACCCACACCGGCTCGGACGTGGCCTCCATGAAGACCCGCGCGGTGCGCGACGGAGACCACTACGTGCTCAACGGCAGCAAGATCTGGATCTCCATGATCGGCTCCTGCAAATGGATACTGACCTTCGCCACCGTGGACAGCGGCGCCGGCCGGCGCGGCATCACCGCCTTCCTGCTGGAGCCCGACTGGCCCGGCATCGTGCGCACGCCCTTCAAGCACAAGGTGGGCTTCCGCCCCATGGAGACGGGCGAGCTGGTCATGCAGGACGTGCGCGTGCCCGCGGCCAACCGGCTGGGCGAGGAGGGCGGCGGCTTCAAGATCGCCATGTCCTCGGTCGAGAACGGCCGCCTGGGCGTGGCCTCGCGCTGCGTCGGCATGATGAAGGCCTGCATGGACCTGTCCATCGACTACGCGCAGAACCGCACCACCTTCGGCGCGCCCATCGGCCAGCGCCAGCTGGTGCAGTCCAAGATCACCGACATGAAGGTGGCCTACGAGACCGCGCGCCTGCTGGTGCTGCGCACCGCCTGGGAGAAGGACAAGGGCGAGCGCGCCCGCGTGTCCTCGTCCATGGCCAAGATGTACGCCAGCGACGCGCTCATGCGCGTGGCCGAGGACGCCATGCAGATCCACGGCGCCTACGGCTGCTCGGACGAATACGACGTGGGCCGCTATTGGCGCGACGCCAAGTTCATGCAGACCATCGAGGGCGCCAACGAAATCCACCGCACGCTGATCGCCGAATACGCGCTCGGCTACCGCAACTGAGGAGACCGGCATGGCACGCTTGCCGCTCGAAGGCGTACGGGTGCTGGACCTGTCGCGCCAGCTGCCGGGCCCCCTGGCCACCCAGATACTGGCCGACTTCGGCGCCGAAGTGATCAAGATCGAGGACACCAGAAGCGGCGACAACTTCCGTCACACCGAGCCGCGCGTCAACGGCGTGGCCGCGCGCCACCTGCAGCTGAACCGCAACAAGCGCGGGCTGGCCGTGGACCTGAAGTCGCCGGCCGGGCGCGAGATCTTCCTGAAGCTGGCGGCGCGCTCGCAGGTGGTGTTCGAGCAGTTCCGTCCCGGCGTGGCCGCGCGCCTGGGCGTGGACTATCCGGCGGCGCGCGCGGCCAGCCCGGCCATCGTCTATTGCTCCTTGTCCGGGTTCGGCCAGGACGCGCCCTACCGCGACCTGGTCGCGCACGACCCCAACTACCTGTCGCTGGCCGGCGTGCTCGGCCTGATCGGCCGGCGCGATGGCGGGCCCGCGATGTCCGGGCCGCAGCTGGCCGATATCTCCGCGGCCCACCAGTGCACCATCGGCATCCTGCTCGCGCTGCGCAAGGCCGAGGCCACGGGCGAGGGCGACTTCCTGGACATGTCGCTGTTCGACAGCGCCTTCTCGCTGGCGGTCACCGCGCTGTCCACCTACCTGGGCGGGGGCGCCGCGCCCACGCGCGCCGGCGAGCGGCACAACGGCAAGTATCCCTGGGCGGACATCTACCGCACCGCCGACGGCGGCTGGATCACCCTGGCCGCCATCGAGGAGCACTTCTACGCCAACCTGTGCCGCGCGCTCGGGCGCGAGGACTGGCTGGGCGACCAGTACGCCGACGCCGCGCGGCAGGAGGAGATCCGCGCCGGCATGGCCGACATCTTCGCCACCCGCACGCGCGACGAATGGTTCGCGCTGCTCAAGGACAAGGACGTCTGCATCGCGCCGGTGCTGGGCATAGACGAGGCCGCCGAAAGCGAGCAGGTGCACCGGCGCGGCAACATCGTCGCGCACCGGCATCCGCAGGCCGGCGACACCCGCCTGCTGCGCAGCCCCATACGCATGGCCTCGGCGCAGCCGGCAATCCGCCGCGGCGCGCCGGCGCTGGGCGAGCACTCGGCCGAGATCCTGGCCGAGGCGGGCTACGGCCGGGCGGAGATCGACCGGCTGCTGCGCGAAGGCGTGATCGCGGGACCGGGACCGGACTGACTAAGGAGAACGGACAGTGGGCTTTCCCCTGGAAATCATCGAAGTGGACGCCGACGTGGTGGTGGTCGGCGGCGGCGGCGCGGCCTCGCGCGCGGCGCTGTCGGCCGCGCAGGCCGGCGCGCGCGTGCGGCTGGTGACCAAGGTCGGGCTCAAGGCCGGCGGCAGCACCGTGCACGGCGCGAGCGAAATCATGAGCATGGGCGCGGCCGGCTTCGGCGACCGCGCCGACAGCCCGCAGGTGCACTACGAGGACACCATGCGCGCCGGCCGCGGCTTCATCGACCCGGAACTGGTGCGCGTGCTGGCCGAGGACGCCCCGGCGCGCATCCGCGACCTGATAGCCCTGGGCGTGCCGCTGGACCGCGAGGCCCCGGACCGCTACAAGCTCATCAAGAGCGACTTCGGCAGCTACGCGCGCGCGCTGGGCGTGAGCGGCAAGACCGGCAAGGCCTTCGTCGCGGCACTGACCGACGAGCTGCTGCGCCTGGGCGTGGCGGTGGACGCCAACGTGGCCCTGGTCGACCTGCTGCGCGACGCGCAGGGCGCCGTGGCCGGCGTGCTGGGCTACGACCCGGCCCGCCGCGCCCTGGTGCGCTACTCGGCGCCCTCGGTCATCCTGGGCACGGGCGGGGTGCACGGCGCCTACCGGCAGCAGGTATCCACCGCGGAAATGACCGGCGACGGGCAGGCCATCTGCTTCCGCCACGGCGCGGAGCTGGTCAACCTGGAGTTCCACCAGATCGGCCCGGCGCTCATCCACCCCTACGTGCAGCTGTTCAGCGGCTCCTGCTTCAAGCTGCATCCCCGGCTGCTCAACCGCGACGGCGAGGAATTCCTGGCGCGCTACGTGCCGCAGGGCGTGGACCTCGCCGAGGTCTACGACGAGAAGGTCTTCCCCTTCACCGTCAGCAATCCTTCGCGCTACATCGAGATCGCCATCGCCGGCGAGATCGACGCCGGCCGCGGCACCGACCGCGGCGGCGTGTACCTGTCCTTCGCCCACGTCGCGCCCGAGCGCGTCGAGGCCGGCATGCCCAACACCGTGGGCTGGCTGCGCAGCCACGGCATCCATCCCGAGCGCGACCGGCTGGAGATGGGCATCGCCTTCCAGTGCATGAATGGCGGCGTGCGCATGACCGATGCCGACGCGCAGAGCACCATCCCCGGCCTGTACGTGATCGGCGAGCTGGCCGGCGGCGTGCGCGGCCCGGACCGGCCCGGCGGCAACTCGCTGGCCGAGGGCCAGGTGTTCGGCCACCGCAGCGGCGCGGCCGCCGCCCGGCGCGCGGCCGAAGTCCGGCCCGGCCGGCCCGCCACCCTGGACGAGACGCTGGCGACGCTGTCGGGCTTCCTGGGCCGCGGCAAGGCGAAGGCCGACGCCGGCGCCATCGCCGCGTCCGCGCGCGCCGTCATGCAGCGCGACTGCCTGGTGGAGAAGACCGGCGAGCGCCTGCGCGCAGCGCTCGCCCACATGGAAGCCGCGCAGGACGAACTGGAATCGGGCATGGCGCTGACCGCCGACAGCCTGGTGGCCGGCCTGAGCGTGCGCAACATGCTGACCGCCAGCCGGCTGCTGCTGGCCGCCGGCCTGAACCGCGAGGAAACCCGCAGCGCGCACTACCGGCCGGACTTCCCTCAGGCCTCGGCCGACCTGGTGTGCAGCTTCGTCGCCCGGCGCAGCGGGGACGGCGTGGCCTTCTCCAAGCTGACCTATTGACCTGCTGACCTGCCAACCCGACCCACTGGCGCGCGCCCGGCCGGCAAGGCCGGCCGGGCAGGGCGCCAGGCAACCGTGGACCGATCGACATGCTGGACTACGACAGGCTGATCCGCTGGCGCGAGCCCGAGCTGGCGCAGCGCTACACCGAGCGCGACACCATGCTGTACGGCCTGGGCGTGGGCTTCGGCCAGGACCCGACGGACGAGCGCGAGCTGCGCTTCGTCTACGAGCGGGGCCTGCAGGCCGTGCCCAGCATGGCCAGCGTGCTGGCCTCGCCCTGGGGCTGGCTGTACCGGGCCGGCGCGGGCGTGACGGCGTCCATGGCCATGCACGGCGACCAGGGCCTGGTCGTGCACCGGCCGCTGCCGCCGCGCGGCACGGTGGTCAGCGCGCTGCGCGTGACCGACGTCCAGGACAAGGGCCGCGACAAGGGCGCGGTCGTCCACTTCGAGCGCCAGCTGCACGAGCAGGCCTCGGGCGACCTGCTGTGCACCGTGACCGCGACCATGTTCTGCCGCGCCGATGGCGGGTTTTCCGAAGCCCGGGACGCAGCGGCCGGCGCTGCCGCCGGCGGCGCATCCCATGCCCAGGTTGTGCCGGACGACGCGCCGCCCGTCCGCGCGACGGCCGTCAGCGCTCCGGCCGATGCGCCGCCCGCCGACGAACCCGATCCCGACGAGCCGCCCGCCCGCGAAACCCTGGTGCGCGCCCCGGACGCCGTCTGCGAGTTCGACACCCTGCCGCAGGCGGCGCTGATGTTCCGCCTGCACGGCGACACCAACCCCATCCACGCCGACCCGGCGCTGGCCGCCCGCGCCGGCTTCCCGCGCCCGGTGCTGCACGGCCTGTGCAGCTACGGCATGGCCGCGCGCGCCATCCTGGCCAGCTTCTGCGACTACGACGCCAGCCGCCTGCGCAGCCTGGGGCTGCGCTTCTCCGCGCCGGTGTTCCCCGGCGACCGGCTGCGCTTCTCCCTTTGGCGCGCCGGCGGCGAGGTGCGCTTCGCCGCCACGGTGCCGGCGCGCCGGGCCACCGTGCTGACCCGCGGCTACGCGGCCATCGGGCCCGCCGTCGGCCCGGACGCGAGCGCGGCAGGGCGCGCCGCCGCCTCCGCCATCGGCTCCGCCCGGGACGCGGCGGCGGGCGGCCGCGCCGGCGAAACGGCGGACGCGCCCTGGGAGGAATTCCCATGGCGCTGAACTACGACACCCTGCGCCGCTGGCAGATCGCCGATGTCGAGCGCAGCTACGACGCGCGCGACACCATCCTCTACGCGCTCGGCCTGGGCATCGGCGGCGACCCCTGCGACCCGGCCCAGCTGCAGTTCCTGCACGAGGACGGCTTGCGCGCGCTGCCGTCCATGGCCGTCGTGCTGGCCTATCCGCCGCTCTGGTACTGGCGGCCGGGCACCACCGTCGATCCGACCCGCGTGGTGCACGCCGAGCAGGGCTTCGTCATGCACCGGCCCCTGCCCGCGGCCGGCCGCCTGCTGGGCCGCACCGCGGTGACCGGCGTGGTCGACAAGGGCGCGGCGGTGGGCGCGCTGATGCGCACCGAATGCCGGGTCCACGACCAGGCCGACGGCGGCCTCGTCTGCACCGTGACCTCGGCTTCGATGGCGCGCGCCGACGGCGGCTTCGGCGGCGGCGACGCCGACGACGGCGGGCCCGGCCGCGACTGGCGGCCGCCCGAGGGCGAGCCCGAGCGCACCGTGCGCATCCCGACCCTGCCGCAGGCCGCGCTCGTCTACCGCCTGAGCGGCGACGCCAACCCGCTGCATGCCGACCCCCGGCACGCGCGCGCCGCCGGCTTCGACCGGCCCATCCTGCACGGGCGCTGCACCTTCGGCATCGCCGCCTGGGCCCTGGTGCAGGCGTACTGCCCGATGGCCCCCGAGCGGCTGACGGCCATGTCGGCCCGCTTCGCGCGCCCGGTATTCCCGGGCGAGGCGCTGCTCACCCGCATGTGGCGGCAGGGTGGGCGCATCGCCTTCGAAACCCTGGTCGAAGGCCGCGGCACGCCCGCGCTGGCCCGGGGCACCGCCGTCATCGCGCAGGACGACCCGCCGCCGGCGGACCGCCCCGCCGCGGGGGGACAGACTTGAAACGGCCTACGCGCGCCCGCTTGCCCGGCAGCCCGCCGGGCCGGCCGGGGCATGCCGCGGCAGACCGGGAGGACGCTGACATGGTGGACGATTCCCAACTCCAGTGCCGCAAGGAAGGCGGCGTGACCTACGTGAACCTGCGCCGGCCCGAGCGCCACAACGCGCTCACGCCCTTCATGATGCGGCGGCTGTGGTCGCTCTGGCGCGAGCTGGCCATAGACCGCGCCACCCGCGTGGTGGTGCTGCACGGCGAAGGCGCGAGCTTCTGCTCGGGCATGGACCTGGACTACACCCACCCGGGCTTCGGCTACCGCGACGAAGTGCTCGACGAGGTCGACGCCTGCGAGGTCCGCGCCGCGCAGGCCTTCGAGGCCCAGCCCGGCGAGCGCCGCCGCATCAACTACGTGATGCCGCCCGATTTCGGCAAGCCGCTGATCGCCGCCGTGCACGGCACCGTCAACGGCGGCGGCATGGAGCTCGCCCTGGGCGCCGACATCCGCATCGCCGCCGAGGACACGCGCTTCGCCCTGCCCGAGGTCACGCGCGGCATCGTGCCGGCCAGCGGCGGCATGGTCTGGCTGCCGCGCATCATCGGCGTGGGCCGGGCCATGGAGCTGCTGCTTTCGGGCGAAAGCATCGACGCGCAGGAGGCCCTGCGCATCGGCCTGGTCAACCGCGTCGTGCCGCGCAAGGAACTGCTGGCCGCCGCCACGGCCATGGCCGAGCGCATCGCCGCCAACGCCCCGCTCGCCCTGCAGAGCATCAAGGAAGCCGTGACCCGCTCGCTGGGCGCCAGCGTCGCCGAAGGCCTGGCCATCTCGGAGAACCAGGCCCGCGTGCTGCTGACCACCGAGGACTACCAGGAAGGCGTGCGCGCCTTCCGCGAAAAGCGCGCGCCGTCCTTCAAGGGCCGCTAACCAAAGGAGAAGCAAGTGGCAGAAACCATAGTCAGGAAGATCCTGGAGCGCGGCCTGCGCGAGCCCGTCGACACCGGCGGCAAGCACGCCGCCATGCTCAACGGCATGCACGTGGCCGGCCTGCACGACATGCTGCGCGAGCAGTTGCAGGACACCCTGGCCGGACGCGGCAACATCCCGCGCAGCGCCCGGCCGCTGGGGCCCATCGTCGCCCATCCCAACATCAGCGATTCCATGTCGCGCATCCGCCCGCTGGTCCTGGCCGGCTTCGCGCAGGAAGCGCGCGACGCCCTGGCCATCTACCTGCGCGAGCGCGTCGTGGTGGCGGGCGCGCCGGTGTTCTCCACCGCGCCCAGCACCCAGGGCTGGATCTTCGCCGACACCGCCTACATGGTGCCCCCCTCGCTGGCCCTCATGGGCGAGGCCGACATGGCGATCTCCGACCTGGTGCGCACCCACGAGCTGCTGGCCCAGGATGACGGCCTGATCCGCCACATCCTGAACGCCGCCGTGGACGTCGAGGACAGCTACTGCAAGACCGACATCTGGATAGACGGCACCGCCTGGGGCCGGGCCAACGGCTGGTGGCTGGCCGGCGTGGTCGACACCGCCGAGGTGCTGCCGCAGCTGCCAGCCGGCCTGCGCGACCTGTTCACCCGCACCTGCAAGGCCCTGCTGGCCGTGCAGGACGGCGGCCTGTGGCGCTGCACGGTGGACGACCCGTATTCCGCCCCCGACACCAGCGCCACCGTGATGATCGGCTACGGCTACGTCAAGGGGCACCAGCTTGGCCTGCTCGACGCGAGCTATGCCGAAGCCGGCTTCGGCGCGCTCGAAGCCGTGCTCAAGCACCACTTCGACTACCGCGACGGCACCATGCACCACCAGCAGCGCGGCCCGCTCATCGTCAACGTGGGCAGCCCCAACCCTCGCTACCTGAGCGCCGCCAACCCCTACGGCCAGGGCTTCCTGGCCCAGCTGTACATGCTGTGCGTGGCCGGCGTGCAGGTGCAGGACCTGGGCGTGCGGCAGGCGGCGTAGGCGCGGCGGGGCCAGGGCGCCTAGCGCCCCTGCGCCTTGCCCGCCTGCGCCAGCAGCCAGTCCGCCAGGCAGCGCATCGCCGGCGATACCTCCTTGTGCTCCGGGTAGACGATGCAATACTGCTTGAGCCCCCGCACCGATACGTCGACGGGCACGACCAGCTCGCCCGAGCGCAGCCGGTCCAGGATGTACAGGCGCGGCACCAGCGCCACGCCCAGTCCCGCGCGGGCGGCCTCGATCACCATGGAGAACAGGTCGTAGCGCGGCCCGCGGATCGGGATGCTGTCGAAGTCCGCGCAGCCCGCCTCCTTGAACCAGCGCGTCCAGGCCTCCTCGCGCCCGCTTTTTTGCAAGAGCGGCAGCGCGCCCAGGGCGGCCGGCTCGGCCACCGGATGCCTGTCGAGCAGCGCCGGGATGCAGGCCGGCACCAGTTCCTCGTCGAACAGGCGGTCGTGCTTGTTGCCCGCCCAGGCCGGGTGCATGTAGTGCAGGGCGGCGTCCAGGTTGGACTCGCCGAACAGGAAGGGCAGGGCGCGCTCGGTCAGGTTGACCTGGATTTCCGGGTGCCGTTCGTGGAAGCCCGGCAGCTGCGGGATCAGCCACTTGGCCGCGAAGGTGGGGATGACCCCCAGTTCGACGATCTGGCGGCCGTCCTGGTAGGCCATGGCCCCCAGGGTGGTGCGCTCGATGCGGTTGAGGTCGTCCTGCACCTGCCGGTGGTAGAGCCGGCCGACCTCGGACAGCGTGACGCGCTGCTTGATGCGGTAGAAAAGGGCGATCCCCAGGTAGTCCTCCAGCGCGGCGATCTGCTTGCTGACCGCGCTTTCGCTCAGCGCCAGCTCGTCGGCCGCGCGCGAGAAGTTCTGGTGCCGGGCGGCCGCCTCGAAAACCATCAGGGCGGCCAGGCTGGGGATCTTTCTTCTCATCTACTCTTCGACCTTGATGCCGGCGTTGCGCACGACCTCCCCCCAGCGGGCGTTCTCGGCCTTGATGAAGGCGGCGAATTCCTCGGGCGGGAAGGTGGCCGGCACGTAGCCCATCTCGGTCAGCGAGCGCTGCACCGCCGGGTCGGCGATCACGCGCGCCACCTGCCTGCGGATGGCCTCGACCGCGGCCTGCGGCGTTCCGGGGGGCGCCAGCACGCCGAACCACGTATCGGCGTCGATATCATAGCCTTCCTCCTTCAGCGTCGGCACGTCGGGCAGGCCGGGGAAGCGCGCGGGCGAACCCAGCGCGAACAGGTCCAGGCGGCTGCCGCTGGCCATCGCCAGCGGCGTCGGCACGAAGCCGAAGTCCACCTGTCCGCCCATCACGGCGTTCATCACCGGCGCGGCGCCCGTGTAGGGGATCTCCTGCATGGAGTCGTTGCCGATGCCGGCCTTGGCCTTGAGCAGCTCCATGCCCATCTGCGCCATGCTGCCCGGGCCCCAGTGGCCGTAGGTGTAGTGGCCGGCCTTGGACTTGGCGACGATGTCGGACAGGTCCTTGAAGTCGCCCTTCTTCTGGCGCGACAGCACGAAGCCCATCTTGGCCGCCGGCGCCACCGCCGCGGAGCCGTCCGGATCGAACTTCACGACCTTCTTGTAGATGTGCGGCGCCACCGAGATGAAGTCGGCCGCGGCGAACAGCAGCGTCATGCCGTCGGGCTTGGACTCGTAGGCCAGGTTGGTGCCGATGATGCCGTTGGCGCCGGGGCGGTTCTCCACGACCACCGGCTGGCCCAGGCTGTCGCCGACCTTGCTGAACACCAGCCGGGCCAGCACGTCGGTGCCGCCGCCGGGCGCGTAGGGCACGATCAGGCGGATGGGCTTCTCCGGCTTCCAGCCGTCTTCCTGCGCGGCGGCGGGGGCCGCCGCCAGCATGCCGGCCAGGCCGGCGCAGGCCAGGCCGGCCAGGAAGCGCGCACGTGCGGCGCGGCGCTCGATGTGGAACAGGGCTTTCATGATGCCTCCTTGGTATGGATATGGCGCGCAGGCCGCCCCCCCGTCCGCCATGCGGGCGGGCGGCCGGACTGCTGTTGCGTGGTACAGCTAAGCTTGTGCAGCCGGGGCCGGCTTGCCGGCCAGCGCGGCGGCGTGCTCGCCGGCGAGCTTGCCGAACACCGCGCCGCGCATGACCGACGTGGCGCCCGTGTACACCTGGTGATACAGCCCGGATGCCTCGCCGGCCGCATACAGCCCGGGGATGGGCCGGCCGTCGTGATTGACCACCTGGGCGTGGCGGTTGATCTTGATCCCGCCGTAGGTGAAGCAGATGCCGGGGATGACGGGGTAGGCGAAAAACGGTCCCTGGCCGATCGGCCGGGCCCAGTTGGATTTGGGGATGTCCAGGCCGCGCGTGGCCAGGCCGTCGGCCTCCAGCGGCAGGAACCGCCCGTCCTGCGGGCAGGCGCGGTTGTATTCGTCGACCGTGCGCGCCAGCACCTCGGGCGGCAGCCCGCAGGCGCGCGCCAGCGCTTCCAGGCTGTCGGCGCGGATGGCCGGCTGGTCGGTGCGCAGGCCCTTCTTCCAGTTGGGCACGTCCTCGATGCGCTGGTCGAAGATGGCGTAGGCGATGCCTTCGGGCTGCTCGCCGATGGCGCGCGAGATGTGGTCGTAGTGCACGTCCACCGGCCCCGGCGCCTCGTCGGTGAAGCGCAGGCCGCGGTGGTTGACCAGGATGCCGTACGGGAAGGTCATGACCAGCGGCTCGGGCTCGGCCGAGCGCGGGTCCAGCGGCTCGGCATGGTACGAGCCGAAATCCCCCGCCGGCGCCGCGCCCGCGTCGAGCGCCATCTGTATGCCTTCGCCGCGGTTGTAATAGCCCCCGCGCGCCACCGGGCGCACGTAGCGGGCGGCCCCGCCCAGGTAGCGGGTCAGCATCTCGGTATTGCCCTGGAAGCCGCCCGAGGCAATCACCACCGCGCCGGCCGACAGAGTCCGGCCGCGGCCGTGCGCGTCCACGGTCAGCACGGCCAGCCGCCGGCCTTCGCTTTCCCCGCCGGCCTGTTCCAGCCGGCGCGCCGTGGTGCGGTAGAAGAACCGCACCCCCAGCGGCTCGGCCGCCGCGCGCAGCGCCTCTATCATGGCCAGTCCGCCGCCCACCGGCATCAGCCGCGGCGCGGCCGCCGTCACGAAGTAGGTCGGCAGGGCGTCGAAGCGGATGCCGTAGGTCTTGAGCCAGGCCACCGTCGGCCCGGCCAGCGAGGCCAGCGTGCCGACCAGCTCCGGGTCGGGCATGCCGTGCGCCTTCACGTAGGGCGGCCAGTTGTCGTAGTCGCCCGCGGACTCGGCCACCACGTGCGGGTCCAGGTGATAGCCCGCATTGGCCACCAGCCTTTCCTCGAAATCGTCGCTGACCTCGCTCTCGCTCTTCATGCGGAAGTAGGCCTCGGTCCAGCGCGTATTGCCGCCGTACTCCTCCGGAGCCGCGCGCTCCAGCACCGCCACCCGCGCCCCCTTCGTCGCAGCCGCCACGGCCGCCGACAGGCCCGCGATGCCGCTGCCTATCACCACGATGTCGAAATCCTGATCCATTGCTGCCATCCTCCTGCTTTCTTGTCAGTATCCGCGGATGCCGGCTTGCGCCGGCATCGCTGCGATCCACTCTCAGCGCTCCCCTCGCACCTCAGGTAAGCGTTGACGCAGTGGATCCGGCTCCGCCGGTCCACCAGCGTCGCCCCCTGGGGGGCGCGCGAAGCGCGTAGGGGGGGTCAATACTTCCGGATGAAGGGATCGGGCATGTCCAGGTCCGAGGAAATCCAAACGCTCTTGGTCTCCAGGTATTCCTTGACGGCTTCCACGCCGCCTTCCCGGCCGATGCCGCTGTCCTTGTAGCCGCCGAAGGGCGTGGTGTAGCTGGTCGAGCGGTAGTTGTTGACCCACACCGTGCCGGCCTTCACCCGCTGCGACATCAGCATCGCGCGGTGCAGGCTGCGCGTCCACACCCCCGCCGCCAGCCCGAAGCGGATATCGTTGGCGATGCGGATCGCGTCTTCCTCGTCCTTGAACTTGATCACCGACAGCACCGGCCCGAACACCTCTTCCTGGGCGATGCGCATGCCGTTGTGCACGTCCACGAAAATGGTCGGCTCGACGAACTGGCCCGCGCCGTAGCCTTCGCCCGTGCGGGCGTTGCCGCCGAACACGCAGCGCGCGCCTTCTTCCTTGGCCACGCCGATGTAGTACATGACCTTCTCGAACTGCGGGCGCGTGGCCACCGGGCCCATCTGCACGTCGGGCAGCGCCGGGTCGCCCAGCTTGGCCTTGCTCGCGATGGCGACCAGGCGCTCGACGAACTCGTCATGGATGCCTTCCTGCAGCAGCAGGCGCGAGCCGGCCATGCAGGTCTGGCCGCCGGCCGAGAAGATGCCGGTGATCACGCCGTTGGCGGCGCGCGCCAGGTCGGCGTCGTCGAAGATGATGTTGGGCGACTTGCCGCCCAGCTCCAGCGACACGCGCTTGA
>Ga0182741_1003291_pt1 | contig 17368 bp, 11 predicted proteins | sample eDN5th37CBELigOP_FD_128874 | JGI IMG/M metagenome (GOLD analysis project Ga0182741, IMG submission 128874) | Enriched Organic Plus compost microbial communities from Emeryville, California, USA - eDNA 5th pass 37_C BE-Lig OP (version 2) (version 2) ...
CCGCCGGACGGACGCATCTCCACCATCTCGGCGCGCCGCTCGGACATCTTCTGCACCACGACGCCGGAATGCTCTTCGTCGACGTCGATCACCACTTCCTCGATCGGCTCCAGCAACTCGCCGTTCGGCCCTTGCGTGAACACGACCCGCGGCCGCGACACCGCCACCTCGAACCCTTCGCGCCGCATCGTCTCGATCAGGATCGCCAGCTGCAGCTCGCCACGGCCGGAAACGAAAAAGGAGTCCTTGTCGGGGGACTCCTCGATCCGGAGTGTGATGTTGCCCTCCGCTTCCTTGAACAGGCGGTCGCGGATCATGCGGCTCGTCACCTTGTCGCCCTCGGTGCCCGCCAGCGGACTGTCATTGACGAGGAAGGACATGGTGACGGTCGGCGGATCGATCGGCTGCGCCTGCAGCGGCGTCTCGACCTCGGGCGCACAGAACGTGTCGGCGACCGATCCCTTTTCCAGGCCGGCGATTGAAACGATGTCGCCCGCCTCGCCAACTTCGATCGGCTGCCGCTCGATGCCGCGGAAGGCGAGGATCTTCGACACGCGGCCGTTCTCGATCAGCTTGCCGTCGCGGTTGAGCACCTTGATCGTCTGGTTCGGCCGCACCGTGCCGGAGGTGATACGGCCGGTGATGATGCGGCCAAGGAACGGATTTGCTTCAAGCAGCGTGCCGAGCATGCGGAACGGCCCATCCTCGACCTTGGCAGGCGGCACGTGGTCGAGCACGAGGTCGAACAGCGGCGCCAAGCCCTGGTCCTTCGGACCCTCCGGCGCATGCGCCATCCAGCCGTCACGGCCCGACCCGTAGAGAATCGGAAAGTCGAGCTGCTCGTCGGTGGCGTCGAGCGCGGCGAACAGATCGAACACCTCGTTGATCACTTCCTGCGGTCGCCCGTCCGCACGGTCCACCTTGTTGATCGCCACGATCGGACGCAGCCCGATCTTCAGCGCCTTGCCGACCACGAACTTGGTTTGCGGCATCGGCCCCTCGGCCGCGTCGACCAGGACGATGGCGCCGTCGACCATCGACAGAATCCGCTCCACCTCGCCGCCGAAATCGGCGTGGCCCGGCGTGTCGACGATGTTGATGCGCACGTCCTTCCACACCACCGACGTCGCCTTGGCGAGAATGGTGATCCCGCGCTCGCGCTCGAGGTCGTTCGAGTCCATGACCCGCTCGGCCACCCGCTGATTCTCGCGGAACGAGCCGGACTGTTGCAGCAGCTTGTCCACGAGCGTGGTCTTGCCGTGGTCGACGTGGGCGATGATGGCGATGTTGCGCAGCTTCATACGGGGCTCTGAAAAGGGGGTCAGGAACGCCTGTGCCCGGCTCGGGGGAGCCGGGCACCGCTTCGTTGCGGTGCAATATAGTCAGAAAACGGCTGCGGACAATCGCAGAACGCGGGAAAGGCGCTCGGTTGTCCGGATCAGGACCGGAGCCGCTCCAGCAGGGCCATGGCCGCCGCTGGCGCCCGGACCTTGGCACCATTGATCATGAACACGAACACGTCCCGGCGCTTTTTCGCCGCCGGCTTGGCCCCGGCGCGCGGCAGATCCTCCGGCTCCGACCCGGCCGCCCACTCCCGCGCCCGTTCCGCCCAGCGGTCCAAGGCGTTAGCCGGATAGCCCGTGGCGACCTCCCCCTCCGCTTGCTGCAGCCGCGCATAGACGAAATCGGCGGTCACGTCGGCGATCTCCGGATAGTCCGCGGAATGGGCATAAACGAGCCCCGCGCCCGTCTTGCGCAGCAAGGCAATGAACCCGGGGTCCCGGAAGCTCTCGTGCCGCACCTCGATCGCGTGCCGCAACGGCACGCCCGACGCATCCGCCGGCAGCAGGGCGAGAAACGCCTCGAAATCCTCCGGGTCATAGGGCTTGGTCGGGGCGAACTGCCACAGGATCGGTCCGAGCTTCCGGCCGAGCTGGTCGATCCCGCTCTCGACGAAGCGGGAAATCGATTCCCCGGCCTCCGCCAGCACCCGCCGGTTCGTCGCATAGCGCGGCGCCTTCAGGGTGAAGACGAAATCGTCCGGCACCTCGTCGTGCCATTTGCGGAAGGTGGCCGGCGCCTGGGTGCGGTAGAACGTGCCGTTGATCTCGATCGCTGTGACGTGGCGGCTGGCATAGTCGAGCTCGCGCGCCTGCGGCAGCTTGTCGGGGTAGAACACCCCGCGCCAGGGCTCGTAGGTCCAGCCGCCGATGCCGACGCGGATCGCCATCGCTCCCTCCCTCAGCGCGCCCCGAGCCGTCCCCACGGCCCGAATCGCTGCTCGGGCTGCGCCGACCGCACCATCAGCATTTCGCCGAGATTCTCCGGCGTGAGCAGGCCGATCAGCCGGTTCTCGCCGTCGACCACGCCCAGCGCGGGCGCGCGCGTGTCAGTCAGCAGGCGCAGCCCCGTCTCGAGCTTGGCGCGCGCGCCGATCGTCGGGATGTCGTGCTGCATCACGTCGAGCACGGGCGTCTGCGGGCCCTGGTCCTTCAGCGCGCGGATCATCGCATCGCGCGTCAGCACGCCGCGCAGCCGCCGCGCCCCGTCGACAACCGGGAATTCCTTCTGGGTGGTGCGGATCAGGCATTCGACCGCCTCGTCCACCGTCGCCTGCGGCCCGAGCGTTTCGAAATGCGTGATCATGGCATCGGCGACCAGCACGCCGCGCGAGACCTCGCGCATCTGCACGTGGCCGGCCTCCCCGGATGCCGCGATGAAGACGAAGATCGCGATGATCACCAGCATCGGGTTGGTGAAGATGCCGAGAAGGCCGAGCGCCACCGCAAAAGCTTGGCCGACGCCCGCCGCCGTGGCGGTCGCCTTGGCGTAGCCCATCCGCATCGCCAACAGCGCGCGCAGCACCCGCCCGCCGTCCATCGGAAAGGCGGGCAGCAGGTTGAACAGGACCAGGAAGATGTTGGCGCTGGCGAGTTTCGCCACCATACCGAGCCGGGGATCTTCGATATTGGTCAGGTGCTCGACATCGACGCCGGCGCCGAGCACCGCCAGCAGCACCGCGGCGATGACCACGTTGACCAGCGGCCCGGCGATGGCGACGACCAGCTCCTCCGCCGGCTTTTCCGGAATGCGTTCGAGATTGGCGATGCCGCCGAACGGCCAGAGCGTGATGTCCGGCGTCTTCACGCCGTAGCGGCGCGCGGCGAAGACGTGGCCGAGTTCGTGCAACAATACGCACAGGAACAGGAGCACCACGAAAACGACGCCTTCCCACGCGGCGCCGGCCCCGCCCTGACGATAGTAGGCGGCGCCGATCCACACGAGGAACAGCAGGAACGTGACATGGATGCGGATCGCCGTGCCGGCGATGTTTCCGACCGTGATCGACCAAGGCATGGTTTGCACCCGTAAGGAACGTCTCGCCGCAGCGTAACGGCCTGTTGCAACGAAGACCAGCGGCGGCGGTGGAACCGGAGCCGTGCCGGCGCATTCCTGTCCCGTCGGTACGGGAGCATCGCCGATGCCAGCCTCGGCACAAGAGACATCGCACGATTGCGTCTGGGAAGTGATCGCGCGCGCGACGGTCTGCATGATGACGACGCGCTTCGACGGCGGCCTGCGCGCACGCCCGCTCGAGCCGCGGCCCGACCGCGAGGCGGGCGTGATCTGGTTTCTGACCGACAGCCGGGGCGCCAAGGACGACGAGATCGACGCGGATCCGAACGTGTGCGTGACCATCGTCGACGACAGGCAGAAGGCCTACCTCTCGTTGGCCGGTGAGGCCAGCGTCGGGCGCGATCCAGACCGCGCCCGGCTTCTGTGGAACGCGCATCAGCAGGTCTGGTGGCCGGGCGGGCCCGAAGACCCTTGTCTGCGCGTGATCCGTTTTGTGCCGCATCGGGCCGAGCTGTGGGATGGGCCGGCTTCGGCAGCGGTCGCTGCTTTCGAATTCAGGTCGGCCCTGCGCACGGGCCGCAAGCCGAATCTCGGCGAGAAGCGCAAAGTCACGGTCCGGCTGCGTTGAGGCGCAAGGGTCATCGGGGCCTGCTTAACCCTCATTTTACATCTGGCGCGCGAATAATGAGGCGAAAATAAGCCCGCCCGTGGAATCACTCCTGGAAACGCCTCAATGTTCTCCCGCCTCAATCGCGTCTTCGCGCGCATTCTGATGCTCGCCGGCGTGGCGCTCGCGTCGCTCGCCATTCTCGGCATCCTCGTCGTGGAGGAAAGCCGGACCAATCTCTACGAACAGAAGAAGGCGGACATCCGCCACGTGGTCGAAGCCGCGGCCAGCATCGTCGCCGACTTCGACAAGCGCGCCAGCGCCGGAGAGATGACGCGGGAACAGGCCCAAGCCGCGGCCAAGAAGGTGATCGAGGGCCTGCGGTACGAAGGCGATGAATACGTCTTCGTGTTCGACTTCACTGGCAAGCTGGTGGTCCATCCGATGAAGCCTGAGCAGGTCGGCAGGGACCGGATCGGCGACAAGGATCCGGCCGGCAAGCTCTACGTGCAGGAATTCGTCGAGACCGCAAAGAAAGGCGCCGGACACGTCTTCTACGGCTTCCAGAAGCCGCAATCGACCGAGTTTGCCGACAAGGTTTCCTACATCGCCGGCTACAAGCCCTGGCAATGGGTGATCGGCTCGGGCGTCCTGATCGATGATGTCGAAGCGATGCAGGCCGCGACCACCCGCAAGTTGGTCATGGCCCTCGGCGCGGTAGCGCTGGTCCTGCTGCTGGCGTCGTTCCTGGTGACCCGCTCGATCATTGGCCCGCTGCGCCGCCTGACCGGTTCTCTGGAGCGGCTCGCCAGCGGCGACATCGAGGCCACGGTTGACGGCGCCGAGCGGAGCGATGAATTCGGCACGATCGCGCGCGCCGTCGTCGCTGTCCGCGAAACCATCGGCCGCCGCATGCGCGAACAGATGGAGCGCGAGGAAGCCGCGAAGGCCGCTTCCGAGGAGGAGCGCCGCCGTGTGCTGAGCGAGGTCGCTCAGGCGCTCGACCGCCAGGTCAAGGCGGTGGCCGACAGCGTGCAGGCAGCCGCCGAAAGCCTGGTCGGCACCGCGCGCTCGATGCAGGACGTTTCCGCCGCGGCGCGGCAGGAAGCGGAGCAAGCGTCCGGTGTGAGCAAGATCGCGGCGGAACATGTCGGCACCGTCGGCGAGGCGACGGCGCAGCTCGACGGGGCCGTCAACGAGATCGGCTCGCATGTTCTCAAGTCGTCGAAGATCTCCGAGGAGGCGGTGACGCAGATTCGCGAAGCCACCACCATCGTCCGGACCTTGTCCGAAGCTTCCGCCGACATCGGCAAGGTCGTGTCGCTGATCCAGGCGATCGCGGAGCAGACCAACCTGCTGGCGCTCAACGCCACGATCGAAGCGGCCCGTGCCGGCGAAGCCGGGCGCGGCTTCGCCGTGGTCGCCTCCGAGGTCAAGCAGCTCGCGACCCAGACCTCGAAGGCGACCGAGGAGATCTCCGGCCGCATCAATGCCGTGATGGGCGCGACCGATCACGCCGTCTCCGCGATCGAGAACGTGGAGCGGACCATCGCCCAGATCCACGAGATCGCCTCGACCATCGCAGCCGCAGTCGAAGAACAGGGCGCGGCCACATCGGAGATCGCCCGCGCCATCGGCGAGACCGCCGATCAGACCAACTCGCTTGCGACCAGCCTGGCAAGCCTGCTGAAGGCGGCGCACGACACCACCTCGTCGTCGCACACGGTCGTCAGTTCGGCCTCGGGCTTGTCCGATCAGGCCAACGCGCTGAAGCGCGAGGTGGAGGCCTTCGTCAGCCGGGTCGCCGCCGCCTAGCGCATCCGCCGTGCGAGCGCCCGGTTTCTGACCGGGCGTTCATCGCTGTGGCGGATTCCCTATCGTCGCGTCCGAGACGAACGCGTGTTGGCCCCATGCGGGCCATGCCACGGACACGATTGCTCACCAACCTTTTGTTGGCTGCCGAGTTATCGTGCATCCGAACACGCGATTGGAGCGGACATCCGAATGAAGACGACACGAGAGCATCTGCTCGCGGGCACCATTCTGTCGGCCATTGCCCTGGCCCTCCCGGCCGCAACGGTCGACGTCGCGCTGGCGCAGGCCTCGTTGCAAAAACGCGATCCGGCCGCGAACGGCGAACAGGACAAGGATCCGAGGCAGCAGCGCCGGGCGCCGGCCGCACAGCCGCAACGGCCCGCCCCGCAGCAGCAGCAACGCCCCGCGCAGCGTCAGGAAGCGCCGCAGCGCGAGGCGCCGCAGCGTCCGGCCGCGCGCGAGCCCGCCCGTCCGGCTGCCCCTGCACCGGCACAGCCGCAGCGACCGAGCACGGCGCAGCCTGACGCCCCGTCCCGGCCCACCGCACCGCGGACGGCACAGCCGGAGCAGCGCCAGCCGCGTGGTCCGGAACGCGACCAGGCGCAGCCGGATCAGCGGCAACCGCGCGCTCGGGACCCTCAGCAGACGCAGCCGGAGAGGAACCAGCGCCCGGCGGCGCCGCCGGCCGCCGATCGTGACGCGCCGCGCACCGCCCCGCGCCAGGCGCAGCCGCCCGCCCCGACGCCGCGCGACAACGAGCGCACCCGCGACGAGCGCCGCGAACCAACGACCCGGCAGGCGCCGGCCCAACAAGCACCGACCCAGGCGCCGACGCGCGCCCCGGCTCAAGCCCCGGCCCAGACGCCGAGCCTGAACAAGGAGCCCACCCCCACTCGGCCCGAGGAGGCGCAGCGCCCGGCACCCACGCGTCCGGGAGACACACAACGTCCCGCGGCAGCGCCGACCGAACGTCAACCGCAACCGCGCGCGACCGATCAGGCGCCGACCACGTTGCAGGCACCGTCGGCCGATCGCCGCGACCGGTTCCGCCGCCTCGATGACCTGCGGGACGAGCGCCGTGAAGAACGTCAAGGCGACCGTACCGTGATCCGCGAGCCCGATCGCACCATCATCCGCGAGGAGGGCCGCACGATCATTCGCCACAACGAGGTCGACCGATTCCGCGCCACGGCACGCGACGTCCGCACCGAGCGCCGCGGCGACGACACGGTGACGATCATCGAACGTCCCGACGGCACCCGCATCATCACGGTCACCGATGATGACGGCCGCCTGCTCCGGCGCTCGCGACGCGGCCGCGACGGCCGCGAGGTCGTCATTATCGACAATCAGTTCGAAGGGCGCCGCGGTCGAGACCGGCGCGACTATTACGTCGACCTGCCGCCGCCGGTGATCCGGATTCCGCGCGAGCGCTATATCGTCGAGGCCGAGCGCGCCAGCCCCGAGGACATTTACGAAGTCCTGGTCGCACCGCCGGTCGATCAGATCGAGCGCCGCTACACGCTCGATGAGGTCCGCTACAGCCCGGCTCTGCGCGATCGCATGCCGCGAATCGATCTCGACACGATCAACTTCGAGCTGGGTTCGTGGGAGATCACCTCCGATCAGGTCGATCGGCTTGCGGCGCTTGCTGATGCGATCAATCGCGCCCTGCAGCGCAATCCGGACGAGGTGTTCCTGATCGAGGGCCACACCGATGCGGTCGGCAGCGACATCGACAACCTGTCGCTGTCGGACCGCCGTGCCGAATCGGTGGCGATCGCACTCACCGAGCAGTTCCAGGTGCCGGCGGAAAACCTGACGACTCAGGGATACGGCGAACAGTATTTGAAGGTGCAGACCGACGGGCCTTCACGCGAGAACAGGCGCGTCACCATGCGTCGGATCACGCCGCTTCTCGCGGGCCAGCAGCAACAGCGCTGAGCCCGTATCAGGTCAGAGCGACCGGCCGCGGGATCGGCCGGTCGCTCTTGTTTCAGCGTCCGGTCTTGCGCTTGCGCTGGCCCAGCGTGCGCAGCCGCAGCGCATTGAGGCGAATGAAGCCGGCGGCGTCGCGGTGATCGTAGGCGACCGCGCCTTCCTCGAACGTGACCAGTTCCTGGTCGTAGAGCGAATAGGGGCTCTCGCGCCCCACCACCCATGCCGAGCCCTTGTAGAGCTTCACCCGCACCTGGCCGCTCACCATCTCTTGGCTCTTGTCGATCGCCGCCTGCAGCATCTCTCGCTCGGGCGAGAACCAGAAGCCATTGTAGATCAGCTCCGCATAGCGCGGCATCAGCTCGTCCTTGAGGTGAGCCGCGCCGCGATCGAGCGTGATCGATTCGATGCCGCGATGCGCCACCAGGAGGATCGTGCCGCCGGGCGTCTCGTACATGCCGCGCGACTTCATCCCGACGAAACGATTCTCGACCAGGTCGAGCCGGCCGATGCCGTTGGCGCGGCCGAGCTCGTTGAGATGCGCCAGCAGCGTCGCCGGCGACATCTTGCGCCCGTCGATCGCGACCGGGTCGCCCTTCTCGAAATCGATCGTGATGTAGGTCGGCTGGTCGGGCGCCGCCTCGGGATCGATCGTGCGCGAATAGACGTAGTCCGGCACTTCCTGCGCCGGATCCTCCAATACCTTGCCCTCGGACGAGGCATGCAGCAGGTTGGCGTCGACCGAGAACGGCGCCTCGCCGCGCTTGTCCTTGGCGATCGGGATTTGGTGCTTCTCGGCGAAATCGATCAACTTGGTGCGCGACGTCAGGTCCCATTCGCGCCAGGGTGCGATCACCTTCACGTCAGGCTTCAGCGCGTAATAGGCGAGCTCGAACCGGACCTGGTCGTTGCCCTTGCCGGTGGCGCCATGCGCCACTGCGTCGGCGCCCACCCGCTCCGCGATCTCGATCTGCTTCTTGGCGATCAGCGGCCGCGCGATCGAGGTGCCGAGCAGATACAAGCCTTCATACTGCGCATTCGCCCGGAACATCGGGAAGACGTAGTCGCGGACGAATTCCTCGCGCAGGTCCTCGATGAAGATGTTTTCCGGCTTGATGCCGAGCAGCAACGCCTTCTGCCGCGCCGGCTCCAGCTCCTCGCCCTGGCCGAGGTCGGCGGTAAACGTCACCACCTCGCATCCATAGGTCGTCTGCAACCATTTCAGAATGATCGAGGTGTCGAGCCCGCCGGAATAAGCGAGCACCACCTTCTTCACGTCGCCATTGGCCATGGGCTGGTCCGTCGTCAGCAGGGGGAAATCCGGATCGTCCGGAGGCGCGCGGACTATAGGCGGAACGCCTCTTCGCGCAAGGGCGCACTGCCCTCGGGCAGCTCTCAGGCGCGTTCGCCGCCCGCAACCCGGCGCAGCAGCGCCCGCACGTGGCGGTGCACCGGCGCCGCTGCGCGCGCGATGACCGCCTCGACCGTCTCGTCGCTCAGCCGGGTGAACGGCCAGCGGTAGATCAGGGCATGGACCAGCCAGATGACCAGGAACGTGAACACGCCCGCAAACAGCACGTCGCTGGCGAAATGGCCGCCGAACGCCATCCGCTTGACCCCGACGGCAGTGCCGAAGACCGCCGCAGCGGCAAAGGCATAGGGTCGGACCGGCGCAGGGGCGAGCGCGGCGGGCGCGAACATCCAGTAGGCGCCGGACGCCTCGCCGGACACGAACGAGCAATTTTGGCCGCAGCCACCGTGAGGGTCCCACCAGGCGCTGAAATGCTCCTTGCCGCCGAATTCGGCGACGTCGATGGGCCGCGACCGCGGCCACTGGTCCTTGAGGATTCCGTTGGTGACGAGCCCCGGCGCCAAGGCCAGCGTCGCCAGCAGGAAGACCGCCGCGCGGCCGGGGATCAGCATGCGCCGCTCCGGCAGCAGGAACTTGAGCACGATCGCGATCACCGCCGGGGCCGCGCTCGCGGCCACGATCCACATGGCGGCGTCCCGCAGGAGCCGGGCTCCGGCGCCATGACCGAACGCGAACGCGCCGCCTTGCCCGTCAAAGAACAGCCGGGCCAGACGCAGGTCGAGTTCGGGAAAAATGCCGAACACGGCGCCGACCCCGATGCCTACGGCCAGTGCGGCCAGAAGTCCGGTGCGGTTCATGGCCAGCGGTCTAGCCGAGCCGCCGGTCGAAAGAAACAGGCAAGGCGGTCACCGGCTGTCACTCGGCCGGCTGGTGCAGCACCGTATCCAGCTCCTCCGCGCCGACCCCGTGGCGACGACCGATCAGGCTGTAGACCGTCGGCACGACGAACAGCGTCAGCAACGTGCCGAGCGACATGCCGCCGACGATCACCCAGCCGATCTGCTGCCGGCTCTCCGCCCCGGCGCCCTCGGCGAGCGCGAGCGGGACCGCGCCGAGCACCATGGCACCGGTCGTCATCAGGATCGGCCGCAACCGCAAAGCCGCGGCTTCGATCACCGCCTGCAGCCGCTCGCGACCGGCCTCCTGCTGCTGGTTGGCAAACTCGACGATCAGGATGCCGTGCTTGGTGATCAGACCGACCAGGGTGATCAGGCCGATCTGCGAGTACACGTTCAGCGTCCCGCCGGTGAAATAGAGGGCAGCCAGCGCCCCCGTCATCGACAACGGCACGGACAACAGGATGATGACCGGGTCGCGGAAGCTCTCGAACTGCGCCGCCAGGACGAGATAGATAAAGGCGAGCGCCAGCACGAAGGTGATCGCCAGGCTCTGGCTCGAGGTCTTGAATTCGCGGCTCTGTCCGGCGACGTCTGTCTGCACCGTGCCGGGTAGCACCTCACGCGCCGTCTGCTCGAGGAACGCCAGCGCTTCGCCGAGCGAGTAGCCCGGAGCGATATTCGCCGAGATCGTCACAGCACGCAGCTGATTGAACCGTCGCAATTCGCGCGGCGCCACCGTCTCCTTCACCGTCACCAGGTTGGACAGTTGCACCATTTCTCCGGTCGCGGAACGCAGGAAGATCGTCGCCAGTGTCTGCGGCGAGGCGCGGTCCTCGGCCGCCAGCTGGACGAACACGTCGTACTGCTCGCCATCGCGCTCGAACCGTGTCACCTGGCGGCCGCCCAGCAACGTCTCCAAGGTGCGGCCGACCACCGCGACGTCGATGCCGAGATCGGCCACTTTGGCGCGGTCGATCTGGACGTTGAATTCCGGCTTGTTCAGCTTCAGGTCGGTGTCGATGTTGTCGAGCCCCGGATAGTCGCGTGCCCGCTCCAACACTTTGTCCACGTATTCCTGCAGTTGCTCGTAGGTGCCCGACGTTTGCAGCACGAACTCCACCGGCCGCGACGAGCTCGGCTGGCCGAGCGACGGCGGATTGTTGGCGAAGGCCTGCACGCCGGCGATGCGATTAAGCTTCGGCCGCAGCTCCGCGACGATGTCCTGCTGCTTGCGGGTCCGATCGTCCCAGTCCCTGAGCCGTCCGAACGTGAGGAACTGCGACACTTCCGGGAACCCGACGATGACCAGAGTGCTGCGGACTTCCGGCACCTGGCTCAGCAGCTGCTCGACCTGCTGGCCGTAGCGTGCCGTGTAGGACAGTGTGCTGCCCTCGGGGCCGCTGCCGTTGATGCGGACGATGCCGCGATCCTCGACCGGCGACAGCTCCTGCGGCAGGGCCATGAACAACACGGCGCTCAGGCCGGCGACGCCAAGCCCGAGCAGCACAATCAGCCAGCGCGCCCGCAGGCTCGCCGTCAGCAGCCACTTGTAACCATTCTCGAACGACTTGAAGCCGCGCTCGATAATGGTGAAGAGGCGTCCCGGATTGGCATTGTGCCGCAGCAGCTTCGAACACATCATCGGTGTCAGCGTCAGTGCCACCGAGCCTGACACCAGCACCGCGCCGGCCAGCGTCAGCGCGAATTCGAGGAACAGCCGCCCGGTCCGGCCCTGCGCGAACGCCACCGGCGCATAGACCGCCGTCAGCGTCAGCGTCATCGCCATCACGGCGAAGCCAATCTCGCGGATCCCTTTGATCGCCGCGGCGAACGGCCTCATCCCCTCTTCGATGTGGCGAAAAATGTTCTCCAGCACCACGATGGCGTCGTCGACCACAAGTCCGATCGCCAGCACCATCGCCAGCAGTGTCAGCGTGTTGATGCTGAAGCCGAACGCGTACATCAGCCCGAACGTCGTGATCAGCGAGATCGGGATCGTCACGATCGGGATGACCGAGGCGCGGACGGACCGCAGGAAGAAGAAGATCACGATCACGACCAGCACGATGGCCTCGACGATGGTCGAGAACACCGACTTGATCGAACGATCGATGAACACCGCGTTGTCGTTGCCGATCTGCGCCGACACGCCTTCCGGCAGCGATTCGTTGATCTCCGGCAGGACCGCGTTCGTGGCCTTCGACACGTCCAGCGGATTCGCCACCGCCTGCTTGATGATGCCGACGGTGACCGCCGGCCCGCCGTTGAACATGCTGGCGCGGCGCTCGTCGGCGGCGCCGAGCTCGACCCGCGCCACCTCCCGCAGCTTGACCTGATGCGTATCGGTCAACTTGACGACGATGTTGCCGAATTCCTCCGGCGTCGACAGGCCGGTGCGCGACAGCACCGTGAATTCGCGATCCGTGCTTTCGATCCGCCCGGACGGCAGCTCGATGTTCTGCGCGGCGATCGCGTTCTCGATGTCCTGAACCGTGAGATTGTAGGCGGGCAGCCGCTCCCGATCGATCCAGATCCGCATCGCGTAGCGGCGCTCGCCGTAAATCACCACGTCGGCGACGCCGGTCAGGTTCTTCAGCCGGTCGACCACGTAGCGGTCGACATAGTCGGTCAGCTCCAGCTGCGACATGCGATCGCTGTTGAAGACCAGGAACATCACCGGCTGCGCGTCGGCTTCAACCTTGGCGATGGTCGGCTCTTCGATCTCGTCCGGCAGCCGCCGCCGCACCCGGCTCACCCGGTCGCGCACGTCGCTCGCCGCGACGTCCGGATCGATGTTGAGCCGGAACCGCACCGTAATGCGGCTCGATTCGGTGCGGCTCGTCGATTCGAGCACGTCGATGCCCTCGATGCCCGCGATCGAGCCCTCGAGGATCTGCGTGATCTGGCTTTCGATGATGCTCGGCGACGCGCCGGGATACCGGGTGGTCACCGAGACGACCGGTTCGTCGATATTGGGATATTCGCGGACCGTGAGGCGATCGTACGAGACGATGCCGATGAGCACCATGATGAGGCTCAGCACCGTCGCGAAGACGGGCCGGCGGATGCAGAGCTCCGAGATGCCCATGGATTACCCGCGCGCTTGGCTCGCCGGCGTGACCACGTCGACCGTCGCGCCGTTACGCAGGCGCTGATGTCCGGCCGTGACCACCGTCGCATCGGCCGGCAGACCTTCGACGATCTCGACCGCTCCGGCGCGGCGCTCGCCCAGCCGCACCTTCGTTTCCACGGCTTTGCCCTGCTCGATCCGGTACACGTAGGATTCGCCCCCCCGCGGCACCACGGCGCTTTCCGGCACCATCACCGCCTGGCGTTCCGAATCCCCTTTGATCACGATGCGGGCGAACAGGCCCGGCCGCAGCAGCCGGTCCGGATTGGCGATGCGGGCGCGGATCTGCAGCGCCCGGCCGTTGACGTCGACCATCGGGTCGATCGCATAGATCCGGCCGGTGAAGCTGCGGTCCGGCAACGCGTCGACGGTGACGTCGATGGTCTGGCCGATCCGCACCCGTGCCAGATAGATCTCGGGAATTTTGAAGTCGACCTTGAGCTCGTCGATCTTCTCCAGATTGACGATCGGCGCGCCGATCGCGACATAGGCGCCGACGGACACCCGCCGCAGGCCCACCACCCCGGTGAACGGCGCCGTGATGACATGCTTGGACAGGCGCACACGCGCCAGTTCCAGCGCCGCCGAGGCGGTCCCGAATGCGGCCACCGCCTCGTCCCGCGCCCGCTCGGTGACATTGCCGGTCTTCGACAGCGTGTTTGCGCGGGCGAGGTTCGATTTCGCCAGTTCGTGCCGCGCCTCGGCGTCCGCCACTTCGGCGCGGACCAGCGCGTCGTCGAGCCGCACCAGCACATCGCCCGCCTTGACGTCGTCGCCTTCCTTGAACGCGATCTCGGCGACGCGGCCGGCGATCTCCGGCGCGATCTGAACCGATTCGTCCGATTGCAAACTGCCGACGGAGCGGATGTCCGCGGTGGTCGTCACCGGTTTGGCATTCGCCACCTCGACCGGGACGGCCGGGCCGCCCCGTGCGCCCTGTGGACTGGCCGGTACCCCCTGCGGTGCTGGCGCCGCGGCGGAGCCATTTCCGGGGCCGGGCTGGGTCCGTCCGTAGCTGCCGGAGACGAGCACGTATCCGCCCGCGCCAACCCCCAGCGCGGCCACAGCCAAGACGATCAAACCTTTACGCATTCGTGGCTCCTGAACCCGGTGCCCGTAAGATGGGAAGAAGAACGCGGCGACGCAGGCTGAGCCAACTTAAAACTTGGTCATGTTTTGACGCACCGCAGGCCCGCCACCTCGATCGGTAGCGAGCAAACGGCGTGCCAAAATGCCTAACCCAGGCCGGGCGCGGCATCCTCGTCTTTGAAATCATACCAAAACCCAGCCCATTGACGAAGCCCTTTGCGTGAGCCGCGCCCCAGACTGCCGCGAGCACGCGCGATCCTGTCGCCCTCGGGCGCATAGCGCACGAGCCGGGTTCCCCCACCGGCAGGTGGCATTCTACGCTGGCGCAACGACAACAGAGGAAACGCTCACCCCATGCCCCGCGAGGCCCTGCGCGTCCCCCACCCAGTCCTCCACCGCCAGATCCTCGCGATCCTCGCTGCCTGGGGACTGCCCGCCGATCAGGCGGAACCCACCGCCGACGCGCTGGCGCTGGCGGACCTGCTCGGCATCGACAGTCATGGCTTGGCTTTGCTGCCGTTCTATGACGAGCTGCGCCGCAGCGGCAAAGTGCAATGCGCGCCCCCGATCGCGACCGTGATCGACCGCGCCGCGATCGCCGTGATCGACGGCGGCGGCGGCTTCGGCGAGGCCCCGGCGACCCGAGCCATCGATCTCGCCATCGCCAAGGCGAAAACCTTCGGTCTCGGCGCCGTTGCGGTGCGCAACTCCAACCATTACGGCGCCGCCGGCGTCTACGCCCTGCGCGCCGCCGAGAACGGACTGATCGGCCTTGCCACCTCCGCCGTATGGAACACCGCCATCGTCCCGACTTTCGGCGTCAAGCCGATGCTCGGCACCAACCCCTTCGCCTTCGCCGCCCCAGGCCGGCGCAACCCGCCGTTCCTGCTCGATATGGCGACGAGCACCGTCGCGATCGGCAAGCTCAAGCTCGCGCACATGGCCGGCAAGGCGCTGCCGCCCGGCTGGGTACTCGATACGCATGGACAACCGCAGACCGATCCGGCGCAGGCCCTGATCGACCGCCTGCTCACGCCGCTCGGGGGCGATCGCGTGCATGGCGGCCACAAGGGCTACGGCCTCGCCACCATGATGGAAATCCTCTCCACCGTGCTCTCCGGCGCCAGCTTTGCTGCGCTGCGGCCAACGACGGCGGAGCGCTACGACGTCGGCCACTTCCTGATGGCGATCGATCCCACGCTGTTCCGGCCCGATGGCGGCTTCGGCGACGATCTCGACCGCGTCATCGACGCGCTGCGGGCCAGTCCCCCCGCGAATCCCGAGCGCCCGGTGATGGTCGCCGGCGATCCCGAACACGCCGCCCGTGCCGCGCGGCTGCGCGACGGCATCCCGGTTCCCGCGCCGCTCGCCGACCAAATCAATGCCTTGTGCCGGACCGCAAACGCCGCGTACCTTTTCGATCCCAAGAGTTCTTAAGAACCGTCGCGGCCGCACGGCCTGCACAGGGAGGAAAAGGATGATCGATACTGCGAAGACAGCACTTTTGGCCGCGGCCCTTGCCGTCGCGACGGCCGCCACCGCTTCGGCGGCCGAGATCAAGCTGATGACCGGCCCCCAGGGCGGCGTTTGGATTCCGCTCGGTGGCCAGCTCAAGGATATGTGGGAAAAGGCCGTGCCCGGCCTTGCCGTTCAGGCGCTGCCTGGCGCCGGCATCGCCAATGTGCGCGGCATCGAGGAAGGCAAGGCCGATGTCGGCTTCGGCAACTCGATCTCCACCGTCGACGCGTTGGTGGGTAATGCCCCGTTCAACAAGAAGCACACCAACGTCTGCAACGTCGCCACCCTCTACCCGCAATATTTCCAGGTCGTGGTCCGGGCCGACGTGGACATCAAGAACGCCAAGGATCTCAAGGGCAAGGCGATCACCACGCAGCAGCGCGGCAACACCGGCGAGCTGATCACCCAGCATCTGCTGAAGGTGCACGGCATGTCGTATAACGACGTGAAGATGAGCTTCGTCTCCTACACCGACTCGGTGTCGCAGATGCAGGACGGCCACGCCGTCGCTTTCACGCTTGGAACCGCGATCCCCTCGGGCGCGGTTATGGATCTCGCCGCCGCGCGCGACATCAAGCTGCTCGATCTCTCCGACAGCATCGCCGAGATGAAGAAGATCAATCCCGGCTACACCCTGGTCAACGTCCCGGCCGGCACCTATCCGAAGCAGGACAAGGACGTGCAGGTCATCGGCTACGCGACCCACATCGTCGCCTCGTGCAAGCTGCCTGAGGACACCGTCTACACGATGACTAAGACCATGGCGGAGAACCTCAAGACTTTGGCCACGGTCAACAAATCGATCGGCACCCTCGACGCCAAGGGCATGGCCGAGGACATCGGCGTGCCGTTCCACCCCGGCGCGGCGAAGTTCTACAAGGAGGCGGGAATCACGGTGCAGTCGCACTGACTGTCAGAAGGCCGGCGCGGGCACACTGCGCCGGCCTGTTTTCTTTGCGAGGGCGTCTGCAGGGGGGATGGCGGCCATGAAGCTCGATCTCAGCTACGGCGGCATTGTCCGTCTCGTGACCACGCTCATCGCCGTGGCGATGGCCCTTTACCACATGTGGGCGATCGCCTTCGGCAGCCCGGAAGCGGTGTTCTTCCGCGGCACCCATCTGCTGTTCGCACTGGTGCTGGTGTTTCTGTTCTACCGGCGGAGCCTCAGCCTCGACGGCAAGCTGCCCGATCTCACCGACTACGCGCTCCTCGCGCTCGGCGCCGCGCCGATCCTCTACCTGTTCATCTATTACGACTACATCATCAACCGCATCTTCTACATCGACGATCTCACCACGGCCGACATGGCCTTCGGCATCATGCTGGTGATCGTCCTCCTCGAAGCCACCCGGCGTATTCTCGGCTGGGCGCTGCCGCTGACGGCAATCGTCTTTCTCGTCTACGGCATCGTCATCGCCCGGCTCGAGCCGATGCGGTTGATCGACCAGCTCTACATGACCACCGAGGGCATCTTCGGCATCCCGCTCTCGGTCTCAGCCGGTTACGTCATGATCTTCGTCCTGTTCGGCAGCTTCATGGAGCGGACCGGGACGGGGCAGTTGTTCATGGATTTCGCCATGGCGCTGACGGGTCACACCGCCGGCGGTCCCGGCAAGGTCGCGGTGGTGAGTTCGAGCCTGTTCGGCACCATCTCGGGCAGCGCGGTCGCCAACGTCATGGTCGACGGACCGATCTCGATTCCG
>Ga0182741_1003293_pt1 | contig 17366 bp, 12 predicted proteins | sample eDN5th37CBELigOP_FD_128874 | JGI IMG/M metagenome (GOLD analysis project Ga0182741, IMG submission 128874) | Enriched Organic Plus compost microbial communities from Emeryville, California, USA - eDNA 5th pass 37_C BE-Lig OP (version 2) (version 2) ...
GCCATCAGCTCGTGGAGATCCATGGCCAGCATGACGACCGTGCGCTGGTGGAGGCCGATGCGCACCGCGATCTGCTCGACGCGTTCGGTGGTCTGAAGGCGCAGACGGAAGAAGTCGCGAACGCCTACCGCGCCTACCGCAGCGCCGTCCAGGAGCTTTCCCGTCACCGTGCCCGCGTTGAGGCGGCTGCGCGTGAGGCTGATTACCTGCGGGCCTCCGTTGAGGAGCTGTCGAAGCTCGACCCTCAGCCGGGCGAGGAGGAAGAGCTCGCCGAAGAGCGCGCCAGGATGATGCGCGCAGAAAAGATCGCATCCGACATCTCCGACGCAGAGGAAGTTCTGTCGGGCCAGAATTCGCCTGTTCCGGCTCTGTCGAGCCTGCTGCGTCGTCTGCAGCGCAAGGCCGCCGAGGTTCCGGGGCTCCTGGATGAAATCATCCAGTGCCTCGATGTCGCCATGCTGAACCTCGATGCAGCACAGAGTGCGGTCGACGCAGCCATGCGCGCGACCGAGTTCGACCCAAAGCGTCTGGAGCAGGCCGAGGAGCGTCTGTTTGCCCTGCGCGCAGCCGGACGCAAGTACAACGTCCCCGTTTCGGAACTGCCCGCCCTGCGCGACCGTATGGATGCAGACCTTGCCGATCTTGATGCAGGCGAGGAGCGTCTGATTGCCCTTGAAAAGGCTGTTGAGGATTTGCGCGTTGCGTATGATGTCGCTGCAGCTGCGCTGTCCGAAGCACGCCACGCAGCTTCCAGCGCTCTTGTCGACGCGGTCATGGCCGAGCTGCCTGCATTGAAGCTGGAGCGAGCACGATTCATTGTGCACATCGAGACCAATGCCGAAGACCGTCAGGAAAGCGGCATCGATACAGTCGAGTTCTGGGTACAGACGAATCCCGGCACGCGCCCTGGCTCGATGATGAAGGTTGCGTCGGGCGGTGAGCTCTCGCGCTTTCTGCTCGCTCTCAAGGTGGCCCTTGCGGATCGTGGATCAGCGCCGACATTGGTATTCGATGAAATCGACACGGGCGTGGGCGGTGCCGTGGCAGACGCCATTGGCCAGCGTCTTGCACGCCTTTCAGCCAATGTGCAGGTTCTGGCGGTAACCCACGCACCCCAGGTCGCTGCGCGCGCCCGCACCCACTACCTGATTTCCAAGTCCGGCAATGAGGATCTGGTGACCACCCGCGTCGCCGTTATGGACGCTGAGGCCCGTCAGGAAGAGATTGCCCGGATGCTGGCCGGTGCTACGGTTACGGACGAGGCTCGCGCCGCGGCGGAACGTCTGCTGCGTGAGAACCTTGCCGTAGCTGGATAAGCTCGCTTTCCCGTCGCTTTTGCATTCCAAGGCCCGTTTTCAGAAACTAAGATGCGGGCTCCCGAACATGGATTCTCCCTCATGAGCACACCACAGATTGCTGTCGATCAGCTGACCGAGGAACAGGCCGCAGAAGAGCTTGCACGCCTTGCTGCGGAGATCGCTGAGCACGACAGCCGCTACTACAGGGAAGATGCCCCTACAATTTCCGACGCGGAATATGACGCGCTGAAGCTCCGCAATGAAGCCATCGAGCAGCGCTTTCCGCATCTGGTTCGCCCGGACAGCCCCTCGCTGCGCGTCGGTGCCGCGCCGCTGCCGACTTTCGCTCCAGTGACTCACTCGCGACCGATGCTTTCGCTCGGCAATGCCTTTACCGATGAAGATGTGCAGGATTTCGTCGGAAGCGTTTACCGCTTCTTGGGTCAGCTTCCCGACAATTCCATTGCCTTCACGGCCGAGCCGAAGATCGACGGTCTTTCAATGTCGATCCGCTACGAAAATGGTATTCTGGTTCGCGCCGCCACCCGTGGCGATGGCACCACCGGTGAAAACGTAACGGCCAACGTGCTGACCATCAGCGAGATCCCGAAGCGTCTGCCCAAGGGTGCACCCGACGTGGTCGAGGTGCGCGGCGAGGTCTACATGGCCAAGAGCGACTTCCTCGCCCTCAACGAGCAGTTGGCCGCGCAGGGCAAGCAGACCTTCGTCAATCCCCGCAACACGGCGGCTGGGTCTCTGCGTCAGCTGGATGCGCGCGTCACGGCAGGGCGCAAGCTGCGCTTCTTCGCCTACGCATGGGGCGAAATGTCGGAAGTGCCGACCGACACCCAGATGGGCTTTGTCGAGCTTTTCAAGTCCTGGGGTTTTCCTGTGAACCCGCTGATGAAGCGGGTGAACAGTGTTCAGGAGCTTCTGGAACATTACCGTGCGGTCGGCCTCGAACGCCCGAAGCTCGACTATGACATCGACGGCGTCGTCTACAAGGTTGACCGCCTCGACCTGCAGAACCGTCTGGGTTTCCGCTCGCGCAGCCCGCGCTGGGCGATCGCGCACAAGTTCCCGGCCGAGCAGGCCTTCACCATCCTGCGCGACATCGACATTCAGGTCGGCCGCACCGGCGCTCTGACGCCCGTGGCGCGTCTCGAACCCATCACCGTCGGCGGCGTGGTCGTGACAAACGCGACCCTCCACAACGAGGACTACATCAAGGGCATTGGCCTGAACGGCCAGCCGATCCGCGAGGGCCGCGACATCCGCGTCGGCGATACGGTGATTGTCCAGCGCGCGGGCGACGTGATCCCGCAGATCGTCGACGTCGTGCTGGAGAAGCGTCCGGCCGAGGCGAAGCCCTTTGAATTCCCGCACACCTGTCCCGTCTGCGGCAGCCATGCGGTCCGCGAGGAAGGCGAGGCGGTGCGCCGCTGCACGGGCGGTCTCATATGCTCGGCACAGGCGGTCGAACGCATCCGCCACTTCGTCTCGCGCAACGCCTTCGACATCGAGGGCCTGGGCGAAAAGCAGGTCGAGTTCTTCTTCAATGTAGACGATCCGTCGCTGTCGATTCGCTCGCCGGCCGATATCTTCACGTTGCAGAAGCGCCAGCAGGAATCGCTGCGCAAGCTGGAGAAGATCGATGGCTTCGGTACCGTATCGGTGCGCAAGCTCTATGAGGCCATCAACGCGCGCCGTTCCATTGCGCTGAGCCGGTTCCTCTATGCCCTTGGTATCCGCCATGTGGGCGAGGTCAACGCGAAGCGTTTCGCCCGCGCCTTTGGTTCCTATGCCGCTTTCGAAGCCGCTGCCCGCGATGCAATGCCGCCGACAGAAGGCAACCGCACCGACCGGGGCAATGAGGCATGGCAGGAGCTGATCGGTGTCGAGGGCATCGGCTCGGTCGTTGCCGAGGCCGTGGTCGAGTTTTTCAACGAACCGCACAACCGCGAAGTTCTGGACGCGCTTCTGCAGGAAGTGACGCCGCTGGATGAAAAGCTGGAGGTGGCGGAAGGCTCTCCCGTCGCGGGCAAGACGATCGTCTTTACAGGTTCGCTCGAACGCATGTCCCGCGATGAGGCGAAGGCGATGGCCGAGCGCTACGGGGCGAAGACAGCAGGTTCCGTCTCGAAGAAAACGGATCTGGTGGTGGCTGGCCCGGGGGCAGGCTCGAAGCTCGCCAAGGCGCAGGAGCTCGGCATCGAAGTCATCGATGAGGACGCCTGGTTCGTTCTGGTCGGAGAAGGGTGATGCCCGAAGCTTCCTGGCGTCCCATGACGCCTGTTGATATGGACGATGTCGAACGTATTGCCGAGATCGTCCATCCGGGCTTTCCGGAAGCGGGCGACGTGCTGGCTGAAAAGCTGGCGCTTCATCCCGGCGGCTGCTTCATCCTCCAGAGTTCTGCTAATGGCTCCGCCATTGGCTATCTGCTGAGCCACCCATGGCGGTCTGCGGACGCTCCGGAGCTGGATACGCTGATCGGCACGCTGCCCGAGCCGGAGGTTTACTATATCCACGACATAGCGCTTCTGCCGGCTGCACGCGGCCTGCGGGCAGGGGAGGCAGCAGCGCGGCTGGTCGAGGCGCATACGCGCGAGCTTGGCCTTGGAACCGTTGCCCTTGTGGCCGTAAACAGCTCCGGTGGCTTTTGGGAGAAGCAGGGCTTCGTTGCCTCGGACGATCCGCGGTGGGCGTCGAAGCTTGCCAGCTACGGCTCCGACGCCATGTACATGACCCGCGTAGTGCGTCGCTGAACTTCCGTTCAAAATAACTGTCCAACAATTGGATAAACAGCCGTGGCGTGTTGCTGCGAGTTTCGCTAGCAATTGGTGTATTCATCAGGAGTGAGAGGAGTCGGAATGGCGTTGGAAGCGGAGGCAATCCCGCGGAACGAGTTCCTCGAAGGTGCGGCGCTCAGTATGCCGATCATTCTCGGCGTGGCGCCTTTTGGAGCGCTGTTTGGCATGGTTGCCATCCAGCAGGGCTTCACCGTCGCCGAGGCGGTTTTCATGAGTGCATCGGTTTATGGTGGTGCGAGCCAGCTGGTGGGGGTTGACCTGTTCGGGTCGCGCGTGGCGCCCTGGCTGATCGTACTGTCCATCTTTGCCGTGAACTTCCGTCACGTGCTCTATTCAGCTGCGGTTGGAAGGCATTTTGCGCGCTGGCCGCTCATGCGGCAGGCCATTGCATACTTCCTGCTCGTGGACCCGATGTTCGCTGAGTCGGAACGGCGCGTCTCGCGTGGCCAGACATTGCACTTCACCTGGTACATGGGAATGGCCATCCCGATCTATGTCTCGTGGGTGCTTGCCACTTGGATCGGCGCAACCTTCGGCCCCTTGATACCGAACGCCCACGCCATCGGGCTGGACTTCATTCTGCCGCTCTATTTCTTCTGCATCGTGCTGACGTTCCGAACCCGTGCCAATTGGTTGCCCATAGCCGCTGCCAGCGCCGTGAGTTCTGTTGTCGCCTTCCACACGATCGGGTCGCCCTGGCATGTCACGATCGGTGCTGTCGCCGGCGTGATCGTGGGTGCGCTCATGCCTGGCGCAGGGGCCGCGCAACCCGAGGAGACGGAAGGAGGCAATCTGTGAGCACGATCTTCTGGATCACGGTCAGCGGTGCAATCCTGACTTACCTGACTCGCATCGGCGGCTATCTTGTCATTTCACGCTTCAATCAGCTGCACCCCCGCGTAGAGGCCGGGCTGAACGCCGTGCCGGTGGCCGTTCTCACCACGCTCTTCGCGCCGGCAGTGGTGGATGGAGGGCCGGTAGAATGGGCCACACTGGCGGTCGCCGCGGCGATCGCCTTTTCTGGCCGCAGCTTCCTCATAATGTTCCTGATCGCAACGGCTGTGCTGGTCGCCCTGCGTCAGTTCACGGGCTGATCTTTTTCCCTCGTGCTCGGGCAGACCTGCACGAGGGGAGAATGCTTTTCGTCAGATGACGGCCGTTGCCTGTTCCAGCCACTTCGCGGTGTCCGCATCGACCAGCGGCGAGATCTCCTGGTAGACCCGGCGGTGGTATGCGTTCAGCCATGCCCGCTCTTCTTCCGTGAGCAAAGACGGCTCGATCAGCCTGCGGTCGATCGGCGCGAGCGTAATGGTTTCGAACGAGTGCATCGGGATGTCGCCACCCTCGACAGACTCGGCCGATGACACGACAATCAGGTTCTCGATGCGGATGCCATAGTGGCCGGGCTTGTAGTAGCCGGGCTCGTTCGACAGGATCATGCCGGGCGCAAGCTTGGTCACGCCGGTCTTGGCGATGCGCTGCGGACCTTCATGCACGGAGAGGTAGGAGCCGACGCCATGGCCGGTGCCATGGTTGTAGTCGAGCCCGTTCCGCCACAGTGCTTTGCGTGCGAAGGCATCGATGTCCGCGCCGCGCGTGCCTTCCGGGAAGCGCAGCAGCGAGATCGCGATCATGCCCTTCAGCACCAACGTGAAGCGCTTCCGCATCTCTTCCGTCGGCTGGCCGATCGCCACCGTGCGCGTGACGTCCGTGGTGCCATCAAAGAACTGGCCGCCGGAATCGACCAGCAGCAGTTCGCCCGCCTGGGACTTGCGGTTGCTCTGCTCGGTCACACGGTAGTGGGGCAGGGCAGCGTTGGGGCCAGCTCCGCAGATGGTGCCGAAGGAAATGTCCTTGAGCGGCATCTGCATCGCTTCGCCAACCTTGACGCGGATCGCTTCAAGCTTCTCCACCACCTTGATTTCAGTGAGCGTCTCGGCTTCCTGCGCATCGAGCCAGGCGAGAAACTCTGCAAGTGCGGCGCCGTCGCGGACGTGAGCCGCCCTGGTGCCTGCCAGCTCGGTCTCGTTCTTCATCGCACGGGGAAGTGCTGCAGGGTCCGCAAAGTGTACGACCGTGCCGCCGTTCTCCTCAACAACCTCACGCAGCAGATCTGCCGCCAGGTTTTCGTCGAGGCCGACCTTTGTGCCGGCCTTGGCCAGGACTGCGAGCTGTTGGGTGAGGGCTGATGGAGCATGGAGCTCTGCGAGGCCGGAGAGGTAGGTTTTCGCTTCCTGATCGAGCTTGCGTTCATCAAGAAACAGCTTGGGCTTGCCAGTAGCGGAGAGGATGACGAAGCCCAGCGCCAGCGGCGTATGCGGCACATCGCTGCCGCGGATGTTGAAGGTCCAGGCAAGCGAAGCCGGGTCGGTGAGCACGGTGTGATCCACACCTTCGGCCTTGAGCTTGCCTGCGAGCAGCTGCAGCTTCTCCTCGGCGGCGACACCTGCGTATTTCAGCGGATGAATGATGACCGGACCAACAGGCTCATCGGGACGATCCTCCCAGACGGCGTCGATGAGGTTGCGCTTGAGCGGAATGGCGGACGCTCCAGCCTTGGCGAGTGCCTTCTGCAGAGCGCGCACCTCTCCTACGGTGTGAAGCCAGGGGTCGAAGCCAACTTTCGCGCCCTTGAAAAGATTGGTCTTCATCCATTCCCGCGGCGGGTTGTCGACCAGGCTGTCGACCTCGAAGAGGGCAGGATCCGTCTGTTCCACGGCCTGAACCGTATAGCGGCCATCCACAAATAGGACGGCACGGTCCTTCAGAATGACCGCGGCGCCTGCCGATCCGGTGAAGCCGGTGATCCAGGCGAGGCGTTCCGAGCAGGGGGCAACGTATTCGCCCTGATGCTGGTCAGCGCGGGGCACGAGCAAAGCGTCGAGTCCTTCATCGGCCATCAGCGTGCGCAGCTTTGCAAGGCGCGGCCTGGCCTGGGATGGATCAGAGGTTGTCTTGAAGGATTGGAACATTTGCTACTCCGCACGAAAGCTTAGAGCGAAAAGGCCCGGCAGGGCCCGATATCAGGATTGTCACCGCCGGACTCAATGTCCGGAACGGTGATTGCAGGGCGGGAAACTTAGACCATTTCGTGCCTGTTTGGAAACGACGCTTTGCCCGCAAGTCGCCTGTTTCCGAAGATCCTGCCGGCGAAAAATTGTGCAATGCAAAAACATCAATGCTGCCATGCAGCAAAGTCGCTGGTTTGACGGAACTTCTGATCTATCTTGAGAACAGAAAATCCCATTCAAGGAGTTCGTGGCATGATCAAGACAAGGGGCATTTTTCGGTCCATGCTGGACTCGATGATTGCTGCGCGTGAGCGGCAGGCTGCCCGCTATGTGCGGCAGACCCGCGCAATGTTCGACAGTGATGTCAAGCAGACGCGGGACACCAAGCGCAAGTAAGCGCCTGTTTTCGTGAGCAGGTTGAGCCGCACCCGTGGGGATACGGTTGCGGCTGTGAGTGCTGGATCAGCGCTTCATGTGGATTGTCACCCAGCCTTCGCGATGAAGGGTGGTGATGTGACGGAACCCCTGACCGGCGTAGGCCGCGACGACCTGGTCGCGCTGCTTATCCAGAATCCCTGAAAGAATGATCGAACCGCCAGGCTTCAGGTGGCGGGCCATGTCCGGCGCAAGCTTCATCAGCGGTCGTGCAAGGATGTTGGCGACGATCAGTCCGAACGGCCTCCTGTGCCTGAAGATCGGGTTATGGAAACCCGGCGCGGTTGCCGTCTCCACCCATGCGGACACTTCATTGATGGCGACGTTCTCGCGCGCCACCCGGACGGCGATGGGATCGATGTCCGTTGCGAGCACCGGGATCCTTCGTAGCTTGGCAATCGCAATCGCCAGCACCGCGCTGCCCGTGCCTAGATCAAGCGCATTACGCGGACGCTCGCTCTTCAGTACGCGGCTGATCATTTCCAGACACCCGGATGTCGTGCCGTGGTGGCCAGTGCCAAAGGCCAGTCCGGCATCGATCTGGATGGCCAGATCGCCCGGTTTGACCTTGTCGCTGTCGTGCGAGCCATGGATAAAGAACCCGCCCGCGCGCACCGCGTGCAGGCCTTCGAGCGAATGGGTAACCCAGTCGATGTCCGGCACTTCCTCTTCGCCAATCTCGACAGGGAAGGGCAGGTCGCCGAGAAGGGTTTCCATCCGTTCCCGCAGCGGCTGGGTGTCACCATCGAGCACATAGACCGACACCTCGTGCAGGTCGGCGTCTTCATCCACCTCCCACATGGAGATGGGAACCCCATCCTCTTCCAGCGCCCTTTCCAGGTGCTGGAATGCCTGCGTAGCCTGAGGGCCGTGAGCTTGGAAGAAGAGACGGGTCTGCGGCATGGTCTTGGGTCCGGTTGAATCAGCCTTCCCTTATCAGCCTCTGGAGTTTTGCTAAAGCGGTATCGGGATTTTCCTGGTAGGCGATGGTGCCGAAGAAGTCGCCGTTGCTGTCCAGCAGAAGAACGGATGCGGTGTGATCCATCGTGTATTCGCCGTTCTCCTGTTCAACCTTGCGGGCGAAGATGCGGAAGTCCTTGGCCATCTGCATGACCTTGGCGGGCTCGCCGGTGATGCCGGTGATGCGGCCGGAGAAATTGCCGAGATAGGCCTTCATCACCTCTGGCGTGTCACGCTCGGGATCGATCGAGACGAAGTAGGCGCTCATCTTATCGGCATCCGATCCCAGCTGCTCGATCCAGCCGTCAAGTTCGAAGAGCGTCGTCGGACAGACTTCCGGGCAATGGGTAAAACCGAAGAACACCGCGGTTGGCTTGCCTCGGAATGCCTGCTCCGTGATCTTCTCGCCATCGTGATTGACCAGCTCGAACGGAGCGCCGAAGGCGACAACGCCGGGTGCGCCCGGCCGGGTCCACCAGTAGGTTGCAACACCTGCAGCAAGCACCAGAACTGCAGTCACGCACAGTACGATATAACGCATTGTTCTTCAGACCCGAGGAAAAGGATTGTCAAAGGCACCAGGCAAGCCCTGTTTCTGCCAGGGCGAGAAACAGGGCTGCACCGCGCTCCAGCCAGAGTCCCGTTCCCCAACCGCCGAGCAATGCCAGCACGATTCCCGCGGCAGCGATCTTGAGGAAGGTTGGATATGTCAATTGGCCGGTTCTCATGTTGGCGAAGATAGTCTCTGCGGATCGTGAAGCAAAGGTGCAAACGGTCGCAAATGCGTGAACTGCTTGCGTCAGCGCGCTGGCGATCCTACAGCACATGCCGAACGGCAAGTTTTGCGTTCAGAAACGCTCCCGGAAGGAAGTCATGGAAGACACGCGCTTCACCGATCCCCAACCCAAGATCCACACCACGGCAGAGCTGCGCGGATGCCGAATGGGACGCTACTGCTCAGTCGGCGAGCGCGTCAGCCTGACGGATGTAACCTTTGGCGATTTCAGCTACGTCCAGCGTCATTCGGAGGGCATCTACGCGCGGGTCGGAAAGTTCTGCTCAATCGCTTCCAACGTACGCATCAATGCGCTGGAGCATCCGATGGAGCGTATCACCACCCACAAGGTGAGTTACCGGCCCAACGAATACTTCCGCTTCCAGAAGCTGGATGCCGGTTTTCGCCAGCGGCGCATGGAGAAGCCGGTGACCATCGGGAATGATGTCTGGATCGGTCACGGTGCCGTCATCATGCCGGGGATCACGATCGGTGATGGTGCGGTGATCGGGGCAAATGCCGTCGTTACGAAGGACGTTCCGGCCTATACCGTGGTTGGGGGTGTTCCCGCGCGGGTGATACGTCCGCGCTTCCAGCGGGAGACGGCTGCAAGGCTTCAGGCACTCGCATGGTGGGACTGGCCACTCGAGAAGCTGTTTATCGCTGTCCCGGATATGCAGGTCTTGTCGGCCGAAGAGTTCGTGAAAAAGTGGGCTTCAACCTAGATCGCCTGAGTATTTCCGTGCGGATAGAAACGATCACGGTTGAGATTGTAAGTAAAGCTGACTTTCAGCTCTCCAATTTTCTTCACCCGCTGCTTGAGGTGAGTTCCCTTCCGCTGAGCGCAGCGGAAGGGACTGGAGGTCATCGCGAGTCCGCGATTCGTGTCCGATATGCTGGGGCACGTGGTCACAGTTAAGGCTGTATAGTGTTAAAAATTTATTTCTTTGTACCGCAACCTTCAGGTGTAGTTGGTTGCGTGTTGGTCAGGAAGTGTCGGCCAGTGAGGCTTTCTTCCTATCCTCCAGGACAACTCATCAGCTCACTCCGCACGTGGCTAAACATCCCCAGTTCATGAGCGTGTTACGTAATGCGGGCGCCTGAATTTCCAGTCAATGAGCCGAAAGTCTGGATCTAAGCATAAAATATGAGGGTGTAGAGCAGCTTTTGATATGAGAAAGATCAATTCCACACCAAAAAATACTTACTTTTAAGTATTTGGATATGCTATTAATACCGGAAAACAAAATTAGGCATGATTGATATTTTCAGTATGCAAGTTTGGGTTGTGAGTGCATTTTGGGGCAATCGACGGTGGTTACTTGCTGACGGATAGCGAGTATTGACACCTAGATCGATTATGTAGCCAAATGCGCAGGATTACAGCCCTTTGGGCATGTATCTAGGTTGGGGCGCACGGCCATGAACAAGAACTTTCTCGAACTGAAGCAGCAGCTGAATGAACTGTCCGAAACGATAAACAAGTTCGATTCCGAAGCAGTTCAGCTACGCATTGTTGAGTTGCTCTTCAGCCAGTCCAGTCCTGCGGCAGGCATGGCCGAGGAGAGCCAGGCTTACGTTTCTGGTCCGGCCAGCGAGCCAAAGGCAGCATCATCAAAAGCATCTGCGCCTGCTCCCCGTGCGCAGACACGGGCGACAGCCAAACGTGGCGCAGAGTCTTCGGCGCCCAGCGCCAGCGGTGCAGTTGCCGCGCTCGCAAGGCTGGTTGAAGGCAACTTCTTCAACGAAAAGCGCACGATCGGCGATGTCGTCAAGAAGTGCGAGGAAGACTTCGGGGTGCGTTACAAGTCCAACGCCTTCTCGGGTCCTCTGTCCCGTTATGCGGCGAGCGGAGTACTGAAGCGCGACAAGAACGCCGAAGGAAAGTTCGCTTACTACAAGTAGCTTTCATAGCGGGTACAGCCGGAGCAGGACAAATATCCGCTGGCTGAAGAGCGGGTATCTGTCGGTGCCTGGCAGCCTGGACCATTTCAGGGTTTGCGCTGAAATGATCCAGGCTGTTGCTACCAGGTATTCGACGGAAAGACTGGATCCCGTTCTTCCAGAAACTCCTCTAAACGGGTTGCACAAACCCATCGAGCACACGCTTCTGGCCTGCCTTGTCGAAGTCGATGGTAAGCTTGTTGCCTTCGATCGAGGCGATGTTTCCGTTGCCGAACTTGAGGTGGAACACCCGGTCGCCAACCTTGAAGCGGGAAGGCTCGGTGGCGACCGACTTGGCAACCAGTTCACCTTCTATCAACTTGCCTTTCACCGATCCGCGCCCGGCACCATAGCCGGAATCTGCCTCGCCATAGCCGATCCGTTCAACCTGATGGCCGGAGCGCGAACCCCAGTTGCGGGCGGTGGCTTCATTGCGATTCTTCTGGGCGCGCTGCCACCCCGGTGTGCTGTAGGTGTTGGAGAATACGGGGCTTGCATCATCGAAGCGGGACGCACCGTAGGGGTTGGGCCTTCCCGGATAGCCGGAATGACCATAACCGCCGTAGGATCCGCCGGCTTCCACGACTTCCACGTGGCTTTCCGGCAGTTCGTCCAGGAACCGCGACGGGATTGTGGACTGCCACAGGCCGTGGATGCGCCGGTTGGAGGTAAACCAGATGTGCAGGTTCTTCTTGGCGCGGGTAACGCCCACATAGGCAAGGCGGCGCTCTTCCTCCAAACCAGTCCGACCGCCTTCATCCAGCGCGCGCTGGTGCGGGAAAAGGCCTTCCTCCCAGCCCGGCAGGAAGACCGTATCAAACTCGAGACCCTTGGCTGAGTGCAGCGTCATCAGGCTGATGGCGTCCTGTTCGTCGTTCTGCTCGGCATCCATTACCAGCGAAACGTGCTCGAGGAACGCGCGCAGGCTCTCGTAGCTCTCCATGTTGGAGATGAGTTCCTTGAGGTTTTCGAGCCGTCCCGGCGCCTCCGGCGAGCGGTCGTTCTTCCACATGTCGACGTAGCCTGACTCTTCCAGGATGAGCTCGGCCAGCTCGGTGTGCGGCGTCCGGTCGATCAGTCCCTGCCAACGCTCGAAGGACTCGACGAGCGTACGCAGTGCGGCCCGCGGCTTGGGCTTCATCTCCTCGGTGCCGATCAGGTCCCGTGCGGCCTGCAGGAGCGTGGTGCCACGGGCACGTGCCGTGTCATGCATCAGGCGGACGGCGGCTTCACCAAGTCCGCGCTTCGGCACATTGATGATGCGCTCGAGCGCCAGATCGTCGGCACCCTGCGCAACAACGCGGAAATAGGCCAGCGCATCGCGGATTTCCTGCCGCTCGTAGAAGCGTGGGCCGCCGATGACGCGGTAGTTCAGCCCAAGCGTGACGAACCGGTCTTCGAAGGCGCGCATCTGGAACGAGGCGCGCACGAGGATTGCCATGTCGTTGAGCGCATGGCCCTTGCTCTGCAGCGCCTCCACTTCTTCACCAATGGCCCGGGCTTCCTCGTCGGAATCCCAGGCTGCATGAACCTTGACGCGCGCATCGTCCGGGTCGCTGCGTTCCGTGAACAGCGTCTTGCCGAGACGACCTTCATTGTGAGCAATCAGATGGGATGCGGCGCCCAGAATATGCGCAGTGGAACGATAGTTGCGCTCCAGGCGGATGACAGTTGCACCCGGAAAATCCTTCTCGAAGCGCAGGATGTTGTCCACCTCCGCGCCGCGCCAGCCGTAGATCGACTGGTCGTCGTCGCCGACGCAGCAGATGTTCACTGTGGCGCGGCCACCATCTTCGGTCGTGCGGCGCTGTGCGAGAAGCCGCAGCCACATGTACTGCGCCGTGTTGGTGTCCTGATATTCGTCCACCAGGATGTAGCGGAACTTTGCGTGATATTCGCGCAGCACGTCTGCATGCTCACGGAAGATACGAATGGGAAGCATCAGAAGGTCGCCGAAATCGACGGCATTGAGCGTCTTAAGCCTGTCCTGATAAGCCTGATAGAGGAGGCGACCCTTGCCGTTGCCGAAGGCGCGCGCGTCACCTTCCGGAATTTCAGGCGGCGTCAGGCCCTTGTTCTTCCAGCCGTCGATCAGTCCGGCCATCTGCCGCGCCGGCCAGCGCTTGTCATCCAGCCCTTCGGCCTGGATGAGCTGCTTGATGAGGCGGATCTGGTCGTCGGTGTCGAGGATCGAGAACGTGGACGACAGGCCAACAAGCTCGGCGTGCCGGCGCAGGATCTTCACGCCGATGGAGTGGAACGTGCCGAGCCAGGGCATGCCTTCCACAGCTTCACCGACGAGAACGCCAATACGCACTTTCATCTCGCGGGCAGCCTTGTTGGTGAAGGTCACCGCGAGAATCTGGGAAGGGTAGGCGCGTCCGGTCGCGAGAATATGGGCGATGCGGGTGGTGAGAACGCGGGTCTTGCCGGTTCCGGCACCAGCGAGCACGAGAACCGGCCCCTCGGTCGTCTCAACCGCCTGCCGCTGCTCCTGGTTCAGGCCTTCGAGATAGCGCGGTGCCGCGTTGCGTGCAGCCATCGCCCGGGCTGCAATACCGCCTGCGCGAGGTGCTGGTGCTGCTGGTACGAAGTTTTCTTCATCGCCGAAAAACGGCAGATCGTCCGGGTAACCTGTCATGTATTCCGCATCTATTTTTCGGCCGGGACGGCACGACGTTTTCCTTTTGTACCGGTTTGTGTCACCCGGGCCAAGGCTTAACGTCAAAATCCACGCTTAGTGGTGGGGCGTAGATAGAAGCGGGTACCAGCGGCTTCAATGGCTGGCACGTGGCGGGGAAGGGCGGGTTACTGTTGCTTTCGCTCGGCCTTGAGCCTCAAGTCGCGGGCCCGGCGGAGAATCTCGCGGGCGAAGATGATCTCCATCGGAATCGCGCTGTTGCGGCCCTTGATCGCCCTTAGTTCGTCATCCAGACGCTTGAAGGCGCGAGCAAGCTTGTAATTGCTGATACGGGGGTCCTCGGCCAGATTCTGCGACATCTTCTGCACGTCAATCTTCAAGGGTGCCTCCGGTCAGCTCGCTGCGCATGCAATACTCCCGTTGGAGCAGGCGCATGGCACTGTCGGATCGAGTGAAGCTGAGCGTCGGCGTGCTGGAAAGTTCTTTATGGTTAACTGACTGCCAATGTTGCCGTAACTGACGACAGAGGAGACGTGACGACGGAGGGGTTCTGTGTCGCATGTGATCTGGCGGCAGCGCATACGGGAGCGACTTCCGTGAAAACCACAATTGTCCCGGACGGCAATTCGCACCAGAATGTAACTGAATGGGGGATAACTGTGCCGGGGCATGTGTACCTGTATCGGCCCCGGTAATATCGGGGTGAGCACGGTATGTCCGGCTGGCGCGCCAATGGTTTGTCTCGTTGTGGCCAAGGATTGCGTGTAGTCTCGGTGCTGGATGATTTCGCCTTGCGCTTGGCGTTGTGAAAGAACGTAGGGGAGTTGGAAACTGGCTAGGCTCTTCGTCCTCATAGGCGGGCTTGTAGTGCTGCTGCTGACGGCCGCGCTTGTGGCCCCCTATTTCATCGATTGGGCCAATTACCGTGCCGATTTCGAGCGTCAGGCCGGGATCATTCTCGGGCGCGACGTCCGCGTCGAGGGTGCTGCCCGTGCAAGGCTCCTGCCTTTCCCCTCCGTTACCTTCACCGATGTGGTCGTTGCCGGCTCGACGCCAGACGAACCGGCAATGACGATCGAAGAATTCTCCATGGACGCCGAGCTTGCCCCGTTCCTGCGCGGCGAGGTGCTGATCTTCGACATGCGTCTCGTGCGTCCGCGTGCCAACATCCGCATCGATGAGGAAGGACGGGTTGACTGGGCCATGCGGTCATCCTCGCCCTTTGACCCGCGTCAGGTGAGCCTGGAGCGTCTCACCGTTACTGACGGCAGCATTACGGTTCACAGGGGGACGGGCAAGCGCAGCATCCTCCTCAGCAACATCAACAGCGAGATGTCTGCGCGCAGCCTCGCAGGCCCCTGGCGGGTGCAGGGTGAGCTCAATGCGGACGGACTGCCGATGGCACTTTCCGGCTCGACCGGGACAGGCAGTGCTGAAGGCATCCGTGTACGCATATCCGCCCAGCCGCAGGGACTGCCCCTCGCTCTCGACGTGGACGGTCAGGCAAGCATCCGTGATGGCAAGGCGCAATACTCCGGCATCTTCGATCTACGGTCCTTCGCGGCCGTTGAGCCTGCCGCCGAGCAGTCGACACAGGCTGCGGCAGTTCCCGGAAACCGGGTTACCGGCAAGTTCAACCTTGATCACGAACGGCTGGGGATTGACGAGTTCCGGCTGGTGGCCGGGTCAGCCGAGGATCCCTACACGGCTGACGGCCATGCGGAACTCACTTTCGGGTCGGATCCGTTCTTCTCGATCGTCGCGGACGGAGCGCAATTCCGCTGGGACGGCTCGGGCGACGAGGAGAACAGGTCGCTACTGACGGCGGCGGAGCGCATGCAGGCCTTTGCCCGCTTTGTGTCCAGCCTGCCAAAGCCCACCATTCCCGGCACTGTTTCCGTCAATCTGCCAGCCATCGTGGCAGGCGATACCACGATTCGCGATATCAAGGTTCAGGCCGAGCCAGTATCCGGAGGCTGGAGCATCAACTCCGTCGCCGCGACGCTGCCCGGCAGAACGCGCTTCGAAGGCAAGGGGCTCTTGGCGGTCGGCGACGAAGTTTTCTTTACAGGGCATATGCTGCTCGCCATCGCCCAGCCTTCCGGCTTTGCCATGTGGGTGGCGCGCGACGTAGATGACGCCATTCGCCGTCTGCCGGGGGCTGGCTTCAGCGCCGACGTGACACTGGGCGCTTCACAGCAAACCTTCGAGAACCTCGAGCTTGTTCTTGGTGAGGCGAAATTCGGTGGCCGCGTTGAACGGCAGAGCCCGCCTGACCGCCGCCCATCGATCCTCGTGTCGCTCGATGGCGGACGTCTCGATGTGGATGGCCTTCGCGCCTTCGCGTCCCTCTTTGTCGATGAGCAGGGTCAGAACCGCGTTGCCGATCACGACGTGGACGTGGAGTTTGCCGCGGGCCCGGTCGTCTCGCGCGGCTTTGAGGCGGACCGCATGGAGACGGAACTCCGTCTCCGCGCAGAGGTGCTGGAGATTGACCGGTTCTCGGCGATCGGCCTCGCGGGTGCCAATGTCAGCGCCACGGGTCGGATTGAAAACCTGTCGGCAAGCCCCGCGGGTAGTGTCGACGCAACGGTTGTCGCCGTGGACCTCGCGCCTTTCGTCGAGCTTCTCGCCCGCAACCTGCCAGACGTTCCCCCCTTTCAGTTCCTTGCCCGCAACGCAGCGCTCTATCCAGGCCTCCTGGAAGAGGGGACAGTGGATATCCTTGCCAACCACTCTGCCGATGGTTCCAGCAATCTCACCGTGAAGGGCATTGCTGGCGGCACCGATTTCGTTCTGAACGGAAGCGTAGGCGATCTTCTCTTCGGTCCCGATACACAGCTTGAACTGCAGGCACGGGCATCGAATGCCGAAGCTGCGAATCTCTACGCACTTGTGGGCCTGCCGGCGCTGCCGCTCGGCATGGCTGGCGAAGCGACGCTGAAAGCCAGGCTCTCGGGCACGCTGGGCGACGGCGCTTCTGCAACACTTGCAATCCGGGGCGAGGACCTCACGGCGACCTTCAACGGTTCTGTCTCGCGGGAAAACGACCAGTTCGGTTCGCGCGGGGAGATGGAGCTTGTCTCCGGCGACCTTGAACCCTGGCTGGCCGCTGCAGGCGTTGCGCTGCCGGGTTTCGGCTACGGCCTGCCTGCGGATATTCGCGCGTCCGTGGATGTCGGAGAAAAGCTCGTTGTCGTGAGCGATCTGACTGGAATGGTTGCGGGGGCGAGCGTCCATGGCGATCTCAATGCGGAAATCCGCAATCGCATTCCTCATATCACTGGCTCGGTGCACCTCAGCACCCTTGATCTCGCGCTCGCCGTCGAGATGGTAACAGGGAATGAAGCCTTGCAGCCTGAAACAGGAGAATGGCCGGAAGCCTCGCTTCAGCGTCAGGTCAGCACGCCCTTCACAGCCGATGTCGACGTGACGGCCGAGCGCCTGTGGCTCGGCAACTGGACTGCCGCTGAGGCCGCAAACTTGCGC
>Ga0182741_1003298_pt1 | contig 17352 bp, 14 predicted proteins | sample eDN5th37CBELigOP_FD_128874 | JGI IMG/M metagenome (GOLD analysis project Ga0182741, IMG submission 128874) | Enriched Organic Plus compost microbial communities from Emeryville, California, USA - eDNA 5th pass 37_C BE-Lig OP (version 2) (version 2) ...
GCCCTTGACGAACCAGCGCTGCATCAGCACCACCACCAGGATCGGCGGCAGGATGGCCAGCACGCTTGTGACCATCACGAGGTTCCAGGGCGTATCGGCATCGGCGAATGAGATCATCTTCTTCAGCGCGATGACGATGGTGTTCATTTCGTTGGAATTGGTGACCAGCAGTGGCCACAGGTATTGCGTCCAGCCATAGATGAACTGGATCACGAAGATCGCCGCGACATTGGTCAGCGACAGGGGCCACAGGATGTCCTTGAAGAACCGCCAGGGCCCGGCGCCATCGACCCGCGCCGCCTCCAAGAGTTCGTCCGGGATGGTCATGAAGAACTGCCGGAACAGAAGCGTCGCCGTGGCCGAGGCGATCAAGGGCAGGATCAGCCCCGGATAGGTGTCGATCAGCCCCAGGTCGACCATGACCTTGTAGGTCGGCTGGATGCGCACCTCGACCGGCAGCATCAGGGTGATGAAGATCAGCCAGAAACAGGCCATGCGCAGCGGAAAGCGGAAGAAGACGATGGCATAGGCCGAGACCATCGAGATCGCGATCTTTCCCAGCGCGATGCCCATGGCGACGATGGTGGTATTGGCCAGAAGCCGCCACAGGCTGACCCCGCCGATGCGGCTGATCCCGCCCGAGAAGGCATCGGAATAGTTCCGCGCCGCCTCGGGCCCGGGCAAGAGCGGCAGCGGCGGGCGCAGGATGGTCTGCACCGAATGGGTCGAGGCGACGAAGACGTAATAGACCGGAAAGGCCACCACGATCACGCCCAGCACCATCCAGAAATGCGCCAGCACTCGCCCGGCGCCGCGCGCGGCCAGCGGAGAGGATTCAGCCATAATGCACCCTCCGCTCGATGAAGCGGAACTGGAAGGCGGTCAGCGCGATCACGATGATCATCAGGATCACCGATTGCGCGGCGGAATCGCCCATGATCAGGTTCACGAAACCGTCGTTATAGACCTTGTAGACCAGCGTCTCGGTCGCCTTGCCGGGGCCGCCGCCGGTCACGGCATGGATGATGCCGAAGGTGTCGAACAGCGCATAGACGGTGTTCACCACCAGCAGGAAGAAGGTCGTCGGCGCCAGAAGCGGGAAGGTGATGGTCCAGAAGGCATGGCGGCGCGAGGCGCCGTCGATCGCCGCCGCCTCCAGAAGCGATCGAGGAATCGCCTGCAAGCCAGCGACAAAGAACAGGAAATTATAGCTGATCTGCTTCCATGTCGCGGCCGCGACAACCAGCGCCATCGCCTGCTCGCCGTCCAGCAGCGGGTTCCAGTAGATGCCCATCTGCCGCAGCGGCCAGGCCAGCGTGCCGAAGCTGGGATTGAACATGAACAGCCACAGCATGCCGGCGATGGCGGGCGCCACCGCATAGGGCCAGATCATCAGCGTGCGATAGAAGCCCTTGCCGCGGATGATCTTTTCCGCCTGCACGGCCAGGAACAGCGCAATCGCCATGGCGCAAAAGGCGACCAGCACCGAAAACACCACCGTCACCCGGACCGAGTTCAGATAGTTCGGATCGCTCAGCACCTTGCGGAAATTCGCCAGCCCCACGAAGGTCGTCTTCAGGCCAAAGGCATCCTCGCGCAGCACCGACTGGCGAAAGGCCTGCGCCGCCGGCCAGTAGAAGAAGATCAGCGTGATCGCCAGTTGCGGCGCCAGCAGCAGCCAGGGCAGCAGCTTGTGCGGAAAGACCGTGCGTCTCATCCGTCCCCCTTGTCGGATCGGGCGGGCGCCGCAACGCCCGCCCCTGGTTTCAGCCGCCCGCGGCCTCGCGGATCGCGGCATTGCCGCGCTCGACGGCGTTCTTCAGCGCCGTGGCCGCGTCCTGCTGGCCGGCCAGCATCTTTTCATACTCCTCGTTCTGGATGTCGCGCAGCTGCGGCAGGTTCGGCGCCCGCACGCCCTTGGAGTTCTCGGTTGGCTGCTTGCCCATCATTTGCAGGATCGGCGTCTCGCGGCCGGGGTTCTGCTGGTAGAAATCCGAGCCCTTGGTCGCCTCGTAGGCCGCCATCGTCACCGGCAGATAGCCCGATTGCTCGTGCAGGTATTGCTGCACCTCGGTCTGCGACAGGTAGTTGAAGAAGGCGGCGACGCCCTTGTAGGTCTCGTCCGACTTGCCGCCCATCACCCAGAGCGAGGCGCCGCCCGGCGTGGTGTTCTGCGGCGCGCCCTCGGCGGTCTCGTCATAGGGCAGCTGGCCGATGCCGTAGTTCATGCCCGATTTCACGATGTCGCCCAAGCCGCCCGAGCTTTCGGTCAGGATGCCGCATTCGCCCGAGGTGAAGTTCTGCTTGGCCTCGCTGGTGCGGCCGCCATAGACGAAGACGCCCTCTTTCGCCAGGTCCGCAAGTTCCTGGAAATGCTTGACGAACAGCGGGCCGTCGATCTTCAGCTCGGGCGTGCCGGCCAGGCCGTTCTCGTTCGTGCCCCAGCTGACATTGTTCCAGGCGGCGAAGTTCTCGGTATGGATCCAGGTCAGCCAGGTCGAGGTATAGCCGCAGGTCGCCGCCCCCGATTCCTTGATCTTGCGCGCAGCGGCCCAGACCTCGGCCCAGGTCTTGGGCGGGTTCTCGACGTCCAGCCCCGCCTTTTCGAAGATGTCCTTGTTGTAATACAGGATCGGCGAGGAGGAGTTGTAGGGGAAGGACAGCATGTCCCCCTCGGGCGTCGAGTAATAGCCGACGATGCCGGGCAGATACTGGCTCTTGTCGAATTCGTAGCCGCCTTCCTGCAGCACCTCGGCCACCGGCTTGATGGCGCCCTGCGCGCCCATCATGACGCCGGTGCCGACGTCGAAGACCTGGATGATGTCGGGGGCCTGGCCCGCGCGGAAAGCGGCGATGCCGGCATTCAGCGTTTCGGGATAGGTGCCCTTGAAGACGGGCTTGAGTTCGTAGTCGGCCTGGCTTGCGTTGAAATCGCTGGCGATCTTGGTCACGACCTCGGCATTGGCGCCGGTCATGGCGTGCCACCACGAGATTTCGGTCTTGGCCTCGGCCGCGACGGGCAGCGCCATCAGCCCTGCAAGCCAGAATGGGGTTTTCTGCATGGTATCCTCCGAGTCGTGCCTTGCGGCGTCATCGTTCCCGGACGGCAGCAACTGGGCCAGGGCCCGCCATGCGCCATCCGCCTCCCTGTGCGGATTTGTCACCTGCCGGGGGCCGGGGTGTCAATTCGCAACTGGTCGGTTTGGTATGGCAGGCGGCAGGCAAGCGCCGCGCCGGAAACAGCGGCTCTGTGGCATGGATTTGTGAAAATCCAGTGACAGCAATGGGTAAAATACATTTCTTGAGGTGATTTCCGACCACTAACCCCTTGCCGACCGCAAGGGGGCGGCGGCAGTTCCGTCGCGTAAACCGCCCGAACGCGGCGGGCCCGGATCGGAAACCGAACCCCGTGCCCCGCATCAAGGCGGGGCCGGCGCGGGGCATGAAAACGGCCGGCGCCTGGCCCGGCCGTTCCGGGGACTGCCCGAAAGCCCCGTCAGAAGCTGCGCGAGACCGACAGCTTGAAATTCCGCCCCGGTGCCGGGCCGCTGAGCCAGGAGGCCGGCGTGTAGTCGCGGTCGGCGATGTTGTCGATGCCCATATGCACCTCGATCCCCGCCGCCGCGCCGGATTGCGGCGCCCAGGTGGCAAAGACGTCATGCACGCCGTAGCCGGCACGATGTTCGCCATCCGACTTGTCGCGGCCCCTGGCCAGGGTGCTGCGCAGCCCCAGCCGCCAGGCGTCGCCGGCCTGCCAGATCGCCTGCAAGGTCACGCGGTCGTTGGGCAGCGTGTCCAGCACCGTACCGTCCTGGTCCTCGCCCTCGACCACCGAGACCGCGGCGCCGAACTCCCAGGCGTCGAGCGTATAGCTGGCCTCCAGCTCGCCGCCCCGCAGATAGGCGCGGTCGATATTGGTGAAATGGGCCGACGGTCCCGCGCCCGAGCGGGCGATCATGTCGGTGATGTGATTGCGAAACAGCGTCAGCTTCATCACCGCCTCGTCGCCCTCGGCAAACAGCCCATTGCCGCGATAGGAGATCCCGGCCTCGAGGTTCTTGCCCTTCTCGTCCTTCAGGTTCGGGTTCGGCGCCGTCGCCATGGAGCCGTCGTAGAGCTCGTCCACCGTCGGCATCCGGTTCACGAAGGCGGCGGAGCCGAAGACCGACCACTGCCCGTCCAGCCTGTAGATCGCCGCGACCTGCGGCTCGACCGCCTCGAAGCTGCGCTCTTCGGCGGCGAAACCGACGGTGTCCTTGGGCTCGGTGCGCTGCCTTTCGTAGCGCAGGCCCGAATTGACCGTCAGCCTGTCCCAGGTCACTTCCGAGAGGGCATAGACCCCCCAGGCGCGGGTGAAGCCCTCGGGATGCGAGGCCGAGGGCACGCTGGACGACCGATCCTGCTTGAGCAGTTCGAAGCCGGTGGTCAGGGCATGATCATGGCCGGCGCCCGACAGGTCGGCCACATTGGCCAGCTTGAACTTCCACAGGCGATAGTCGCGCCGCCCCAGCAGCGAGGGCATGATCGGCTCGTCCGGGTCGTCGCCCTGCCGCACGTCCTTCATGGTGTTGGTATAGGACAGCGTGGCCGTCACATCGACATAGCGGTTGTCGTCCGGGTTCCAGCCCCAGATCAGCCGCGCGGTCTGGTCGCGGGTGGTGATGTCGCCGACGCCCCAGCCGGAGAAGCCCGGGAACAGCCCCACCTGCGCCCCTTCGAGCTGGTTGAAGTCCTGGTTCTCGCCCTTGGCCTCCAGATGCTGGTAGGAAAAGGCGACATGGTGATCGCCGAAGGTCTTCTTCGCCTTCAGAAGCAGGTTCGGCGTCTTGGAGTTCGCGCGCACGGTGGTATTGCCGTCCGCATCCTTGGTATCGCCCAGCTTGCGCCAGGCGAAGGCGGCGAGCGCCTCGAAATCCTCGGCCGGGCGCCAGCCAAGCGCGACGCTGCCCAGCACCGTGTCGGGGTTGCTGGCATAGCCGAGCTTGGTCCGGCCGCCGAAGCTCTGGCCCTCGGCGATCAGGTCGCCGGCCTCGATCGTCTCCATGGCGATCACCCCGCCGAGCGCGCCCGAGCCGTAAAGCGTGGATGAGCCGGGGCCGCGCAGCACCTCGACCTGGCGCAGGAAGTCCGGCTCGACGAAGAGCGCGCCCTGGCGGTAGGATTCGAAATATTTCTCCTCGCCGTCGATCAGCTGGACGATCCCGGATTCCGAGGCGGCGGCGCCCGAGGAGCCGAAGCCGCGGATGTTGAAGCCCTGGCCGAAGAAGCTGCCCGACCCGACGCCGGCAACCCCCGGCACCGTCGCCAGCACCTCGCCGATATGCACCGGCTCGATATCCGCAAGCTGCTGGCCGTCCACGACCGAGACCGATTGCGGCACCTCGGAGGCCACCTTGGGCTTGCCGGCGCGCAGCACGATCTGGTCCAGCACATAGGTGGATGGCGCAGGCTCCGTCCCGGCGGTTTCCTGCGCCAGCAGCGGAGTGGAAAAGGTAAGGGCGCAGGCGCTTCCGGCCAGAAGCGCGCCGCGAATCGGATGGCGTGGCATGTGATCCCCGTCGTCATGTCGTGAAGTCTACGGCTGGCCACGGGGCTGGCATCTTGCGCGGGTTAAAATATTCTTAGTAAAACTGTCAATGATTCCTTGCGCCTTGTCCGGCACCGAGCCGGGCAGAGGCTGGCGCGCAACAGCAACGAAGGACACCGCGATGACCGACCATTCCCCTGCAGAGCTGCGCCGCATCCAGGCCGAGGACAGCGGCCGCCCCTATGACCTGGCCGAACGGCTGGGCGTCCCCGAGGCCGCGCTGGTCGCGGCGCGGGTCGGCCATGGCGCGACCCGCATCGACCCCCTGCCCGGCCGGCTGATCCCGCAGGTGCAGGCCCTGGGCGAGGTGATGGCCCTGACCCGCAACCGGTCCTGCGTGATCGAGAAACTCGGCACCTACAACGACTTCCACGATGGCGAGCATGCCGCCATGACCCTGGACCCCGAGATCGACCTGCGCATCTTTCCCCGCCATTGGGTGCATGCCTTCGCCGTCGAATCCGAGGTCGGAACCGCCACCCGCCGCTCGGTCCAGGTCTTTGACGCGGCGGGCGACGCGGTCCACAAGATCCACCTGCGCGAGGGCTCGGACCTGGCGGCCTGGGAGGCGCTGAAGCGCGACCTGGCGCTGGCGGACCAGTCCGACACCGCCCGCTTCGAGCCCCGCGCGCCGGTCGAGCCGCCCAAGGCCGGCGCCGAGCGCGCCGATGCCCTGCGCCGGGAATGGGCGGCGATGACCGATACGCATCAGTTCAACATCCTGATCCGGCGGCTCAAGATGAACCGGCTGGGCGCCTATCGCATCGCCGGCGCGCCGCTGGTGCGGCCGCTGGCGGTCGAGGCGGTGCCGGCGCTGCTGGAGCGCGTCCATGCCGGGGGCGTGGGGGTGATGTTCTTTGTCGGCAACATGGGCTGCATCGAGATCCATTCCGGCCAGGTCCAGTCGCTGAGGCCCATGGAGCCGTGGCTCAATGTCATGGACCCGCGCTTCAACCTGCATCTGCGCGGCGACCACGTGGCCGAGGTCTGGGCGGTGGACAAGCCCACCAGGCGAGGCCCGGCCATTTCGGTCGAGGCCTTCGACGCCGAGGGGGCGCTGATCTTCCAATGCTTCGGCCTGCGCCCGGAAAAGGGCGGTGATGCCGAACAATGGGCGGCGCTGGTCGCCGGCCTGCCGGCGCTGGCCGAGGCGGCAGAATGAAACGGCTGGCGCTTGCCCTGGTCCTGCTGGCCGGCCAGGCCGCGGCCGAGGATCAACCCGAAGCGCAGCGCGTGCTGTCGCTGGGCGGTTCCGTGACGGAGATCGTCTATGCGCTGGGCGAGGAGGCGCGGCTGATCGGCCGCGACACCACCTCGAACTGGCCGCCCGAGGCCAATGCCCTGCCCGATGTCGGCTATGTGCGCGCGCTGTCGCCCGAAGGCGTGCTGTCGGTCGCACCCGACCTGATCATCGCCGAGGACGGCGCCGGCCCGCCCGAGGCGGTGGCAGTGCTGCAATCGGCCGGCGTAGCCTTCGTCAGCGTCGCGGAACGCTATGACGCCGAGGGCGTTCTGGACAAGGTCGATGCGGTGGCCGAGGCGCTCGGCGTGCCGGACAAGGGCCGCGCGCTGCACGACAAACTGGCGGCGGAGCTGCAAGCGGCGCTCGGCCGGGCGCAGGCCGTGGGCGAGCCGAAGAAGGTGCTGTTCGTGCTGTCCCTGCAGGGCGGGCGCGTCATGGCCGGCGGCGCGGACACGGCGGCGGACGGCATCATCCGCCTGGCCGGGGCGCAGAACGCCATGCCGGGCGTCCAGGGCTACAAGCCCGTCACCGACGAGGCGGTGATCGCGGCCGCGCCCGATGTCATCCTGATGATGCGCCGCGGCGACGAACAGGCGGACGCGGATGCCAATGGCGGCAGCAGCCACACGGCGGCGAAACAGGCGGTGCTGGCCATGCCGGCGCTGGCCCAGACCCCGGCGGGACGCGCGGGCGCGGTGGTGATGATGGACGGGCTGAAACTGCTGGGCTTCGGTCCCCGCACCGGCGAGGCGGCGGTCGAGCTGCACGACCTGATCTATGCGGGGTCGTGATGGTGGCCCTGTCGCCCGACCTTCGCCCCGGACGGCTGCAAGGCGACCGCAGCCATCGCGCGCGGCGCCTGGGGCTGTTCCTGGCGCTGCTGCTGGCGGTGGTCGCGGTGGTCTCGCTGGGCTGGGGCGCCTCGGGGACGTCGCTTGCGCGGGCGGTCTCGGACCTGCTGGCGGGGCGCGAGCTTGCGGTGCAGGACCGGGTGGTGCTGATGGACATCCGGCTGCCGCGCGTGCTGATGGGCATTTTCGTCGGCGCCTCGCTGGCGGTCTCGGGCGCGGTGATGCAGGGGCTGTTCCGCAACCCGCTGGCCGATCCGGGCATCGTCGGCGTCAGCTCGGGCGCCTCGCTGGGCGCGATCCTTGCCATCGTGCTGGGCAGCACGCTGCCGGCCGGGATCGCGGCGTTCTTCGGCTGGTATCTGGTGCCCGTCGCCGCCTTTGCCGGCGGCTGGCTGACCACCATGGCGCTTTACCGCATCGCCACCCGGCGCGGGCGCACCTCGGTCGCCACCATGCTGCTGGCCGGCATCGCGCTGGGGGCGATCATGGCGGCGCTGTCGGGGCTGGTGATCCTGCGTGCCAATGACCGCGAGCTGCGCGACCTGACCTTCTGGGGGCTCGGCTCGCTGGCCGGGGCGAACTGGCCCAAGCTCTTGGCCGGCGCGCCGATCATGGCGCTGGCGCTGCTTTACGCCCCCTGGCTCGCGCGCGGCCTGAACGCGCTGGCGCTGGGAGAGGCGGCGGCCGGCCATGTCGGCATCCGGGTGCAGAAGGTCAAGAACCGCGCCATCCTGACCGTCGCCGCCGCCACCGGCGCCGCGGTCGCGGTCTCGGGCGGCATCGGCTTCGTCGGCATCGTCGTGCCGCATCTGCTGCGTCTGGCCAGCGGGCCGGATCACCGCTGGCTGCTGGTCAACTCGGCGCTTCTGGGCGCGGTGACGCTGCTGCTGGCCGACATGGTCAGCCGCACCGTCATCGCCCCGGCCGAGCTGCCGATCGGCATCGTCACCGCCGTCATGGGCGGGCCGTTCTTCCTGTGGATCCTGCTGCGCAACCGGGGGGGGCTGGACCTGTGAGCCTGATCGCCACCGACATCCGGGTCAGCCTTGGCCGCAAAGAGATCCTGCACGGCGTCTCGGTCGAGGCGCGGGCGGGCGAGATCACCGCCATCGTCGGGCCGAACGGCTCGGGCAAGACCACGCTGATGCGCAGCCTGACCGGAGAACTGGCCTGCCGCGGGGCCATCACCCTGAACGGGCGCGACATCGCCGCCCTGTCGCCCGAGGCGCTGGCCCGGCGCCGGGGCGTGCTGCCGCAGGCCGCCGCGCTGTCCTTTCCCTTCACCGTGGCCGAGGTCGTGCGCATCGGCGTCGAGGCGCGGGGCGAGCGCGCCGAGGCGCTGGTGCCGGCGGCGCTGGCGGCGGTCGATCTGCCGGGCTTTTCCGGCCGGCTCTACCAGGAGCTGTCAGGGGGCGAGCAGCAACGGGTGCAGCTGGCCCGCGTGCTGGCGCAGGTCTGGCAGCCGCTGGACGCGGAGGGCCCGCGCTGGCTGATGCTGGACGAGCCGGTCAGCAGCCTCGACATCGCCCATCAGCTGACGGTGATGCGGCTGGCCGCCGGTTACGCCAGGGCCGGCGGCGGCGTGGTCGCGGTCATGCACGACCTGAACCTGACTGCGCTTTTCGCACAAAAGCTGGTGCTGATGAGCGGCGGGTGCGTCCTGTGCCAGGGCCGCGCCGACGAGGTCTTGACCGACGAGGCGCTGTCCAGCGCCTATGGCTGCCGGCTGCGCGTCAATGCCGTGCCCGACAGCGGCATCTGGGTGCTGCCGCACGCGGCGGCGTGACCGGCCGGGCCGAAAGGCCCGCGACCTAAGGCCGCGCCCATTTACAAGCCCGCCCCGGCATCCGCATATTGGACATGACCCCGCTGTTGAGAGATGCCCGATGCATGCCATGCTGCTGCACAGGATCGGCGCGCCGCTGGTCTGGACCGAACTGCCCGACCGTGACCCCGGTCCGGGCGAGATCCGGGTCCGCGTCCTGGCCTGCGGGGTCTGCCGCACCGACCTGCACGTGGTCGACGGCGAATTGCCCGACCCGGTGCTGCCGATCATCCCCGGACACGAGATCGTCGGCCGGATCGAGGCGCTCGGCCCCGGCGTTACCGGCCTTGCCCTGGGCCAGCGGGTCGGCATCCCCTGGCTCGGCCACGCCTGCGGCGCCTGCCCCTATTGCCGCGACGGGCGCGAGAACCTGTGCGACGCGCCGGGCTTTACCGGCTACACGCGGGACGGCGGCTATGCGACCGCGGCGATCGCCGACGCGCGCTTCGCCTTTCCCCTGGGCGAGGCGGGCGAGGACGTGGCGCTGGCGCCCCTGCTTTGCGCGGGGCTGATCGGCTGGCGCGCGCTGGTGATCGCGGGCCAGGCGCCGCGGCTGGGGCTTTACGGCTTTGGCGCGGCGGCCCATATCATCGCGCAGGTGGCGACGTGGCAGGGCCGTGCGGTCCATGCCTTCACCCGCCCCGGCGACCTGCGCTCGCAGGATTTCGCGCGCCGGCTGGGCGCGGTCTGGGCCGGTGGCTCGGACCAGCCCCCGCCCGAGCCGCTGGATGCCGCGATCATCTTCGCCCCGGTGGGCGATCTGGTGCCGGCGGCACTGAAGGCGGTGCGCAAGGGCGGCCGCGTGGTCTGCGCCGGCATCCACATGAGCGACATCCCCGCCTTTCCCTATGCGCTGCTTTGGCACGAACGCCAGATCGCCTCGGTCGCCAACCTGACGCGGCAGGACGGGCTGGACTTCCTGTCGCTGGCGCCCCGCATCGGCATCGCCACCGAAACCACGACCTATCCGCTGCGCGAGGCCAATCGCGCATTGGACGACCTGCGCGCCGGCCGCTTCGACGGCGCGGCCGTGCTGGTGCCCTGAGCCGCCCGCCGGGCGCGGCGGCGCCCGGCCCGCCCCACCCGCGACCGGGATCTGCTGCCATGGAGGAAACGGTGAATAGCCCTGCAACCGGCCCAACCCCGACCGGGGCGGCCCCCTATCGCGCCATCGACCGGCTGCGCGAGGCGATGGCCGCCGGCTTCGGCACCGGCGTCTCGCCCCTGGCGCTCGGCATGGCGCTGATGGACTGGTCGGCGCATCTGGCCGCCGCGCCGGGCAAGCGGCTGCAACTGGCCGACAAGGCCGCGCGCGAGGCGGCCGCGCTCTTGACCCATGCCGCGGCGCTCGCCGCCGATCCGGCGGCCGAGCCGGTGATCCGCCCCGGTCCCCAGGACCGCCGCTTCGCGGCCGCGGCCTGGCAGAACCCGCCCTTCAGCCTCTGGGCCCAGGGCTTCCTGCTGGCGCGGCAATGGTGGCAGGAGGCGACGCGCGACGTGCCCGGCGTCGATCCGCACCGCGAAAACCTGCTCTCGGCGATGGTGCAGCAATGGCTGGACATGGCCTCGCCGGCCAACCTGCCCTTCACCAATCCCGAGGTGATCACCCGCACCCTTGAGACCGCGGGGTTGAGCCAATGGGTGGGCATGCGCAACTGGGCCGAGGACATGGCGCGGCTGGCCGCCGGCAAGCCCCCGGTCGGGGCCGAGCAGTTCCGCGTCGGCCAGGAGGTCGCGGCAAGCCCCGGCAAGGTGGTCTATCGCAACCACCTGATCGAGCTGATCCAATACGCCCCCGCGACCGACACCGTGCTGGCCGAGCCGGTGCTGCTGGTCCCGGCCTGGATCATGAAATACTACATCCTCGACCTGTCGCCGGAAAACTCGCTGGTCCGGCACCTGGTCCGGGCCGGGCACACGGTCTTCTGCATCTCCTGGCGCAATCCCACGGCCGAGGACCGCGACCTGACGCTGGAGGATTACCGCAGCCTGGGGGTGATGGCGGCGGTGGATGCGATTTCGGCCATCCTGCCGGGGCGGGGCATCCATGCGGCAGGCTATTGCCTGGGCGGCACGCTGCTGGCCATCGCGGCGGCGGCGATGGGCGGGGCACGGGACGACCGACTGGCCAGCGTCTCGCTGCTGGCGGCGCAGACGGATTTCGCCGAGCCGGGGGAGCTGGGCCTGTTCATCGACCACGACCAGCTCAACAGCCTGGAAGGCGCGATGCGGCAGCGCGGCTACCTGACGGCCGAGCAGATGCTGGGCGCCTTCCGCTTCCTGCGCTCGAACGACCTGGTCTGGTCGCGCATGGTGCGCGCCTATCTGATGGGCGAGCGCGAGCCGATGACCGACATCCTGGCCTGGAGCAGCGATTCGACCCGCATGCCCTATCGCATGCAGGGCGAATACCTGCGCCGCTTCTACCTGGAGAACGCGCTGGCCGGCGACCGGCTGCTGGCGGACGGCCGGCCGGTGGCGCTGCGCAACATCCGCGCGCCGGTCTTTGCCGTCGGCACCGAAGAGGATTACGTCGCCCCCTGGCGCTCGGTCTACCGGCTGCATTGCCTCAGCGATGCCGAGCTGACCTTCGTGCTGGGGGACCGGGACCACCTGGCGGGGATCATCCTGGATCCGACCGGGCCCGGCCATCACCGCATCGCTACCCGCGGCCGGGACGGCACCTGCCTGCCGCCCGACGACTGGCTGCACGCCGCCGCGCTGCGCGAGGGCTGCTGGTGGCCGGCCTGGACCGACTGGCTGGCGCGGCATTCCGCGGCCGAGCGGGTGGCGCCGCCGGCCATGGGCGCCGCCGCCGCGGGCTATCCGGTGCTGGAGGACGCGCCGGGCAGCTATGTCCGCCAGCGCTAGGCCAGCAGCGCCGCGGCCTCCATCGCCATCATCCGCTCCTCGTTGGCGGGGATGATGAGCGTCGCGAAATCGCCCAAGGGCGCCATGCGGCGCAGGATCGCCTCGCGCACCGGGGCCGCGTTCTCGCCGATGCCGCCGGTGAAGACCATGGCGTCGATGCCGCCCAGCGAGACCGCCATGGCCGCCGCCGCCTGCGCGCATTTCAGCGCGAAATGGTCCAGCGCGAAACGCGACTGCGCCGAGCCGTCGGCCAGCAGCGCCGCGACATCGTTCGACTTGCCCGACATGCCCAGAAGACCCGAGCGGTTGTAGATCAGATCCTCGACCTGCTCGGGGGCCATGCCGAAGCTGCGCTGCATCAGCAGGATCGCGCCCGGATCGACGGCACCCGAGCGTGTGCCCATGGGAATGCCGTCCACCGCGGTCATGCCCATGGTGGTATCGACGCTGCGCCCCTGATGCATGGCGCAAAGGCTGGCGCCATTGCCCAGATGCGCGGCGACGACGCGACCGCGATGCAGGTCGGGATGGTCGCGCGCCAGCACCTGCGCCAGCCATTGATAGGACAGGCCATGAAAGCCATAGCGGCGTACGCCCTGCTCGAACAATGCCTCGGGCAGGGCGAAATGGGTGAACAGCGCATCCCGCCCGGCATGGAAGGCGGTGTCGAAACAGGCCAGGTTCGGCACGTCCTCGCCCACCAGCCGCCGCGCCGCGGCGATGGCGGCCAGCCCGTGCGGCTGGTGCAGCGGCGCCAGCGGGATCAGCGCCGCCAGATCCTCCAGCACCTGCGGCGTGACCGGGGTCGAGCGGGTGTAGCGCGTGCCGCCATGCACGATGCGATGCGCCACCGCCTCGATCCGCCAGCCCTCGTCATGGGCATCGATGAAATCCAGCACCGCCTGCATGGCCGCGGCATGATCGCCGCCGGCGACCGGGCTGCGGAACTCGGGCCCGCCGGCCAGCCGGGCCGCCAGCTCGGCATCCGCGCCGATGCGGCTGACCGCCCCGCGCGCCAGCAGCGCCAGCCCCTCGCGCGCGAAGACCCGGAACTTCAGGCTGGACGAGCCGGCATTCAGCGTCAGGATCGCCGCGATCATTTCACCTGCCCCAGCCGGCGCGCCTCGGCCATCAGCACGGCCAGCGCGGTGGACAGCATCCGGGCCCGCACGGAATCGGCGCGGCTGGTCAGGATGACCGGCACCCGCGCACCCAGCACGATCCCCGCCGCATCGGCGCCGCCCATGAAGATCAGCTGCTTGGCCAGCATGTTGCCCGATTCGATGTCGGGCACCAGCAGGATGTCGGCCTGCCCCGCCACCGGCGAGACAATGCCCTTTTCCCGCGCCGCCGCCGGGCTGATCGCATTGTCGAAGGCCAGCGGCCCGTCCAGCTCCGCATCCGCGATCTGGCCGCGATCGGCCATCTTGCACAAGGCCGCCGCGTCCAGCGTGGCCTGCATCTTGGGATTGACCGTCTCGACCGCGGCAAGGATCGCGACCTTGGGCCGGGCCGGCCCCCACAGCACGCGCCACAGAACGATGGCATTGTGCAGGATATCCGCCTTGACCATCAGGTCGGGCGCGATGTTGACCGCCGCATCGGTGATGATGAAGGGGCGCGGGTAATCCTCGGTCAGCATCAGGAAGGCGTGGCTGATCCGCCGCTCGGTGCGCAGCCCGCATTGCGGGTGGATCACCGCGCCCAACAGCTCGTCGGAATGCAGCGAGCCCTTCATGATGGCGCCGACCTGACCCGTGGCGGCCATCTGCGCGGCACGGGCGGCGGCGGCGTGGCTGTGTTCGGTATCGACGATCTCATAGGCGTCGGGGGCCTGGCCGGCCTCGGCCAGCGCAGCGGCGATGCGGGCGGCGGGGCCGATCAGCACCGGCTCGATCAGCCCGGCAGCCACCGCATCGCCCACCGCCTCGAAGACGGAATGCTGCACCGGATGGACCACGGCGGTGCGCAGGGGCGGCAGACCGGCGCAGCGGTCGATGATGGCTTGATAGGCGTCGGTCATCGCTATCCTCCGTGCTGGCGCGGATCCCGGCCCCGAGGATCGCGATATGCCGTCGGGAGGCAAGGGAAAAGCTGCGTCCCGCCCGAACGGCCGGCCCGCTGCGACGATCCGGCGCGGCCAGCCGATCCCGGAGATCAGTCGGCATGCTCCAGAAGCCGGGCGATCTCGGCCCGCAGTTCCGACAGTTCAAAGGGCTTGGCGATGAAGCCGTCCGCCCCCAGCGCCAGCCCCTTGCGGCGTTCCACCACCGAGCCGCGCGCGGTCATCAACAGCACCCGCACGTCGCGCAGGGCGGGATCGGCACGCAACGCCACGACGATCTCGTAACCCGAGATGTCGGGCAGCATGATGTCCAGCAGCACCAGGTCGGGCCGGTTGGAACGGATCTCGTCCAGCGCCGCGAGGCCGCCGGCAGTCCGCCTGTAGCTGTGGCCGGCCCGCGCCAGCAGGAACTCCAGCGCGGCGGCGATATTGTCCTCGTCCTCGACGATCAGGATATGGGCCATCACCCCCTCCGAAAGACCGGACACCAGACCCGGCCCGGCCGGATCGAGGCGGCGAAGCGGCCCGCCCCCGGAAGGGACGGGCCGGCCGGTTCAGTGCGACGAGGCTTCCGCCGCGCCGATCCCGGTTTCCGAGCGCACCTGCTGGGCCAGGTAGCCGGCCCGGTCGATGCGCGCCCGCGCGCCGTTGTCCATCTTGGACACGATCCAGATGCCCAGGAAGGCCAGCGTCATCGAGAACAGCGCCGGCGAGGTATAGGGGAAGGGCGCCGAGCCGGCGGGATTGCCCAGCGTCGCTTCCCAGACCGAGGGCGACAGCACCGTCAGCACCACCGAGGAGATCAGCCCCAGGAAGCCGCCGATCACGGCGCCGCGGGTCGTGCAATCCTTCCACAGCACCGACATGAACAGCACCGGGAAGTTGGCCGAGGCAGCCACCGCGAAGGCCAGCGACACCATGAAGGCGATGTTCTGGTTCTTGAAGGCGATACCCAGCACGACCGCGACCAGGCCCAGCACCAGCGTGGTGATGCGCGAGACGCGCAGCTCGCTGCCCGGCGCGGGGTTGCCGTTCTTGATCACGGTCGCATAGAGATCGTGGCTGACCGCCGAGGCGCCCGAGAGTGTCAGGCCGGCGACCACCGCCAGGATGGTGGCGAAGGCCACGGCCGAGATGAAGCCCAGGAAGACGTTGCCGCCCACCGCCTTGGCCAGATGCACCGCGGCCATGTTGCTGCCGCCGACCAGCGCGCCGGTGCCGTCCAGGAACTCGGGATTGGTCAGAACGAAGGTGATGGCGCCGAAGCCGATGATGAAGGTCAAGAGGTAGAAATAGCCGATCCAGCCGGTCGCCCACATCACCGACTTGCGCGCTTCCTTGGCGCTGGGAACGGTGAAGAAGCGCATCAGGATATGCGGCAGGCCGGCGGTGCCGAACATCAGCGCCATACCGAAGCTGATGGCCGAGATCGGATCCTTGATGAAGGTGCCCGGACCCATGATCGACTGGCCGGCAACGGCGGCTTCCTCGGCGGTCTTGCCGCCGGCGGTGGCCAGTTCGGCCTTGACGCGGACCGCGTCGGCGAACATCGCCTCGGGGCTGAAGCCGTAATGCCACATGACCATGAAGGACATGAAGGTCGCGCCGCCCAGCAGCAGGCAGGCCTTGATGATCTGCACCCAGGTCGTCGCGGTCATGCCGCCGAACAGCACATAGATCATCATCAGCGCGCCGACGATCACCACCGCGATCCAGTAGTCCAGCCCGAACAGCAGCTGGATCAGCGAACCCGCACCCACCATCTGCGCGATCAGGTAGAAGGCCACCACGACCAGCGTGCCCGAGGCGGCGAAGATGCGCACCGGGGTCTGGGCAAAGCGGAAGGCCGCCACGTCGGCAAAGGTGAAGCGGCCCAGGTTGCGCAGCCGCTCGGCCATCAGGAAGGTCAGGATCGGCCAGCCGACCAGGAAACCGATCGAATAGATCAGCCCGTCATAGCCCGAGATCATCACCGCGGCCGAGATCCCCAGGAAGGATGCCGCCGACATGTAGTCCCCGGCAATGGCAAGCCCGTTCTGGAAGCCGGTGATGCCGCCGCCGGCGGTATAGAAATCCGCCGCCGACTTGGTTTTCGCCGCCGCCCATTTGGTGATGTAGAGCGTCGCCAGCACGAAGGCGGCGAACATGATGATCGCGGTCCAGTTCGTCGCCTGTTTCTCGGCGCCCTGGATCACGTCGGCGGCCATGGCGGCGCCCGGCATGGCCAGGGCCGCGGCCATCAGCCCGTTGCGCAGGATCTTGTTGGTCATTTCAGCGCCTCCCGGCGAACCTTCTCGCTCAGCTCGTCGAACTCGCTGTTCGCGCGGCGCACATAGACGCCGGTGATGATGATGGTAAAGACGATCACGCCGAAGCCCAGGGGGATGCCCCAGGTCATGACACCGTCGCCGATCCGCGCGGCGAGCAGTTCCTTGTCGAAGGCGATCAGCACGATATAGCCGTAATAGACCACGAGCATCGCAATCGTCAGGATCCAGCCATAGCGGGATCGTTTCGCTTTCAGTAACTGATAGTTCGGATCTGCGGCGATCCGTTCGGCCAGGTTGTCTTGCATCGGGGTCGTGCTCCTCCACTGCCACGATATGCTGTCTTTTCAGCCGCGCCGGCGTCCTGCCGGCGAGACGATCTTCTTCTGGAAGGCTCTTGGGCGGGCGGCGGGCCTCCATGGCCATGCCGCGGCCGGTCCATGGGCGCGCATCGCCCATGGCAATCGGTCCTGCACCCTGCGGGGCCGGCGATCCGCCGCCGGCCGCCGGCCGTCAGTGCCGGTTCATCCTGTTTTCGATGAGTTCGTCGACGACGCTTGGGTCAGCGAGGGTTGAGATGTCTCCGAGGGCGGCGAAATCGTCCTCGGCGATCTTGCGCAGGATGCGGCGCATGATCTTGCCC
>Ga0182741_1003299_pt1 | contig 17352 bp, 20 predicted proteins | sample eDN5th37CBELigOP_FD_128874 | JGI IMG/M metagenome (GOLD analysis project Ga0182741, IMG submission 128874) | Enriched Organic Plus compost microbial communities from Emeryville, California, USA - eDNA 5th pass 37_C BE-Lig OP (version 2) (version 2) ...
ACCGCGAGCAGCCAGGCCGTCGCGCCGAGGATGAGGCCGATGACGACCGACGCGGCGCCGTCGAAGAAGGGATTGCCGGTGGCCTGCGACAGCGCGAGCCCGATCGCGGCGACCAGGATTCCGGCCATCGCCGCGCTGTCCTCCAAAAGGACGATGAAGCTCGGCGGGTCCTTCGAGCGGCGCACCGCCTCCAGCCAGCCGAGATCGCCCTTCGTCGCCCGAAACCCGCGCGCCGCCGCCAGCGTCGAGCCGCCTTCGAGCAGGAAGGCGATCAGCAGCACGCCATAGGCCACATAGGGCGAGACGGCCGGCTCGGGCTCCAGGATGTGAACGACACCTTCGTAGACCGAAACGCCGGCGCCGAGCGCGAACACCAGCACGGCGACGACGAAGCTCCAGAAATAGAGTTCGCGGCCGCGGCCGAAGGGATGGCGCGCATCCGGCGGCCGCTTCGCCGCGTGGCGCCCCCACATCAGCAGGAGCTGGTTCGTCGAGTCGACCAGGCTGTGCACGCCCTCGGTCAGCATCGCCGACGAACCGGTGATCGCGGCGGCAACGAACTTGGCCGCGGCGATGCCGATATTCGCGCCGAGCGCGATGATCAGGGTGCGATGGGTCGCCGCGGCGCTCATGGGCGCCGGGCTTAGCCGCCGCCGCGCCCGGCTGTCGAGCGGCTTGGACGGCTATCCGATGGCCTGCGCCGCGAACACCGGATCGCGCACTGGACATCATTACGTCACCGCATCAGTATCGCCGGCGGCATCAACGAAGGGGGGAAAGATGGGCAGGTTCGCATTTGCTTTGGTATTGACCATGATCGCGTCGACGGCGGCTTCGGCCCAGCAGCGCGGCGATTGGGTGCTCGGCCAGTGGCGCGGCGGCTCCGCCTGGTACCCGGGCGTGGTCGAAAGCGTCTCCGGCAACCAGGTCACCATCCGCTATGACGACGGCACTCGCGAAACCCGCCCAGCCAATCAGGTGCGGCCTTATGACTGGCGGGTGGGCACCCACGTCTCCTGCATGTGGACGGACGGCAACTGGTACCGCGCGACGATCACCGCCATGGATCCCGGCGGCCTGGAAATCGACGTGCTCTACGAGGACGGCGACCGCGAGCGCACCCAGACCGGACGCTGCCGCGTCGATTGAAGTCGATGACGGGCCGCTGCGCTGCGCGGCGGCCCGTTGGTCGATGCGCGTCCGGCCTCAGATGTGCAGCACCCTGCCGTAGGCGTCGAGGACGCTTTCGTGCATCATTTCGGAGAGGGTCGGGTGCGGGAAGACCGTCTCGATCAGCTCCGCTTCCGTGGTCTCCAGCTGGCGGGCGACGGCATAGCCCTGGATCAGTTCGGTCACCTCGGCGCCGACCATGTGCGCGCCGAGCAGCTCGCCGGTATTCGCGTCGAACACGGTCTTGATGAAGCCCTCGGCCTCGCCGAGCGCGATCGCCTTGCCGTTGCCGATGAAGGGGAAGCGACCGACCCTGATCTCGCGGCCGGATTCTTTCGCCTTCGCCTCGGTGAGGCCGACGCTCGCCACCTGCGGGCGCGAATAGGTGCAGCCCGGAATGTTCCAGGTCTCGAAGGGATGCGGCTTCAGCCCGGCGATCGCCTCCACGCAGACGATCCCCTCGTGGCTCGCCTTGTGCGCGAGCCAAGGCGGGCCGGTGACGTCGCCGATCGCGTAGACGCCCTCGACATTGGTCCGCCCGTACCCGTCGGTGACGATATGGCCGCGATCGGTCTTCACCCCCAGCGCCTCCAGCCCGATATTCTCGGTGTTGGGGACGATGCCGATGGCGACGATGGCGTGGCTGAACTCGGCGGCCACGGTCTTGCCGTCGGCGCCCTTGATGGCGGCCCTGACGCCATTCTTTGAAGCTTCAAGCTTCTCGACGCCGGCGCCGACATGGATGGTCAGACCCTGTTTGGTCAGCGCCTTGTGCATGAAGGCCGAGATTTCCTCGTCCTCCACGGGGAGGATGCGAGGAAGCATCTCGACGATCGCCACCTCCGCGCCGAGGTCCGAATAGAAGCTCGCGAACTCGACGCCGATCGCGCCCGAGCCGATGACGAGCAGCTTCGAGGGCATCTCCTTCGGCACCATTGCGTGGCGATAGGTCCAGATGCGCTCGCCGTCCGCCTTGGCGAAGGGCAGCTCGCGCGCCCGCGCGCCGGTGGCGACGATGATATGCTTCGCCTGCAGCTCGGTCTTCGCGCCGTCCTTCGTGACGACGAGCTTGCCCTTGCCGGCGAGCGCGCCCTCGCCCTCGACGACCGTCACCTTGTTCTTCATCATCAGCCCCTTGACGCCGGCGTTGAGCTGCCCGGCGACCTTGCGGCTGCGCTCGACGACCTTGGCGAGGTCGAAGCCGACCTTCTCGGCGGTGAGACCGTAGGCCGAGGCATGGGTGAGATAGTGATAGATCTCGCTGGTCCGCAGCAGCGCCTTGGTCGGGATGCAGCCCCAGTTGAGGCAGATGCCGCCCAGCTTCTCGCGCTCGACGATCGCGGTCCTGAGCCCGAGCTGCGCCGAGCGGATCGCCGCGACATAGCCGCCGGGACCGGAGCCGAGGACGATGAGATCGAAGGTGTCAGCCATTGCGCCTTCCCATGCCAGTTCCTCCCGCGGCGCTAACCCAACTCGCCGCCCATGTCCAAGGCGCTAATTCGCGCGCGGCCCTGTCCCATTCCCCGGCTCTCTCGCCTTGCGGGAGAGGGGTCGCCGGCCATGTGGCGCAATTCGCCCGCCACGCCCGCGCCCTTCAGGGAAACAGGGCGCTGACCGCAAGCATCGCGGCGAAGGCCAGCGCGGCGATGAGCGCGCTCGGCCGGCGCAGGCGGCGGACGAAGAGGGCGACGAGCCCGAGCGTCAGCACTGCGATCAGCGCGATGCCGGTGGCGTTGCCCACGAGGAAGTCGTTGTCGCCCGGCGCGGTCTGCATCCCGCGCGCGAGGCCGATGACGTAGATGGCGATCGCCGCCGGCGGCACGGCGAGGATGGGCCAGAGGATCGAAGGGCCCGGCGAGGCCCCGGCGGCCCGGCCGCCCTCGCCCCCCGGCGCCTCGTCCGGCGCGGCGGGGGGCGAAGGCGGGCGATCCGTCAAGCCAGCATCCCCAGCGGGCTTTCGACCAGTGCTTTGAACGTCTTCATCAGCCGGGCGCCGTCGGCGCCGTCGATGGCGCGATGATCGAAGCTGCCGGTCGCGCTCATCACGGTCGCGATCTGCAGGCTGTCGTCGATGATGACCGGCCGCTTCTCGCCCGCGCCGATCGCCATGATCATCGACTGCGGCGGGTTGATGATCGCATCGAACTGCGTGATCCCGTACATGCCCATGTTCGAGATCGAGGCGGTGCCGCCCTGATATTCATGCGGCTGCAGCTTGCCCTCGCGCGCGCGGCCGGCGAGGTCGGCCATCTCCTTCGAGATGGCGGAGAGCACCTTCGTGTCGGCGCCGACGATGATCGGCGTGATCAGCCCGCCCGGGATCGCCACCGCGACCGAAATGTCGGCGCGCTTGTACTTGAGCAGCTGGTCACCGGAGATCGAGACGTTGCACTCCGGCACTTCCATCAGCGCGACGGCGAGCGCCTTGATCAGCATGTCGTTGACGCTGAGCTTGACGCCGCGCGCTTCGAGGCCCGCGTTGAGCTCGGCGCGGAGCTTCAGCAGCGCGTCGAGGCGGACATCGACCGTGAGGTAAATGTGCGGGATCGTCTGCTTCGCCTCGGTGAGGCGGCGGGCGATCGTCCTGCGCATGTTGGAAAGCTTGACCGCCTCGTGCGGGATGTCGGTCTCGACGATCGCGGGCGCCGGGGCCGCGATTGTCGGCGCGCCGGCGGGCGCTTCGGCCGGCGCGGCCTTGGCGGGCGCCTTGCCGGCGGCGGCCTCGATGTCGGCCTTCACGATCCGGCCGCCCGGGCCGGAGCCGGTCAGCATCGAAAGGTCGATGCCCTGCGCGGCGGCGAGGCGGCGGGCGAGCGGACTCGCCTTCACGCGGCCGTCGTCCGAAGCCACCGCAGGCGCGGGAGCCGGGGCCGGAGCAGGTGCTGGAGCAGGAGCGGGAGCCGGCGCGGCCTTCGTTTCCGGCCGCGGTGGCGGCGGCGCGGGCGTCTCGGCCCTGGCCTCCGGCGCGGCGGGAGCCGGGGCCGGCGCGGCGGCGGCGACGTCCTCGCCATCCTGCGCCAGAATCGCGATCGGCGCGCCCACCTTCACCTCGTCCGTGCCCTCCGGCACCAAAATCTTCGCGATCACGCCCTCGTCGACCGCCTCGAACTCCATCGTCGCCTTGTCGGTCTCGATCTCGGCCAGCACGTCGCCGGACGACACCTTGTCGCCCTCCTTCACCAGCCACTTGGCAAGCGTGCCCTCCTCCATCGTCGGCGACAGGGCGGGCATTTTCAGTTCAATCGGCATCGGACGATCCTGTTCGCATGGAGCAGTGCTCGACCCGTCCAAACAGCAGCGCGTCGGCCGGGTCAAGGGCCTGCGGCACCGCGGGAGGCCGCCCGGACGGGCGGTGCCGGCGATCGGCCGCGCGCGCAAGGCTTGCGCGCGGCGGCGTTCGAGCGCACCTCTCGCGGCAGGAGACGGCGCATGGGCTCATATCTGGTCGTGATGGACGGCACCGAGGAAGCGCGGATAGCGCTTCGCTACGCGGCGCGGCAGGCGGCGCTCTCCGGCGGCGCGGTCGACATGCTCGCCGTGGTGACGCCGCAGGAATTCGTCCAGTGGGGCGCCGTGCAGGAGGCGATGGAGGAAGAAGCGCGGCTGCGCGCCGAGGCGATGCTTCTGGAGGCCGCCGATTCGATCGTGGAGGAAGCGGGGCTGCGCCCCTCCGTCATCGTGAAGCATGGCGAGCCGGTGAAGACCGTCGCGGAGCTGCTGAAGGAGCGCGGGGATATCACCGCGCTCGTCCTCGCCACCGGCGAGAGCGGGCCGGGGCCGCTCGTCAGCCATTTCTCCGGCGCGGCGGCGGGCGGCCTGCCCTGCCCGCTGATCATCGTGCCGGCGAAGCTGCGCGACGAGGCGCTGGCGCGCGCGACCTAGCGGATCAGCCGCGCTCCCCGGCGGGCGGACGCGGCGCGGGACGGCGCTGGACGGGGCGCGGGCGCGGCGCGGGCCGGCAGACGCACGGCCGGGCGCGACGGACACGGCGCGGTGCCGCGACGCGCTCGACCTCCTCGGTCACTTCCTCGACATAGCCGCCAGAACCCCACACGGTCGTCTCGACGATGATCGGATAGGCGTAGCCGTAACCATAGCCATAGCCGCCGTAATAGCCGCCATGGTAGCCGCCCTCTCCGCCGTAATAATAGCCGGGCGGCGGCGGTGGATAGCCGGGCGCGCCATAGACAGGTGGATAGCCGGGCGCGCCATAGACATAGGTGCGGACATGCTCCTCACCGCCATGGTGGCGGTGATGGTCGCCATGATCGTGACCGCGGTCGCCATGGCCATGGTCGCCGTCGCGGCGCGCCCGGGCCTCGCCCGCGCGCTCCCAGTCAAGATCGGCGCGCGCGTCGACGACGCGGCCGTCGCCATCGACCAGGTAGGCATCGCCATAATAGCGGATCCAGCGCTGGCCCGGGCCGGGCGCGGGCAGCCCGAAGACTTGCCAGTTGCCGACGCCGAATTGCGGCGCGAGGAACATCGGCGGCACCGTGAAGCCGCGCTCGATCCGCTGCGGGAACGCGCCGGGCTGCGTGGCGGGGCCGTGCCAGGTGACGCCCGGGCGCGGCGGCGCCGGCGGCGGTGCGGGCGGCTGCGCGACGGCGGCCGAGCCGGCGAGGCCAGCCGCAGCGGCGAGCGCGAGAGTAGCGAGTCTGGTCATCCCTGGTCCCCTCGAAGCGGACTGCTTTTGGGACGATTTCTAGCCTCCGGCGCCCGCGCTGGCCATGCCGGCGAGCCGTAACGAGACAGCCTGTATCAGTTTGACACAGCCGGCTTCGTCCTCCTCGTCGAAGCGGCCGGGCGTCGGGCTGTCGAGATCGAGCACGCCGACGAGCCGCCCCTCCGCCACGATCGGCACCACCAGTTCCGAGCGCGAGGCGGAATCGCAGGCGATGTGGCCGGGAAAGGCGTCGACGTCCGCGACGCGCTGCACCGCCAGCGTCGCCGCCGCCGTGCCGCACACGCCCTTGCCGAAGGGGATGCGGATGCAGGCGGGACGACCCTGGAAGGGGCCGAGCACGAGCTCTTCACCCACATTGCGGTAGAAGCCCGCCCAGTTGAGGTCGGGCAGCGATTCCCAGATCAGCGCGGCGAGGTTCGCCATGTTGGCGATCGCGTCCGGCTCGCCCTCGGTCAGCGCCTCGGCGGCGCGGGTCAGTTCGCGATAAAGGGAGGGCTTGTCGGCCGCCTCGATCCGGAAATCGAACATCAGTCCAGCTTCACCTTCCCGCGGCCCTCCTTGACCGAGCCACGCCGCTTCTTCGCATCGACGCGCTTCGCCTTCGCCGCCCGGGTCGGGCGAGTCTTCCGGCGCCGCGCCGGCTTCACATGGGCCTTCGCGATCAGTTCCGCCAGCCTGGCGCGCGCCTCCTCCCGGTTCGCCTCCTGCGTGCGATACTTGCGCGCGGTGATGACGATCTCCCCGCCCGCCGTCATCCGGCTCCCCGCAAGCTGCTTCAGCCGCGCGTAAACGTCCGGCGAAAGGCCGAGGCGGAACACATCGCAGCGAAGCTGACAGGCGGTGGCGACCTTGTTGACGTTCTGCCCGCCGGGACCGGAGGCGGCGAGGAAGCTTTCGCTGAGCGCGTCCTCCGGAATCTCAAAGTCCGCCATCGCCGAACCCCGTCTCGACGAAGGCCGGCGGCGGCGGCGCCGTCGCCTCGATCGCCGCCTTCCCCGCGCGCGCCACACGGAGCGTGTGGGCGTGAAGCAGCATCGGCCCCTTGCCGTCGCCATAGACCGGATCGCCCGCGATCGGAATCCCGATGCCCGAGGCCGCGTGGACGCGGATCTGGTGCGTTCGCCCGGTCTCGGGCCGGAAGCGGACGAGCGCGCGCCCGCCCGCCTCGGCGAGCAGCTCCCAGCCGGTCGCCGCCGGCTTGCCGTCCTCGCGGACCACCATCCGCCAGCCTTGCTCGCGGCTCGAGACCTTGGCGAGCGGCAGCTCGATCCGCCCGGCCCTCGCCGCAGGCACGGCGGCGAGCACGGCGAGATAGGTCTTTTCGACCTCCCCCGCCTCGAAGGCCGCGGCGAAGCGCTTCAGCGCCTTCGGGTTGCGCGCGAGCAGCAGGCAGCCGGACGTGTCGCGGTCCAGCCGGTGGACCGGCGCAGGCCGCCGCCTGAAGCCGAAGCGCAGATCGTCGAGCCAGTTCTCCAGGCTCTCGCGAGTCGCCGGGCCGGGATGCACGGCAAGCCCCGCCGGCTTGTCGATCACCAGCGCCTCGCCGTCGAGGAAAAGGACGCGTTCCGGCGGAAACATCGCGCCGCCCTGCCACCGCCGCGTTAAGCGTGCAACTCGCGGGCGCTCTTCGCCGGAAATACGGTATTAATACGAAATTAACCTTTTGCGTTCAGATCGGTAAAGATTCATGTACGTGGCAGGCCGCGCGACCCTAGGGGCTGGCCGCGACAGGAGGGCGGGACAATGCGCGTTTTGTTGATCGAGGACGAACCGACCACGGCGAAGGCCATCGAGCTGATGCTCACTGGCGAGGGGTTCAACGTCTATACGACCGATCTGGGCGAGGAAGGCCTCGATCTGGGCAAGCTCTACGACTACGACATCATCCTGCTCGATCTCAACCTGCCCGACATGCACGGCTACGACGTGCTGAAGAAGCTGCGCACGGCCAAGGTCGGGACCCCGGTGCTGATCCTCACCGGCGTCAGCGAGCTTGACGCGAAGGTCCGCGCGCTCGGCTTCGGCGCCGACGACTATGTCACCAAGCCCTTCCACCGCGACGAGCTGATCGCGCGCATCCACGCGATCGTGCGCCGCTCGAAGGGCCATTCGCAGTCGGTGATCAAGACCGGCAAGCTCTCGGTCAACCTCGACGCCAAGACGGTCGAGGTGGATGGCACCCGCGTCCATCTGACCGGCAAGGAATATGCGATGCTGGAGCTGCTTTCGCTCCGCAAGGGCACGACGCTGACCAAGGAGATGTTCCTCAACCATCTCTACGGCGGCATGGATGAGCCCGAGCTCAAGATCATCGACGTGTTCATCTGCAAGCTGCGTAAGAAGCTCAGCCTCGCCTGCGGCGGCGAGAATTACATCGAGACCGTCTGGGGCCGCGGCTACGTGCTGCGCGACCCGGAGGAAAGCCAGGCCGCGCAGGTCGCCTGACCGAAGCAATCTCCGTTCCATCCCACGAGAAGCCGGCGTCCCAGGGCGCCGGCTTTTCCTTTGCCCCTCAGCGGCCGAAGAGCAGGCCGATCAGCGCCGGCCAGAGCAGCATGATGATCCCGACGAAACTGACCAGCCAAACCATCGTGCGGACGATCCTCACGCCGAACGCGTAGAGCGGGAGGTAGACGAGGCGCGCGACCAGCCAGACGATCGCGCCGATCGCGGTCCAGCGATCGAACAGGTTCGCCGCCGCGTCGATCAGCACCGCCGCGACGACGATCGGGAAGGTCTCGAAGAAATTGGCCTGCGCGCGCTCCAGCCGGCCGACGACGGGCGCCGGCGGCGGCAGCGCCTCGTCGCGCGCGCCCATGTTCCAGCCAACGCCATATTGCTGGGTCTTGGCCCGGCCCGCGGCAAGGATGTGCACCAGCCCCAGCACGCAGCCCCAGACCAGCACGGCTATCTCGGTCGTCATGGCGCGAGCATACACGGCTCGGACCGCGCGGTCACCCGCGCTTTCAATGCCGGCGGGAAGCCGCGCTGGATTGCTTCGCTTCGCTCAATGAAGCGCCTCTCGCCCGACGGGAGAGGGGGAGGCGACCGAAGGGGCGCGACGGCCCGGAGGCAGCGCAGCCTGGCAACCCGCCATGTTGCAATGCAAAAAAACACGTTGCGCGGCTGCGGTTTTGGTGCATCTTTCCCATGCGCGGTTGGGTCCGCGCGGCCGAGGAGACGCGATGGCGGGCAAGGCGGCGTTCGACGAACTCTGGGGCTTCAGCCGTGGGCGCAAGCCGCGGGACGGCTTCGAGCCGCTTGCCGAATGGATCGGAAACGCACCGCCGGGCGAGCTGGAGCGCCGCCAGCAGGCCGCCGAGGCCGCCTTCCGCAATCTCGGCATCACCTTCGCCGTCTATGGCGAGGCCGAGGCGGCGGAGCGGATCATCCCCTTCGACATCATTCCGCGCGTCTTTTCCGCCGCGGAGTGGAAGCGGCTCGAGGCCGGGCTGGAGCAGCGCGTCAACGCGATCAACGCCTTCATCGACGACGTTTACGGTGAGCGCCGCATCCTCGCCGACGGCGTGATCCCGGAGGACATCGTCCTCGCCAACGCGCAGTTCTGCATCCCCTGCGCCGCCGCGCGACCGCCGCACGGCGTCTATGCCCATATCTGCGGCATCGACCTGGTCCGCACCGGGCCGGAGCAGTTCTACGTGCTCGAGGACAACGCGCGCACGCCCTCCGGCGTCTCCTACATGCTCGAGAACCGCGAGACGATGCTACGGCTCTGCCCGGAGCTGTTCGACCTGCTTCCGGTGCGCCCCGTCGATTCCTACCCGGAGCTGCTGCGCGACACATTGCGCTCCGTCTCGCCGCGCCGGTCGGCCGACCCGGTCTGCGTGCTGCTGACGCCGGGCCAGTACAATTCGGCCTATTACTAGCACGCCTTCCTCGCCGACAATATGGGGATCGAACTGGTCGAGGGTCGCGACCTCGAAGTGGACGACGACATCGTGTGGATGCGGACCATCGACGGCCGCGTCCGCGTCGACGTGATCTACCGGCGGATCGACGACGCATTTCTCGACCCGCTCGTCTTCCGGCCCGATTCCGCGCTTGGCGTGCCGGGGCTGATGGCCGCCTATACCGCCGGCAACGTTACCCTCGTCAACGCGCCCGGCACCGGCATCGCCGACGACAAGGCGATCTATTCCTACATGCCGGAGATCGTCCGCTACTATTCGGGCGAGGATCCGATCCTGCCCAATGTCGAGACCTGGCGCTGCCGCGAGCCGGACGCGCTCAAATATGTGCTCGAACATCTGGGCGAGATGGTCGTGAAGCTGGTGGACGGATCGGGCGGCTACGGCATGCTCGTCGGGCCGACCGCGACCAGCGCCGAGATCGAGCGCTTCCGCGCGGCGCTCAAGGCCGAGCCGCACCGCTATATCGCGCAGCCGACGCTGGCGCTCTCGACCGTGCCGACGCTGGCGGAGGGCGACATCGCGCCCCGCCATGTCGATTTCCGCCCGTTCGTGCTGACCGGCGCGGACGGCGTGCGGATCGTGCCGGGAGGCCTGACCCGCGTCGCGCTGCGCAAGGGTTCGCTCGTCGTCAATTCGAGCCAGGGCGGCGGCACCAAGGACAGCTTCGTCCTCGCGCCGCAGGGCGAGGGGGAGCGCGGCTGATGCTCTCGCGCACCGCGGGCCATCTCTACTGGCTCGGCCGCTACATGGAGCGGGCCGAGTTCACCTGCCGGCTGGTCGAGGCGACGGTGCGGCTCAGCGTGCTCGGCGACCACGAGGCCGGCGAGCGCGCCTGGCGCAGCGCGCTCAGCGTCGTTGGCGTGCATGAGGATTTCGTCGCCGACGGCGAGCCCTTCACGGTTCCGGCGGCGCGCCGCTACCTCACCCTCGCCGAGGAAACCCCCTCCTCGATCCGCTCGTGCCTTGCCGCGGCGCGCAACAATGCGCTGGCCGCGCGCACAGCGCTCACTGTCGAGGTCTGGCAGGCGATCAACCGTGCCTGGACAATCGTTCGCGACCGCAGCCGCCCCGGTCGGGAGCAGGCGACGCTCAACCTGATCGAGGAGCTGAAGGCCGAAATTCGCGGCTTCGAGGGCGCGGTCGGCCGGATGCTGCGCAGCGAGGGGCACTGGTTCATCCGGCTCGGCGCCGCCGTCGAGCGTGGCGACAACACCGCGCGCCTGCTCGACGTGAAATACTATCTGCTGCTGCCGCCGGGGCAGGAGGTGGGCGGCGCGCTCGACCGCGACCAGTGGACGACGATCCTCCAGATCGTCTCCGCCCGCACCGCCTATCGCCACATTTACCAGGGGCCGCTCCAGCCGTGGCTGGTGGCCGATTTCCTGATCTTCCGCCGCGAGATGCCGCGTTCGCTGATCGCCGCCGCCGACGAGGCGGTCGAACTGCTCGGCGAGTTCGCCGCCCTTTCCGGCCGGCAGGGGCCCGCCGACCGGCTCGCGCGGCAGCGGCTCGACCGGCTGGAGGATCTCGACATCGTGACCGTCTTCCAGGGCGGGCTGCACGAGTGGCTCGCCGCCTATATCGGCGAGAATGCCGCGCTCGACGGCACGATCGCGCGGCAGTTCAGGTTCGGCTGATGCGACTGCACATCCACCACCGCACCGCCTATCATTACGACGCCCCCGTCCGGCGCGTCGTCCAGCTCCTGCGCGTCACACCGTCCCACTTCGCGGGGCAGAGCGTGATCGACTGGCGGATCGACGTCGATTGCGACGCGCGCCTGCGCGAGGGCCGCGACGGCTACGGCAACATCGTGCACATGCTCTACGTCGACCAGCCGGTGGAGCGGCTCGCGGTGACCGTCTCCGGCAAGGTAGTGACCGAGAACCGGGCGGGCATCGTCCAGGGCGCGCCGCACGAACTGCCCCCGGCCATCTTCCTGCGATCGAGCGAGCTCACCCGGCCCGGACCGGCGTTGCGCGCCCTCGCCGACGCCGTGCGCGGCGGCCAGTCGCTCGAGCGAATGCACCATCTGTGCGCGCTGCTGCACCAGCGCATCCGCTTCGACGTCGACGCGACCGAGGCGGACACCAGCGCCGAACATGCCTGCGCCGAGGGCCATGGCGTGTGCCAGGACTTCGCGCACATGTTCGTCGCCGTCGCGCGCCTTGCCGGCATTCCGGCCCGCTACGTCTCCGGGCACCTGTTCCGCCGCGACGGCAATCACAGCCAGAGCGCCGCCCATGCCTGGGCGGAGGCGTGGATAGAAGATCTCGGCTGGGTCGGGTTCGATCCCGTGCACGGCCACTCGCCCGACGACGCCTATGTCCGGGTCGCGCACGGGCTCGACTATCGCGACGCCGCCCCGGTCGCCGGCGCACGTTCGGGTGGCGGGACGGAGGAACTGTCGGTAGAAGTCGAAGTGAACCAGTTGCCCGCGCAGGCGCAATCCCAGTCCTAGAAGGCGACGAGGGGCCGATGACCTATTGTTTGGGGATGCTGCTGGACGCGGGGCTGATCATGATCGCCGACACGCGCACCAATGCCGGCGTCGACGACATCTCCTCCTACCGCAAGCTGCACTGCCTGGTGGACACGCCCGAGCGGTGCATCTTCGCCGCCTCCGCCGGCAACCTTTCGACGACGCAGATGGTGATCAGCCTCCTGCGCGAGGGCGTGCCGACCCGCAACGGCGCGCCCGACGCGGAGGATGAGGGCCTGCTGCGGACCATCGCCGAACCGACGACGATGTTCCGCGCCGCGCAGCTCGTCGGCGACGCAGTGCGCTTTGCCAACGACACGGTTGGCAAGGCGCTCGCCGCGCTCAAGATCAGCGCCTCCTCCTCAATCCTGCTCGGCGGGCGGATCGGCAACCAGCCGCCGGCGCTCTACCTCATCTACTCGGCCGGCAATTTCATCGAGTGCAAGGCGGACGTTCCCTTCTTCCAGATCGGCGAGACCAAATATGGCCGCCCAATCCTGGACCGGGTGATCCGGACCTCGACGCCGCTCGGCGAGGCGGTGAAGATTGCCTTCCTCTCCTTCGACGCCTCGATTCGCTCGAACCTCGCGGTGGGCCTGCCGCTCGACATGATGATCCTGCCGAACCGGACGGGCGCGCGTCCCTACCAGCGACGGATCGAGGTGAACGACCCCTATTACAATGACCTGTCGCTGCGCTGGGGCGACCTGCTGAACGACGCCGCCCAGACGATCCCCGACCCGCCCTTCCTGCCCGATCTCGACTAGGCCGCGGCGGCCTGCCGGGCGAGCGCCGCCCAGGCCGCGATCCGGCCCGTCTGCGCCGCCCCGTTCATGTAGCCGGGCCAGGCATCCGACAGCCACTCGCCGGCGAAGATCAGCGGGCCGGCAACGCTGGCGCGCGCCGCGCCATCCTCGCCCTCGGTGGTGAGCAGGGCGGCGAAGCGGCTGAGCTGGCCCGAACGATAGTTGACATAGGCGCCCCCGGTCAGCGGCTCCTCGCCCCAGCGGGTGCGGCGGACGCGGCCGTTGGGCGCGGGAAGCTCCGGCATCGCCCGGCGCGCGACGTCGCTGAACCGCTCGGCCAGCTCGGCCATCGTCGCGTCGGAAAGGGCACGCACCTAGTCGCCACCCAGGAAGAAGCAGAGCGCGCCCGGCCCCTCCGCCGGCGGCGGCGCGAGCGAGACCGCGTCCCAGATCGCGGCGAAGGGCTGGCTGCCCCACACCGCGCCGCCGAAGCCCATGCGGCGGCGCCAGCTCTGCCGGTCGTAGCCGACGATCAGCTTCTCGTTGCGGCCGAGCGCCGCCTCGGCGATGAAGGCACGCCACGGCTCCGGCGGCGGCCCAGAAATCTCCGCCTCGCGGACGAGCGGCGCGGGCAGCGCAACGATCACCCGATCGGCGCGCGCCTCCTCCCCGTCGGCGAAGCCGAGCCGCACGTCCGGCCCCGCAATGTCGAGGGCGACCAGCCGCTTGTTGACGCGGATCGACTCCGCATGGACGCGCGCGAGCGACCTGGTCGGTGCCGCCCGAGACGACATAGCGCTCGTCCGACTGGCTGATGCGGCTCACATGGGCCCCGTCGACGGCGGGCAGATTCCAGATCAGCTCCAGCGCGCTCCCCTCGGCCGGCTCGACGCCATATTCGGTGCGGATTCCGGCCTCCAGCGCGTCGCGCGCGTCGCCGGCGGGCATGGCGTGGCGATCGAGATAGTCGGCGACCGAGAGCGCATCGAGCTCGCGCGCGACCGCCTCATAGTCGCGGTCGAGCCGCTCGGCGTCGTCGGCGATATGCGCCGCGATGCCGCGCAGCGCCCGGACCAGCTCCGCCTCGCGCACCAGCCGACCGCCCCGGCCGATCTGCAGCTCCGCGCCGGGGCCGAAGGCCTGACGGTCCACCAGGCGAATGCCGAAGCGGCGGCAATAGCCGATCATGTCGGCATGATCGGTGTTCACGAGCTGCGCGCCCTCGTCGAAGGCGAATTCGGGCGCGAACACGCCGCGCACCGACCGGGTCCGCCCGCCGCAGGCGCCGCGCGCCTCGTAGAGCGTCGCGCGGACGCCCTGCCGCGCCAGCGTGTCGAGCGCCGCCAACCCGGCGAGTCCTCCGCCGACGATGGCGATGCGGGGCGCGCCTTGCGCGAAGGCCGGCCAGCGCGGCAGGGCGAGCGCCCCCGCCCCTGCGCCCAGCGCCGCGATCACGCGCCGCCGGGTGATGCCGCCGCCTCCGGCCCGCGCCGGACGCGCGCCCGCTTCCTGGAGATTGATCGCCCGCGCCCGCTCGAGCGCCCGCCAGACGAAACTCCGGATGGCCTCCCCCCTTCGGTTGACCGGGGGACCCTACCCCAAGCCGCGCGCCGGCGCGAGGGGCGGCGGAGGGCCGGATCGCATCCGGCGACAGGCCCGAGGGCGGCGGGCCGCGCTCAGCCGAGCGCGAGTTCGTGCTGTTCGGGGTCGAAGCGGCGCCAGCCGCCGGGGCCCAGCTTTTCGAGCGGGCGGAAGCGGGCCTTGTAGGCCATGCGCCGCGACTCGGCGACCCAGTAGCCGAGATAGATATAAGGAAGGCCCGCCCGCGCGGCGCGAACGATGTGATCAAGGATGATGTAGGTGCCCAGCCCCGAGCGATCGGGCAGATCGGGCTCGAAGAAGCTATAGATCATGCTGAGCCCGTCGGCCTGCTGGTCGGTGAGGCAGGCGCCGACCAGCCGCCCCGGCCGGCCGTCGCGCGAGGGCTCGCGATATTCGACGACATAGGTCTTGACCGGGCTCTGCTCGACCATGTCGGCGAAATCGTGCTCGTCCATCTCGACCATGCCGCCGTCGGGATGGCGCCGCTGGAGGTAGCGACGCAGCAGCTCGTACTGCTCCTCGGTCGCCCAGGGCTTGCAGGCGGCGACCTCCAGATCGGCATTGCGTTTCATCGTCCGCCGCTGGCTCGCGCTCGGCTGGAATTCCTGCGTCACGACGCGCACCGAGATGCAGGCGGCGCAATCGAGGCAGGAAGGACGGTAGGCGACGTTCTGGCTGCGGCGAAAGCCGATCCGGCCCAGCGCGTCGTTAAGCTCGCCGGCATGCGGCCCGGCAAGCTCGGTGAACACCTTGCGCTCGATCTTGCCCGGCAGATAAGGGCACGGCGCCGGCGTGGTCACGAAGAAGCGCGGGAATCGGAACGGGGCGGTCAAGGCGACTCCATCGGCCTTCAGATTGCGCCCCATTTATGGGCCAGCGCACCGGCCTTGGAAAGCGCCCTGCGGCGAAAGCCCGCGGGCGCGGTCTGGATCGTTCCGGCGTGGGACGACGGTTCAGTCGATGGCGACCGGCCGCACCCGATAGCCGCTCGCGGCGAGCGCGGCGACGAGCCGCGAGATCTGCTCCGGATCGCGCGCCTCGCACTCCACCTCCACCGCCGCGTCCTTGGCGGGAAGGTCGGTGTACACGCGCTGGTGCAGCACCTCGACGACGTTCACCTGGCACGCCGAGAAAAGCTGCATCACCGCGACCAGCGCGCCTGGCCGGTCCTGCAACTCGATCCGCAGCCGCGCCATGCGCCCCGAGCGAGCGAGATCGCGCAGCAGCACATTGGCGAGCAGGTGCGTGTCGATATTGCCGCCGCTGACGACGAGGCCGATCGTGCGGCCGCGATAGCGCTCCGGATCGCCGATCAGCGCCGCCAGCCCGGCCGCGCCGGCGCCCTCCGCCACCACCTTCTCCGATCCGACGAGCAGCGAGATCGCCGATTCGATGTCGCGCTCGGGCGCGAGCACGATGTCCGAGACGAGCGCCTCGATGATGTCCGCGGTAAGCTTACCCGGCGCCTTCACCGCGATCCCCTCGGCGATCGTGTCGCCCGCGCAGGGCAGGCCCGGCTTGCCGGCGAAGCGCCCGTACATGGCGGGATATAGGCTGGCCTCCACGCCAATGATCTCGATGTCGGGGCGCAGCGTTCTGGCGGCGACCGCCATGCCGGCGACCAGCCCACCGCCGCCGATCGGCACCACCAGCAGGTCGATGTCCGGCGCGTCGGCGAGCAGCTCCAGCGCGACCGTGCCCTGCCCCGCCATCACCGCATAGTCGTCGAACGGGTGAACGAAGGCGAGGCCGCGCGCCTCCGACAGCCGCCGCGCCTCGGCATAGGCCTCGTCGAAGCTCTCGCCGTGCAGCACCACCTCGGCGCCGTGGCTTTCGGTCTGGCTCACCTTCACGATCGGCGTCGGGGCCGGCATCACGATCACCGCCGGCACGCCGAGCCGCCGCGCGTGATAGGCGACGGCCTGGGCATGGTTGCCGGCCGAGGCGGCGATGACGCCGCGCGCGCGCTCCTCGTCGTTCAGCAGCAGCAGCTTGTTGAGCGCGCCGCGCTCCTTGTAGGCGCCGGTATGCTGGAGGTTTTCGAGCTTGAGATAGAGCCTCGCGTCGAAGCGATCGGAAAGCGCGCGGCTCGGCACCGTCGGCGTGCGCAGAACCGCCCCCTCGATGCGCGCCGCCGCCGCTTCGATCTCGGCGAGGCCGAAGGGAAGGTTGGTCGCAGCCATGGGCCGGGGGTCTAGACGATCTGGCGCATCGGGCAAACAGGCCTTATCGCAGCCGCCATGCTCCGCTTCCTCATCGCCCTCGCCGCGCTCGTCTGCGCCAGCCCCGCGCTCGCCGACCTGCTGATCGACCATGTCAACGGCTATACGATGGCGGACGGGCGCCTCACCCGCTTTTCCGCCATCCTGATCGGCGACGACGGCCGCGTCGAGCGGCTGTTTCGCGACGGCGAACGGCGGCCGGAGCGGTCCCGTTACCTGCTCGACGCGCACGGCCGCACGATGCTGCCCGGCCTCATCGACGCGCACGGCCATGTGATGGAGCTGGGCCTCGGCGCGCTCGCGCTCGACCTGTCCGACACCAATTCGCTGGAGGAGGCGCAGCAGCGCATCCGCGACTATGCCGCGGCAAATCCGACGCCGCGCTGGATCGTCGGCTTCGGCTGGAACCAGGAGCGCTGGCGGCTCGGCCGCTTCCCCACCGCCGCCGACCTCGACGCCGCGGTGGCGGACCGGCCGGTCTGGCTGGTCCGCGTGGACGGCCATGCCGGCT
>Ga0182741_1003300_pt1 | contig 17348 bp, 20 predicted proteins | sample eDN5th37CBELigOP_FD_128874 | JGI IMG/M metagenome (GOLD analysis project Ga0182741, IMG submission 128874) | Enriched Organic Plus compost microbial communities from Emeryville, California, USA - eDNA 5th pass 37_C BE-Lig OP (version 2) (version 2) ...
CGAGCTGAGAGGCATCGAGCGCGGCGACCCCCTCGCCGATGTGCTCGACCGGGAGGAGACCTGACCCCGTCACTCACATGACCACTCACACTCACTATCTCTGGTTCGATACCAGACAGCGCCAGGAGATCATCGACATAACCGACCAGGTTGCCGAGCAGGTGACCGCGAGCGGGATCCGCGAAGGCTTCGTGCTCGTGTCGGCGATGCACATCAGCGCGTCGGTCTTCGTGAACGATCACGAGTCGGGACTCTGGCACGACATCCTGCACTGGCTGGAGAACACCGTGGCCCCGTGGGATCCGGAGCGCTACCGACACAACGACACCGGCGAGGACAACGCCGCCGCGCACCTGCGGAGCCTCACCATCGGCCACGAGGTGATCGTCCCCATCACGAATGGCCAGCTCGACTTCGGCCCCTGGCAGCGGGTGTTCTATGGCGAGTGGGATGGTCAGCGCAGGAAGCGCGTGATCATCAAGGTGATGGGAGAGAAGTGACCAGCCGGCGTGCGGCGCGCTGCTCGGAAGCGTTCAGCAGTGGGCGCTCGCGACTCCCGCGCCGATGACGGCGCCAATCGGCACGAATAGCACCCGTTCGTCGCCCTGCGGGATCAGCCCGAGCACTCCTCCGGCCAGCGCTCCGGCGACGCCGTACGCGACTCGCCGGCCATAGCCGCAGTCGCTGTGCTGCCTCGGGAGCGCTGCGGCCAGCGCGGCACCGGCAACGGTGCCGATGGCCGCTCCGATGAGGAACTCGCGCAGGCCGGGGTCGTCGCAATCGCAGTCGCTGTGCGGGATGGCGGCATAGCCGAGCAGGCCGCCGCCGAGCGCTCCGAGCGTGGCTCCCAACGCGCCGGCCCCGATACGTCCGAAGACTTCGCCCGCGGAGGGCGTGTCCACCGGCGCGACGACGATCGAGTCGGTGGTGACGCGCGACATCGCCCGTTCGCGGAGAGTCGGCTGCACGAGCGCGAGCGGCGGCACCGGCGTCTCGCTGGAGTCGGTACGGACGCTCTGAGCGCCGAGCGTGGTGGTGAGGAGGATCAGGAGAGCAACGGAGAGCCGCAGGCGCATCGTGATACGTGGAGTAGTCTGGGTGGCGCGGAGCGACCAGCGTGACCAGGATGCGGCCACCGGCCGATCTTACCGCCACGGGGAGGCTTCCGCCAGTGCGACGGGCGCGATGGATCGAGGAGCGGGACGCGTGGTGCGGCGTCGTGTATTCTTCGTACCTGTTCGTCATCCAGGTTGACGCCGCAGGACCGACCCACGAACGATCCATACGCGAACAGCCGATACGCGACTGACCGATACGCGCACGAGTGACACGCGTACGACCAATTGTAGCACGACCATCCACCACACCCACATGCCCGTTCTGCCCCACGGTTGCTCCCGATCATCCCGCCTCGTCGCCGGCGTCCTCGCCGCACTGATCTTCGCGGCCGTACCGCGTGCCGCATCCGCCCAACAGCGCACGACGATGCTCGACACGGTGCAGGTCACCGTGAGCTCGCGGAGCGCGGGCACCGGCGTGCGCAGCGAAGAGGTGATCACTCGGGAGGAGATCGCGCGACTCCCCGCGCGCACCATCGCGGACGTGCTCGACGACGCGCTCGGCGTGGAGATCATGGGCCGCTCGCCGGCGCAGGCCGACATCGCGATGCGCGGGTCGTCCACGACCCAGGTGCTCGTCCTCGTGGATGGCGTTCGCGTGAACGATCTGCAGACCGAGCACGCCAACCTCGACCTCGCGATTCCGCTCGCGGACGTGGAGAGGGTCGAGATCCTCCGCGGCTCTGGCTCCACGCTCTACGGGCCGGATGCGGCCGGCGGAGTGGTGAACATCATCACCGCGGGCCACGACGGCGCCGCCGCCAGCCGGGCATCGCTCCGCGCGTGGGGCGGGAGCTTCGGCACGGGCGGAGCATCCGGATCGCTCGCCGACAGCGTCGGCGACTTCGCCATCCAGGCGAGCGCCGAGCACGAGCGCTCCGACGGCCATCGGGCCGACACCGACTATGGCGTGACGCAGGCCTCGCTCGCGGCGGCGCGAGCTCTCGGGAGCGGCCGGCTCCGCGCGCGCGCCGGGCTGGGAGTCCGCTCCTTCGGCGCGGCCGACTTCTACGCCACGTATCCCTCGTACGAGCGCACGCGGAGCGCGACCGCCTCTCTGCGCTACGATTTCTCCCCCGCCGATCGGGTGCGCGCATCGCTGACGGCGAGCACCCGCCGTCACAGCGATGACTACGTCCTCGTGCGCGACGACCCCTCGCTCTACCACAACCGCCACCGGAGCTGGCAGTCCGGCCTCGAGGCCATCGCGCGCGTGGCGCTCACGCCCGGTCTGGTGGCGGCGGTCGGCGCCGACGCATCCGACGCCCGCCTCTCGAGCGAGCGGCTCGGCGATCGCGAGGAGAAGCGTGGCGCCCTCTTCGCGGAAGCCACGCTCGGCGGCGCGGGGCAAGCGCGGCTCGCTGGGGGTGCGGATGGACTGGTCATCCATCAACGATGAATTCCTGTCGCCGTCTATAGGAGCGGTGGTGCCGCTCGGATCGCGGGCCCGGCTGCGCGGCTCGGTGAGCCGCGGCTTCCGCGCGCCCACCTGGACGGAGCGGTATTACATGGACCCCGCGAACGTAGGCGACCCCGATCTCCGGCCCGAGAAGTTCTGGGGCGGCGAGGCGGGGCTGCAGATCGCGCCGGGCGAGCGCTGGAGCGCCGACATTACTGCGTTCGCGCGCCATGCCACCGATCTCATAGACTGGGCCCGTCCAGCCGATGCCGACTCCAGCGCGCCGTGGCGCACCACCAACGTGGCCCGCGCCGACTACCGTGGCGCGGAGCTCGCGCTGCGACTCCGCGACTGGCTCGGCGCGTCGTGGTCGCTCCGCGCATCGGCGCTGGACTTCGACAGCCGCGGCGCCGCGGGCTTCATCGGGAAGTATGCGCTGCGCCCCGTTACGCGCAGCACGGGGCTCGTAATTACCGCTCCGCTCGGACGCGGCCCCATCGCCACCCTCGATGCCTCGTACGGCAAGCGCGCTGGAGACGAGGGACACTTCCGGCTCGACGCCCGCATGGCGCAGCCGTGGCGCGACCTGAAGATCGTGCTCGACATCCGGAACATCACCGGCGCCGACTACCTCGACGTTTCCGTGAAGCCCATCGCGGGGAGATCGGCGTTCCTCACGCTGGAGTGGAACGCTCTCAGGTGACACGCGGCGCGTGCACTTGACGCCGGCGCATCCGCCCGCGAGGATCATGAACCTCATCCACTGACCATGGCGAAACTTCCCGACCCTCCGAGCGTCCGAGCTCCCGGACCGCTCGCCGACCCCCTCACGGACCATCCCCGCCCCGGCACGCTCGACGTCAGCTTCTTCGGGCACCCCGGCGGGCTCTCGACGCTCTTCTTCACGGAGATGTGGGAGCGCTTCAGCTATTATGGCATGCGCGCCTTCCTCATCCTCTACATGGTGCACGTGCTCGGCTTCAGCGACGGGCAGGCCGGCTCCGTGTACGGCACGTACGTCGCGAGCGTGTGGGCGGCCGCGATCGTCGGCGGCATCATCGCCGACCGCTGGCTCGGTCAGTACAAGAGCGTCCTGATAGGCGGGATCATCATCGCGCTCGGTCACTTCACGCTGGCCTTTCATCCGCTCCCCTTCTTCTATTCCGGCCTGGCGCTGATCGTCATCGGCACCGGCCTCCTCAAGCCGAACGTGAGCGGCATCGTCGGTTCGCTGTACGAGGCCGACGACGCACGCCGCGATGCCGGGTTCTCCATCTTCTACATGGGGATCAACCTGGGCGCCGCGCTCGGGCCGCTGATCGCCGGCTATCTGGCTCAGAAAGTCGACTGGCACCTCGGCTTCGCCTGCGCCGGTGTCGGGATGACGCTCGGCCTGATCCAGTACGTGGCGGGCCGGAAGCGCCTGCAGCCAGCGGCCGAGCGCCTGGAGCGGCAGCGCCTCGCGGCACGCGCTGTCGCGGCCGAGAGAGCGCGCGCGGGCACGACAGCGACATCCACGGAGCCCGAGTTCTGGGGCTTCACCAGGGTCGAATGGAAGCGGCTCGGCGCCATGGCCGTGTTCTTCGTGTTTGCCGCCATCTTCTGGGGCGCGTACGAACAGGCCGGTTCCACGCTCAACCTCTTCGGCGACCGCTACACCAACACGTCGATCCTCGGCTTCAGCTTCCCATCGAGCTGGTTCGCGTCGGTGCAGGCCATCTTCGTCATCCTCCTTTCGCCCCTCTTCGCCCTGCTCTGGGTGCGACTCGGCAAGCGAGAGCCGTCCACGCCGGCGAAGTTCGCCTTCGGGCTCTTCTTCATCGGGCTGTCGTTCGTGCTCCTGCTGATCCCGGCGTTCAACCTCGAGGCCTCGCCGAGCATACGCGTGAGCCCCTTCTGGCTCATCGGCTGCTATTTCATCCAGGAGCTGGGTGAGCTGTGCATCTCGCCCGTGGGGCTTTCGGTGTTCACCAAGCTCTCGCCGGTCAAGATCGTGGGCTCCATGCTCGGAGTGTGGTTCCTGGCCGACTCGCTGGGGAACAAGGTGGCGGGCTACGCTGCTGGATTCATCTCCACGGCGCCCCTGCCGCAGCTCTTCGGCGTGATCGCCGCGGTGTGTCTGGGCGCGTCGGTCGTCGCGTTCGCGATCATCAAGCCGGTGCGTGGATTGATGGGCGGAGTGCACTGACCGGCGGAGTACATCCGGCCTCGTGAGGGTTGCCTGCAGATCAGTGAAGCACAGCGACCTTCGCGGTGGCTCCGCGCGCGCGCCATGCCATTCATATGCATTCGGCCAACGTTGACAATGCGACCCATCGAGGCATGCCAGTGCAACTCATTCGGAGTGCGCGACGTCATGGCGCGACGCTCGCGGTGTTCGCGCTCAGATTCGCGCTCGCGTTGGCTCTCACCCTCGCGGTGGTCGTGAGCGGCGCGGCTGCCGCGCAGCTGGTGCGGCCGGGCGGTGACTATCAGGCGCTCGTCGGGCTCTTCGGGCAGTGGCGCGACTTCGCGCGCCCCGCGCTGCGTGAGGGCATACCCGACTACACCGCCACCGCGATGGCAGCGAAGGCCGCGGCGCTCCCCGCCTGGCGCGAGAGGCTCGCCGCCATCGACACCACCGGCTGGCCCGTCTCGCAGCAGGTCGACTACCGGCTGGTGAAGGCGGAGATGAACGGGCTGGACTTCGACCTCCGCGTGCTGCGCCCATGGGCGCGCGATCCGGCCTTCTACGTGAGCGTGTGGGCTCACCGCACCGACGTACCATCGCGCGAAGCACCGGTCTCGTACCCGGAGATCGAGCTGTACCACTACGACTTCCCCCTCTCGCCGGAAGCGCAGCGTGAGCTCACCACGAAGATCGGGATGATCCCCGGGCTCCTGGCGCAGGCCAGGGTCAACCTGAGGGAGAGCAACGCGCGCGACCTCTGGGTCTACGGCGAGCGGCTGCTGCGCGGGCAGACGGCGGCACTGGCGGCGCTCGAGCAGGGAACGCTCACCGTCAGCTCGCTCGAGGGAAGACGTCAGGTGGATCTCACCGGCGCCACGCCGGCGCTGCGCACCGCCATTGGCAACGCCCGGCGCGCCACCGACGACTTCATCGCCTGGCTGTCGGAGCTGGCACCGAGCAAGACGGGACCGTCGGGAGTGGGAAAGGAGAACTACTCGTGGTACCAGCGGAACGTGCACTTCGTCCCGTACGGCTGGGACGAAGAAGTGGCGCTGCTGCGGCGCGAGCTGGAGCGCGCGCAGGCGGCGCTGCGCCTAGAGGAGCATCACAACCGCGACCTCCCGCCGCTCGAGCCGATCGAGGATCGCGCCACGTACGATTCGATGGCGCAGGCGCATCTGGACAGGTTCGTCCGCTTCCTCGTCGACCGGCGGGTCATCCCGGACAGACCGTACATCCGCGAGGCGCTGGAGCCGCAGCTTCCCCGCTTCGTGCCGAAGGAGCGGCGCGCGTTCTTCGGTCACGTGACGCAGCGCGAGCCGATGCTGCTGCTGTCGCACGACTACCACTGGATAGACCTCGCGCGGATGCGCGACGAGCCCCACCCCAGCCCCATCCGCCGCGCCATTGCGCTCTCCAACATCTGGGACACGCGCTCGGAGGGCTTCGCGACCGCGTTCGAGGAGATCGTCATGCACGCGGGGCTCTACGATGACGACCCACGCGCCCGCGAGCTGGCGTGGATCATGCTCGCCAATCGCGCCGCGCGTGGCCTGGCGTCGCTCTACGTGCAGGCCAACGAACTCACGCTCGAGGAGGCCGGCCACTTCCACGGCGAGTGGACGCCGCGCCGCTGGGCCAGGGCGGGAGATGATCTCACCGCGACGGAGCAGTTACTGTACCTGCGCCAGCCGGGCTACGGCACCAGCTACATCACGGGGAAGCTCCAGCTCGACGAGCTGATGGCGAAGTACGGACACCAGCTCGGGCTCGATGGGAAGCAGTTCGTCCTCGCCGAATTCATCGGAAAGATCAACGACGCGGGGATGATCCCCCTACCGCTCATCGAGGCGGAGCTCATCGCGGGCGAGCCGGCGATGCCTATGCGGCTGCGCCTCCCGCCACAGTGAATGGAGCGCACGCGAAGCGAAAGCACCGACCCACGCGCGCGCTCGGCAATGTTGCACCATCCAGCCGCGTTCCACCGCCGCGCTACCAGAGCTTCCGCGGCAGCTTCTCACGGTCGAAGTACATGTAGTAGGGGTATCCTTCCTCCACATCATAGAACGGCCGGAAACGCGAGCGCACCGCGCCCTTGTCGGGGAGGGCGACGCGGAACACCGACACCTGCTGATCCTCCGGCTCCGTCGTTTCGGTGAGCACACCCGACGCGCGCTTCCACGGCTCCGCCACGAGCCAGCCCGCCAGCTCCTCATCCGAGCGGGGGAGGAAGAAGCGCGGGTCGTGGTAGCCGCCCTCCAGCACCAGTACCGCCGGACCGCGCACCACCGCCACGCGGTTCGGATGCCACCGGTCCACCGGGAGCATGCGCAGCGTGAGCGGGATGCGGACCTCCACCCGATCGCCATCGCTCCACGTGCGCTCTACGCTCGCCCACGTCCCCGGCTCCGCCGCCACCCGCGCCGGCGCGCCGTTCACGTGCACCGAGGCGCCGCGCGTCCACTCGGGGATCCGGAAGCGGATCGCGAACGTTGATGGCGTGACCGCGTGTACCGTGAGGGTGGAGCTCTCGGCGTCGGGATAGCGCGTCTCCTGCGTGAACTTCACCGTGCCATGCGGCCCTTCCCACGTGAGCTCGGAGGGGATGTACATGTTCACGTAGATCCCCTTCGCATCCTTGTAGTAGCCGAGGTTGTGGAAGTCGGCCACGTCCTGGATGTAAGTGCCCGAGCAGCAGGTGTAGGCATCCCAGTTGTACACCTTCGCCCCGCCGCCCACGCGGTAGTCGGCGTAGTAGAACGCCTTCCCGCCGGTGGTCACCGGGAGCGCGGCGCCGGCCCCGTTGTAAAACATCCGCTCGGCCCAGTCGCCGTAGCGCGCCTCGCCGGTGAAGCGCTGCAGGTAACGCGAGAGCTTGTACACGGCCCACGAACCGCAGCCGGTCTCGCACGTGTCCGAGCGCGTATCGAGCGATGCACCGAGGCTGCCATCCACCGTGCAGAAATGCTCGTTCGGCCCGTAGCCGCCGGTGGCGTAGCACTGCGTGGTCTGCATGTAGTCATGGAAGTTCCGGATCATCGCCAGGAAGCGCGCGTCCCCAGTCACCTCGTACGCCGCGGCGGCACTGCTGAAGGTGTTGACGTGGCTGTACGCGTGCACGCCCTGCGCATCGTCGGGCGACGCGGACGACTCGAAGCGGTCCCAGTACTGCGGATAGTGCCACACGCGCGCGAAGTCGCTGAAGCGCCGGTCGCCGGTGAGCAGGTAGGCGCGGTAGAGGTTCTCCGGGAGCGTGTACCATTCCGTGGGTGCGGCGTACGATGTGGGATCGTAGTTCGCGGGCGGGCGTTGGAGCGTCCGGTTGGCGGCGTCGACCACGCGCTCCAGCACCGGCCGCACGCGCTTCCCCTCTCCGGCGTAGAGATCGAGGTCGACCAGCCCGCACACCAGCTTGTCGAACGCGTAGTGGCGCATGCGCGCGTCGCCATCCGGTTTGATCGTCTTCACCCATTCGGTGAAGAGGCCCATTGCCTTGTCGCGCAGCGCTACATCGCCGGTGGCGCGGTAGCCGCGCGCCATCCCGCTGAGCCACTGTCCGAAGAGCGCGCCGGTTGTCTTCTGCGCCCACCCGCCGAGCGGCTTGCCCGGCGCGCGGAGCCCGGCCTCGGCGCGGAAGCCGTGCAGGATGTCGTCGTCGGGGATGGAGAGGTAGAAGTCGCACGCGGCCTGGTACTGCCGTTGCCAGCGGCCGGGGAGGAGCTTCACCCCGGAGTAGTCGAAGGGCTCGAGATGAGTAGCCGCCGCGCGCACACCGGCCTGGACGGGCGCCGGCGCCGGCGACTCGATGGTGTCGCCCACGCTGCCCGTCACACCCGCCACTCGCGCCAGCGACGCGTCGTTCCCGCGCAGCGCGCCCGCGGCGACTCCGAGCGCGGCCGGCATGACGCCGAGGAACCCTCGCCGATCGATCTCGTTACCCATGGTATCCACCTCGTATATGGTTCGCGGCTACTACCATCGTACGTGCGTACCCTCAACAGCGAAGAGCTGCCATCCGTGGCCAGTCCCCGATGGCCAGTCACCGATGGCCAGTCGCATCGGTAACCAGTCATCGATGACCAATCACCGGCCAGCGGCCTCGCCGGAGCCATCGTTCACCTCGGGAGCTGCCCCTTGGGAGCTGCCCCTTGGGAGCTGCCCCTCACGAGCATCCACACCCGAGGCATGCACTTCGGGGACGGCCGGCATTGATCTGCCACGTTCCATCCACCTCAGGATAAAATATCCAATCGCCGAGAACGCAAGGGACGCGGGTCGGCACCCTCACCGTTCGGCGTCATGGGCCGCGACCAGCCGCTTCGGCGCTACTCGGTGCCAGGCAGCCTCCAGCAGTTCGGAGAGCTGCTCCACTCCGATCGCGGAGAGGCGCACGAGGACCAATGGATAGTCGCGGTAGTGATCCGTGATGAAGAAGGTCCCCGGCGCCATGCGCAGCAGATGCTCACGCTCGAAAGCATCGGTGCGAAGCACGATCGTCTCGCCGTCTTCCTTCAGGCGCACGAACATCTTCCCACGGACCTTCAGTGCCGGCGTGCCGTACGACGTGCTCTCCTCCACCTCCGGCAGCAGGCGCGCCAGCTTGCAAACGGTCTCGTACGAGACCGGCTCTACCGAGGCTCGCGGGGCATGTTTCGGCTCGCTGCGCCGGGTCCCGCCGAGCTTCTTACCGAGCTTCTTACCGAGCTTCTTACCGAGCTTCTTACCGAGCTTCGTCCTGCCGTGCTCCGCCTCCCGGTGTCTCGCCTCGCCGTACGCCGCCTCGTCAGACTCTGTCTTGCCGCGCTCCGTCTTGCGACACTCCGTCTTGCGATGCTCCGTTCCGCTGCGCTTCCGCGACACGATCCCGATTCCTCCGATCCAGATAGCGGCCCCACGTACGTCCCTGCCACCCGCGGCCGGGCACATAGCAACAATCTGCCGGGCGTCCGGAGGGTTCACCAGGCGGATGCGTCTGATCACGCACCCGATCGAGCTACGTCTATCCACGTAGATGCAGGCCGACCCGGGCCGATCCACACCCATCCACACCCACCCACAACCGATCCGCTCCAGCCGCGCCCCAGCCGCCCATACACCGGAGTGCCCATACACCGGAGTGCCCATCACCGGGGTGCCCGGATGTGCAGCCTTCCGGACGTCCGGCCGCACCGCGCGGTATTGACGGCGTGAGCACCGCACTATACTTTCCGTTTCGGTTAATTAACCTTGCAGTAAATCACGAACGGCCACCCGGACCGACCCACCATGAAGGCACTCCTCCCGCTGCTCGGCATACTCGGTACACTGGCCATTGCCCACGGCTCGGCCGCGCAGGGATCCGGCAGCTACGCCAGCGTGAACGGAGTGAGGATGTACTACGAGCTCCACGGCGATGGCTTCCCTCTGGTGCTCATCCACGGCGGCGGTTCCACCATCGGCACCACTTTCGGCCGCGTTCTCCCGGAGCTCGCCAGGTCGCACAGGGTCATCGCGGTAGAGCTCCAGGCGCACGGCCACACCGCCGACATCGGCCGCCCGCTCAGCTTCGAGCAGGACGCCGACGACGTGGCCGCGCTCCTCCGGCAGCTCGGCGTTCGCCAGGCCGACATCTTCGGCTTCAGCAACGGCGCCAGCACCACGCTGCAACTGGCGATCCGCCACCCGGAGTTCGTCCGCAGGATCGTGGTGGCGTCCACCATGGTTCGCCGCGATGGCGCATACTCGTGGCTCTGGGATGGGCTCGCGCATGCGGAGCTCACGCAGATGCCTCGCGAGTACCGCGACGCCTTCCTGAAGATCAACCCCGGCAGCTCGGCGCTCCGTACCATGTTCGAGCGCGACGTCGCGCGCATGCGCTCGTTCCGCGACGTGCCCGAGGCCGACATCCGCTCCATCCAGGCGCCCACACTCATCATCATTGGCGATCACGATGTGGTGCGCCCCGAGCATGCCGTCGAGATGTACCGGCTGCTGCCGCGCGCCGAGCTCGCGATACTCCCGGGAGGACACGGTGAGTACATCGGCGAGATCACCACCGTGCGACCCGGCCGCCACGATTATCCCGGGCTGGCGATCATCGAGGAGTTCCTCGGCGAGGCCGGCGCGCGGAATACGAACGCGGACGCGCGCCCATGACCACCGACCCGCTCAGCCAGGTTTTCTCCGCGCTCGCCGACCCCACGCGGCGCGCCATCCTGGCGCGGCTGTCGAAGGGCGAGGCATCCGTCAACGAGCTCGCCGAGCCGTTCGAGATCACGCTTCCGGCAGTCTCGAAGCATCTGAAAGTTCTCGAGAAGGCGGGATTGATAGAGCGAACGCGCCACGCCCAGTGGCGCCCCTGCCGGCTGCGCGCGGCGCCGCTCGAGAGCGCGTCGAACTGGCTGGACTACTACAGACAGTACTGGGAAGAGAGCTTCGACCGCCTCGATGCGTACCTGAAGACCGTCACATCCAACCAGAAGAAGCGAGGAAAGAAAGATGGCCGACGTCGCTAGCGCCGCCGAGAACGAGATCGCGATCACGCGATTCTACGACGCACCAGTGCAACTGGTCTGGGATGCCTGGACCGACCCCGACCAGGTCGCTCAATGGTGGGGACCGCGCGGCTTCACGCTCACCACTCACGGCAAGGATCTGCGGCCAGGCGGGAGCTGGGTGTACACCATGCACGGCCCCGACGGCGTCGACTACCCCAACGTGACGCGCTACCTCGAAGTCGAGCCGGGGCGGCGACTGGTGTACGACCACGGCGCCAGCGAAGGGAGGCCACCGCTCTTTCGCGTGACGGTCGTCTTCACCAGCGTGAAAGGTGGGACGCGGATGGACATGCGCATGACGCTCCCCACTCCCGAGGCGGCACGCGACACGAAAAAGTTCATCCGGCAGGCCGGCGGCAACTCGACGTGGGACCGCCTGGCGGAGTACCTGGAGAACGAACGCTCGGGGCGGGACATCTTCGTCGTCAACCATACCTTCGATGCACCGATCGACAGGGTGTTCGACGCGTGGACCGATCCGCAGCTCCTCTCGCGCTGGCTCGCGCCGGCGAGCTCCAGCCTGCGCCTCATCGAGTGCGATGTCCGCACGGGCGGGAGCAGCCTGTACTCCGTCTCGGAGAAAGGTGCCGCCGCGTTTCACGGCCGCTCGCGCTACCTGGAGGTGGAGCGGCCGCACCGACTGGTCTACACGCAGGAGTTCTGCGACGAGCGCGGGAACCTCGCCCGTCATCCGCTCGCTCCCGTCTGGCCCGACACGCTTCTGGCCACCATCGCCCTGGCAGCCGAAAGTCCGAATCGCACGCGCGTTACGGTGACGTGGGAAGTGCACGGCTCTGCCACGCCGGAGGAGCGCGCAGCGTTCGCCGGCTCGAAGGCGGGGATGTCGCGTGGCTGGATGGAGTCCTTCGACAGGTTCGAGGCGGTGCTGGAGGGAGCCGCCTAGCTCGCGTCCACGCGCGTGCGAAGCCGGCTACTACTCCAGCACTCGCTCGTCCCCCTTCGTTCGCACGAACGACCGGATGGCCAGATAGAGCAACCACCCGGCCGGTCCCAGGAGAAACGTCAGCACCAGCACGGGGACCACCGCGAGAGATGAGAACCCGCCGCCACTACCGCTCATGCTGCCGCTCACGCCGTCGCTCGCGCCGTCACTCCCCGACAGCGCGAGAATCATGAGCGCCACGTAGACGGCCGCGAGCAGCAGCGGCACCGCCAGCGGTACGACCCTCGTCGCCCAGCGCGAGCGCGGCAGGAAGAGCAACGGAAGCCACGCCACCATCGTCACCATGTTCAGGATCGAGAAGAGGCGCTCGGACGTCATGCCGGCATCCCTCCCATCTGACCGTTCGCCGCATTGCGGGAGCTCCGCTCCACCCAACCGATCGCGACCGCGGTGAGCAGTGCCCATATCGCGACGGGCGCGAGCGTCTGCGCATCGTGCGCCACGACGCTCCGTCCCCGGAGCGCCTCCCAGAGGAGGATGATGAATAGCGCCGCGGAGGTCGCCGCCGCTACCATCACCGCTCTCACGCGCGCCGACTCGGCGCGGCGCCAGCGCGGGCGAGCTGGTTAGCCGTTGGGCGCGTCATGAGCGGGCCGGTCAGCGCGCCCAGAATCGTCAGTGTCATACCGAAACGCAGCGCCCAACCGAGCGGGCGGTCAGCGAAGCGTTGCCGCCAGAGCGCGACCGCAACCGTGATGCTGACCACAGTCTGCACCATGATCGCGCTCCCCATCACCATGAAGAGCGTGCGATCGAGCGGCGTCGATACGTTGAAGTGGCTCGTCGTCCCGCGCCACGCCTGCACGTCGATGATCGCCACCTCGAGTACGAACACGATGGCGGTGGTCCACCCCACGATGCGGCGCGTCCGCGGCCAGTCGGTGAGCCAGCCGAAGACCCACGCGAGGGTGAGACCGTAGATCGCGGTGGAGATCGCGAACTTGAACGGCTTGAGCCAGGCCGGAGCCCCGGTAATGGCGCGCGGATCGGCGAAAACGCCGATCAGCGAGGGGATCGCGACGGCGAGCATGAGGATTCCCACCCCCGTCAGCGGCGGGCTGTTGCGCCAGAGGCGGCCGACGAAGGCCGTCATCGTTCCGTCAGCGGCGAGCGGCATGGCGCGCGATAGCGAATACATGAGCGGCACCTCCAATGTTGCCATCGTCAACATTACTATACCGAGCCGTGTTGACATTGTCAACATCTTCCTGCTATGATGAGACTGTATGACTCCAGCCAGACGCCCGGACGGCAAACCGCGCCAGCCCTACCATCACGGCAACCTCCGCCGCGCGCTCCTCGACGAGGCCTTGGCCACCATCAGCGCCGAGGGCGTCGAGGGGCTGACGCTGCGCAGGATCGGCGCGCGGCTCGGCGTCTCGCGCACCGCGCTCTATCGCCATTTCACCGACAAGGGCGCCCTGCTCGGCGCGGTCGCCACCGAGGGATTCCGAGCGCTCCGCGAGCAGCTCGCCGCGGCGTGGGAGGAGGGCGGCCGGGGAGATGCCGCGTTCGACTCGATGGGGAGCGCCTACGTGCGCTTCGCGCTCGCCAACCCGTCGCACTACCGCGTGATGTTCGGCGGCTTCGTGGAGCGCGAGACGCGCGACCGCGAGCTCGGGGCCGAGGCGGAGGGCGCCTTCCAGGTGCTGGTAGATGCCCTCGCTCAGTTGCAGCGGGAGCACATCGTGCGTCCCGGCGACGACACGAGGGCGATGGCGACGCACGTGTGGGCCCTCGTGCACGGCCTGGCCATGCTCGCCATCGATGGCCAGCTCGACGATCCGGGCGGCGTCGAAGCACTGCTTCCGTACGCGTTCGCGCGGTTGCGGAGTGGAATCGCCACCGGTGATGCACGCGCGCCGGAGCCGGGCAGATAGATGATGATGGCGAGAACTCGCTGTCGGCGGAGAGCGGCCGCACGTAGCCGGTCCGGATGCGGCTCCTCTTGACGGCTACAACGGCACGCCGCATTTTCCACTAGACGTCTACAGAAGCTCACCCGACACCGCTCCAGGGACGCCCCCGTGTCGCCACGCCAACAGACCGACGCCCTGCGGGGCTCGCTCGACCTCCTCGTCCTGAAGACGCTATCCCTCGCGCCGATGCACGGCTGGGGAATCAGCCAGCGCGTCCAGCAAATATCGGATGGGGCGCTGGAGGTGAACCAGGGCTCCCTCTATCCCGCGCTGCAGCGGCTCGAAAAGGATGGCCTCATCGCGAGCAAGTGGGCGACCACCGACAACAACCGGCGCGCACGCTTCTACCGCATCACCGCGGCGGGGAGACGGGCACTGGGAGACGAGGTGGAAAAGTGGCGCCGCTTCGCGGCCGGTCTCGAGACGGTACTGGACGCACACTGAGCGCGACAAGCCCACACGCGAGACAGCACGCGCCGATCATGGACTGATCACCGCGGCAGCGCGAACACCACTACGTAGTCCCCCGCCCCCACTGATTTCCGCCGCCTACGCGGATCACCACGTACTGCCGGCCGCCAACGGAGTACGTCATCGGCGTGGCACGCGCACCCGCGGGCAGCTCTCCGCGCCAGAGCTCCGAACCGCTCTCGGTGTCGAAAGCACGAACGGCAGAACGTGCGCGACGGCGCGCACGTGCGACTGGCGGAATCGAAGCATCGGGACGCGTAGGCAGTGAAGTCCGAACTGGTGAATTCCAGCGCCACCTGCGTGCGAACTCCGCCCGTTGTGTCATGTGACAGCGGCTCGGGGACGCGAGCCGTCACCCTCCAGCCGGTTCATCGGTGATCCGTGCGCGGATGAGGTGGTCCAGATGCGGAAACTCGCTGTCGAGGTATGCATTGCCGCCCGACACGATCTTCCCCTGGCGATTCTGCCGCACTCCGCTCCCCGAGCGATCACCATAGCCGGAATAGAGACTGTCGAGCACCTCCATCCCGCTGATCACGCGACCGAAGATCGCGAACGGGTTCCCATCGTTACGCGTGTTGTCCCTCAGGTTCACGTAGACCTGCGTGTTCGACGTGCCGGGCGCCGTGTCGCGCGCGAAGGCAAACGTGCCGCGCACGTTGCTACCGTATTTCGGATCGTCCGGGAAGGCGGCGTGGAGCCACGCCTCGTTCACCGCCGGATCACCGTGCAGTCCCCACTGCGCTATGTAGTTCGGGACCACCCTGTGAAAGCGCACGTCGTCGTAATAACCCAGGCGGATGAGATTGTAGAAGCGGTCCGACCCGTTGGGTGCGTGGGCACGCTCGCAGCGTACGACGAAGCTCCCCTTCGACGTCTCGAATCGCGCATACCATACCGGCGGCGACGGTCTCTTCCACTCCGGGTTCGAGGGGTCGAGAAGGATGGACTTCGAGCCGGTCGTCGCGGAGGCACCCTGCTGCGCGGCGGCCGTCGCTCCACCGAAGAGGAGCGCGGCGACAAAGAGGAACACGGCAGTGGTGAGGAAGCGTCGAGTCATTGGCGGTTCCGTGAAACGTCCGGGCGGTATCGCGAGTGAGCTCAGGAAGCTACTTCGGAGTCCCGTGCTTCGCACGCAAGACGACGGGCAGCGAAGCCACTCGGTGGCAAGGCGTGCGCCTCACGCGGCGCGGCGCGCCGTCGCGCTCGCGCGCGACGTGCTCGCGTTCCTGTCCCCACCGCCACTACTACGGAGCGCCGCCCACAGCCAGTCACGCCGACCGTACATCACCAGTGTGACGATCACGCCCACCGCGAAAGGAACGAAAGCGGCAGCGAGCTGCCCTCCCATGAGCGTGACCGCAGTCGCACCGATCATGATGACCGAGAGCCCGGCGCACGCGAGAGGTGTGAGCTCCCGGCGGAAGCGCACCACCCCGGGGAGCAGGAGACCGACCGCGCCGAGCATCTCCATCACCCCGATGAATCGAAGAAAGAGCGTGGGCAGAGCAACCGGGCCAGCCATGGCCTCCGGCGGAAGTACTAGCTTCATGACTCCCGCAAAAAGGAATAGCGCAGCGAGCAACACCTGAGCGGTCCATAGCAGTATGCTGATCCCGTGTTTACGCATGGTCCTGCCTCCCGTTGGATGTCGGCAGCCACCTTCTCGCCGCCCTTCGGCCGGATCGCGGGTGGCTCCATGAGGACGTCGAACCGGGAGACGCCAATTCGACATCTCCGCTGGCGATCCGTGGAGCACGGATGGGTCGGTTCGAGTCGCGCCGAGCTCGCCGTGCTTCCTCTTGACGCCCGTTGGCATTCCACGAGTATTGAGTGCCCGACCGAATCGGGGGAACAGTCAACCAGGAGTAACCATGTTACTGATCCGGGAAATCATGTACTGCAAGCCGGGGAAAGTACGGCCCATGGCCGAGAAGTTCCTGGCGATGTCGAAGCTCGGCGAGAAGGTGGGAATGCCGCGGATGCGCGTCATGACCGACTTCGCCGCGGAGCGATACTGGACAGTGGTGGCGGAGATGGAAGTGAAGGACATGCAGACGTTCGAGCAGATGATGTCATCGCCGCAAGGGTCGGGCGAGGACATGAAGCAGCTCGAGGACATAATGAAGGGATACCACGATCTCGTCGACCACGGAAAGCGGGAGATCTACAAGATCGAGGAGTGAGCTGCCCAGCCGGCCGGTACATGTGCGCGCCTCACGGCCATGGTGCTCCGATCCCCGTGGCTCGCTACCCGGCCGATGCCCGGGACCAGTAGTGTCCGACGAGCAGACCAAAGAAGGCCGACACGATCGCGAAGGCCACCAGGTCCGAGCGACCGTGAACCAGTTGCTCGCCGAACACGAATGGCGCCGTGAGCGCGAGCGAACCCGGTGCGATGGTTCAGGCCGACCGTCGCCAGCGGGCAAACTGGCGGCTGTCGACCTGAACCAAGGCCTGTGCCTCGGCCTACGCCCCGTCCGGGATCTCCGGCTCCACGAGCTGCGTGAGCAGCACCAGTGAATCCTGCCAGCCGAGGTAGCACATCTCCTCCGGGATCGCGGCGGGAATGCCTTCCTGCGTGATGCTCAGCTCGCAGCCGCACGAGGCCGGACGCAGAGAGACCGTCACCTGCATCTCGCCGGGCGGTCCCGGATCATCGAAGCGGTCGGTGTGTCTGATGCGCTCGTTCGGCGTGAGCTCGGTGTACGTGGTGCGGAACGAGTGGCTGTTGCCCGTGCTCAGGTTGGTGAACGACATGCTGTATCCTC
>Ga0182741_1003301_pt1 | contig 17348 bp, 13 predicted proteins | sample eDN5th37CBELigOP_FD_128874 | JGI IMG/M metagenome (GOLD analysis project Ga0182741, IMG submission 128874) | Enriched Organic Plus compost microbial communities from Emeryville, California, USA - eDNA 5th pass 37_C BE-Lig OP (version 2) (version 2) ...
AAGCCGTCTTCGAATCGCTCGAAACCAAGGCGGAAGTGCTGCGTGCGCTCGACGAGCGGTGCCAGCCGTCGTGCATCCTCGCTTCCAACACCTCGACCATCCCCATTTCGACGCTCGCGACCTTCGTGGGCGCGGAGCGGCGCGCGCGCTTCCTCGGCACCCATTATTTCTCGCCGGTATCGCGCATGAAGCTGGTCGAGGTGATTCCCGGCTTCTTCACCGACGGGGCTGTCGTCGAGGAGGTAACCGCGCTGCTGACCGGCCTCGGCAAGGAGCCGGTCAGGGTCAAGGACGTGGCGGGCTTCGCGGTGAACCGGATGCTCCACGCCATGCTGATCGAGGCGGTCCGGCTGGTCGAAGAGGGCGTCGCGACGCCGGCCGATATCGACACGGCTTGCCGCCTCGGCCTCGGCCATCCGATCGGCCCGTTCGCGATGATGGACATTGTGACGTCGGACCTGTGCCTCAAGGTTCAGGAAATCCTCCACGACGCCTATGGCGAGCGCTTCCGGCCGCCGCCGCTGCTGAAGCAGCGCGTCGCCGCGGGCCTTGGCGGCGGACGAGGCAAACCCGGCTGGCTGCGCGACAAATGACGGCAAGAAGAATTTGAGAGGAGCGGGGATGATGGCTGAAGCGACAGGACCGCGCGACCGTAAGCGGTGCCGCCCATGAGCGCCCCCGCCGAACCGAACAAGGGCCCCCGGCCCACCGTGGGCGGCCGCATCACGCTGGCGATGCTGTGCTTCGTCTACGTGCTGAACTTCCTCGATCGCCAGCTCATCTCGATCCTCGCCAAGCCGATCCAGGACGGGCTCGACATCACCGACGGCCAGCTCGGCCTGCTCACCGGCTTCTATTTCGCGCTCTTCTACTGCTTCATCGCGATCCCGGTCGGCTGGCTGGCGGACCGCACCAGCCGGGTGAAGGTGCTCTCCGCCGCCTGCGCGATCTGGAGCGGCGCGACCGCCGCCTGTGGCATGGCCGCCAATTACGGCCAGCTGGTCGCCGCGCGGATGATGGTGGGCATCGGCGAGGCGGGCGGCGTGCCGCCCTCCTATGCGATCATCGCGGACAGCTTCCCGCGCGAGCGGCGGACGACCGCGATGGCGATCTTCAACCTCGGCCCGCCGCTCGGATCGGCGCTGGGCGTCGCCTTCGGCGCCTCGCTGGCGGCGGCGTTCGACTGGCGCCTGCCCTTTTACGTGATCGGCGGCATCGGCGTGGCGACGGCGCTGGCGGTCTACGCGATCGTCCGCGAGCCAAAGCGGGGCGAGACCGACGATCGACCCGCCCAGGCCGCGCCCGAGGCGGCGAGCGAGGGATTTTTCGGCGCCATCGCGCGCTTCTTTCGCGATCCGATCCTGCTGATGGCCTCGCTGGCGAGCGGCGCGGGCAATTTCATCACCTACGGCCTGCTCAACTTCACCGTCCTCTTCCTGATGCGGGAAAAGGGGATGTCGCTGGAGGACGTCGCGGTCTGGTACGCGCTGGTGATCGGGATCGGGATGAGCGGAGGCATCTATGCCTCGGGCCGTATCGTCGACCGGTTCGCGCGCCGCAGCAAGACGGCCTATGCCACGGTGCCCGCGGCCTCGCTGCTGATCGCCCTGCCCTTCTTCCTCGGCTTCGTCTGGGCGCCGACCTGGCCGGTCGCGCTCGCCTTCCTCGCGGTGCCACTGTTCCTCAACTCCTTCTTCCTCTCGGCGACGGTCACGCTGGTCCAGAGCGAGGTGGCGCCGGAACGGCGCGTCATTTCGGGCGCGCTGCTGCTGCTCGTCATGAACCTGGTCGGGCTGGGATTCGGCCCGACCTATGTGGGCGCGGCGAGCGACTTCTTCCGCCCGACCTACGGGGAGCATGCCTTGCAGGCCGCCTATTACGCGCTGGCGCCGGTCTATCTCATCGGCGCCCTGCTCTACCTGTGGCTGGCGCGCCTGATCCGGCGCTCGTCGCCGGCGGGCGCATGACCGAGGTTGCAGAGACAGTGACGAAAGCGTTGGAGAGACCCATGAACCGCAAACTCCGCCTCGCCATTCTCGCGGCGACCGCGATCTGTTCGACGATCCCCGGCGCGGCGCTGGCCCGGACGCGCGACGCCGCGCCGGACGCTAGCGCCCGCTGCGCCGCGCTCGCCAACCTCAGGCTGCCGAACACGACCATCGACACCGCGACGCTGGTTCCCGCCCGGCCGACCCAGTCCTCGATCGCGGGCGAGGTGCCGGGCTATCCCGGCTTCTGCCGCGTCGTCGCGCGCGTGCGCGCCGAGCCCGGCTCGGATGTCGGCGTCGAGCTGTGGCTGCCCGTCGAGGGGTGGACCGGCGTGTTCCATGGCAATGGCAGCGGCGGCTTCGCCGGCACCTTCGCGCTCGGCTATTCCGGCATGGTCGAGGGGCTGCGGCGAGGCTTCGCGACCGCGACGACGGACGCCGGCACCGCGCCCGCGACGCCGCTGGAGGGCGACGCGCTCCTCGACCGCCCGCGCCAGTGGCTCGACTGGGGCCGCCTGTCCACCCACGTGATGACGACCACCGGCAAGGCGATCACGCGCGCCTTCTACGGCCGGAACGCCAGCCGGTCCTACTATACCGGCTGCTCGACCGGCGGGCAGATGGGGCTGATCGAGGCGCTCTATTATCCCCAGGATTACGACGCCATCCTGGTCGGCGCGCCGGTGATCGACCGGACCTGGGGCCATGCCGCCGTGCTGTGGGACTATGCCGCGGCGAACCGCGCCGATGGGCGGCTACTCTCGCCCGCGAAACTGGCGCTGCTCAACCGCGCCGCGATCGCCACCTGCTGGCGGCAGGGCCATGCGCTGGCGGGCGACCGCTTCATCTCCGATCCGCTGAGCTGCAGCTTCGATCCCGGTATCCTGCTGTGCCGCGAGGGTGCGAGCGACAACTGCCTGACCGAAGGGGAGGTGGCGACGGCGCGCGCCTTCTATTCCGGGCCGACCGACCGTTCGAGCCGGCCGCTCTTCTACGGCTGGCTGCCGGGCAGCGAGATGCCCGACACGTTCGGATGGTCCTTCCTGCAGACGGCGATCAACGGCCAGCCGCCCTTCGGCGCGCTGTTCAAATGGGTGTTCGGCGCGGACTGGAACTGGCGCGATTTCGACTTCGAGCGCGACATGCCGATCGTGAACGCCAGGCTCGACGCCATCGTGAACGACGCGACGCGCGGCAGCCTCGCCGCCTTCGCGGCGCGCGGCGGCAAGCTGATCGTCTTCCACGGGCTCGCCGACACGCTCGTTCCGCCCGGCCAGAGCGTCGCCTTCTTCGATCGCCAGGCCGCGCAGCTGGGCGGCACGAGCCGCCTTGCCGAGAGCGCGCGGCTGTTCCTCGCGCCGGGCATGATGCATTGCGGTGGCGGCACCGGCCCGGACGCGTTCAACACGACGCTCGGCATTCCGCCGCGGCCCCCGTCGGACGACGCGCGGCACGACCTCTTCTCCGCGCTGATCGCCTGGTCGGAGCGGGGCGAGGCGCCGGAGCGCATCATCGCCACCAGGTTCTCCGGGGACGAGCCCGGCCGGATCGCGATGCAGCGCCCGCTCTGCCCCTATCCGCAGCGCGCGGTCTATCGCGGCACCGGATCCACCGCCGCGGCGACCAGCTTCTCCTGCGAGGCGCCGGCCGAACAGTAGGCGTACCGCGCCCGCCGGGCTCGCGCCGCCCGATCGGTGGCGCGGGCCCGCGCCGAAGTCATTTCGATATCTATCGAAATTTCTGTTGACTCCGCCGGCGCGGAGCAGATATTTCGATGTTCATGGAAATGACTTCGCCCGCGGTCGTCGCGGCGCTCGGCGCGCTCGCCCAGGAGCATCGCCTGGCGCTCTATCGCCTGCTGGTCCAGGCCGGGCCGGCCGGCCTGCCGGCGGGACGGATCGCCGAGAGGCTCGGCGTCCCGAACTCGTCCCTGTCGTTCCATCTTGCGCACCTCACCCGCGCCGGGCTGATCCGGCAGCGGCGGGAGGGGCGTTCGCTCATCTACACGGCCGACTATGCGGCGATGAACGCCCTGCTGGCCTATCTCGTCGAGAATTGCTGCGCCGGCGCCGATTGCGAGCCGGCGGACTGTCATCCCGACCAGGAAAGGAAGTGCCCATGAAGCGCCTGCACGTGCACGTCGGCGTTGCCGATATCGCCAGTTCCGTTCGCTTCTACTCGACCCTGTTCGACGCCGAGCCGACCGTGATCAAGCCCGACTATGCGAAGTGGATGCTCGACGATCCGCGCGTCAATTTCGCCATCTCCTCCGGCCACCACGCGACGAAGGGAATCGAGCATCTCGGCATCCAGGTCGAAAGCGACGAGGAGCTTCGCGAGGTCTATGGCCGGCTCAAGGCCGCCGACCGCCCCGTGCTGGAGGAAGGCGCGACCACCTGCTGCTACGCCGGGTCGGAGAAGAGCTGGATCAGCGATCCGGACGGCGTCCTGTGGGAGACCTTCCTCACCAACGGGGAAGCCACCGTCTATGGCGAGGGCCCGGAGCCGACCGCTCTTTCGGCCAATGCCGCCAAGGGGACATGCTGCCCCCCCGCCGTCCCGGCGCCGGGCCCGGGCTGCTGCGGGCGAGCGTAGCGGTTGAACCGCCACAACAAGCCAGCGTTCGATGCCTTCCTTGTGGCGGCGCGCGGCGACGCGCCGGGATCGCGAGATTGGAAAGTGCGCGGCCAGCAAATGACGGTCGATGGGGCCAATCTCATCTGGGGAGCGGTGACGCCTGCCAGGCGCGAGGCGGTGATCGATGAAACGAGTCTGCACGATACCATTGGCCTTGATCGTATCATTGCCGAATGCGCCGACTGGAGGCCGGATGCCTACTACCGCATCGTCACCGAGCGACGCCGATGATGCGAGGAATTGTTCGGCTTTCTTGACGGGCAGTGAGCGTCAGCACCAAGGCCTTCGACCGTTGCCATAGTAGCGGGCAAGGCCCTCGTTAACGAGCGTGCGCCCGACGCTCTCCCCATTGACGAGCACGATCCGGAGCTTGCGTCCGTAGTCATCCTCGTCCCTGTCGATGTTCTGGAATGTGACCGCACCGCTTTCCAGCAGATCGTGCAGACGCCGCCTCGCTCGATCGCCCAGCTCCTTCTCGGATGGGCAGCGGTAATCGTGAGTCTCCGGCGCATCTATGTCGGCAATCCTGATCTTCTGACCCCTTAGCCAGATCGTGTCGCCGTCCACGACGCAGTTATAACCGGCTCCCACATGACAGAAGGGGAAGCTGGTGACTTCGCCGGTCCCGACGCTCGCCACCGCCTGCGCCTGATCCGCCGTACCGACGCCGTCCAGCCAACCCGCCCCGTATGCAGTGCCGAGTAGCGCAGCACCGCCCCACAGCGGAACGAATGCCAGCCAACCGCTGCGCCGTGCCCTTTTCGGGGCGCGAGAGTAAGCGTTCGCGCTCGTCCAGCGCGGCTTGGGCCCTCCACCGAACCGGCCCTGCACTACATTGTTGCGGCGGCGAATAGTCTTAGGCAGACCGGCGCGGGGATGGATGCGCTCCTGATCGCGGAGGACCAGATCCCCGAGGCCTAGGATCGAGGGATCGTCCGCGACTCACTGCTGAACCCATTTCTCCGAGAACTCCGGATGCATCCGAAGCCATAGCCTTTCCGGCTTCACATATTTCTCGGCCACGCCGCCCTACTCCCCCGTTCCACCTCGATCTTTATAACTTTATAAGCGGCGCCTCACATCGAGGCCAAGCCCTACGCTTCGGGGCGAGGCTCGCGCTTACGTCGATGATTACGCCGTCAATGGCACCTACATCGACTTTTTCAGATCAGTCTTGCAGCTGTTCTGAACGCACGTCTCGCGGATCATCTGACGACACGTGCCGCTCATCTGTGCCTCTGGAACGCCGCCCGGCCCTTTGCCGTCGCCCGCTATGAGCGCAATCTCGATCGTGTGGTCGGGCTTAAACCGCACCATGAACGGTTCAAATCCATTGTAACCACCCATGCGGTTATTGGCATTGATCAGACCGGAGTAGTGCTCGGAAGCTGGACGTATCGGCCCTAACCTGAATTGGGCCGAAGCGGGATCGACAAGCTTCTCTTCGAGGACGTGAGTAATCGCTGCCTTCTCGGCCGCCGATAGCGAGCGCTCTGCTGGCGCAGCCACGATGAGCACTGACGAGATGATCGCCGCAACGGCTCAAACGTCATTGTGATCAACCTGTGCCGGATTGCGGCAGCACTCGACACTAGGCCTTCAGCGCCCATGTCGGGGCGGGGTTGTAGCGCCCCACGAGAGAAAGGGTGGTGCCGCTTGTCAGACTCGAACTGACGACCCCATCATTACGAATGATGTGCTCTACCGGCTGAGCTAAAGCGGCGCCCTGCGGGAGAGCGGCGCCTTATCAGCGGCCCTCGCCGTTGACAAGCGGACGGGCAATCTGGCCGGGTCCTTAACCATATTTCAACGGCTCACAGGGCACCTTGGCGGCGATTCAATCGCCTGCCGGGGGACGCCCTCACGATGGACAATTTGCGGGGTTTCGAGGAGGACGCGCCGGCGTGGGGCGCCGATGAGGAGCCGACGCCCGAGCGGCCGCCCGCCATCGGCGTGGACGAGCGCCGCATGCACGTGCGCGCCTACAATTACTGGGTTTCGCTGCTGCGCGACCGGCCCTTTCCGTCGATCCGGGACATCGATCCGGCCAGCCTTGCCGATTTCGGCCCGCACAGCGTGCTGCTCGACTTTTCCTCCGATCCGGGCAACCCGACCATCGCCTTCCTCGGCGCGGCGCTGCGCGAGGAGTGCGGGCTCGACCATTCGATCGAGCGCGTCGCCGACGTGCCCGGCCGCTCGCTGTTGTCGCGTCTCACCGACCACTATCTCCAGATCATCGCCAACCGCGCGCCGATCGGCTTCGAGGCCGAGTTCATCGGCCAGCGCGGCCACCCGACCCTCTATCGCGGCATCCTGATGCCGCTCTCCTCCGATTCCGACGATATCGACTTCGTCTATGGCGTCATCAACTGGAAGGAGATCGCCGAGCCCGACGTCGCCGACGCGCTCGCCGCCCAGGTGGATCTGGCGGTCGCCGCCGCGCCGACGCCGAGCGACACGCCGATCTGGGCCGACGGCCCCGCCGCGCACCTCGAGGACGCCGGCATCCGTCCCGAACCGAACGAGATCACCGGCCCGACGCTGAGCCTGTGGCCGCAGGAGCCCGAGGTCGACGCGCCGCCCGCGGCTCCGGCGCTCGATTCCGACGCCGGCCTTGCCGACCGGCTCGCCGTCGCGCGCCACGCCGCCGCCGAGGTGGTCGATGCCGACCAGCGCAGCCGCGCCGCGCTCTATTGCGCGCTCGGCCTCGCCTGGGACTTCGCCCGCGCCGCAGCCGCCTCGCCCGAGGATTATGCGGAGCTGCTTGAGGACGCGGGTCTCAAGGCGCAGGCGCGCGCGCCGATGACGCCGATCGTGAAGCTCGTCTTCGGCGCGAATTACGACAAGACGCGCCTCACCGAATTCGCCGCGGCCCTCTGCTGGGCGGAGCGCGAGGGCGTGCCCGAGGGCGAACTGGCGGCGCGGATCGAATCCTTCCCCGGCGCCCTCAAGGGCATCGTCGCCGCCGAGCGCGCGCATCGCCGCCCGGCCGCGCGGCCCGACAGGCTCGGCGAGCGCCGCGAGCGGCTGCGCGCGCGGCCCGCGCTCGCCTCGGTCGCGCTCGACGTGCCGGGCGAGGAAGAGTTCGTGTTGCTCGTCGCGCGTCGCGAGGCGGACGGGCTTTCGATCGTCGCGCCCGTCGCCGACCGGCGGCTCACCGAGCAGGCGATCCGCAAGAGCATCGACTGAAGCCCGCGCCCGCGCCGCGCCTTGCGCGCGGCCCGTGCCTCCCCATATGCGCCAAGCGCCCGTGGGCGATGGATCACAGGAGGCCGGATATGCGCTTCTTTCCGCTCATCCTCGGCTGCGCCGCCCTGCCCGCGGCCGCGCTCGCCCAGGGTGCCGCGCCGCACACCGTGACGGTGCAGCTTTCCAGTTTCTCCTTCACGCCCGAAACCCTCCGGCTCCGCGCCGGCGAGGCGATCGACCTGCGGCTCGTCAATACCGCCAGCGGCGGGCACAATTTCGCCGCGCCGGCATTCTTCGCGGCGGCGCGGATCGATCCGGCCGACGCCGCGAAGGTGCGTGGCGGCAAGATCGAGATCGGCGGCCGCGAGACCGTGGACGTGCACCTCACCGTGCCCGCGCCGGGCCGTTACGAGCTGCACTGCAGCCATCCCTTCCACACCGCGTTCGGGATGCGGGGAAGCATCGAAGTGCAATAGCGGCGGACGCGATTCGGCCCGGCCCCGCCCGGCTTGTCCGCCCGATATGGGCGGGTCTATAGCCACCCGCGAGCGGGCCGCCACGCCCGCCGGTTCAGAGCCGGGAGGCCGTTAAATGACGTCGAAGAACAGGGTCACAGGGGGCGCCGACGGGCGGCGCCTGCTGGAGGCGCTCGCGCACTCGCTGTGCGAGGGAGCGCTGCCCGGCGAGCTTGAGGGCTTCGGCGACGCCGAGCGCGCGGCCGCGGCGGAATTCGTCGCGAGCGCGATGCAGAAGCGCCCGGCGCGCGGCGCGGTCGTGCGGATCGAATCGACCGGCACCCGGCTCGGCGAGCGGCGCATGCGGCTCGCCGTCATCAACGAGAACATGCCCTTCCTGGTCGACTCGATCGCCGCGGCGATCTCGGCGCGGGGTCTCATCATCCACCGCCTGCTCCACCCGGTGCTCCACGTCGCGCGCGCCCGGGACGGGACGCTGACCGGGATCGGCGGCGAGGGCGCCGCGCCGGAATCGGTGATGTATCTCGAGGTCGACCGGGCCGACGCGAAGGCGCGCACCGAACTGCAGGCGGAGCTGCGGGCCGTGCTCGAATCGGTCCGCGCGGCGGTCGGCGACTGGCGCACGATGCAGGCACGGATGCGCGAGGACGCGAAGGCGATCGAGGATCCGGAAGGTCGCGCGCTGCTCGAATGGTTCGCCGACGGCGCGATGACCCTGCTCGGGTTCGAGATCGAGCGCCCGAATGCGCCCTCCAGCGACACGCTCGGCATCTTCAGCCTGCCCGGCGATCCTACCGACGAGGGTGGTAGCGAGGGCGCGATCCGCTATTTCGAGCGGGGCGGCGCGGTGCCGCTGCTCGCCAAGGCGGACCGCAAGTCACCCGTCCACCGCCGCGTCCCGCTCGACCTGGTCTGCGTGCCCGTGCGCGAGAAGGGCCGGATCACCGGCGTCGGCGTCCACGCCGGATTGTGGACCAGCCAGGCGCTGAACGCGCCGGTCGAGCAGGTGCCGCTGCTGCGCCGCCGTCTCGCCGAGCTGGAGAAGCAGTTCGGCTTCGATCCCGCCGGCCACAGCGGCAAGGCGCTGCGCCACGCGATGACATCGCTGCCGCACGACCTGCTGATCAACCTCGACGCCGATTCGGTGCGCACGCTCGTCGTCACGGCGATGTCGCTCGCGGACCGGCCCCGGCCGACGCTGGTCCTGGTGCGCTCGCTGCTCAAGGGCCACCTCTTCGCCTTCGTCTGGCTGCCGCGCGACGAGCTCACCACGCGCCGCCGGATCGAGATCGGCGACATGATCGGCGAGGCCGCGGGCGGCAAGCAGACCGCCTGGTCGGTGGACCTCGGCGACGGCGATCTCGCCTTGCTGCGCTACACCTACGCCGTCTCGCCCGACCAGCCGACGCCCGACGTCGCCGCGCTCGACGCGCGGCTCGACAAGATGGTGCACGGCTGGGCGCCGGCGGTAGAGGCGCGGCTCACCGAGCTGGTCGGGCCGACCCGCGCGACGCGGCTCGCCATCGCCCACGCCAACTCCTTCCCGCCGCCCTATCGCGTGCGCTACCCGGCCGAGGACGCCGCGGAGGATATCGTCCGGCTCGAAGCGCTGCCGAACGACCAGGCGCGCGGCGTTCGCCTCTACCGGCTGCCGATCGATCCCGGGAACCATGTGCGGATGAAGGTGTACCGCCACGGCGGGCTGATCCCGCTGTCCGACGCGGTGCCGGTGCTCGAGAATTTCGGTTTCCACGTTCTCAAGGAAACGCCGACGCGGCTGGAGGGCGATCCGCGCGCCAGCCACATTCACGAGTTCCACGTTGCCATTCCGGGCGCCGACGCCGAGGCGGTGATGGCGCGCACCGAGGTGATCGAGCAGGCGATCGCCGCGGTGCTCGAAGGGCGGACCGAAAACGACGCGTTCAACCAGCTGATCGTCGCCGCCTCGCTCGATCCCGACGGCGTGCTGCTGCTGCGCGCCTGGTTCCGCTACCTACGCCAGGCCGGCCAGGCCTATGGCCTCGCCACCGTCGCCGACGCGCTGCGCAAGGCGCCGGACGTGGCGCGCGGGCTGATCGACCTGTTCCGCGCGATGCACGATCCCGCCATCGCGGCGGGCCAGCGCGAGGAGGCCGTGGCCGCCGCCCAGCGGCGGATCGACAAGGGCCTCGCCGCGGTCAAGGGCATCGACGAGGACCGCATCCTGCGCCTCATCCGCGGCGTCGTCGCGGCGATCCTGCGCACCAACGCCTTCTCGCCGGCGGGCGCCGAGGCGCTCGCCTTCAAGCTCGATTGCAGCCAGGTGCCCGGCCTGCCCGCGCCGCGGCCGTGGCGCGAGATCTGGGTCTATTCGGCGCGCGTCGAGGGCATCCACCTGCGCGGCGGCCCGATCGCCCGCGGCGGCCTGCGTTGGTCCGACCGGCGCGACGACTTCCGCACCGAGATCCTGGGCCTGATGAAGGCGCAACTCGTGAAGAACGCGGTCATCGTGCCGACCGGCGCGAAGGGCGGCTTCTATCCCAAGCAACTGCCCCCCTCCTCCGACCGCGACGCCTGGCTCGCCGAAGGCACGGAAAGCTACCGCATTTTCATCCGCGCCCTGCTGTCGATCACCGACAATATCGTCGGGACCAAGGTGGTGCATCCGCCGAAGGTCGTCGTCCGCGACGGCGACGATCCCTATTTCGTCGTCGCCGCCGACAAGGGCACCGCGACCTTCTCCGACGTCGCCAACCAGATCGCGATCGACCGCAAGTTCTGGCTCGGCGACGCCTTTGCCTCCGGCGGCTCGCACGGCTACGACCACAAGGCGATGGGGATCACCGCCAAGGGCGCCTGGGTCTCCGTGCAGCGCCACTTCCGCGAGATGGGGATCGACGTCCAGAAGGAGCCGATCCGCGTCACGGGCGTGGGCGACATGTCCGGCGACGTGTTCGGGAACGGGATGCTGCTCAGCAAGGCGATCAAGCTGGTCGCCGCTTTCGATCACCGCCACATCTTCATCGATCCCGATCCCGATCCGGCGACGAGCTGGAAGGAGCGCAAGCGGCTGTTCGACCTGCCGCGCTCCTCGTGGGACGATTATGACCAGAGCCTGATCTCCAAGGGCGGCGGCGTGTGGCCGCGCAGCCAGAAATCGATCCCGCTGTCTAGGGAGGCGCGCGCGCTGCTCGGCATCGAGGAGAGCGAGGCCGATCCCGCGCGGGTGATCTCCGCCATCCTCAAGGCCGAGGTCGATCTGCTCTGGTTCGGCGGCATCGGCACCTACATCAAGGCGAGCACGCAGAGTAACGCCGACGTCGGCGATCCGGGCAACGACGCGGTCCGGGTCAACGGCGCGGAGGTACGCGCGAAGGCGATCGGCGAGGGCGCGAACCTTGCCGTCACCCAGGCCGGCCGCATCGAGTTCGCCGCGAAGGGCGGCCGCATCAACACCGACTTCATCGACAATTCGGCTGGCGTCGACTGCTCGGACAACGAGGTCAACATCAAGATTCCGCTCAACCGCGAGATGCTGGAAGGCCGGCTCGACTTCGAGGCGCGCAACCTGCTGCTCGCGGCGATGACCGACGAGGTCGCCGCGCTGGTGCTCGAGGACAATCGCCTGCAAACGCTGGCGCTGTCGATCGCGGAGCGCGGCGGGGCGGCGGCGATGCCGCAGCTCATCCGCGTCATCGAGATGCTGGAGGAAAGCGGCCGGCTCGACCGCGCCGTGGAGGGCATCGAGAGCAATGAGGAGCTGATGCGCCGCGCGCAGCAGAATCTCGGCCTGTTCCGCCCTGAGCTGGCGGTGCTGCTCTCCTCCACCAAGATGCGGCTTCAGGCGGCGATCGAGCAGTCCGGCCTCGCCGACGATCCAACGATGGAGGAGGAGCTGCTCGCCGCCTTCCCCGAGGCGATGCGCAAGGCGCACCGCGAGGCGATCCTCCAGCACCGGCTGCGGAGCGAGATCATCGCCACCAAGGTCGCCAACCGCATCGTCAACCGCCTCGGCATCGTCGCGCCTTTCGCGCTGACCGAGGAGGAGGGCGCCTCCTTCGCGCAGGTCGCGGCGGCCTTCGTCGCGGCGGAGCGGCTGTTCGACATACCGGCGCTGTGGGCCGACATCGAGAAGGCGAACGTGCCGGAGCAGGCGCGGCTCGCCCTGCTGGAGCAGGCGGCGGCCGGCCTCAGGCTCCACGTCGCCGACCTGCTGCGCGCCGCGCCGCCCGAGGCGCGGCCGGGCGAGATCGTCGCCTCGCTGGGGGACGGGCTTACCCGGCTCAAGGAGGCGGTCGACCGGCTGCTGCGGCCGGAGCCGCGCGCCGAGGCGGGCGAGCTGCGCGCTTCGCTCGAAGCCGCCGGTGCGCCACGTGCGCTGATCGAGCGGATCGCGCGGCTGTTCGAGATGGACGGCGCGATCGGGCTGGTCGCCCTCGGCCGCCGGCAGGGCATCGACGTCGTCGAGCTGACCCGCGCCTATGCGGCGCTCGGCGAGGCGCTCGGCCTCGACTGGGCGCACAACGCCGCCAAGCAGTTCCAGCCGAAGGACCAGTGGGAGCGACTGCTCAACGCCGGCCTCGCGCGGGACTTCGAGCAGCTGCGGCTCGACTTCCTCGAGCGGCGCGGCGGCAAGAAGCCGGAGGCCGAGGTCGGCAAATGGGTGGCGGCGCACGAGGGCGGCATCCGCCAGTTCCGCCGCACCGTCGAGCGCGCGCGCACCGCGGCCGCCGTCACCTCCGCGATGCTCGCCCAGATCGCGACGCAGGCGCGGGTGCTGCTGGCGCGCTAGGCGCCGGCGCTTCCGCCGCCGCGCCGCGCCCGCTCGAACAGCCAGACCCGGATCGCGCTGGCGAGGTTGGGCGGATCCTCCGCCGCGACGCGCGCGGCGTCGATCCGCGCGACGAGCGCGTTGAGCGGCAGCCCCTCGGCCTCGGCGGCCTCGCGCAGCGCGTCCCAGAAGGCGGGTTCGAGGCTGACCGAGGTCGCGTGGCCGGCGATCATCACCGATCGCTTGACCGGCCCCGCCGCCATCGCCGTCAGTACATGTGCTGGCCGCCGTTGATCGACAGGGTCGAGCCGGTGATGAAGCCGGCCTCCTCGTCGACCAGGAAGACGACCCCGCGCGCGATCTCCTCGGCGCGACCGAGCCGGCCGACCGGGATTCGCGCGACGATCTTTTCGAGCACGTCGGAGGGGACGGCGGCGACCATGTCGGTGTCGATATAGCCCGGCGCGATCGCGTTCACCGTGATGCCGGCGCGCGCGCCCTCCTGCGCCAGCGCCTTGGTGAAGCCGTGGATGCCGGACTTGGCGGCGGCATAATTGACCTGGCCGTACTGGCCCGCCTGGCCGTTGATCGAGCCGATATTGACGATGCGGCCATATTTGCGGGCGTTCATCCCGTCCCACACCGCCTTGGCCATGTTGAAGCAGCCGCCGAGATTGACGTCGATTACCTCGTCCCAGGCATCGCGGTTCATCCGCTTCATCGTGCCGTCGCGGGTGATGCCGGCATTGTTGACGAGAATGTCCACCGGCCCGAGATCGGCCTCGACCCGCGCGACGCCCTCCACGCAGGCGTCGAAATCGGCGACGTCCCACTTATAGGTCGGGATGCCCGTTCGCTCGGTGAAGGCGCGGGCCCGGTCATCGTTGCCGGCATAGTTGGCCGCGACGGCAATGCCGGCGTCCTTGAGCGCGACGCTGATCGCCTCGCCAATGCCGCGCGACCCGCCGGTAACGATTGCGACCCGTGCCATCATCCACTCCCCTGCTTATGCTTATGGAAGAGGCTTATTGCGCCGACCACCATCCTTCAAGCGCCCGCCCGATCAGCTGGCGCAGCATTTCGAGGCCGGGGGGTGAATCGTTGAGGCAGGGCAGGTAGGCGAAATCCGTCCCGCCGGCATCGAGGAAGGTCGCGCGGCCACGTATATCGAGCTCCTCCAGCGTCTCGAGGCAATCGACCGCGAAGCCGGGCGCGACCACCGCCACCTTATGCACGCCCTCGCCGGGAAGCGCCGCGAGCACCTGGTCCGTGGCCGGCTCCAGCCATTTCGCGCGGCCGAAGCGCGACTGGAACGAGACGCGCAGCTCCCGCCCCAGCGCGCGCGAAAGCAGCCGCGCCGTCTTGAGGCAGTGGCAGTAATAGGGATCGCCAAGATCGAGCGTGCGGCGCGGCATGCCGTGGAAGCTGGCGACGATCGCCTCCGGCGCGAAGGGCAGCGCGGCGAGCGAGCCGCGCAGCGATTCGGCGAGCGCCTCGATATAGGCGGGCGAGTCGTAATAGGGCTCCAGCGTTCGCACCGCCGGCACCCAGCGCATGTGGCGAAGGTGGCGGAAGGACTCGTCGAGCGCGGTCGCCGTCGTCGCGGCGCAATACTGCGGGTAGAGCGGCGCGACCAGCAGGCGCGTGCAGCCCTGCGCGAACAGGCCGTCGATCCGCTCCGAGATCGCCGGCCGGCCGTAGCGCATCGCGTGGTCGACGATCACGTCCGGCCCGAACGCGCCGTCCAGCGCCGCCGTGAGGCGGCCCATGTGCACCGCGAGCGGCGAGCCTTCCTCAAGCCACACCTTGCGATAGGCATGGGCCGATTTCCGGGGCCGCGTGGTGAGGATCAGGCCGCGCAGGATCGGCTGCCAGACGAGCTGGGGGATTTCGACGACGCGGGGGTCGGAGAGGAATTCGCGCAGGTAGAGCTTCACCGCCCCCGGCTCCGGCGCGTTCGGCGTGCCGAGGTTGATCAGCAGCACGCCGATCTTCGGGGCGGGCAGGAGGGGATGATCGGCCGGCTGCCTCACGACGCCTCCCCGATCGCGAGCGGCAGGCCGCGCAGGCGCTGGCCGGTGAGCGCATGGAGCGCGTTGGCGATGGCGGGCGCGGCGGTCGGCACCGCCAGCTCGGTGACGCCGCCCGGATCCTCGTCGCTCTCGACGAGTTCCACCGCGATTTCCGGCGCGTCGCGGAGCAGCGGCAGGCGATAGTCGCCGAGCGTGCGGATCGCGGGGATGGCGAGCGCGAAATCGAGCGGCGCGCCGGTCGCCCAGCCGATGCCGTGGATGAGCCCGCCCTCCATCTGCTGGCGGACGATCTCCGGATTGACGACGCGGCCGCAATCGGCGGCGACGACCGCGCGCAGCACGCGGATGCGACGATTGTCGCCAAGCTCGATCTCGACCAGAGTCGCCACGTGGGAACCGTAGGCCGAGTGGCAGGCGATGCCCATGCCGCTGCCATGGCCGCCGCCGTCCCAGCCGCCGATCGAAGTCGCGGTGGACAGCACGCGGGCGAGGCGCGGATTTTCGCCCAGCATCTGCATCCGGAAGGTGAAGGGATCGACGCCGGCGGCGCGCGCGAGCTCGTCCACGAAGCTTTCGGTGAAGAAACAGCCGTGCAGCTGCGTGCCGCCGCGCTGGGCGCCGAGATCGATGCCGACGGCGACGGGGAGGTGCTCGATCTCGACATTGGCGATGCCGTAGGCCGGCACCATCCCTGCCCACGGCGCGCCGCCGGGCCGGAAGAAGCGTTCCGGCGCGCCGAGCCGCGCCGCGACCTCCGCCGCCGCGTCGGGCATGGCGAGCGTCGCGCGCCAGCCGGCGATCCGCCCGCCGACCATGACGGCGTTCATCAGCGCGGCGGCGGGCGGGCCGAACGTGTCGCGCTGGATCTCGCTGATCCGGCTCCACGTGAGCTGGACCGGCCGGCCGAGCCGCGCGGCAATGATCGCCGCCTGCTCCACCGCCGCGACCTCCAGCTTGCGGCCGTAGCCCGAGCCGACGAAGGTCGGGAAGATCGCGACGCGGCTCTCCGCAATCCCGACGGCGCGCGCCGCCGCGGCCCGGGCGAGGCCGGGGGCCATCACCGGCGCCCAGATTTCGAGCCCCTCTTCGCTCATCCGCGCCGTGGCCGTCAGCGGCTCGAGCGGCGCGCTCGGCAGCGGCGCGATCGAATAGGCCTGCGTGATCGTACTCGATCCGTCCTGGCCCTCGTTAATCGCGCCGCGCCGGAAGACGCGCGAAGGCCGGCCATTGTCCAGCGCATGATCGAGCATCCCGGCGATGTCGGCGCTCGACGGCGCGTCGGCGGGGCCTTCGAAGCGCGGGCGCATCGAATCCAGCGCCTTGCCCGCCGCCCAGCTGTTGGTCGCGACCACCGCGACCCAGCCAGGATTTTCAAACAGCTGAAGCGTGCCGAAGACGGCGCGGCCGGCTTCACGGTCCAGCCCGACGAGGCGGCCGCCGCGCGGCGCCATCCGCACCATCGCATAGACCATGTTCGGCAGGCGCACGTCGCCGGCGAACATCGCGGTGCCGTCGATCTTCGCGGGAATGTCGAGGCGCGGCAGCGGCTGGCCGGCCAGGCGATTGTCGATGCCGCCGCGCATCGGCACCTCCTCCGACAGGTCCTCGTCCGCCGCCGCCTCGGCGAGCTCGGCGAAGGCGAGGCGGTTGCCGCCGTTCCAGACGAAGCCGTCATGGGTGTCGAGCGTCGTCCAGTCCGCGTCCCAGCGCCGCGCGGCGGCCTTGCACAGCATCGCCCGCGCCGTCGCCCCGGCCTCGCGCAGCGGGCCTTCGAAGGCGCGCACCGAGGTGGAGCCGCCGGTCGCCACCAGGGCGTTGCGCACCGCATATTCCCGCGCCGTCCAGCGATCGATCCCGAAGACGCCGGGCAGCGCGCTGTCGGCCACCGCCTCCTCGGCGAGCAGGGTATTGGCGCAAAGCGGGCCGATCGGCGCCGGCTCGGCGGCGACGGTGCGCCAGTCCGCGCCGAGCTCGTCGGCGAGGATCTGCGGCAGGCTGGTGAACACGCCCTGCCCCGCCTCGGCCTGCGGCACGGCGACGACGATCCGCCCGTCGCGGCCGATCTTGAGGAAGGCATTGAAGACCGTCTCGTCCGCCGCGGCGGCGAGGTTCGGCGCGTAACGGCGAGGCCAGACCGCCCAGGCGAGGACGAGCCCGATCCCGGCGCCACCGCCGATCAGGACGGTCCGCCGGCTGATCCCCCTTTCTCCCGCGCGCGCCATGCCGCGTTGATAAAGGCGGCCGCGCGCAGCGGCTAGGCCAATCGGCGCGGCGA
>Ga0182741_1003302_pt1 | contig 17341 bp, 14 predicted proteins | sample eDN5th37CBELigOP_FD_128874 | JGI IMG/M metagenome (GOLD analysis project Ga0182741, IMG submission 128874) | Enriched Organic Plus compost microbial communities from Emeryville, California, USA - eDNA 5th pass 37_C BE-Lig OP (version 2) (version 2) ...
GGCCGGTGCGAGCAGCTTCTCGGCGGCCGCAACGATCTCCAGGGGCTCGGCCATCCGGCCCGGACCCGTTTCGGCCTCTGCCATGGCGCCCTCGTTCGGCCCGACGGTGTGAACCCCGTCCGCCTGGAGCGTCGCGAGGTTGCGCTGCGTCGCCGGGTGCAGCCACATGCGCACGTTCATGGCGGGCGCGATCAGGATCGGCAGGGTCGTGGCGAGCAGCACCGTGGAGGCGAGATCGTCCGCATGGCCGCCCGCCATCTTGGCCATGAGATTGGCGGTCGCGGGTGCGACGATGATGAGATCAGCATCCCGGGCGAGCCGGATATGGCCGATATCGGCCTCGTCCTCCCGGTCGAACAGGTCCGTATGCGTGCGCTGTCCGGAAATGGCGGATGCTGCCAGCGGCGTGACGAAATTCTGCGCCCCGGCGGTCATGATGCAGCGCACGGAGGCGCCGCGCTCCCGCAGGCGCCGGATCAGGTCGAGGGATTTATAGGCTGCGATCCCGCCGCCGATGACCAGAAGGATCCGTTTGCCCGTCAGCGCCATGGTTTCTCAGAACCCCCGTATCGCGAGGATCATCAGCGACAGCGCAATGATCCACAAGGCCGCCGTGCTCCACCGGTTGCCCCGCGCCTCCGCGCGCCCGATGGCCGAGACGCTCTCCTGATGTAAGGGCAGCCCCTTGTCGGCCATCTCCTCCAGCCGGCCGAGGAGCAGTTTGCCGCGAAGGGCCATGTCCGGCAGGTCCGAGGCGACGCCTACGAGCGTCGCGAGACCGTTACCCGCCTCCTCAATGCGGCCGATGGGGCCGAGATGGCGCTCGATCCAGTCCCGCACCACGGGCTCGGACGTGGTCCACATGTCGAGGCGCGGATCGAGATTGCGGGCGACGCCCTCCACCACCACCATGGTCTTCTGCAGCATCACCAGCTCGATGCGCGTCGCCATGTCGAACAGCGCCGTGATCTCGAAGAGCAGGGAGAGCAGCTTCGCCATCGAGATTTCGTCGGCACGCCGGTCGTGGATCGGCTCGCCGATGGCGCGCAGGGCCTGCGCGAAATCCTGGACCGAATGGTGCGGCGGCACGTAGCCGGCCTCGAAATGCACCCGTGCCACGCGCAGGTAATCGCGACGGATGAAGCCGAGCAGGATCTCGGCCAGGAAGCGTCGCTCCTTCATGCCGAGGCGGCCCATGATGCCGAAATCCACCGCCACGAGGCGCCCCTGGGGATCCACGAAGAGGTTGCCCGGATGCATGTCCGCGTGGAAGAACCCGTCGCGGATCGCGTGGCGCAGGAAGGACTGGATCACCGTCCGCGCCAGGGCAACCCGGTCGAAGCCCGCCGCCTCGATTCCGGCAATGTCGTTGAGGCGGATGCCGTCGATCCACGTAATGGTCAGCACGTCGCGGGCCGTGAGGTCCCATTCGGGCTTCGGCACGCGGAAATCCAGATCGTCCTTCGTGTTCTCCCCGAGCTCCGAGACGGCCGCCGCCTCGAGGCGCAGGTCCATCTCGACCGAGACAGAGCGGGCGAGCGCCTCGACCACCTCGACCGGCTTGAGACGCTTCGCATCGGGCACCAGGCGCTCGAACAGGCGGGCGGCTGCGCGCATGGCCTGGAGGTCGCGGGCGAAGCCCTCGCGCACGCCGGGCCGGACCACCTTCACGGCCACGGTCAGGGGGCCTTCCGGCGTACGGATGACCGCCTTGTGGACCTGGGCGATGGAGGCGGCCGCAATCGGCTCGCTGAATTCCAGGAAGAGTTCGTCGATGGGGCGGCCCAGCGCGAGCTCCACCATGCGCACTGCTTCCTTGCGCGGGAAGGGCGGCATGCGGTCCTGCAGGCGTTCCAGGTCATGGGCCGCGGCTGCGCCGACGATGTCCGGGCGGGTCGCCAGGAACTGGCCGAATTTCACATAGGACGGTCCGAGCCGGGTCAGCGCCGCCGAGAGGCGGGCCGCGCCGTCTCCGGCCTGTCGCCGCTCGATGAGGCGCGCGAGCCTCAGGCCCAGGCGAGCCGCGGGCGGCAGGACATTCGGATCGATCAGAGCCAGCGCGCCCTCCCGCGCCAGCACGAAGCCGGCGCGCAGGTTACGGGAAAGGTGGACGAGACTACCGATCACGTCAGATCTTCCAGCCGGAATGAATGGCCACGACCCCGCCCGTGAGGGGCCGGTGGCTGACGCGCCGGAACCCGGCCTGCTCGATCATGCGCGCAAAGGCGGCCGGCGTCGGGAAGCGGCGGATCGATTCGACGAGGTACTGGTAGGATTCGGAATCCCCTGTGACCATCCGACCGAGGCGAGGGATCACGTTGAACGAATAGGCATCGTAGATCCGGTCGAGGCCGGGCACGTCGACCTTCGAGAATTCCAGGCACAGGAAGCGCCCGCCGGGCCTGAGCACGCGGTGCGCCTCCCGCAGGGCCACATCGATGCGCGGCACGTTCCGGATGCCGAACGCGATCGTATAGGCATCGAATGATCCGTCCTCGAACGGCAGCGCCTCCGCATTGGCCTCCACGAAATCGATCCGTCCGTCATAGGCATGGCCCGCCCGCTCCCGGCCGACCGACAGCATGTCTCCGTTGATGTCCAGGACCGTGACGTGGGTCGCGGGTCCTCCGGCCTCCAGGATGCGGAAGGCCACATCCCCTGTGCCGCCGGCCACGTCGAGATGCCGGAAGGCGCGGTCCCGGGGCGGCCGCAGCATAGCGACCAGGGTGTTCTTCCAGAGCCGATGGAGCCCTGCGGACATGAGGTCGTTCATGAGGTCGTACCGGCCCGCGACGGAATGGAAGACCTCGTTGACCCGGCCCTGCTTCTCGCCGAGCGGCACGGACTGGAACCCGAAATGGGTGGTTTCGTCGCTCATCTGTCCATCCTTCCGTCGCCTTTTCCGGCGATCCATAGCGGAACCGGGCCCGGATGGCTATGTAAGGAGCCTGCCGATGCCGAGAGATGGTTGATGCCCGAACTCCCCGAAGTCGAGACCGTCCGCAGGGGCCTGGAGCCTGCCATGGTGGGGGCCCGGTTCACGAAAGTGACCCAGCGCCGCCCGGATCTGCGCTTCCCCTTTCCGGAGCGGTTCGCCGAGCGCCTTGAGGGCCAGGAGGTCACCGCCCTGGGGCGCCGCGCCAAATATCTCCTGGCGGACCTGTCGTCCGGAGAGGTTCTGGTCATGCATCTGGGCATGTCGGGGCGCTTTCTCGTAACGGAAGGGGGCCAGGACGTTAGGCCCGGGGCATTCCACCATGAACATGGAGCCGCGGGCGCGCATGACCACGTGGTCTTCTCCCTGTCGAACGGCGCTACCGTCACATACAATGACGCCCGCCGATTCGGTTTCATGGACCTCGTTCCCCGGGCCGAGATCGAGACCTGCCGGCATTTCAAGGCCATGGGCATCGAGCCCCTCGGCAATGCCCTTTCGGGCGAGACCATCGCGCAGCTCTTCGCCGGCCGCCGCACGCCGCTCAAGGCGGCTCTCCTCGATCAGCGCCTGATCGCGGGTCTCGGCAACATCTATGTCTGCGAGGCCCTGTTCCGGACCGGCCTCCACCCGGAGGCGCCGGCCGGCTCCCTTGTGTCTCCCAAGGGGCGGCCCACCGCGAAGGCGCACAGGCTCGCCGAGGTGATCCGCGACGTCCTGAACGAGGCCGTCGCGGCCGGCGGCTCGACCCTGCGGGACCATGCCCGCGTGGACGGGACCCTGGGCTATTTTCAGCATGCCTTCCAGGTCTACGACCGGGAGGGCGAACCCTGCGTCACGCCGGGCTGCAAGGGCACGGTCTCGCGACTGGTCCAGGGAGGCCGCTCCACCTTCTACTGCCCGTCCTGCCAGCGGTAGGGGCCCGGCCTTCAGGACATCGATTCAGCCGCTCCCGAGAATGTGTCTCTACTTTGCGAGACAGCCTGCGCGAACGGGATTACACTGACGGCTCGATGGGCAGGTTGCGGCTTCGCGTCGCCAGCGGCCTCCCGGGGGCAAGGCCCATGGCATAAGCCGGCGCCGGACCGCCCGAACTTGATTCGGAGGTTAAGGCCATGGCGAAAATTCATACGATGCCCGGCGTGGGCTCCGCGCTGGAGGGTCCGGTCGTCCGGACCATCGGCGTCGCGGATCTCAAGGAAGCGTTGCGCCGCGGGATCGACGATTTCCTGGCAATGCCGACCCATGCCTTCTTCATCGCCCTCATTTACCCGGTTCTCGGCCTCGTGCTGGCGGGTGCCATTTTCGGCAACAACGTGCTGCCGCTCCTCTTCCCCCTCGTGGCCGGCTTCGCTCTTGTGGGCCCCTTCGCGGCCGTCGGCCTCTATGAATTGAGCCGCCGCCGGGAGCGCGGGGAGGAGATCGCCCTCACGCGCGCCTCCCAGGTCCTGCGGTCGCCCTCCATCGGCTCCATCGCGGCCCTCGGGGCGCTGCTCCTGCTCATCCTGTTCCTCTGGCTCGCCACCGCGCAGGCGCTCTACCACACGATCTTCGGCAATTACCGCCCCGTGTCCCTGACCGGGTTCCTGCAGGAGGTCCTCACGACCCGGCAGGGCTGGACCCTGATCCTCATCGGCAACGCCATCGGCCTCGCCTTCAGCGCCATCGTCCTGTCCATCAGCGTCGTGTCCTTCCCGCTGCTGCTCGACCGCAACGTGAGCGTCGCCACGGCGGTGCAGACCTCGCTCCAGGCGGTCGGCGCCAATCCGGGACCCATGGTCCTCTGGGGGCTGATCGTCGCCGTCATGCTGTTCGTCGGCTTCATTCCGTTCTTCTTCGGCCTTGCGGTGGTGATCCCGATTCTCGGCCACGCCACCTGGCATCTCTACCGCCGAGTGGTGGCCGACTGAGAGCGCCTGCGTCGGGAGCGGAGCCTCCGCCCCCGGCGGATTTCTCTTGCCTGGCCTTTGCGCCTCGCCTACCGGTGAGCCTCCATCGAGGAGGCGACGGCATGGCTTATGAAACGATCATCGTCGAGACCCGCGGCAAGGTAGGGCTCATCACCCTCAACCGCCCGCAGGCGCTGAACGCTCTCAACGCAGCCCTTCTCGGCGAGGTCAACCGGGCGCTCGATGCCTTCGAGGCCGACCGGGAGGTGGGCTGCATCGTGATCACGGGCTCCGAGAAGGCCTTCGCGGCGGGCGCCGACATCAAGGAAATGGCGTCCCTCACCTATCCGCAGATCTATTCGGACGATCAGTTCGGCGGCTGGGACCGGGTGGCGAACCGGCGCAAGCCCATGATCGCCGCAGTGGCGGGCTTCGCGCTGGGCGGCGGCTGCGAATTCGCCATGATGTGCGACTTCATTATCGCGGCCGAGAACGCCAAGTTCGGCCAGCCCGAAATCAAGCTCGGAGTCATGCCCGGTATGGGCGGCACCCAGCGCCTGACCCGCCTCATCGGCCGGGCCAAGGCCATGGAGATGTGCCTCACGGGCCGGATGATGGGCGCCGAGGAGGCGGAGCGCTCCGGTCTCGTCGCCCGCGTGGTGCCGACGGCGGATCTCCTCGCCGAGGCGCTCAAGACCGCCGAAACCATCGCGTCCATGTCCCAGCCCATCGTCATGATGACGAAGGAGAGCATCAACCGGGCTGACGAGATGGGGCTTGCCGAGGGCATCCGCTTCGAGCGGCGAGTGTTCCACGCCATGTTCGCCACTGCCGACCAGAAGGAGGGCATGGCCGCCTTCGTCGAAAAGCGAGCCCCCCGGTTCACGGACCGCTGATCCGTGCTTCTTGAGAACTTCGACACGATGGCGGCCTTGGCCGCCGTTTCGCTTCTAGCGGGCTTCGTCGATTCCATTGCCGGAGGCGGTGGGCTCCTCACGGTCCCGACCCTGCTGATCGCCGGGCTCGACCCGGCCCAGGCCATCGCGACCAACAAGGTCCAGGGCGCCGTCGCGGCCGCCTCGGCCACCTACACGTTCGGCCGAAAGGGCATGATCGCCTGGTCCTCGGCCTGGCGCTTCGCGCTGATCGCCTTCGTGAGCGGCATTGCGGGCGCGCTCTGCGTCAGGTTCCTGCCCCGCCCCGTCCTCGACGGGCTGATCCCCCTGCTCCTCATCGCCATCGCGCTCTTCTTCGCCCTCTCGCCGAAGGTCGGGAACGAGGATGCCCATGCGCGGATGACCGCCACCACGTTCGGCCTGACGGCCCCGGTGGCGGTGGGCTTCTACGACGGGATCTTCGGTCCCGGCGCCGGCTCCTTCTATATGCTCGCCTTCGTGACCCTCCTCGGCTACGGGGTCGTGCGGGCAACAGCCCACACCAAGCTGCTCAACCTCTCCAGCAATCTCGGCAGTCTTCTTCTCTATTCGGCGACCGGCGCGGTGGTCTGGCCGATAGGGCTCCTGATGGCGGGCGCCTCCCTGATCGGCGCGCAGATCGGCTCCCGGCTGGCCCTCCGCCACGGGGCTCGGATCATCCGCCCGCTCCTGGTCCTGGTATCTAGCCTCATGGCGCTCAAGCTTCTCCTCGACCCCGCCAATCCCTGGCACCAGGGGCTCTCGCGGCTGCTCCCGGCGCTTTTTTGACGCGCAAACGCCCGCAAGCGTTGACGCTCGGCCCGTCCGTCGCTATAAGCCGCCCCATACGAGCCCGCGCATCCCGCGGGCTCTCCGGTTTCCATGCAATCAACCGACCGCCGTCTCAAGCCGGACAACCGGCTCGCCCGCGTCGGATTTTAGAGAACGAGGACAGGCCATGGCCAACACCGTGTCGGCCAAGAAGATGACCCGCAAGATCGCGAAGCGCACCGCGGTCAACCGTTCGCGCCGCAGCCGTATGCGGACCTTCCTCCGCAAGGTCGAGGAGGCGATTACCTCCGGCAACCAGACCGAGGCCGTCGCTGCCCTCCGGGCCGCCGAGCCCGAGCTTATGCGCGCTGCCCAGAAGGGCATCGTGCACAAGAACACGGCCTCGCGGAAGGTCTCCCGCCTTGCCCTGCGGATCAAGACGCTGAGCGCCTGATTCAGGCCGCCCGCCCGTCTCAGAACAGGCTTTCGAAACCCGGCGCTTGCGCCGGGTTTTTTCATGTCCGCCGCACCTCAGCAGAGCTCAAGCTTATCCACATTGCCCCTTGACTCCAGGTCCCGTTCCAGGGGTGTCAGGCGGCCAATCCCGACTTTGAAACGCGCAGCAAAATACGACGCACATCAATAGCTTAGCAGGCAAAGCTTCGCGAAGCATCGGAATCCGGCGGATCCGGCACGCGAATCACCACTGAATCAACATTGCGGAAAAACTCTTTTCCGAACCCGTGGCCGAGCTGTGGTGGAACTGTGAATCAATTGGAGAGTCAGGACTTTATGGCGTCTGCGGAAAAGCTGTGGACGGGCCTGTGAGTGCCGCAAGCCCTGTCGGAGGGCCCGTGGCCCGACTCGGCCGTATTGCCCCACCCCACCCCCCTGTGTAAGGTCAATTCCACTTCGGCGGCCCGCCGCGAAGTCATCCACTCAAGACACAAGGTCATAGCGCTCGATAATGGGGACGGAGCATTGTTTCAGGAATTAAGAAGCAAGAGAAAGCTCTGCACATTTTCGAGGCTCCACTTGGAGAACCTTGAGAGGATAGTCGGAAGATGACCGGTCTTGGTCATCTGTACTTAAGCGTAAAACGATAATCATTAGTAGTATTGGGGGCGCCGGGTTTCAAAGGAACCTGGTGTAAGTCTGTCCCTGACATTGGGGCAGGCCATGGCGTAGGGACTCTCTGCCTCAGCGGAGGGGGTCTCTTGGAGGGATTTTGATGTATCGCAGCGAGGATCATCGCACCTATGCGGCCCCGAACGAGAACGGCATCGAGGCCTCGGGAGAGCAGAGCGCGCCCGACATTTGGGCCAGGGTCAAGCGGCGGCTCCGGGCGGAGCTGGGCGAGGACATCTTCGCCAGCTGGTTCGGCCGCCTCGAACTCGATGCAGTGATCGATGGCTGCGCCTATCTGACGGTGCCGACCCGCTTCCTGAAGAGCTGGATCGAGTCCCACTATACCGACCGGGTCCTGACCCTCTACAGGACCGAAGCGAACAACGTGGAGCGCGTGGTGATCGGCGTGCGCAGCACCGCCGGCCGCGAGGGCGCAGCGTCACGGCGCCTGCCCGAGGCACCTCGCCCGAGCGCCAGCACCAACCCCTCTTCGATTCCGATGGGCATGCCCGTGATCCAGGAAGCCAAGCCTGCTGCGGCACCTCACTCGGACGACCGGAGCGATGCGTCCGATCTCGGCGGCGCCCCGCTCGATCCGCGCCTGACTTTCGAGAGCTTCATCGTCGGGCGTTCCAATGCCCTCGCGCATGCGGCAGCCGACCGGGTGGCCCAGGCCCAGAACGGCCAGGCGATCTACAATCCGCTCTATCTCCATGCGGGGGTCGGCCTCGGCAAGACCCATCTCCTTCATGCCATCGGCCATGCGGTGCGGATGCAGGGTCGTCGGGTGATCTACCTCACGGCCGACCGCTTCATGTACGGCTTCGTGGCCTCCCTGAAGGCTCAGACCTCGCTGGCTTTCAAGGAGCGCCTGCGCGGCATCGACCTGCTCATCCTCGACGACGTTCAGTTCATCCAGGGCAAGCAGATCCAGCAGGAATTCGGCCATACCCTGAATGCCCTGATCGATGCGGGCCGCCAGATCGTGGTCGCGGCGGACCGCCCCCCGGCGGATCTGGAGAGCCTGGACGAGCGCGTACGCTCCCGCCTCGCCGGCGGCCTCGTGGTCGAGGTGGGCGGCCTGGACGAGGCCCTGCGCGCCTCGATCCTCACGACCCGCATCGAGGCCCTGCGGGCCATTCACCCGGCCTTCGAGGTGAGCCCGAACGTGATCGCCTACGTGGCCCGCGCCATCACGGCCAATGGACGCGATCTTGAAGGCGCCGTGAACCGGCTCCTGGCCCATGCCACCCTCACGGGCTCGGCCATCACCCTGGAGACCGCCGAGGTCGCGATCCGCGATCTTGTGCGCAACCGGGAGCCGAAGCGGGTCAAGATCGAGGACATCCAGAAGCTGGTGGCCTCCCGCTACAACGTCTCCCGCTCCGACATCCTGTCCGAGCGCCGCACCGCCGCCGTGGTCAGGCCCCGGCAGATCGCCATGTATCTCTCGAAGGTGCTCACCTTGCGCTCCCTGCCGGAGATCGGACGCCGCTTCGGCGGACGCGATCACACCACCGTGCTCCATGCGGTGCGCAAGATCGAGAAGGCGTTGGGCGAAGACAACGCCCTGTCCGACGAGGTCGAGCTCCTCAAGCGCATGCTGCAGGAATAGGCAGATCAACAGGCACCCCGGGGATACGCACCGCTCCGGCGGCGCCCCGGGCTGGGGAAAGCTGGGCCGGCGCTTGCTTTTGCCGTCGACCTTCGCCAATCTTGCCGCCCCTTGGGTTTCCGTCCACCTGCCGGATGGCCGGCCAATAATTCCAACGAGAATGGGTGTTGGACTATGAGAGTTACCGTCGAACGAGCCGCTCTGCTGAAGGCGCTCGGGCATGTTCACCGGGTCGTCGAGCGCCGCAACACCATCCCGATCCTGTCCAACGTGCTCCTGCGCGGCGAAGACGGGATGCTCCGCCTCAGGGCGACGGACCTCGACATCGAGGTGACCGAGACCATTCCCGCCGAGATCACGGATGCGGGCTCGACCACGGTGCCGGCCTACGTGATCTACGACATCGTGCGTAAGCTGCCCGACGGCGCCCAGGTCTCCCTCGAGACACCCGGCGACACGGGTCAGATGCAGATCCGCTCCGGCCGCTCGCGCTTCATGCTGCAGGCCCTCCCCGAGAGCGACTTCCCGGACCTCGCGGCCGGCGACCTGCCGCACCGCTTCACCCTAGCGGCCTCCGATCTCAAGCGCCTCATCGAGAAGACCCAGTTCGCGATCTCGACCGAGGAAACGCGCTATTACCTCAACGGCATCTATCTCCACACCATCGACGTGTCCGGCGCCACCATGCTGCGCGCGGTTGCGACGGACGGGCACCGCCTCGCCCGCGTGGAGCTGCCGGCCCCGCAGGGATCCGAGGGCATGCCCGGCGTGATCATCCCGCGCAAGGCCGTGGCCGAGATCGTTAAGCTCGTAGAGGATGGCAGCGAATCCGTGACGGTGGAGCTCTCCTCCGCCAAGGTTCGCCTCACCTTCGACGGCGTGGTGCTGACCTCCAAGCTGATCGACGGCACCTTCCCGGATTACCAGCGGGTCATCCCGGCCGGCAACGACAAGCTCCTGACCGTGGAACGCGCCGATTTCGCCAAGGCCGTGGACCGGGTCTCGACCATCTCCTCCGAGCGCGGACGAGCCGTGAAGCTCGCCCTCAACGACGGCCGCCTGACCCTGACGGTCAACAACCCGGATTCGGGCAGCGCGACCGAGGAGATCGAGGTCGATTACGATTCCGCGCCCATCGATATCGGCTTCAACGCCCGTTATCTCCTGGACATCACGGCCCAGCTCGACGGCGACACCGCCCTCTTCAAGCTGGCCGATCCCGGCTCGCCCACGGTCGTGCAGGATCGGGAAGGCGCTTCCGCCCTCTACGTGCTGATGCCGATGCGCGTCTGAGGGGCGCGTTCGGCTTTCCGTCAAAACGGTATCCGCGCGTTGACCGACCGTCGGTAGACCGGCAGCGCCATGTCCGCGAGACCATCCCGATCGAGGAGGCGCGCCACGCCGGCCTCCGCGATCGCACTCGCGAGGTTGCGGGCCGGACAGGCATGGCGTCCTTCCCCAAAGGCCAGCATCCCTCGGCCGGATGCATCGGCATCCTGCTGAGCGGCCGCCAGAATCACCAGAATCCCTTCCCCCGGCTTCAGCGCCTGACCGGCGATCACGGTCTCCCGGGCGACGTATCGGCGCGTGTTCTGGATCGGCAGGTCCCGCCAGAGAACCTCTTGGATGATTGATGCAAGACTGGCTGCGTCACGCGAGACGGCAAGCCGCAGGCTTGGATCCCGGCAGAGCCTGACGAGGACGTTGCCGATCAGCCCCGCCGTCGCCTCCTGCGCCTGCATCATCAGGCCGATGGCATTGGCGGCGATTTCATCGGCATCGTGACATCCGGCCCTTTCGGCCTCCGCAATCAAGGTTCTGCAAAAGGCACTGTGGCGTCCGTCAGAGGCGAGATGTGCACGCATCTCCGCCATCAGGTCGGATGCGGCCTCTATGGACGCTTCGACCGTTTGCGTCCCGGCAAGCGGCGAAAGACCTGCCACGAATAATGTCAGGGAGGTAGCGACGCTCGTGAGCGCCTCGTCTAGGAATCCCAGCAGCCGGGCCACCACCTGGACCGGCAGCGAAAAGGCAAAACCCGCTAGGTCCGGCTTCTCCTCCGACAGGTCGGCCGCGAGCTGTGCCGCGAGGGTCGCGCTTGCCTCCATCGCGTCCCGCGGCTCAACCATCGCAAGAGCCTTGACGATGGCGGCCTTGAGCGCCGTCCGTTTCGGATCGTCGCGCATGCGAACCAGATGCCGGAAGATTTCGGCTGCCGGCGTTCCGGCGATGGCATTTGGAACCGGCTCGTGGACCGGACGGACATGGCAGACCGGGCTCGCCAGCACTTCAGCGACGGGCCCGGCTCCCGCCGCCACCCAGAGGCCGAGGTTCTCGTCCCGGTAAAAGGGCTGCCGGGCCGCGAGCAGGGCATAATACGATGAGGGGTCGGGATGCGTGACGGCGGCCACCGGATCGCGCGGACAGGTCACGATGCGGCTCCCGGCGCAGGCAGTAGATCGGCCGGGACCTGCTCGCGCTCCGTCATTCCATAATCCCGCAGGACCGCCGCGACCCGCAGGCGGTAGCCGCTGAAGATCTCCGCCCGACCGCGGGCCTGGGCGGCGCGGTGCTCGGTCGTAAGCCGCCACGCTTTCACGGCCTCCTCGTCGCGCCAGAAGGACAGGGATAGGATTCGGCCGGGCCTGCTGAGGCTCTCGAACCGTTCGATGGAAATGAACCCGTCGATCTCTTCGAGGAGCGGTCGCAGCGATGCGGCAATCTCCAGATAGGCGTCGCGATGTCCCTCACGCGGCTCGACTTCGAAGATGACGGCGATCATTCGGTTCCTCCCATAACTTTCGTTCCCATGCCCGTTGGCTGGCCGAACCTTCCATGAAACGACCCCGCCGTCGCGCCCGAACATTTCGCTCCCGGCCGAAATGTCGGCGGTGCCGCCGGCGGCCCTTGCTCTTTCAGCGCTTGATCTTTCGGAAGGACTCCCGGAAAAGGGGCGTCGGATCCGCCATGCCCCCCGCCTCCCCCGCCGCTTCCCTCATCACGCACCTGACGCTCCAGGATTTCCGCACCTATGCGAACCTGGAACTCGCAGTCTCGCGCCCGCTGGTGGCCCTGGTGGGCGAGAACGGCGCCGGCAAGACCAACGTGCTCGAGGCCATCTCGCTGTTCATGCCGGGGCGCGGCCTGCGCCGGGCGGAGCTCGCCGATATGGCCCGCCAGGGAGGGCCTGGCTCCTTCGCGATCTCGGTCGCCCTGGAGACCCCATACGGCGAGCATCGGCTCGGCACCGGCCTCGACCGGCCGGACGAGGAAACGCGCCCCTCGCGGATCTGCCGCATCGATGGCCTTCCGGCCTCCTCGCCAGCTGCTTTCGCGGAGCATCTGCGCATCGTCTGGCTCACGCCCGATCTCGATGCGCTCTTCCGGGGCCCTGCGGGCGACCGGCGCCGCTTCCTCGACCGGCTGGTCCTGGCGGTGGATGCCGAGCACGGTACGCGGGTCAACGCCCTGGAGCGGGCCCTGCGCTCGCGCAACCGGGTGCTGGAGGACAGTCCCGACGACCGGCTCTGGCTCGACGCCCTGGAGCGGGAGGTGGCGGAACTCGCCATCGCGGTCGCGGCCGCCCGGCGGGAAACCGCGGAGCGGCTCGCGGCCCTGATCCTGGCGACCCGGGACGAAGCCTCGCCCTTCCCGTTCGCGACCCTAACCCTCGAGGGCGAGATCGATGCCCTGGTCGCGACCCTGCCGGCGGTCGACGCGGAGGACCGTTACCGGGCCATCTTGCGCGAATCGCGCCCCCGGGACCGGGCGGCGGGACGCACCCTGATCGGCCCCCAGGCCACGGACCTTCTGGTCCGCCACGGCCCGAAGGACATCCCGGCCGCCATGGCATCCACCGGCGAGCAGAAGGCGCTGCTCATCGGCCTCGTCCTCGCCCATGCGCGGCTCGTCGGCAGCATGAGCGGGATCGCGCCCTTCATCCTCCTCGACGAGGTCGCGGCCCATCTCGACCCGAAGCGCCGGGCTGGGCTGTTCGACACCCTGGAATCTCTTGGCGGGCAGGTGTGGATGACCGGCGCGGATCCGGGCCTTTTCGCCGAGCTTAAGGGGCGGGCCGATGTGCTGCAGGTCCAGCCAGGGCGCATCGAGCCTCTGGTCACCCCGTGACCATCCTCCGACCCTTTCTGGTCATGGGCGGCCTCGGGCTCCTGGGGGTTCTGTCACTCGTCCCGGGCCTCGGCGCCGCCGTCGAGCAGATCCGGCACCTGCCGGATGCGCCACCCGTCTCCGACACGGCGCTGATAGCCCTCCTGCTGGTCCAGCCGGCCGTCCTCGTCCTGATCGCGGTCGCCATCGGCGTTCTTCTCGCCGAGAGGGCGGGCCTTGTGTCCATCCTCCTGCGCCGCATCCGCGGGAAGGCCGCGCCGGAGGCGGCCGGCGGCTGGCTTAACGCCCTCATCCTGGCGGGGATCGCCGGCACGGTGGCGGCCTTGGCTGACTTGACCTTGCGTCGTCTCTCGCCCGGCTCCTTCACCCATATCCCGCGCCTCGACGACGTGCCCCTCTCCGGCCGGATCACAGCCCTGCTCTATGGAGGCGTCACCGAGGAGCTGATGATCCGCTTCGGGCTCATGACCCTGCTGGTCTGGCTCGGAATGCGCGCCTTGCGTGGCCGTCGCCCCCGCGGGCTGGTCTGGATCGCCATCGCCCTGGCGGCCCTTGCCTTCGCGGCCGGGCACCTGCCGGCGCTGATGAGCCTCGGCCCTCCCGACGAGGTCCTGATCCTGCGCACCCTCGCGCTCAACGGGCTTCTCGGCCTCGTCTATGGCTGGCTCTACGCCTCGCGGAGCCTGGAGCATGCCATGCTGGCGCACATGGCCACCCATGCGGTCTTCTGGACCGCGACACCGCTCCTATCGGCTCTCGGTCTTTAGCTCGAGGCCTCGCTGTCGAGGCACTTGGGAGCAGCACGTGACGTAGACCCTGGAGCATGGTCTACTGGCGCTGACATGGGCTCCTGTTGTAATCATCGCTGTGCGCCCATCCCAAGTATCTGACGAGCCATTCCATGGACATCACGGGCCTCCTGGTCTTCGCCACCGCCCTCTTCATCGCGGCCGCCTCGCCGGGACCGGGCATCGCCGCCATCGTGGCACGGGTCCTGGGCCGCGGAACCCGGGGCGCCGCCGCCTTCGGGGCCGGCCTTGCCATCGGCGACGTGGTCTGGCTGACCTTCGCCATCGTGGGCCTCGCGGCCCTGGCGCAGACCTTCCATGAGGTCTTCCTGGTCATCAAATACGCAGGCGCCGCCTACCTGCTCTATATCGCCTACAGGCTCTGGACGGCCCCGGCCGCGGCCCGGGAAGTAGCGGCGGACGGCAAGGCCGAGCATCCGTTCAGGCTGTTCCTCGGCGGCTTCGCCGTGACCATGGGCAACCCGAAGGTCATGGTGTTCTATCTGGCGCTCCTGCCGACCATCCTCGACCTGACCCGGGTCAACCTCCTCGGCTATGCAGAGCTCGTTCTGGCGACCTTGAGCGTTCTGGCCGTGGTGCTGGGCGCCTATATCGTGCTCGCGGCCCGTGCCCGCCGGCTCTTCACCAGCCCGAGGGCCATTCGGATCCTCAACCGGACCACCGGCACCGTCATGGCGGGCGCCGCAGCTGCCGTAGCGGCACGCTAGGCTGGTTGGCCTCTCCGGAGGCGGCAGAGGGCCTCGGAGAGGCCGATTCGGCACTTTTCCGTGGATTCCGGCGTGTTTTCACGCGCGCGTACGCGCGTGGGGGTGAAATTTCAAGCAAGAATGACTAAATAATTGATCTAACGAATCAAACTCAAGGCGCGCCCATATCCCCGATCCCGTCGCGCGCTCCGAAGGATCCTCAATGGCCGAACCCGCAATCAACGTGAATGCCGATGCTTATGGCGCGGAATCCATCAAGGTGCTCAAGGGCCTCGATGCGGTTCGCAAGCGGCCGGGCATGTATATCGGCGATACCGACGACGGCTCGGGCCTGCACCACATGGTCTACGAGGTAGTCGACAATGCCATCGACGAGGCGCTGGCCGGCCACGCCACCGAGGTCACCGTTACGCTTAATGCCGACGGCTCCGTCACGGTGACCGATAACGGCCGCGGCATCCCCACGGACATCCACCAGGGCGAAGGCGTCTCGGCGGCCGAGGTCATCATGACCCAGCTGCATGCGGGCGGAAAGTTCGACCAGAACTCCTACAAGGTGTCGGGCGGCCTGCACGGGGTCGGCGTGTCCGTCGTGAACGCCCTCTCGACTTGGTTGCGCCTGCGCATCTTCCGTAACGGCAAGGAACACGCCATGGAGTTCCGCCATGGCGACGCCGTGGCGCCCCTCGCGGTGGTGGGCGATGCGGATGGCCGGCGTGGCACGGAGGTGTCCTTCCTGCCTTCCACGGAAACCTTCACCATGGTGGAATTCGATTATTCCACCCTGGAGCACCGCCTGCGCGAACTCGCCTTCCTGAATTCGGGCGTGCGCATCGTCCTGACCGACAACCGCCATGCGGAGCGCAAGCGCGAGGAGCTGATGTATGAGGGCGGCGTGGAAGCCTTTGTGCGCTATATCGACCGCGCCAAGACGCCGCTCATCCAGCAGCCGATCGTGATCCGCTCCGAGAAGGACGGCATCGGCGTCGAGGTCGCCCTGTGGTGGAATGATTCCTACCATGAAAGTGTGCTCTGCTTCACCAACAACATCCCGCAGCGGGACGGCGGCACGCACCTCGCCGGCTTCCGCGCCGCGCTGACGCGCCAGATCAACGGCTATGCGGATTCCTCCGGACTCACCAAGAAGGAGAAGGTCTCGCTCACCGGCGACGATTGCCGCGAAGGCCTGACCGCCATCGTATCCGTGAAGGTGCCGGACCCGAAATTCTCCTCGCAGACCAAGGACAAGCTCGTCTCCTCGGAGGTGCGCCCCGCGGTCGAGAACGTGGTCAACGAGGCGCTCAATACGTGGCTGGAAGAGCATCCGGCCGAGGCCAAGACCCTCGTCGGCAAGGTGGTGGAAGCCGCCGCCGCCCGCGAGGCCGCCCGTAAGGCCCGCGAACTCACCCGCCGCAAGGGCGCGCTCGACATCGCATCCTTGCCGGGCAAGCTCGCCGATTGCCAGGAGCGCGACCCGTCGAAATGCGAATTGCTGCTCGTCGAGGGTGACTCGGCCGGCGGCTCCGCCAAGCAGGGCCGCGACCGCGCCTTCCAGGCGGTGCTGCCCCTGCGCGGCAAGATCCTGAACGTGGAACGGGCGCGCTTCGACAAGATGCTCTCGAGCCAGGAGATCGGGACCCTCATCACGGCCCTCGGCACGGGCATCGGGCGTGAGGAGTTCAACCCCGACAAGCTGCGCTACCACCGCATCATCATCATGACGGACGCGGACGTGGACGGCTCGCACATCCGCACCCTGCTGCTCACCTTCTTCTTCCGGCAGATGCCGGAGCTGATCGAGCGTGGGCACCTCTACATCGCTCAGCCGCCGCTCTACAAGGCGAGCCGCGGCAAGCAGGCGATCTACCTGAAGGACGAGCGCGCGCTCGAGGACTTCCTGATCGATGCCGGCACCGAGGGCGCGATCCTGCGCCTGGAATCCGGCTTGGAGTTCCAGGGCGACCAGCTGAAGGGCCTGATCGACGAGTCCCGCTTCGTGCGGCAGGTCCTCTCGAACCTCCATTCCCGCTACGACCGCAAGGTCGTGGAGCAGGCAGCGATTGCCGGTGCGCTGCGTCCCGAGGTGGTGGAGGATCCGGAGCGCGGCCCGGCTGCGGCGACCTACATCGCCCAGCGTCTCGATGCGATCTCCGAGGAGATCGAGCGCGGCTGGACCGGCGAGGTGCGCGAGGGCGGCTATGTCTTCTCGCGGACCTTGCGCGGCGTAACGCAGGTCGCGGTTCTCGACCAGGCCCTGATCGCCAGCCAGGAAGCCAAGCGGCTCGACGAGCGCGCGGCCTCTCTGCAGGATGTCTATGCAAAGCCCGCCACACTCGTGCGCAAGAGCGATGCCATGGCCATCGACGGCCCGCTGACCCTGTTCACGTCAGTGCTCGCTACCGGCCGCAAGGGGCTGCAGCTCCAGCGCTACAAAGGTCTCGGCGA
>Ga0182741_1003304_pt1 | contig 17334 bp, 5 predicted proteins | sample eDN5th37CBELigOP_FD_128874 | JGI IMG/M metagenome (GOLD analysis project Ga0182741, IMG submission 128874) | Enriched Organic Plus compost microbial communities from Emeryville, California, USA - eDNA 5th pass 37_C BE-Lig OP (version 2) (version 2) ...
CGAAGACGCAAGTCAGATATCCCAACTCCGACCACCGATGACTTTGCCGCAGGCGCATCGACGTCGATGTCGACGATGCAGGAAGCAGAGGCTGAAGAGCAAGATTCATTCGAATCTGCAACGGAGGTCACAGCAGATACCACGCCAAAGACACGTCGAAGGCGGAAGGCATCAATGCTCCTCACAGGTATTCACGGCGATGCTGATTCACCACATGACTTAGTTCTGTCTGATGAGATGAATGATGTGGAGTATGATACTTTGGAGCCTAAGCCGAGAGGACGTGGAGGAAGGCGCCGCAAGGTGACGTCTGAAGGAACTGAACAACAGCTGGCTAGCCAAGAGCTGGAACTCAGTCCCGACGCCGTCTCTCAGGAGAATGAAGAGCTTATCGCCACCCCTCCGAAGGGACGTCGAGGCGGAAGACGACGTAAGTCAGCTGTAGAACTAGTGGGTAGTGATGACCAACATGACGATGCCCTCCAAGAGGATTCTGCAGTGGTTGATATGATCGATGGAGTCGATCAGGATGTGTCTTCTGAGAAGCCTAAGGGGCGCCGGGGAGGTCGTAGGAGGAAGCTGTCGATCGAGATGCCAGCGCAAGAGGATGAGGATCCAAGTCAAGCTACCGAGTCATTAGAGCTCTTAGCAGGTCCAGGTGGAGCCGAGGATGATGAGCTTAAGCCCAAGGGACGCCGTGGAGGCCGACGGAAAAAATCAGTTATCGAAGCTCTGGACGCTGTTGAAGTGGAAGAAAACACGGCTGGTGTGGAGAAAACCGATGAAGACGCCATGGACGTTGCAGAAACTCCAAAACCCCGGGGTCGCGGAGGTTGGCGACGACGGAAAGCGACTGAGGAACTTGGGTCCTTGGCCGCACCCGAACAAACTCAGGAAAACGCTGACGGTGCGGAGCAGCCCAAGCTTCGTCGTACGGGTCGACAAAGAAAGCCGAAGTTCGATCCAGAGGAGTTCTTCTTCGATGATGACGAAGATGAGTTTGAAGAACAGTTGGATGAGCCTCAGGAGGTGACAGTGGAGATTGAGGAGGACTCAACCACGCCAGCCCGACGAAGAGGCGGAAAACGCAAGAAGCAAGTGGAGCCGTCGGAGGAGTCATCCGAGCTTCCTGGTAGTGATGAATCGTCAGCAACGAAACATGCTAAAACTCCTGGTCGACGTGGTGGCCCGAAGGGTCGAGGAAAGCCCAAGGAAGAGGAGAATGAGGAATCGAGCGAGACGGACGAGATGGAGGCGTCAGATCTGGAGAGACCCCCTGAAAAGCCAAAACGCGGGTTCAGCCGTAAGACCGGCGCCAAAGAGAGCGAAGCCGAGAAAGAGCCCACCAAGACGCTTAAACGAGGTGTCAAGCGCCAGGATTCTGAAGACACGAAAATCACAGAGAGCAGTCGAGGCCGAGGGCGACAAAAGGAGAAAGGAGAAGAAAAGGAGGAGTTGAATGAGGAGGAAGAGCAAGAAGGCAATGGAGCCGCTCCTGTTAAAGCAAGGAAGCGCGGAGGTAAGGGAGGGGAGAAGACAGACAAGACTGAGACCTCGCCCTCGTCTAATGAACCCTCACCGGATGCTCAAAGCACATCGTCTCTGGAGTCTGAGCCAGTGGAGGAGGTCACGTCTAACTCAGTCCCTGCCGCCGAGGTCGAGTACATCCTAAGCGCATCGTCTCCCTTCATCCCAGGTACTTTCCGTTTCCGACTGGATGAATTTGCGAGATGGAGAACTGTCACCCTGCGGTCTGCTAACATAATCGAGCATGGTATCGATAATGGTCCATTCGGACCCAAGCGGTCACGCGTCGGCAAACGTTATCAAGCTAAGGAAGTGGCAATGCTGCCTGATACGTATGAAGCGAAGCTACAAGATGTGACTGCACCGAAGGTGATGAAGCGCCTTGTAGTAACCCCTGAAGATGTCATTGAATCCTTCCCCAATGTGCCTCCCTTCCCCTACTTTGCATTGGCAGTCGATACGATCAATGACTCTCGTCACCAAGCTGAGCTGCTTGATATTGAGCTCATGGAGCGGAATGTTGAGCATCCAACCGCCGAGGCTCCAGTGCTCACTCGTTGGCAGAAGGCGCAACAAGCCCGTGCAGCGGCAGCAGCTGCTGCAGCCGCTGCGGCCGCTCAGCAGCCGCAAGATTCAGCTGCATCTGCTGGTCAGGCCGAAATGGATCTCGCATCTGCGACATTGGCAAGCCCCACCACTGCATCAGACACTTCTCCTGATCAATCCGCAGCATTATCATCTCCAGTTCCAAGTAATTCCGTTGCTCTATCCACGGCTCAGACAGCTCGATCGCAACCCGCGATCTCGCTATCTGCTGGCACGATCCGACCTCGTAACGATGGTACGAAGCTTTCTCCCCACAGCCCAGCCTTCCGGATGCGCCATAAGATTAAGCCAGAGCCTCTTCGAGCTATTAAGCATCGATACATCATGGATAGATTGAAAGAGTGCGATCCCAACACCCTATGGCCGGAGCCCCCACAGGAGGAGTCACATTCGTCCAAGGGTTCGACTCAACAGTCGGAAGGCGCTGGAGCAGCAGAGGCGAAGGATGCCAAGGGCTCGGCACATGATGCGCAAGCTCTCATTCCTACCGTAGAGCCTGAGCCAAAGCGCCGTCGAGGTGCCCGTCCCAAGGAAGAAAAACAGTCTAAGGGTAAGAAGCGGGACCCAGAAGCTATGGCCTATGCTAAATTGATCAAATCGCACGGATACACGCCAGAGAATGCTCACGTGATCCTCGCACTGACAGGTGAGGCTACCCTTCAGGAGGACTCAGATAAAGAGAAAATCGACGAAGACGAAGGCTCGGACAAGGAGGATCTGGAAACCGAGGCCGCCACGTGGACTATCGAACCTATCATTCACCCCAATGCAGTCTTCCCCGCGAATCTCCTGCAACATCATCCTCACGTTCCTCTTACGCCTGCAACAGTTATTGTAGGTGGGTTGGGCCATGCGGTAGGAGCTGTATTGCACGCTGCCGCAACCGTCGCAGGAGTTGCACTTCCAGCGACACCACCAGTACCAACTGGGCGTGGTGACCTCGCGAGTGTGTGTGAAGGAGAGGCCGTACCCTTCGTGATGAAGGTACGTTCTCCAGCTGCGCCACAACCAAGTGATGTGCTATTCCAGACGATCAAACTCCTTGAGCTTGACGAGTTCCTATCATCACAGAAGGATTCCGACGATAAGGCGACCTCAGACGAAGAACTTCTGGAAGCTGTCGGCCAGAACGGACCGGATTGGGCAAAGAGTTTGGGGCGTATGATTGCGGCGAATCATGGTGCATATGTCTATGTACCAGCAAGCAAGCCGCTTCCAAATCCGCTTCGACGCGACTTGTATGACGACCGCCCCAATGCCATTGGGTTCAGCAAGGCCGGTTATGCTCTTCGTCTGGCCGTAAGTGGCGACAAATTAGCTGGCGCTTACTTCATGCCCATCATCTTCATTCCCACACCTAATCCCAAATATCCCATATCCACAGCTCAGATGAAGCGAGGCAAGTCCACTGTGCTCAATCGGCGCATCTATGAACCGTTAGCCTGCACTGTGTTCAATAAGTCAGGTATCCTGTATTTTTCCTCCCTTAGGTCAATTCGTGATTGCTTATCGGATCCTGACCTTATCCCTGACGTCAAGGGAGGCTCCTGGGGTCTTGCTGAACGGATCCTACGCGCATCGGAAGAAGAGTGCGACGCATCTCTTGAAAGGACGGAAGATATGAGTTATGAAAGGAGCCTGACTTTGCTCTCCTTGGATCTCGAGTCACTTTGTGGACTTTCATCACACCCTGCAGTGTATAACGCCCTATGCCCTTTCCCGGCAAGCATGTCACCATTTGGACGCCTAAGTTCAAGCGGAATGAAGCCTGTGGGTAGCAATCCAACTTCAACGCCAGACTTACAGCGCTTGCTCACAGCAAGCGAGCTCCGCGCACTAGCTGAGTATGCCAAGCAAGATGCATTCAATGCATCACTAGCCACGCTGCGAGCGACAATCCTAGCGTCATTTTATGCATTCAGCATCGAGCCTATTCCAGAGATCTGGTTTGGATTGGATATGGGCCCTGGCACGAGGTCCGAAATGGAGCGCCAGTTCTATACGGGCGAGTCTCCACAAGTGACTTTAGAGTCTTTACTGCAGAAACCCCTCCCAGGCACCGATCTAGCCGTTCCTGCAGCTCGCTACCCAATGCAGGCTGTGTTCGTTCCCAAGCTAGAGGTAGATTCGGATGGTGCGATCAGACTAACACCCAAGTCACCTGCAGTGAGGCTTATACAAACGGCCCTGGATCGCCATCGTGAGGAGATGAACATTCAGGCCAAAGATTCTGCGGCCAAGAAAGCCCCTGAAGAGGTCTGGACTCCAGAGCTGGCTCAACCTCCAAGTTTGAGCAGACAGACATTTGTGGCTAGGACGCTCGTCGCACTGCCCTCCGCTAATCGTATCGCTGATGGCGATTTCGCACCCGCCGTTGCAACCGCTCTAATAGCAACGGGTCTAGCTCCACACCCGCGCAAACGCTCGTATGCAGAGGATATACTGCATGATGCAACATATGCTCCAATGCTCTATCCTCCACGTCTAGTCACGAATACGCAACAAATTGGTGCATCAACCGCTCCTCCATACGCTCCTAAAGCCTATGTCCCATACGCGAGTCCAGTTTCGATCCCCGCTTCAGGCCGCTACGCTCAGATGTTTACCGAGTGCGATATCGATGACTTTGAAGAAGAAGGCTGGTATGGCGGTCGATACACGCAGTTCCTCGACGGAAAGGTTCAGGCATTTGCTCAAAAGTATGTGCCTGAGTTCAGGCGACGACTTCCGAGGTTGATTTCATACTTCTCGGGCCCGCAGAGTTTGTATCGCCACCAAGTTCAACCATTCTTACGCGTTCTGCTACATGGTCATCCCATGATGAGGTCTAGGGGGGCTGCAGCCGTGAGACTGCGCGATGCCACCCGTGGCGAGGACGCAGTTGATGAATCAAGCATGGACGTGGTTCCACGCTCCCACCGTGAGTATGATAAAGCTGTAGCTAGCTTGAACATCGCGGAGGGCAGAGTTGTTACACTCGTAGACCAGCTTCCTATGGCCAATCCGATGAATCTATACAAGATGTCGTCGGTTAACCTTGAAGAAATCTTGTCTGAAGTCATTCCTCCAGTTGCTTCATGCTCCAACCGTGGTGAAGTTGCCGGTATTCCAGACGGGCCTTTAGGGGCGGTTGCGCTCGAACAAGACACCGCAATCGCTTCTCACCTTAATGGTGCTACAATGGCGTTTGACATCGCAAGCACGGGACCAACCATAATCGAGACTCCACCGGCAGGTACTGCGCATATCAAGCCAGTTCGTAAAATCAGCACACGTTGGGGTCCGAAGGTCGGCACACAGAACCCCCTTACGTTTGTTACGGGTAATGACGTTTCAGTGCGTCCAGGCGCACTGTTCGCTGCATTGACTACCGGAGGTGTTTGCGCAGATATTGACTCGGACGGACGCCCCTTCTGGCAACGTGTAGCGGAGGGGCGCTGTGACCCTGCAGACTGGGAGGGAGTCGTAGCCTGGCCCACTTTCCCAGGTGAGAGCTTTTCACCGACTGAGCCGGTTGCATTAGTGAATGGTGCAATGGTTATCAGCTCGGAATATGAGCGACTCAATTGCGCCCCCAAGAGGAAAACCGACTATATCCGTGGATTTTCTTCCCCTCACGCAGAGGAGGCACGCCCTATGAAGCCGTGGATTGCGGCAGGTCGAGCAATGCTTGAGGCTGAAGCCGCGATTATGCGGACAAAGCGTCGCAAGGGTAATAACGATGTACCTATCCCAGTACCACCTCGCCGCCGAGGCAGAATGTCAGCGGCGACGGCGGCTGCTTTAGCTGCTGCAGCTGCAGCGGCTGCAGCCGCTGCAGCAGCTTCAGCCGAAGACTCGTCAAAGGACGAATCAGATGATTCGTCGAGCAATACGCATGATGATCAGATGACTGCTGCGCCTGAGGCCAGCCAGACAGGTGAAACAGCCGCTGATGCCATGGGAGACAAAGCTCCCTCTGCTCCAGCTGAACTCACAGCCGAGTCTGCGTCATCCTCATCAAGTACCGCACAACCTACCACCGAAGAGACTGTCACAAGCGCTACCTCCGAGGATACGAAAGGCGCAGTGGTCGAAAAAGCACCGACCAAAGCTGAGCCAGAGCAAACTCCGCTTGGTAAGACCAATTTGCATGCCTTGGCAATTGCGGCAATGGAGCAAAGCGTGCAGTTATACAAAGAGCGACTCGGCGGACTTGGCGAAGGCCAACTGGTCAAAGAGTATCTTGACGTTGTCCTCTCTCAACTCGAGTTTGAGAATTCCAAACGTCACATGTACTCGGACTACAACAATCTTCCATCTGTCGTTAGCACTGCATTAAATAACTTGTCTGTAGCAACTCCATCCCAACTCTTCCTAGCAATGGATAATGTTCGCAAGCGGCAACGGCGTACGACGACAAAATCCACTTTCTACTGGGCACAGTTCAAGGGATTAGGACCGCGACCGTGGGGCACGTGCTTCGACTGGGAGGGCAGTACATTGGATTACTTGGGTAGAGGCCATAAGAAGCAGCCTGATAACGAAGCATTGTATTTATGCTTGATAGCGTTTGCACACAGGGCATCCGCAATCCGCCGTGTTCGGGAAGCATGGGTTGATTCCGTCACTCGAGCATATTTGACTAGTCCTCCAGAGACGAAATGTTATGTACAAGACACTGCGGGGGAGTTCGCGACGGCGTTCGTGACGCTAACTGAAGAGCTTCGCGATGAGCTTGCCAAGTATGCCGAAGTTGCTCAATTAAGCGAGGAGCCACTTCGATTGGGCGACGTACCCGACCCTCAGGACGATTTCTAACTTCTCACAGGCTCCCAAATGAAGTGATAAGGTGAGATTATGAAGCCGCCGCATGATATGCGAAGACATGAAGGCACGAGCTTTATTAATGCCCATTAATCGATGATTTTACTCGAATAAATACTATACATCTTCCAACCTCTTCTATTTCGTGAGATGCTCGATCACGGATAGATCTCGGCATACCCACCATCGCCCTCATTGTTCTTGAATATGAGGGGGAATCGAGGGTCGTTCTCGTCATACAGTAGTCCGTTGTCCAGTGCCAACACCCTCATTCGCATTGCCCGGATTTCATCTGTTTCCGCATCCGTATCGTAGTAGTCCAGGTTAAAGTACTTGGGATTTAGATCAGGCCGATGATGGCGCAAAACGGATGTCTTCCTCGTTGACCTCGGCTCGAGACGCTTAGCTACGTCCGATTCGTGCTCCTCTGTCATGTGATCAGATTTTACGGAAGCTGCACCGCTTGGTTCGCTCGCTGCCAGCGCTGCAAGCCGCAGTCGCTTCTGCACTCGAGAATACTCTTTTGCATGATAAGCCTGGTGAGCGTACCTGTAATACCGCTCGTTCAGTTCTGCCACATCAATCATCTTCGCATCACCACTGGACTGCTTGGCGCCATTGCCGGACTCACCTGCTGGGTGAAGAAGACGCTCCAGATGTGATTTTTCGAACTCCTCCTCCCACAGTAACTTACGCTTCCTCAGGCGTGCCTTGGGTCGATATGACAAGAATGCCATTGGTCTTGGGGTTCGCGTTGCAGTGCCATAATGTCCCAGCGTGCTATTGAATAGAACCATGTCACCAACCTTGAGTTCATAGAGTTCTGGAGTCTGTTGCTTTAAGCGAATGTCGTGAGAACATGGGAAGAATACCGGAGCGCCTGTCTCTGGACCCACGTCAGTGAGGAAAAGAAAGCAATTGATTTCCACTGCAATTGTGTCACGATGCGGAGTTTGCATTTGTGTCACTGATGGTACAGCATACACGCACTTCACAGGTTTACACTGGAAGTCCGGGCCCAACAGATAGCGGCATGCGTATTCGATAGACGGAAAGAAGACATTGTTTTCTCTTTGTTCTTGAGAGGGCTCGTTTTCCTCCCAAGAGTGGGCTTGCGTGAGGTTGTCTGAGCCGCCAACACCGTGTAGCGAAGCATTCTCGTGCACATCTTTGGACTTGATTTCAAGATTGCATTGCTGGGCGGTTGCTGCTTCGCGCGCTACCAGCTCGTCAAGCGATTTTGGAGCGTTCTTTTGCAACTCTGTGCCCAATGGCAAACCAAAGATCGTACGCCGTGACGGAATGAGCCGAAAGCCGTCGACGAAGATTCGACCATTTCCCTTTTTAGCTTCCTTGTCGGCCCATAGTCTGTCGGCTTCAGCCTTCAGAACCTTGGCTAAGGCTCTAGAGGTTTCATCACCTTCGAGAACGATGAGTCCTCGAGTGTCGAGCTCATGCTGGACGACCGACGGTGCAACGGTTCGGATTGGGAATGATCGGATATGCGCTTGATCCAGCACACGAACGGGGTATGGGTGAGGATTCAGTTCATTCTCATCGTCTGTGTCCTCGTGATCATCCTCGTCAGCGTCGTCACTGTAGTTACCTCCTTCTGAGTAGAGGTCACTTTCTTCAGTGTCATCGACTGATTCGCGCTCGGAGTCAGATTGGTTGAGCTTGTGCTCCTCCAACGCCTTCGCGGATAGGGAAGGAACGCTTACGATCCTGCCCTTGCGTTTCGATGCCTGGGGAACGACCTCACTGCTGGATGAGGGCCTAGATGAGGTTCGACGAGGACTTCGTTCACTTGGGTTCCGTTTGCCTGGCCCACCGCTCTGCGACCTCTGTGCTGCCTTTGATTTTACAGGATAACGAGTTTCATGCTCTGCCTCGGAGTCGGTTTGCTCATCAGTGCCATCGGATGACACATTATATTCTGTTTCGCTCCTGGCACTCTGCTCAACTTCCGATTCAGCACCCTCCTCTCTCCTCTTCGCTTTCTTCACTTCGTTTTTGTCGTTAAATGTGGAAGTAGTCGCCCTCTCGCATAGTTTTCGCGAACCTGACCTTTCCTTGGATGTACTACTGCTTCGCGTGCGTCCTGCTTTCCCAGCCCTACTCCGACTACTGCCCCTGTTGTCTGGATCCGCGGCTTTGCTACTCGTACTGCTTTTCTTCCGACTCCGGCTTCGCGAGCGTCGCTTCTTGAGTGGGAACAGTTCCTGCTGTAGGAGCAGTTGCGCGCTCCGGGGCTGCTTGGGGAAGTAGTCCACCGCCGAAACGAGTTCACCCGCCGAGTTAGTTCTAGTAGACCGTCGTCGGAGCTGGGTCGGTGTTCCCGTTCCCACATTGTCACCACTAGGGTCCAAAGTGGGTTGTGAGACAACACTGGCGTGCTCCGCCATGCTTGTTTTCGATTTTTCCCAGACACTGCACTCAGCGGCTATACGGTCCGGCCACGCAATATCCGGAGATTCTTCCTGAACTCGCTCTTGTTGGTGTTAATGCGCGATGCTGATCAGTCTAAATGCGGAATAGCGAGGTGAAATAGATGTGAATCGTTATAGGAATATTATATATGTGCGAATCCTCCGTACACGGCGAGGACTAGTACGCTTTCTACGCTTTCCATATGGCCTGACGGGGTTGAGGATTCACAATACCACGTGGTGTGGTTTTGGGCATGTGACGTGGTTTTGGCCTGGTAAATGGATGCGTACTCCTCAAAGCGAGAGCCCCATCCCATTTGCGCCGATTATTTCTCCCACGAATTACCCACCAGATACGAAACCACCTCCTCAAATCGATTTCTCTGTCAGGGGTGCAGACCTAAACCCTGTTGTTCGTGTTTGGCGGATGCCCCCCGACCACACATCACCTCCGGCACGTCCTCCAGCTGGGTCAACCTAACTTACGCACTATATACCTCTCGTATTCCGGGCTGTCTAGATCCCAAAGCGCGAAAGGATGACAATCCTCTACTGCCTTGTCGCGAGGGGTGGGTTCATTCTCGCGGAGTACATCAATCCGCAATATACAGGCGAATTCTCTGCGGTCGCGACGCTGCTGAGCCGTGTTGAGATGCAGAGCCGACCAGAAGATCGCGATAGCTTCTCGTTTGACTCAAATCCAAGCGAGCCAGCATCGTCGCGAAGGCTGTCGTTCCACTACATCAAGTCCAACTCTCTGACCTATGTGGTGATGTGTCCCGCTGAGTTTCCCCGTAGCGATGCATTCGACTTCCTGAAGGAGATGCAAGAAGAATTTCTTAGTAACTTTGGTACCCGAGGCTATACCGCTTCAGCATATGAATTCAACGCTGATTTCAGACCCATCGCTCAACGACTCGTCTCGAGATTTATGGAGTCACACTCAGCCAAGATTAATTCGGATGCACTGCATCGTGCGAGGATAAACGCAAGCGAGGTGCAGGATATTTTGAAAAGCAATATCGAAGAGGTCGTGGCCCGCGGCGAGAAGATCGAGGATCTTTACGTTCGAGTCGATAGCCTGAATGACCATGCAACGCTTCTAAATCGGAAAAGCCGAAGCCTTAAGAGTCGATTCCGGTGCGAGAACATGCGAATGAAATTTGCTGTCGTGGTTGTTGTGCTGGTCGTTCTTTATGTAGCCCTCACAGCTGGATGTGGTGGATTCTCCTGGCCAAAATGCACGTAAGGACGTAAATGGTTTTTATAGATTTGGCCTGGCAGTGTTCTTGTGCGGCTCGAGTCTTCTACATATTCTTTCCTTTGCGGACGTACATCAGATCATACCACACACGTATCGTCGGCATCTTGACGTTTTCTCTCCTTGGCTGGTCAGGGAACGACCCAAAGAGTTAGGTTATGTCAGTCTTCGAATCCCCCCATACGAATGTTTACAACTCGCTCCAGCTGACCAGACCAAGGCCTGCTTTCATCAATTAATCTTTTCCAGTCTTGTGCTATGTGTTGTGTATTAGGTTCAGCCCTCAAAAGCAAGTTAATAGCTCGCTATTTATATAGTACCTCGTATGACCTGGTCATCTTCGTTCCCCAGGCATTGCGAGAAATCAAGTTGCCTAAATCACCATAAACAGGAACTCGCTTGACTATTCCAAGGCCACAACAATTACCATTCCCAATCATCTTCCGGCTTACTGTGACGCACAGTGGACTTCGCGGCCGTAGAGCTGGCAGATTGCGATGACGCGAACGGATCATCATCATCCGGTGTTGTGCCAAAGCTATCGATCACCTTTGGAGCAGATGTTTGAGCTAGAGGCGCTGCACCAGTAGTCGTGGTAGTAGCAGTTGACATCGCGGCAGCGGGGGCCGGCTTAGGGACGTCTCCAAAGGGGTCATCGGCGTCATCTCCGAAAGGATTCCCTTCGTCATCATCATCATCATTGTTACTGCCAAGTCTCAACTGTTGTGACGCCATTTTACCACCGCTGAATACACTAAGATCGATCTGGGACGCTTGTACAGCCAAAGGGTCAATCACAACAGGACTCTGTACATCGATCTCCCAATCGTCAGTCAGCGCGGCATCAACCTGGGCGACAGTCATACCTTGGGGCAGCACAGTACTTGAGAGGTTCCGCACCTCATTCGTGATGATACTGGGGAGTTTTACCAATGTGCGGTTCGCAGCAGCGGCATTAGCACCCTCCGACGAGAGTGATTTGCTAGTAGTAGACGAGGGTGTTGGGATCGAAAGCTGATCCCCCGACAGAGTGGTCGTCAGTGGGAGCTTTGACGATGGAGAGACAGAAAGGGACTCTACGACAGGCCCCGCAGAGGCTGCAATGGCACTCGCTGGTACGAGCTGACGCAAGCGGTTCGCTTCAGCTTGAAGCGTGTCGTGTCGCGCCTTGAGCAATTGGTGTCTGTGGAGGTCAACCAGGGTCTCTTCAGATGCTGTGGACTTTGAGTCTTCAAGCACTTTCTTCAAGCGTTCGATCTCTCGCTCCAACGCGATATTCGCAGCCGCTTGCTCTCGAAGCAACGCCTGAACTTTACTCAGGGGTGGGGTCGTTGAGGCTGATGCTGCATCAGGAGAGGACGAATCATCGGGACCATCTCGGAGGAGTCGAATCTGCTGTTCGAGATTCGCCTTTTTTAGCAACATCTTCTCTTGCTGTGCTTTCAACTCCTCCACCTTTGTCATACACTCTTGTCTTTCTGTGGTGAGCTTCTGAATCTCCTGTGCAAGATCAAAGCACGCCTGCTGAGAGGCTTCTAGAAGTCTCCGCGTCTGCTCAGCCTCTAGCTGCTTGTTTGAGGTCTCTGCCGCAAATCGAGTCAGCAATGGCAGAGAGACTAGACAGTCGTGGATGATTTTGGCTTGTTGCTGCGGGTCCTTTTCGGCCAGTACTCTTTGAATCAGAGACACTTCTTCGTTGGGCTTGCCTATGATTTCCTTTTCGTCTACTGCAGGGGTCACGTTAGGTGCAGGAGTGCTTTGTTTTGCATCACCAAAGGCATCCCAGTCTGTATCATCAGCCTTACTCGATGCAACAGGTATGGCTGCAGCTGCATCACCAGATTGTGAATCTCCTCCAAAGCCTGAGAAGATGTCAACGGTATCTGTCACAGGCTGCAACGTTGCGGAATGACCCCAGTCGGCGAAAGGATCGAAGCCTTGGTTTACTTGTGTTTGAGGAGAAACACTGGCAGGCTGTTTGGAATGCTTTTGTCCCTGATCGAGTTCGAGTGGAATGACGATGGGCTTGAAAAGGCTCTCAATCTCATCAGTAAGGAGATCTTCGTCGGTTGACGAAGGTACAAGCCGTTTTAACTCTGCAATGACCTGACTGCGAATCGAGCTCAGTTCCGCAGTATACTGCTCCACCACCTCATTTGCCTTATTTCGGAGTTCCAATGTATGAGCTGCCTGTCGATGAACCTCTTCAAGTGCTTGCTTTGCGGCCAGCACACCGAGCCTGGCTGCACCTTGCTGATCATCCAGTCGCTCCTCCTGGTACCTCTCGTCGAGGATAGCAGCGCGCAGTTCATCCGCCTTTTCCTTCAGCTCCTCACATTCTCGTTCCAGAGCCTCAACTTCGGCTCTAGCCTTCGCAACGCGTTGGCGAGTCTCTTCCAACTCTTGTTGTTTACTATCAAGCCATGCAGAGCGCTGAGACTTTTGCTCGGATGCAATAGCAAGGCGACTGCGCAAGGACGCTTCTTCCGCATGCAACTCAGCGATCTCAAGCTCACGTTCGCTAAAGCCAGCTGAGGTCCCGAATGTTGGCGCCTCTGACTTTGGTGCAAACGACCCACTTTGACCACCCAACGATGTGGCTGACGGAAGGTATTGGGCAGAAACGTCAGACTGTGGAGAGGTCATCATTCCAGGGAGCGCAAACGTAGAGACTTGCGGAGGATTCGCTGTGGCACCAACAGCAGGTGTAGTAACAGCTGGTGTGGATGCAAGTCCCGCTGGCATAGTACCAAATGTGGCGGAGTGGGGTTCAGGAGCTGGAGCACCAACTGCTCCTCCAACCGAGTCCAATCGTGGGCTCGGATTAATTGGCTGGAGATTGACCGATTTTTGCTGTGACAGGTCTAGGGGCACTACCGCGGGGGTCGAGATGGGTGTTGTGCTGGAGAGGAACGCCTTCAGAGCAAGATCATGGGCTCGCTGAATATGCTCCGGGGCCTCAACTAAGAGCAGGTGCATAGGAACCGGCAGCATGAGTTGATCTGGCGGCACTCCGCTCGCAGCGCGAGCCGAAACTAAGAGTGCATGTGAGAGTGCATGCGGAGCATCTGGCAGCGCCTTTGAATGCATCAGTCGGCAGAGGTGCATCGCAATGATGAAACCAACTTGATCTACACCTTGCTGTACTGGTGAATAGATATGGCCCAACTTCCATGCACGTGCAATTGCAGCAGGCGGTAAGCCAGTTCGTGTGAAATAATTTGCAGCACTCTCGTTTACCAACACGACCCCAGGGGGTACTCCTGGCGAGAGAGAGGTATGCATACCGTACTGCTGTACTGCCATCGCGAAGCTTCGAATGTAAGCCTGTGCCATCTCTGGACTAACAACGAGTCCCGGCAGCGGCTGGTCCTCTGGGGTTGCGTCAAGGTATTCAATAGTTGTACGTGGGGGGACGAATGTGGTCCCTGTTGTGACTGAAAGTGGGGTTGGATTTGGTCCACCGGGTGCTGTCGTAGTTAGGGGTGCCATCATCGACGAGCCACTTAGCACAGCGGCGCCCAGCGATTGGTATTGAGGATGCTGTGTATGTTGCTGCTGAGGTGAAAACGCATGTACCTCGGGCGCTGCAACTACAGGAGTTGATGAAGCCAAAGGGACCGGTGCAGCCGTCATAGTTTCACTTGATGATTGCTCGATCAGTTTGGTGACCTCTGCGTACGATATCCCGCTGAATTGCGGCTTCCCCATGGCTTCCTTGAGTTGGAAAAGCTCTGTGACAGCCATGGGCTCGTACCCTCGCTGCACGGCTGCCACCATGACCAGCATGACATAAAACGCAGCCCGCGTCAGTCTGGCCTGGCCGCATGTGACCTTTTCCCAGATCGCAGCCAACTGCGGGTTGCTTAATTGAGACGAGCGCATTAGACCTCGGATGTCCTTGCCGCCTAGTGTACCTTCGGCATTGGGACCGCATTGTGTGAACAGCCAGTCGAAAATTTTGATGTCCACTTCACTGAGATGCAGCAGCTGAGTTGCGAGTAAGCTGAGTTTCTCGCCTACATATGGGAGTAACAACGAGCGCCGGTAAAGACAGTGATGATTAGTAAGATTGTGCGCAGATGAGATGGATTCACCCCTACATAATATGTAGGCCAGCGCCAAAGGCACATAAACAGTTGGTGTCCCGCCACTGAAGAACTTGTGCTCAACGGAAACGTACCTGTAAACTCCCACCAGCGGTCCATGTTGGCGTCTAAAATGCGTGTGGTCGTAGTTAATGGGCAGGTCTAGTTAGATGTATCGTCAGACACACACCATCACAGCGAAGACATCTGATCTAGACTATAACAAAAAGAGGTGATTCCAAGCAAGATTTGCACTGATCTCATCCACCTTCGGGCTGCGTGCAGTCGGAAGTGAGGTGTCACTCGAAGCGTGCGACAGCGTCTCGGCAGGATAGACATCAGTTAGCGGTTACAATGCAACTTGTGATGAGCTGCTATACTTGTAAACAGGGTGGAAGCGAATGATATCTGCGACTTTATGCACAACTGCTTGCGAAACTAGAATGACTCGAGGTGCTTGGGAGATCATAGGCAGTTGAGTTGAGTTGCAGCGAAATTGTGTATATGTACAGGAGGTTTAAATAAATAGAGTCAAATCGAGCTAGCATGGCTGCGTGATGGAGAGCAGGGGATCATTCAATAATCTGCTGCTGCCGAAGTCCCGAGCTCATCGTAGACTGGGAAGAAGCCGCTCAACAGGAGTACCTCGTCGACCTTGGTAGTTCTTCGCAAGTGAATCTGCCCTCCTGACCAAGTGGTGCTTATGGTTACGTCCAGCACGACGCACTGGCGGTGCTAGGTAGGGCAGAATTGAAGGGCTTCACTTTCAAGCTATGTAGAAAACTCGAGTTAAGTTAAACGATGGACTAAAATATATCGAAGTGAGAGAAGCCAGAGCTGACTGTTACGATACAGGCGATCGCTCATCAGGTGAAGGCGAAAAATAAGGTAAAATGGGCAAGACTGTTTGTGTAGGGAGGCGATAGGGATCGATATGTTACTACCTATCATCAGATGTGATGGGTCGTCTATATCTCCCCCATTCCCCGACCAGACATCCTCAACCTTTGTTAGGTGGCACGACCACTCACCGATCTGGAAAAGCAGTTAGCAACAACTTTTCTTCTGCTGCTGGGATTGGGGTTGAAGTGTCACGGTTGGAGTTGCATTCGATGCATTACCGCTGCTCTGGTGCTCTTTCTGCTGTTGCTGCTGAGTCTCGAGCAATTGCTCGTAGACATTCTGAATCAGCGTCGTAAATGCCAGGTCCACGTTAAATCCACTCAAGGCCGACGTTTCGCAGAACAGAAGCCCGTACTCTTCTGCGAACTCCAAGGCCTCGTCATAGGTTACCTTACATTGGTTTGGATTGGATTCCACTAGGTCGATCTTGTTGCCTATGAGAATTACTACGATATCGCGTGGAGCATGGTCACGTAACTCGCGTACCCAGCGTGCTACGTTGCGAAACGTTTCGCGCTTTGTGACGTCATAAACAAGCAAGGCGCCTCTAGCTCCACGATAATAAGCCGTAGTCAAGCCTCGATACCTCTCCTGTCCAGCAGTATCCCAAATCTGCGCCTTAACAGCCTTGCCATCTTTCATGGTCACGATACGCGTGGCAAACTCGACACCAATTGTGATTTTCTCATCCATTGTGAATTCATTACGGGTGAATCGAGACAGCAAGTTCGACTTGCCGACACCGGAATCTCCCACGAGGACCAGCTACAGAGAGAGAAGTGAGAGTAGGGGGCTCGTCGAAGTGAGTTCGAAGCCTTTGGACCATCTGTGCGCTCAGGGGATCTCGGGCGTGACCTCGTACAACATATCAATGAGTTACAGAGTTAGCACCCACCTATGCCGGAACGTACCTTACAAACATGGTCAAAGTGAGGCTTGGCTGGAGCCTGATCGGACATGCTCTCACTATTCTCCCCTTCGAGACCAGATTTTACGGTAAGCTCGCGGGGCTAGAGGGAGGACAGGGGTCAAGTTTGTGGGGTAGAATAGTGAGGAAGCAGAAGTCGTACAAGTATAGCCACATACCATTGGCGGTTTCTGAGAACGAGTCTAATCCACGAGTTTATCATCCAGTGAATTTCCTTCTGAGGCGTAAATCACGGGGTTTTCAGTGTTTCACAGGGATACAAGGGCATTCTCCCAGCTTGTGCCGCTGGTCTCCACTTAAATACCCTTGCAACCCGAGGAGTCAGTCGCCGCCACTAGACCAAATCGAGTTCCGAGTAGAGTTTGCAAATCTTTGATTTCGTTTTCACAACAGTGCTGAAAGTGTGGAATGGGTATGACTTGGGGCTGAAGCTTAGTACTAGAATGTGTTGCCAGTGCAATGCAAAACGCAGGGTAGCTTCTCAATGCGATCTCCCCACTCATATCCTAAGATTGACCACCTCGACACCTTTCCATGACGTATCAGATTGTCCTTTGGCATGAGCGCTAGCACACGTGCCTGCGCAGTGTGCACGTTTATCCCAACCAATGAGTCATGCGAGACCTGCGAAATGTGCGGCGCACGTTTGCCGCCTCGCACGACTACGGGCGCCGTGCAAGCCCAGCCTAACTCCACTCCCAATGACTTCTCTGCACTGACCACGTCGAGTTTCCTGACTGGAGGCTTCCAGGCAGTTCCACAGCTCCACTCGATTACCGCACAGCA
>Ga0182741_1003306_pt1 | contig 17327 bp, 7 predicted proteins | sample eDN5th37CBELigOP_FD_128874 | JGI IMG/M metagenome (GOLD analysis project Ga0182741, IMG submission 128874) | Enriched Organic Plus compost microbial communities from Emeryville, California, USA - eDNA 5th pass 37_C BE-Lig OP (version 2) (version 2) ...
GTCAGTTCGTACCTTAAAGCTATCAGGAAATCGACTCACTTCTCTGCGTGGCATTGAGAAGTGCGTCGAGCTGCGTGAGTTATTTGCCGACGATAACAACCTCAAGTCCGGAAAGGATTCTAGTGAGGATGCTCTCGCGCCGCTCAAAGAACTGGCGAAGTATCAGAAATTAAGACAAGTAGATTTCTCCCAGAATCCACTGGGCTCATTAGAATCCTTAGCACCTTTGGGGAATTCGCTTGTACAGGTTTCTCTTGAGCGCTGTTCTCTCACATCGCTAGCTGGCGTTGAGTTACTCACCAACTGCGCAGCACTATATCTCGCACACAATCACATCGCTACGTATAGCGAGATCAACCGATTGAAGCAGTTGCCTAAGCTCGTGATCCTTGACCTATCGGGCAACGAAGTGACTTGTGGTGGGCTTTCCAGTGGCACGCAACCGCTGGCTCAGAGGCAAGTTCCTCTCGTGCCTCATCAGAGCTCGTCTACTTCTTCAATGCAGGCGACGAACCGTGACAACACCCAGTCACCAAACGAGTATCGGCTATACACCATCTTCAATCTAAAGCACTTGAAAGCACTTGATGGTCAGATTGTCGAGGAAGGTGAGCTCGCAGAGGCCAGATCACGGCACATGGGTCGCTTGACAATGGATGATTTGATTATGGCTCACCCTGATCTCATGCTCAGCTCTCTGGAGACGCTTAATCTGGAGAAGATGAAGTTGCGATACGTGGAAGTGATTACGGCAAGCGCATTTCCAATGTTGCGCACATTGATTCTTGACAATAATATGATCAATTCGATCAATGCAATTCGACCTTTGCCTGAGCTTCGTGTACTGCGGTTAAACTACAATCGCATTGCCAGTTTTGTATCATCTGAAGACCACACGACGTCGTTGGGAGATCCTGTGCTTGACACGTCCTGCCATGAGTTTGACACTGTTGCCAAGCTCTTCCCCAAGCTCGAAGTGTTGGAGCTCGCCTACAATCGAATTGTGAGCGTTAATGCACTTCAGCTGGGTTCGATGACACGTCTAGTCGCTCTTGGCTTGGAAGGAAATCAAATCGCAAAGATCCCAGCATTCGATGCCTCATCTGGAGCTGAACTACCACGCCTCTATCACCTAGCCCTGTCGAAGAACAAGGTGCGCCGATTTGATCCTGGCGCTTTCGCCGGTCTCAATTCATTGCGCGAACTTCAGATGCAGGAGAATGGACTTCGCTCATTGCAAAATCTGAGCCCGCTTCCAGCTCTAACCGCGTTGTTTTTGGCTGGTAACCGAATTTCTGAGATATCCGAGATCGAATGCTTAGCTCCAGAATTCTTCCCTAAATTGACTGAACTGTCCCTGAAGTCAAATCCAATTGCCAGGAAGCAGCTATATCGTCCAGCGACAATTTACAAGCTCACGAACCTACGTGTTTTAGACGCAAAAGAAATCACTCAGGAAGAACGAAGCAAAGTGATGATGATCTTTACGCCTCCAGAGCTTCTGACTCCCGCTACATTTGGTCTGGATTCCTCGGTCCTTGCGCTAGGCGGAGTGAGTATCGAAGCGCTTGCAAACCTCCAACGCAGCACACCCTCTCTTATTGTTACTCCAGTGGACACCTACAACCAACAGCAGTTGTACGTCCTGCAGCAGCAACACCAGTTGGCTCAATTTATGCACCATAATCACCACGCCCACGCTCATCCAGAACCAAGCGATCACACCCATCCTGCTAGTACACAACAACCGCTCAGGTCATTATTCCATGCGCAATCGTCTGTGGCTCATAATCCGAACGCTACTAATGCCCCTCTCTCCATCTCTGGCACCGCCGTCCCAATCGTGAACAGCATGAGTCTCGGCTATCCCGGTCACCAGCATGCCGTAGCTACAATACGGAACCAGACGTCTTCGATGACTGATGATATCCCACCAAGGGCTTCCGCCGCGGCAGCAGCTTCCGTAGCTGCGCCTGCAACGACGAGCTCCGCTTCCAGTCACGGAGTCCAGGCTGTACGTGTGACCAGTTTCGGATTCCCAGGGAACTTTAGCACTTACCGTCGTTAAGCTCACGCTACACGGTATGCATCAATATGTGGTTAGTAAATACAGGTCTTTCCTGTGTGTTTTATGTAAAAAAGCCGTTGAAAATAGGTGTACACAAGTCTAAGATCAAGATGACTCTTAGTCTGCCACTAGAATACAATCCACCGTTTGGGGCGGAGCGGAACGAGAATTGAGCAAGAGCTACTCAATAAGAGTGCCCTCAGGAAAGCAGCTATGTGTTGAATCGCTGAACTGACATGACTTGAAATATCTGATGAAACTCCATTCAAATACATTACACATCATAGTCAGTGAACTCCTCATTAGGAACGCGCACGTTGGTTCCGGGTGTTTGTGATTTGACGACTACTGTAAGAGGAACGCTCTCCTTGTCTTCGGTACCTCGAGACGTTGGGGTCGACGGGTTCGAAAGTGGACCGCTTGTGACGTTAGGTGATGTGGACGCTCCGTTCTGGACATGGTTGCTGATCGCATTGTGACCAATCCCAAGTCCCTTGGCTACTTGCTCGCGCTGCACGTAGTACTGCAAACAGAAGCTCGCAAAGAAGAAAGCTAAGCCATACATGTAACGTTCAGAAAGCGGCTTAGGGAAGAATATGAAAGAAAGCATGACAGTGACAATCTTACGGACGGTGGTAACTGTCGTTGCAAGAACTGCACCAAACTTTTTGATCGAAGTGACGAAACACAGAACTCCAAGGTAGTTGACGATTGCATGAGCAGCCATAATGAGATAAATCGAAGGTGACTCGAGGCAGTAACGGAATGCAATGGGGAACTCGCCGATTGCAACACAGACAGCGAGTGAACCGATACCAGCAAAAATATTGGAGAAGACCATGGTCTCATGAAGCGTTGCGCGGTACTCTTGAAGTAGAGTCTCTTGAGTATTCGAATGAAGGGAATCGGCGACAAGGGATGCAACAACAACAACGATACCGATCCAACTGAATTGTGGAATCGCTTCACGATCACCGAGACCAAAAAGTACGGCTGAGATACATGTCAGGAGTGCTGACACATATTCTAGGAATTTGTAACTTCGACCGACGAAGAGAACACTACCAATCATCACAGTAAGCAGTTTGAGTGACTTGAACACGACTTGGGTTGGATAGTTAAGGTATTCCAGAGACACGTTGGTAAGGCCACGTGACGCTGTCATCGCTGCGGCCACGACGCCATGGCGATACAACGAGGCTTCATGGCTCCAGGCCTTCTCTCCGTGATACTGAGGTGGACCATTTCACGCCAGTTGCAAGTAGGGAGCAAGTTCCCGCCGTTGTTTGATGAAGCATGCAATAACCATCGAAATGAGAGTGTGGAAGCACATATAGTTTAGAGTCCGGAAAGGACAGGAGGGGTGCCAAGTTTGTACCGTGAGGTAGAGTCCAGTTGAGGGATATGCAAGGTGGGTTAGTGGGGCAAAACTTGTCAGATAATACGGCATGGCAGGCCAGACGAAAGGCGCAGGTGAGCACCCGGCCGACATCTACGTACACGTCTCTCAGCGATGGCGAAGGCGGACATGAAGACCAGTTGCATAAAAGTTAGGTACCATCCGAAGCGGAATCCTGGGTAGGATCGGAAGAGATGCTCTTCCCACAGAGATCCCAGGCAGAAGAAGAAAAGGACTAAATGTTCATGTGGGTAATAGTGCGAGGGCAAGGCGTGGTAAGCCCAACGGTGGCAAAATAAGCTGATATCGTCTGAGGAAAATTGCGAAGCACAAGTTAAATGGAGGAAATTGAAGGTGATACCAGGGGTCAATGGAGTAATAAAACCTACCACCACATGAAAGTAAGGCAAAGGTCCATATTGGAGACTTTACCTCCACTCTCCGCCACAAAGACTTGGTTTGTGACATGTTATCCTTTGTGTTTTTTTCAAAGCTTGATCGTTCTCAAGTTAAGTGCCACATGGCCCATCTGCAAGTAATGTAGGGCCGGAAAACACTGAGATTTAACTAATTTATGACGTATACCTAGGCTGTAGACTCAGCCGATTAAAACAATTCGAGAACATGTGCAACGGCTAAGAGTGAGCTATTGATCACCCCCAGCGACAACGTCCATAGACGAATCGAGCGGCTCCGAGGGCCCGGGCTCGCCTTGCCCAGTGCCTAAATCGCTTAAGTCCTGCTCAAGCTTTGTCTGGGATTCAACACCTTCCCCTGCCTGGGATGAAGATGAAGCCCCCAGGGCGCCATCACCCTCCTTAAGCTTCTTCTGACGCGCAATCTGGCGCTTGACTATCTTCGTCAGGGCATCGATACGGTTATGCCACTGGATGGCCTCTGCGAGTGGGGGTACGTAGCGGACAAAGCCGAGGCGGTACAGCGCCCGCAACATGTCGGATGCATCGAGAGTGCCAGTGCGCATGAATTCAACCGAGTCGCGCGCCTCGTTGGCAACGAATGCGACAAACTCCTCCATGCATCGCATGAGCACCAAAGCTGCGGATTCATCAACTTCACGGGGAATGGGGATAAAGTCTTTAACCACTCTGGTCAGGGCTGCTGTGTCATCCGTGTTGAGGTTCAATATGTTGATTCCACGAGGAGCCTGGGGGCTCTGATATGGACTCTGCCTTTGTGCCGACTCAGCAGTGCTTTCGATACACTCTTGTGATTCCAGGCTATCGGCGTTGGTACTGCTGCTGGTCGTACTGGATGATGTGTTCTCACTGGTGCTTGAGTCGCTACTACTGCTACTACTGCTACTACTACTGCTACTACTGCTACTACTGCTACTACTGCTACTACTGCTACTACTGCTACCACTGCTACCACTGCTGCCGGAGATGCAATTGGTCTGCGAATCAACATTTTCATCCTCACCACGACTGCTTCCACTATTTCCACTAAGATGGTTATCACTAGTCATACTTGCGCCGCCATTGCCGCTCTCCTGGTCATGACTGGTCGCAAGATTCTGGGTAGGTGCAATGGGGTAGTGACCACTTGCCCTCAACCTCTCCTGTTCTTGCTTGAGTACTGATCGTACATACTCGATTTGCATCTCCATAGGGTAATAGAAGTTGCAAATCTCGTCTACGGCAAGCTGCATCTGCTCGCGAATCTTTGCCACATCGCGTCTGTTGTGGGCTGAGATAATAAACTCAAACTCATCTCGGAAGTTACGATCTCCGGGATCCATCTTCATCTCAGAAACTATGTTTGGCGAATGCAGCTTGGCTAGGGTTACGGGAATGGTGAGATTGCCTTGAAGTATCCGATTGCGCACCGCTCGCAAAGTGCGCAGCATGAGACGGCTTTCCATGCCCCACGTTAACTTGCCGATGAACGTCACATCACCTATTTGTGATTCAAGATCGAGAGTGCCCATACGTGACATACCAATCAACTCCCTCTTGACTGCAAGCATATTGGTACGTTTCCCACCTTCTGTATCGAGTCCTTCCAAAAACTGCTGCTGTAGTTGTAGCTGTAATTGCATATGTAGTTGTTGTTGCTGCTGCTGTTCCGTTGGACCTTCTGGATTCTTCTTCTTACGTCCTCGACGCTTCGGCTCCGCAGGGGGCTCTGGAGCTGCAGGCAGAGCTGCAATGGGATCTACTTTCACTCGCTTGCTGGGTTCTCTCGCTGGGATTGTTGGGGTTGATGCGGGTTTGGGTGGCTTTTCCCGCTTCTCTCGAGGCTTTGGTCCCGGTTTGGACTTTGATTCCGATTCAGACTGGGGTTGGGAACGGGATTGGGATTGAGATTCGGGTTGCGATGACACGGGCAGATTCTGGTCCAGCAGGCCATCCGAAAGTTGTTGGATGAGTTCTTCGTAGGGCGGAGAGCCTGCAGGGATATAGAGCTCGTCGGCGATCTCGGGATTGGGACACTCCTGAACCGCCCTAGCGACCTCCTCTGCGAGCTGCACAGCGGGACTAACAGCGGGACCATCCTCGCTTGACGAGAAGGGAGGAAGCGACTTGTCAAGCTCAGCCAGGATGGAGAGCGTCGCTGCGATGTACATCTCGTGCGTGATGAACAACACGTCGAAGTGGCTCGAGAATTGTTGGAAGAAGAGGCGCTGGATTTCTGTCGCCTGAACGGTATGGTTCCGGGTGCACGCCGCGTAGTACGTGATCATCACGCCCTGTACGGTGACGTACCCCAGTGAGAACTTGTCCATAATCCGGAATATTGCCTCAAACGGCTCCAGAAGCCTCGCGTAGTCGCAATTCTTAGGAGCCTGAGACATTTTGGGAGGGCGTGCGAATCTCGGGGGATCCTGATGCGGTGATGGGAGTATGGAGAGTTCGGTAAACTACTCAACGCGAGACTCTCACGAGTGTAGGAAAATTAATTCGCAATGCTTCGACAGCACCGCGTACTTGGACCTTTGACAATCTAGGTTCGAAGCGCGAAAAATTTCGAAAACGTGAACCCATCCACCATCTTACGGACAAGCGGCAACGAAACTCACTATGTCGGCACAAGACAATACCCAGGACCTCGCGGCTGAGGTCCAGAAATTACCTTATATTAAGAATATTACCTACTACTGGCGGCCAGACGTACGTTTAAATTCTCAGTAGCACCTTGTGTTTCCCCAGAAAATGTGCTTTTCTCCGAGGGTCGCTAGGGACTCTTGCTGAAACTCCGCATGACGCGCGGAACTGCTACCAGCCATGACTATTGTCGGATGGTGCATCGCGGTTCATCTCAACATTGCACGGCTATCCCTTCTCAAACGCGTACAGCCCCAGGACAGCGCCTTACTCCTGCTATCCGGGCCTTCGTCGAGAAGTACTCAGACATGTTCACGTCGCTTGGACTCGATTGTTAGCATACTCACGTCGAAGCACGTTATAATAACACGCACTCCCTTTCTCTAGTGCACCTTCTGCGATCGTACGAACCGTTCGATGGCAGCTGCTGAGCAGCAGATCGGAGGCCAAATCCGAAAGAAGGACATCTCGGCAAGTTATGCCAACATGATCGAATGGCAGGTCTTCGCAGAGCGCCGATGTCAAGGAGTGCCCTTCCTCTTCAACCATACCAACGGTGAGTTCAAGTGTGGTATGGCCAACACCGAAGACGTTCTTAGAGTAGTGACGAGCGGTAAGGTGGAACTTGAGAGCCAACAGTAAGCCCCGAACCGCCTCGCGAGAGATCCAGCCAACTTTTCTTGTGGTTGCTCGATGTCGATCATCGTACTGAGGAAAACCGATGTGCTGACATGAGCTCACACGACTTCTATATATGTACAGATTACGTTACAGCCTTCAAATAGGAGGTAGACCCGTTAGACCGGCAAGGGAAAGGATTGGTCTCCTGGATGATATCGAAACTTGGGCGGTTTATGTGTTGTTAGAGTTAACCATAATACTGCATGAATGTAAATACACCCACGCCAAGGGGTCGACCACTATCCAATGTGTGGTATGGCCTCTTTTCGATGTCCTGGAACCCACAACCTTGTGCATGGAATTCACTCCCATACAGGCACGTGCGAGTCAACTGGGTTTCTTGGTAGGAAGTTTAATGGTACTCTAGATTTGAGAGGAAACCTACCTATTTTAGCTGTCAACCTTATCTGCCATGTCACGAGCGACAACGACTGAGTGTTGGGAACCAGCAGCAACGCCCATGACGGCACGCGGGAACTGTGTGATTTGGCCGGCTCGGACCCAGTGTGGAGTGTACTGAACGAGCTCATTTCCGGTACCAAGCTGGTAAACATCAGCAGCACCCCAAGCGAAGAGGCGGCCACGCGCGGTGCATGCCAAGGAATGGCTCTCAGCACAGGCCACCTGTGTTACTGCGTCTGGAGCCATATGGGTGGTACGAGGATCGATCTGACCCTTGTAGTCCTCACTAGGCTTCTCGTTCCATGACTCCTCGCTGCTGAGGTATTGAGGAGTGAGCTTCTCAATAAGGAGTGGCTCGGCTTGCTCATGTGCGTCGGCATATACATTCTCAGGACCATGTCCCAGACGACCATCCTCCACACGACCGAAGCCGAATACGCGACCATCTTCTGCGAGTGCGAGAGAAGACTGGGTTGAGCACGCAATTTGTGCGATTCGGATCTTTCGCTGTGCGAAGAACGGAATGACCTTTGGTTCAATCACGTACAAGTCACTGGGATCATCGGACTCTCGGCGAATACCACATTGACCGTAGTTGTTGGGACCCCAAACCCAAACAACACCTGTCTTGGCAATGACGAAGCTGGTGTAACCACCGGCGAAAACCTTAACAGCAAATGCATCGTCGGCGGTGAGCTTCATACCTTCAGGGCTGCCACGTCGCAAGTGCAGTGTGACCTTCTGAGGGAGAAGCCGAGCACGCTTGAAGCGCGAAGCAAGGCGTCGACCAAGGAAGACGTCACCCCAGTAGTAGACGTGACCTTTGCGAGTGCATGCCAGCGAGTGGCTCTCGCCCGCAGTAATGTGAATCACTTTATCATCCTTGTCCGTCTCAGCAACTGGAAGGCCTTCAATTACCTTGGGAACAAACTCGCGTTCTTTTGACGTGTCGAAACCAACCAGTCCTGAAGCGTCACGGTATGCACCCCAAGAATAGACCGTACCATCCTCAGCTAACGCAAGGGAGTGCGATGCACCGCATGCGACCTGAACGATGCGAACATCCTTCAAAGGGCCCAGAACACGCATGGGAACGTATTCAAGCTTACCATCCGCCTCAGTCTCGCGTCCGAGGGCGCCATCGTCGTTGCAGCCCCAGGAGTAGACATGGCCTTCCTTGGTCAGCGCCAAGTTATGCAGCGCGTTTGTGCAAACTTGAATGACATCCTTAGTGGCCAACTCACCCATGACTGGGCCCGGGAACTTGCGGGTTGTTGATTCAACTCCCATGCCAAGCTGAGCCATTTCGCCTGCACCCCAGGCGAGGACTTGACCGCGCGCGTTCTTGGCAACTGGGCATGGCTTAACCTTGGCTCGCGCAGCCGCAGCCTCCTTATTCTGCTCTTCAGCTTTGTCGAGAGGGCAGATCTGCTCTGCGGTTAGGCGCTTCTGGCGCTGGCTCTCCATTTCCTTGCGCTTTTGACCGATAACGATTGAAGGAGCTCCTGGAGGTGGAGCAAACGCCTTGAACTTGATGCCAGAGATACCTGGAGTTGCCTTCTGCTCAGTGGCGGTAGAATCCTTCGTCTCAGTGGCGGTAGACTCCTTCGTCTCATTGGCGGTAGTCTCCTTCGTCTCAGTGCCAGCGCTGGTAGAATCAGCGGGCTTTGCAGCATTAAGCGAAAGCGAGGATGGGAGCTTCAACGATGTGTTGAGCTTGAGTCCTCCAAACTTGGGTGGTGCGGTCGGTGGGGCTGCACCGGTGTTCAGCTTGATCTCAATCTTCTTCTGTTCCTGTTGCCCGCTAACACCAAACTTGGCTAGCGCCGTCTTCCGGGCTGCCTCTTCGGCGACGGGATCAACAAATCGCTTAGTCTCGCATGAACGACACTTGGTAAGTGAGGCATCGTTCTTGACCCAGCACGTGCTGCACTCCCAAGTAGAGGCGGAAGTATTACTCATCTGAGGCAAGCTAACTGAGCAGACAGAGATTATATCAAGTTTGATTTCAGCCCAGACATACCAGCCATTCAGGTAGCGTTCGATATGTGCGTGATTTGGCAAATTGATTGTCGTTCGTGAGCGCATGGTATGAGTTATGTATATGAGGAGCAGGATTCAGGTGAGCAGTGCTAACGTTTTCTTTCCCGTTTACGCGCGGCAAGAGCAATACAGCCTTGGGGGTCACAGCTATGTCATTGTGCGGGGAATTGCATCAAACATCAATATTATATCGTCGTGTCCACTCGCAGGGCATGCACAGTAGCCATGAATGCAGAATAGACCTCTCTCAGACTCGACTCGGCAAGGTTATCAGGGTGGGCCCGACGCCGCCCTGGGGGCAAATTCAAGTCAAATAAAGCTAGTTTCGTCACACTACCCTCACTGCACGCGCCCACATCCGCACGCGTTCACTCACTCGGCAATGTACAAGGGCTTTAGTTCGCGCAAGTGGCCTGTAACTCCGGACGGTGAGTGCATCTGAGCGCCATTTGGTGACTAACTGTGAATCTGATGGGGTATAGTAGAGGTATGACATTCTTCACACTCCATGCGCCATACCTGCGCTGGGGACTTAGGTGCGGCACTAACGCCTCCCGAGCTACAGCGCTCCAAAGTCATGCCAAGAAACCTGAATCGACAACGGTCAATCCCGTCCCCTCGGGGTTGGACGACCGAGAGACCAGATGGCTCCGGTCCGGGGACGAAAGTATTTCCGCACCCCTAGCCGAGGCCGCCAATTCGAATCAGCATGACTGACAGCTGAATACATTGTTTCGGGATGACAATTGCACAATGGGTAACACTGCCCTTGGAGCAATGATATTACAAATACTATACTCTTGAATTAACAAACTTGCACACTTTATGCTATTCCGAGGGCAACTATTACACGGTCTAACAGACTTCAACATTCATTCCTGAGCTCGGGGATTGGGATTGGAAACACATGACATGGCTACCACTCCACGCGATCGTGGATCGTGGGCATACAACATAGTCTAGAATGAGGTCTATCCAGATGAATGTAATGCCGCAGGCAGAGTTTCACTCACCTGGTCCGATTCCTATGGCCCTTCTCTCGTATAGGACTCTGGTTGGTGAAACTCCAGGAGGAGTTCTGCCTGTTCCGTAGGTTCGTTGGTGTGGGAGAGTAGCTCAACCTGCAGTCGACATGCCTTCTTTCACCAAGTATATTGGTCGCCGGGGGTCGGATGGTCTCATGGCGTACAAGTACGCTGGGAGTGATAACTCCATCACTTTTCGAAAAGTACTCAACCCCCTGTACGAAAAGATGCTTCCCTTTATCCCATACTGGCTCGCGCCGAACTTGATCACTCTGATCGGGTTCCTGTTTCCACTTAGTGCCCACATTCTCATGGCACAATATGCACCGGACCTCAAGGGAGAGGCTCCCACATGGCTATATTTCTACTGTAGTGTGGGCCTGATCGCTTACATGTGTCTTGACGCGCTTGATGGCAAGCAGGCAAGACGAACCGGAAGTTCCTCACCTCTCGGGCTCCTCTTCGATCACGGTTGTGACGCTCTCAACACGGGACTTAGCTGCATGACCCTTTGCTCATCTCTTCAACTGGGAAGCTCATGGAAGACCGTTGTCATGGCCGTCAGCTCACTCTCAACGTTCTACGCTGCAACTTGGGAGGAATATTACACAGGCGAGCTCATTCTACCTGAGATCAATGGTCCAAACGAGGGTGTTATCATTGTTGCTGGAATGCATGTCATTACTGGTCTCTTCGGTCCTAGTATGTGGCTCAAGACCATCGATCTCTTTGGTGGATTCCAGCTCAACACCGCTGCCGTAATCTTCTCAGCATTCAGCTCGTACTCCACCATCTTGATGAACATCAAGAACGTCTTCATCTTCTTGCGCAATCATCAGCGCATTTTCCACTCAGCGAAGCCAGGTGAGAGCACTCCGCAATGCGTCTTCCCTGAAGAGGACAGCAAGTCAGTTCAACATAGCCACCCACATGCCACATTGTGCTTGGCATTGACGCGCTGGGTGCCCTTGTTACTGATTGAGGTTGCGTGGGTCATGTGGGTTTTTGACTCTCCAAGTCACATTTTTGAGCGTTACCCTCGTAGGATGCTGTGGATCTTCGTGCTCGCGTTCTGTAAAATGGTCACACAGTTGATGTTAGCGCATCTGACTGGTGAGCAGTATCGTCCTTATGGTAAGACGGCTGTGTTGATCTTGTTCAGAGCCTATCAGGTGGCTTACAGTATTTACGTTGCAAAGAATTATACGCAGGAGAGCGAGGATATGGCAGTGCTTGAACTGTTATTTATTTGTGGTGTCTCCTACTTGCATCTGGTTATCTATGCCATTTGGGAAATCACTAGCATCTTGGGCATTCATTGCTTCTGGATTGACACCATGAAGGCATATAACCATGTGTATAATGTCACCCCAGCTCCAGTAGCAGCCCAAACAGTAGTCGCATCATCCGGCAACTCGGCGACTTTTGGAGGATCCGAAGTTCCAGAACGCTCTAGGCGCTCAGCAATCACAACGCCTACTCGTCGCTCTAGCTCGCGCGCACGTAAGTCTGATTAAAGTAATGCTACGTCAATCGCATAGTTAACTCGGTTTCTCTGCGTGTAGCCTTACATATCCGTTTAATATAGTAATAAGTGGTCAAAGTTTATGCCTTAAATACCTTACTGTACATTCTTAAACACTCACGCATTCATTCACAGTTGAATTCATTCTACGCTCTGGGCGCCACTATGCACGCTCGAGCTTTCAACCCTTTCTCGCCCGGGAAGACCTTGCGTTAACTTTTTCACTGTCTCAAGATGGTGAAATACGTGTTTCATTCGCTGCTGCGCGGCATAAGCCATTTCTTCGTTCCGCTGTTGCTCATACTGTATACGCTCGAACATACGCTTCTCGCGATACAAAGCTTGTTTGAGCGCTGCCCGCTCCGCCAAATATTTGTTTGCTTCGTCCGAGTCATAGCAGATCTTGGCCAGGCGCTTCTCGTCGAGATCAAATAGGGCTGTGTGGGAATCATCATCGGCAAAGGCTTCTGCACTGGGTGACTTGAGTTCGATATTCTCCCAGGCATGTCCCGTGTCAAGGAGCGAGGCTGACATAGGCCGCCGCGCGGCCGCCTTGTCTGAAGTGCTTGGCGTGCATGCATACATCTGTGCATGCTCAGCCTCGCGATAAAGCTTTGCTCGCAACTCCGAAGTTGGCTGCAGGGATTTCAAAGTTGCCCCAAGCTTCCGAGCAGCGTTATACCCGGCCTCAACCGTGTCGGAAGCGCGGGCGGCAACTGGCCGATTCTTCATCGCTGCAAGCGGAGTACCGAGTCCAGCGGTTGGAGCCAGGCTTGCAGCGCTACTGTTCGGGCTAGTACTTCGGCTAGGCTCTGAGAAGCGAGGTGCTCTGGGAAGCGTACCTCGCAACAAGCGAACAGCTGACGCTGTCCCAGATTTGTATGCAATTGCATAGGCAGCCTCGACATTGTACGATCCCGGTCCCCTACTGAGTGAGCGCTCGGTCAATGGTCCTCCCCGATCGCGCCCTCCTATCGCAAGGTCAGGCCCGCGTAGCCTAGGTGGGGGAGCGAGGTTGATAAACGCGGACGTTTTGTTGCGCTTAACTTGTGCTTCAAGTGGGTCAGAAGACAGGCCTGCGCTGCTGTGGACGTTCTTGACAGCAGCCGCGGTAGCCACCGTTGAAGGGCTTGTACGCGCACGTTGTGCCTCTTCCGACCTCCTCACGGGCCATCGAGGACAGCTGGATAACGTACCGAGGTGGATGGCTGGATTCATTTTCGAAGATGCTGTGGAGTTGCGTGGTTCATACGTCCCGGGACCGACGTGACTTGTTAGTACGGCTTCGTGTGTGTGTTGTTCTCCAGCGCGTCTGGCCTGTGCAAAGGAGCCACCATGCGGTGGTCGCTCTCGGATCGGATCGTGTGGAGTGTACGTGCACGGTGATGGCGACTGGATGACAGTCTCAGAGAGCGCGCGGCTGGTCATCGGCGCGTGGGACACGCTATAAATGGTTGGCTTCAAGAACTGCTGGCTGAGATTGCTTCCAGGTCCCAGTGATCGTTCATTGCTTGCGCCTGGAGTGTAGTGCGCCAGCATTTTCGACCTATCTTCTACCTCTGGTTCCGTCAAGAGGTGAGACTTGTGGTTGCGATGACATTGTAGCTTTCGTGGAAAGGTTTTTGATGCGGGTCGGTTGCCCAGGTCACCCACCTCATAGAACAGGAAGCCCTGCTTGGACTGGTAGAGCGTTTCTCGAGTGACGACCTCGGGTTTCTGGCTGGGCAGCACCTGCACGGGTTCTGCTGGGCTCGTCATTACTGCTGTGTAGCCTTAGCTACCTGGTCAATTCAACTGGGTTACAATCCAGTGTGTGCACAAACTCTATCCTGTGTTATACACACGCCGGCAAAACAAGACAGACGTTTCTTCTTGGCCTCGATTGCAGACTTTCGCAAAATGTTGCGAGACTTGCAAAATGCTGCGGAAATGCTACTGACTTCAGAAATTGTGTTACGACGACAACTACGCCAGATAACCAGGTTGTTGAGTCCAACCAGTGCAATCAATTGCACCATACCATTTAGCACACCCCAGGTACTCGGATCATCCAAAGATCCGGCCGTGATCCTCGGCCTAACATGTCTTTTGCACGAATTCGTAAGGCCCAGCAGCAGCCCCGAGGACCGCTGGCGCCCCAAGCGCTGAACGTGACGGAAGGGCCCGACACACAGCAGCAGACCAAGTTCATGCTGGCCCAAATCGAAGCTCGTTACCAAAATTTTGGTCATCAGGGTGGATGGCGTGCCAAGAGGCTCAAGGAAAAGGGAGAGGGTGAGACCGGTTCGGAAAACAGACGTGCGTCTGCCAATGATTCCGAGGCTATAGCAGCCGGGGACGATAAGGATCAATCTAACTCTAGCATGCGGTCTTCACCACCCAGCTCGTTTCCAGACTCACCAGATGCTGGTGTCGGGAAGGAGGGCCACAGACGTCAGGTCAGTCAAGGTGGTCGCAGCACGACATTGCCCCCTAAACCCGGGGAGAGTAGTCAACAACTACTGGCATCATCAGAAGCTCAAGTTGCCTCCATGTTTGCGACAGCTTCTGCATCTTCATCAGCAAGTGCTGGCGGTAATCCCGATGACATTCCTGTAGATAACAGCCTACTTAAACCACGGACTGGATTGGATCCGCCAATGGCCCCTAGAAATGGAGGACCTTCACGCTTGATTCGTGAGGCACGGGTTTATGAGGCAATTCGTCCGTCTGATTCTCAGCCCGTGGTGGCGTCCCCCGTTGAGGATACAAGTAGGAGAACACCTCCACTCTCGCCAAGATCGGCCAGGGGTGGCGAAGGACCAATGAGCCGAAGGCCATCAGTTACGACATCGGAATCTTCGACGCTGCAACCATTGAATACTCAACTCTTCCCTGAGCAGGCCGGAGCCGACCAACCTCTTTCGACTGCAAGCGCTGGCTCATCCAATGCAGGTGAAGGCGTTCTCACTCCCGGTACGGACAAGTCAGCAGCAAGTGAGTCGCGTCTTAAACTCATCGCTGCTAAGCTTGCGACACTGAAGCCGGGGCATCAGTATCGTAACCTCGATTCTTTCTCATCCAATGGGACACTTCCAGCAAAGCTGAACGAGTCCAGCGCCCCCGAAGATAAACTCCAAGAAACACTTCACGCGCCCCCTGCTTCAACAACTTCAGCTTCAGCAACTAGCGGGGAGCGCGAGTCATACCGTCCCCTTGCACACGTTCCCGCAGACTCGCCTAGGTCATCCATCGCTGCTATGAACAAGGTGCAATCCACCCCTGAACCGACGTCAATGGCTCATGAGAATCTCAAGCAAGCGTCCGGACCATCGGTGACTCCTATCACTGAGGATCCAGCCATCTCCAGCATCGTCCCCAATCTTCCAGCACTGGGCCGGCTGAACACACTGAAAAGTACTGTAGGGCTTCGTAGACTAGCTAGCCCAGAGGAAAGTCGCATGAAAGATGCCGAAACAAGGGAGAAACCAGTGGAACCAGACGCTCCATCTGGAGAAGGGCTTCGGTCACATCGACGACAGGTTTCGTCTGTTTCCATCGCTAGTCTAGGGCAGCTCGCTGGGCATGCTCTTGCTCCTGCTCTTGCGCTAAATCAGCATGGCCCTCCTGTTACCTTAGAGTTTTCTATCACTCCGGACGGCCGAACGCTCTATGCAACACTTCCGTACGACTTCCGCCCCCGTTCGGTCAGTGTCGCACCATCTGGCAACCCTGATGAGTCTGTGAAAGAACCACCATCACCAAGTGTCTCTTCACGGGGTGCTCAATCACATCACAAGTTTGGAACGCTACCCCCCGTCAATCGACTCGTACCCGGTTTCTTCAAACAGCCATTCTTAGAGAATCTCATTGAAGCCCCAAGTCCAACGTCTCAAAAGGGTTTAAAGGAATTTGGCTCGTCACTTCCGCGCCATCATGTAAGGAGCTCATCCGCTACTGCGCTTTCGTCGTTCAAGGGTATGTCTGCCCTTGCAGTACCCCAACAATCACCTCTCCCGAGCGATGGGAGTCAGGAGGTACGAGAGTCACTTCTGACCCCTGCCTCAGCTCTCTCTCCCACGACGCCCACACCAGAAGATGACGCCAGCTCCGCTGCCGAATCGCCAGCCGTAGTCATCAAGCCTGCGCCGGATCCTGAGACACAATCGGCGGCCCCCGAATTGACAGCACTTGAGGATCATGCGACACAAAGTCATTTACCAGATGCTGTAACTCCCATTACGATTTCTTCACCACCAGATGCATTTGAGCAGCCAACCAGTGTTGTATCTAAGGACTCGCATGTAGCCCTAGCCGCTCTATCCGCAAATGATGCTAAGCTGAGCGTGCTTTCCCATCAGCTTGCATTATGTGAAGCACGGTTGTTGGATCTGGAAGAGGACTACGCGCATGCCAAGCATGGATGGTCGGGAATCGCTGATAAGTGGTCTGGAGCGGACTCTAACTTCGAAATGCTCAGTTCAGATCTAAAGAATGTCGCTGAGACCCTCGAGCTCTCTCGGCAGGCTCACGACTTTGCCCTTCGTGGAATCGAGGTGAAGATCAAAGTCCTCAAGTCCGCGCTCGAAGATACGATTGCCAAGCAGCAAGAAATAGTCTCTCTTATCGCGAACCAGTTCGTTTCTGTAGCTGATCTTTTCACCGCCCAGCAGGTCAGAATGCAAAAAATTGAGACGTGGATCACGCATCATCAACAATACTTTAAACGACCCAACAACCGAACACAAGCGGGCAGGATGGGACTTAATGACCCCGCCCTTGACTCGGTAGATGCGTCCTTCTCCGCTGCGGATGATAATGGCATATTTCGCCTGGGGCTTAATGACTTGCCAACGTCGGCATCGTCAGTGCTCATCAAGCAACGCTCGGAGGCTCTTAAGGCGATTGTCGAGAGTGGGCAGGAGAATCCAGAACAGACCGGCCAAGGAAATGATGACCTCAAGCGCCCCCTGTCGCGCAAGAAGAAAAAAATCCCCATCTTGGTTGATGATGGTATTAAGCGTCTGAATCCGGTGCTTGCTCGTGCACTACGCCTTGGGAAGAACAACATTGGAGACACTGACATTTTTGACCCAGAGATTATCTGGACCGATGGAGAGCTGGACGACGATACCACGAA
>Ga0182741_1003308_pt1 | contig 17324 bp, 10 predicted proteins | sample eDN5th37CBELigOP_FD_128874 | JGI IMG/M metagenome (GOLD analysis project Ga0182741, IMG submission 128874) | Enriched Organic Plus compost microbial communities from Emeryville, California, USA - eDNA 5th pass 37_C BE-Lig OP (version 2) (version 2) ...
GCGGCCGACCATGAAGCCGGTGATGTTCTGCAGGAACACCAGCGGGATGCCGCGCTGGTTGCACAGCTCGATGAAGTGCGCGCCCTTGAGCGCGCTCTCGGAGAACAGGATGCCGTTGTTGGCCACGATCCCGACCGGGTAGCCGTGGATGTGGGCGAAGCCGCAGACCAGGGTCCTGCCGTAGCGGGCCTTGAACTCGTCCAGCTCGCTGCCGTCCACGATGCGCGCGATCACCTCGCGCACGTCGAACGGACGGCGGGTGTCCTGCGGCACGATGCCGTACAGCTCCTCGGCCGGGTACAGCGGCTCGCGCGGTTCGCGCACGGCAACCGGCAGCTGCTTGCGCCGGTTGAGGTGGCCGACGATGGAGCGGGCGATCTGCAGGGCGTGGCGGTCGTCCTCGGCCAGGTGGTCGGCCACGCCGGAGATGCCGGTGTGCACGTCGGCGCCGCCCAGCGTCTCGGCGTCCACCACCTCGCCGGTGGCGGCCTTCACCAGCGGCGGGCCGCCGAGGAAGATCGTGCCCTGGTTGCGCACGATGATGCTCTCGTCGCACATGGCCGGCACGTAGGCGCCGCCGGCGGTGCAGCTGCCCATGACCACGGCGATCTGCGGGATGTTCTCCGCGCTCATCCGCGCCTGGTTGTAGAAGATGCGGCCGAAGTGCTCGCGGTCGGGGAACACCTCGTCCTGCAGCGGCAGGAAGGCGCCGCCGGAATCCACCAGGTAGATGCAGGGCAGGCGGTTCTCGCGCGCGATCTCCTGCGCGCGCAGGTGCTTCTTCACCGTCATCGGGAAGTAGGTGCCGCCCTTGACCGTGGCGTCGTTGGCCACGACCACCACTTCCTGGCCCATCACCCGGCCGATGCCGCAGACGATGCCGGCCGCCGGCGCGGCGCCGTCGTACATGTCCTCGGCGGCCAGCGGCGCGATCTCCAGGAACGGCGAACCGGGGTCGAGCAGGACGTCGATGCGCTCGCGCGGCAGCAGCTTGCCGCGCTCGGCATGGCGTTGGCGCGCCTTCTCGCCGCCCCCGGCGGCGGCGCGCTCCAGCCGCCGCCGGAGCTCGGCGGCCAGCTGGCGGTGGTATTCGGCGTTCTGCGTGAATTCAGTCGAGCGGGAGTCGATCTGGCTGCTGAGGGCGGGCATGGGCGTCCTGGAGTGCGGCTGCCGCAAGCATACGGCAGCCGGCTCCGTCGGCCTTCTGGCGCCGCAACAAGGCGGCGGCGTTTAGCGTCCGCTCAGTTGTCGGCGTCGTCGCGGGCCCGCTCGGCGGCTTCACGCGCTTCCTGCGCGGTGCGTTCGGCCGCGTCCGCGGTGGCGTCGGCCGCCCGGGCGGTGGCGTCGCGGGCGGCATCGCCGGCGCGGTCGGCCGCCTCGCGCGTGTTGGCGGCGGCGGCGTCCAGGGCCTGCCCGCTGCGGTCGGCCGCCTCGCGGGCCTGGATCGCGGCCGCGTCGGTGGCGGCCTGTGCCGCGTCCACGGCCTCGGCGGCGGCGTTCTCGGCGTGCTCGCCGGCGCGCTCGTAGTGCGCCTGGGCGTCGTCGCGGGCCGGTTCGTTGCAGGCGGCCAGCGGCAGAACCAGGGCGGCGGCGGCCAGCAGGGACAGGGTGCGCTTCATGGGCGGGCGTCCTTCGTGGTGGATGGCACCCGAGGATCGCCAAGACCGGCTCAGCATGCCGTGAAGCCCGGCGCGCACGGAAAACCCTGCATAAACGAAAAGGCCGCCGGTTCCCCGGCGGCCTTTCCGCAAAGACTTGCCCTCAGCGGATTACTGCTGGGCCTCGTCCTTGGCGGCCTCGGCGGCTTCCTTCGCCTCCTCGGCGACGTCAGCAGCGGCCTCGGCGGTGTCGGCAGCAGCCTCGGTGGCAGCGTCAGCCGCGGTGTCGGCGGCGTCAGCAGCGGCGTCGGCGGCGCTCTGCGCAGCGTCGGCGGTTTCAGCGCCGGCGGCGGCAGCCGCGTCGGCAGCAGCCTGGGCCTCGGCAGCCGCCTGGTCAGCGGCAGCAGCGGCGTCCTGGGCGGCTTCCTGCTTCGAGCACGCGGCCAGGGCCAGACCCAGAGCCAGTGCGACCAGCAGCTTGTTGATGCTCATTGGTGATTCCTCGTCGATTAGTTGGGCAACGCGCTGTCGCGCGCCACGGACAATGATGACAAGCCCATATCCGCTGTCAAGCGGCTACGGGTGAATCCGGTTCTGTCCGGTAAAGGCTTCGTGAAATCCCGGGTGCGCCGATTATATGACGGTCAGACCGTTTCGATGGCAATCGCCGTCGCCTCGCCGCCGCCGATGCACAGCGAAGCCACGCCGCGGTTCAGCCCGCGTTTACGCAGGGCGTGGACCAGGGTCACCACGATGCGGGCGCCGGTGGCACCGATCGGGTGGCCCAGGGCGCAGGCGCCGCCGTTGACGTTGAGCTTTTCGTGCGGGATGCCCAGCTCGCGGATCGGCGCCATCGCCACCACGGCGAAAGCCTCGTTGATCTCGAACAGGTCCACGTCCTCGACCTTCCAGCCGACCTTCTCCAGCAGCGCGGAGATCGCGCCCACCGGCGCGGTGGTGAACCACTCCGGCTCCTGCGAAAAGGTGGCATGGCCGACGATGCGCGCCAGCGGCCTGATGCCGCGGCGGGCCGCTTCCTCGGCGCTGAGCAGGATGGTGGCGGCGGCGCCGTCGGAAATGCTCGAGGAACTGGCGGCGGTGACGGTGCCATCCTTGCGGAAGGCCGGCTTCAGCGTCGGGATCTTGTTGATGTCGGCGCGGGCCGGCTGCTCGTCGGTGGCCACCTCGACCTCGCCCTTGCGGGTGGCGACCTTGACCGGGACGATCTCGTCGGCGAAGGCGCCGGAGGCCTGCGCGGCCTGCGCACGCCTGACCGATTCGATCGCGTAGGCGTCCTGGTCCTCGCGGGTGAAGCCGAACTTCTCCACCGTCTTCTCGGCGAACACGCCCATGGCCTGACCATCGTACGGATTGGTCAGGCCGTCCCAGGCCATGTGGTCCACGACCTGGAAGTTGCCGTAGCGGTTGCCGGTGCGGGAGTTGGGGATCATGTGCGGCGCGTTGCTCATGGACTCCATGCCGCCGGCGACCACGACCGAGGCCGAGCCGGCCTTGATCAGGTCGTGGCCCAGCATGATCGCCTTCATGCCCGAGCCGCACACCTTGTTGATGGTGGTGCAGCCGGCGGAGATCGGCAGGCCGGCGGCCAGTGCGGCCTGGCGCGCCGGCGCCTGGCCCAGGTTGGCCGGCAGCACGCAGCCCATGATGACCTCGGAGACGTCCGTGGCCGGCACGCCCGACTGTTCCAGCGCGGCGGCGATGGCGGCCGCGCCCAGCGTCGGCGTGGGCACGCCGTTGAACTGGCCGAGGAAGGAGCCGATGGCGGTGCGCTTGGCACCGGCGATGACGATGTCGGACATTGGGACCTCCACAGGATCGAACCCCGATTATCGCGGCGCCCGGAAGGAGGCGCCACCGTCCGCGTGGACAGGCGACAGGCGGGGGGCGATTGCGGTATAGAGCGGAGGCGATCCCCGCGGGCGGAGGCCCGCCACAACCGAGCCAGGATGCATTGATGCGGATCTCCGGCAACGCGACCGGTCGGGGCGGGCTGGCCCGCCCCATGTTGGCGGTGGCCGTCGCCACCGTGCTGGCGGCCAGCCTGGCGGCCTGCGGAGGCGGCGGGGGCAACACGCGCCCCGATCCGCCGCCGCCGGCCACGCCACCGGCGCCGGAACCGCCGCCCACGCCGCAGCCGGCGGTCGACGCGCACCTGCAGCTGGTCGACGCCACCGCCAGCCAGCGCCAGGGCTACACCGGCGCCGGCTACCGCATCGGCGTGATCGACAGCGGCATCAACCGCAATCACCCCGCGCTGGCCGGGCGGGTGGCGGCCAACCTGGTCTACGTCAACCCGGCGCGCAACGACATGAGCGTGGACGACAAGGTCGGCCACGGCACCACCGTGGCCATGCTCGCCGCGGGGCAGCCGTTCGGCGCCTGGCCAGGCGGCGTGGCGCCCGGTGCCACCCTGCTGTCGGCGCGCATCATCAATGACGAGCGGCCGCAGGACGACGGCTCCGGGCAGGGCAACGAGGTCACCGGCGCGATCGGCGTCAAGGCGATCCACCAGGACCTGGCGGCGCTGGGCATGCGCATCATGAATAACTCGTGGGGCGGCCTGTACTGGACCCGGCCCACGGTCACCGCCGCTATCGCCGACGAGTACCGCTTCTTCATCCGCGACTACGACGGCCTGGTGGTGTTCTCCACCGGCAACGAAAGCCGCGCCGATCCCACCGACATGGCCTCGCTGCCCAGCCAGGCCGGCCCCAACAACAGCCGTCCGGCGGCGGACCTGGAGCGCGGCTGGCTGGCGGTGGCGGCGCTGGACACCGCCAGTCCCGACCGCCTGGCCTGGTACTCCAACGCCTGCGGCATCGCCCGCAACTACTGCCTGGTGGCGCCGGGCACGGCGGTGTTCCCCGGCCACGACGCCACCGCGGCCAACCCGAGCTACTACTACGGTAGCGGCACCTCGTACGCCGCGCCGCTGGTCTCCGGCGCGGCGGCGCTGGTGTGGGAGGCGTTCCCGTACTTCGACAACGATCTGGTGCGGCAGACCCTGCTGGGCACGGCCACCGACCTGGGCGAGCCCGGGGTGGACGCGGTGTTCGGCTACGGCCTGCTCAACGTGGAGAAGGCCCTGCGTGGCCCGGCGCGCTTCGACTGGGGCGACGTGACCGTCAGCTTCGACGGCAGCTCGGCCTGGACCAATCCCATCACCGGCAGCGGCGGCCTGGTCAAGCGCGGCTCCGGCACGCTCACCCTGGGCGCGCCGGGTGTGGAGCTGGACTACACCGGCGCCACCCGCATCGAGGGCGGCACCCTGCACGTGCTCGGCGAGCTGACGCGCTCGGACGTCACTGTCGCCGCGGGCGGCCGCCTGGACGGCGCCCGCCGCCTGGGCGGGAACCTGGTGAACGAGGGTGTGGTGCACATCGGCGAGTCGGCCGCCGACGGCCTGGGCCTGGGCGTGGGCGGCGACTACGTGCAGCGCCCCGGCAGCCAGCTGTCGCTGGTGCTGGGCTGGGGCCACCTGGAGGTGGCGGGGCGGGCCACGCTGCAGGGCGGCGAGGTGCATGTGGCCGGCCTGCGCGACGGCTACGTGGCCGAGGTGCGCGAGGACGTGCTGCGCGCCGAGGGCGGCGTCACCGGCCGCTTCGACGGCCTCACCGCCGCGCCGGGCCTGTTCCTCGACGCCAGCCTGCTGTACGGCAACCACGAAGTGTGGCTGGACGTGCGCCGGGCGGAGGTCACCGCGGCGGCGGCCGGCCTGGCCGGGATCACCCCGGCGGCGCTGGAGGCCGCGCAGCGCGTGGAGGCGGCGTTCGACCTCATCGACGGCGGACGCTCCCCGGATGCGGACGGCTTCCTCGACGCTGCCGGCCGGCTGCAGCGCATCACCGATCCGCGCATCGCCGCGGCGGCCCTGCGCAGCCTGTCCGGCGAGGTGCACGGTGCGGCGATGGCGGCCACCTACGACACGCTGGACCTGACCCGCCGCACCCTGTCCTCGCGTTTCGCCGGGCTGGCCGGAGGCGAGGGCGCCGGCGCCTGGCTGCGCGGCCTGGACGGTGCCACCGCGGCCGGCGCGGCACAGGCCCGCCTGGGCGGCTGGATGGCCGGCCGCGACGTGGCGGTGGACGGCCTGGTGGCCGGCATGGCCTTCGGCGAGACCCGCAGCGACAGCCGCCTGGACGGCACCGCCGACCACAGCCGCGAGCGGCAGACCCAGGTACAGGCCTACCTGGGCGCCAGCCGCGGCGCGGCCTACGCCTTCGGTCAGATCGGCGGCGGCCAGTACCGGCGCTGGATCGACCGCCAGCTGCTGCTGGGCGACCGCCACCACGGCCTGCGCAGCGACTACGGTGGCGATTTCGCCGTGACCAGCGTGGAGGCCGGCTACCGCTTCGGCGACGGCGCCGCGGTGCTGGTGCCGTATGCCGGCGCCGAGCACGCGCGGGTGCGCAGCGACGCCTTCGCCGAGGCCGGCGCGGCCGGCTTCGGCCTGCGCAGCGGCCGCGAAGGCTCGGCGCGCACCCAGGCCATCGCCGGCCTGCGTGGCCGGCGCGACTGGGGCGCGCTGCGGCTGTCCGGTTATGTGGAGTGGCAGCAGACCCTGGCCAGCCACGGCCTGCGCCGTCCGGCCAGCTTCACCGGCATCGAGGTCTGGTCGCCGCTGGCGGCCGAGGACCCGGCGCGCAGCGGCGGCGTGTTCGGCCTGTCGGCGCGCGCCTGGCTGTCGCCGCACGCGCTGCTGTCGCTGGACTGGGACCGCCGCTTCGGCCCGCGCGGCGGGGCGGACGCGCTGTCGTTGCGCTACAGCGTCGGCTTCTGAAAACGCGCGGGCGGCTGCGGCCGCCCGCGCTCAGCCGCGGCCCTCGAACAGCTCGCGGCCGATCAGCATGCGCCGGATCTCGTTGGTGCCGGCGCCGATGGTGTACAGCTTGGCGTCGCGCAGCAGGCGGCCGGTCGGATACTCGTTGATGTAGCCGTTGCCGCCGAGGGCCTGGATCGCTTCCAGCGCCACCTGCACCGCGGCCTCGGAGGCGTGCAGCAGGCACGCGGCCGCGGCCGCGCGCGAACGGCGGCCGGCGTCGAAGTCGCGCGCCACCTGGTAGGCGAAGGCGCGGCTGGACTGCAGCGCGGTGTACATGTCGGCCAGCTTGCCCTGCATCAGGCCGAAGGTGCCCACGGGCGCGTCGAACTGGCGACGCTCGCGCACGTAGGGCAGGGCCACGTCCATGGCCGCCTGCATCAGGCCCAGTGGGCCGCCGGTGAGCACCAGGCGCTCGGTGTCCAGGCCGCTCATCAGTACCCGCACGCCCTGGTTGACCTCGCCCAGCACGTTCTCCGGCGGGATCCCGCAGTCCTCGAACACCAGCTCGCAGGTGTTGGAGCCGCGCATGCCCAGCTTGTCCAGCTTCTGCGCCGTGGAGAAGCCCTTCATCCCGCGCTCGACGATGAAGGCGGTGATGCAGCGGCTGCCGGCCTCCTTGCCCGCGGTGCGCATGTACACGATCAGCACGTCGGCCTCGGGGCCGTTGGTGATCCACATCTTGTTGCCGTTGGCCACCCACACCCCGTCGCGCAGCTCGGCGCGGCAGGCCATCGAGCCGACCACGTCGGAACCGGCACCCGGCTCGCTCATGGCCAGTGCGCCCTTCCATTCGCCGCTGCACAGCTTCGGCAGGTACTTGCGGCGCTGCGCCTCGGTGCCGTTGAGGAACAGGTTGGAGACGCAGAGGTTGGAGTGGGCGCCGTAGCTGAGGCCGACCGAACCGGATGCGCGCGAGATTTCCTCCATCGCCACCAGGTGCGCCAGGTAACCCATGCCGCTGCCGCCGTACTCGGGCGCGACGGTCATGCCCAGCAGGCCCAGCTCGCCCAGCTTCGGCCACAGGTCCTGCGGGAAGGCGTTGTCCGCATCGATCCGCGCCGCGCGCGGCGCGATCTCGGCCTCGGCGAAACGGCGCACCGCCTCGCGCAGTGCGTCGATCTCCTCTCCCAGCTGGAATGCGTCCATCGGCTCCCCTGTAATTGGTTTCATCTGTACCGAAGTGTAGGGGCTGGTCCGCTCCAGCTCATTGTGCGGCCGCACATGAGCCGCCCCCTGCAGGAGCCGCGTGCGCGGCGACCCGGCCGGCGCGTCCGGGACGGCGGTCAACCGCCACGCGGCCGGAGCCCTGCCTCGAACGCCACGTTGAACGCCGCCTCCGGGTACGCCCTCGGGGCGCCGCTGACGCGGCTCCTACAGCGCGAGGCAGCGCGGCGGAACCCCCTGCAGGAGCCGCGTGCGCGGCGACCCGGCCGGCGCGTCCGGCGCCCGCGTTCAACCGCCACGTTTCCGGGTGTGCGTTCACGCCGCAGCGGCGCCGGCGCACCGGCCGCAACCGGTTGCGCCCGTCAATGCTCGCCGCGCAGATGGCCCATGCGCGGGGTGGCGCGGCCCATCGGCAGCTTGAGCTTGCCGATGGCGGCCAGGCGCGACTCGGCGATGCGGTCGGCGGCGTACTGGGGGCTGATGCCTTCGCGCTCGGCCAGGTCGAAGATCTTCGACACGTTGTGGTAGATGCTGCGGATCAGGCGCATCGCCCGCTCGCGGTTGTAGCCGTCGATCTCCAGCGACACGTTCATCACGCCGCCGGCGTTGACCGCGTAATCGGGCGCGTAGAGGATGCCGCGGCGGTGCAGTTCGTCGCCCACCGCGTGGCTGGCCAGCTGGTTGTTGGCCGAGCCGCACACCACCTGCACCTTCAGCCGGTCCAGCACCTGCTCGTTGATGGCGCCTTCCATCGCGCAGGGCGCGAACACGTCGGCGGCCACGTCGTAGATCTCGTCGGGCTTGACCGCCTCGGCGCCGTACTCGGACACCGCGTGCTCGACCTTGGCCGGGTCCAGGTCGGTGACGAACAGCTTGGCGCCGCGCTCGCGCAGCAGCTTGGCCAGCTCCATGCCGATGTGGCCCAGGCCCTGCATGGCGATGCTGACCTTGCCCACGTCCTCGTGGCCGAGCTTGCGCTTGAGCGTGGCCATCAGCGCCTGCAAGGTGCCGTAGGCGGTGAACGGGGCCGGGTCGCCGGAGCCGCCGTGGACCTGGTGCACGCCGGTGACGTACTCGGTCTCCAGGTAGATCAGCTCCATGTCGTTGACGTCGGTGCCCACGTCCTCGGCGGTGATGTAGCGCCCGCCCAGGGCGTCCACGCAGCGGCCGAAGGCGCGGAACAGCGCCTCGGTCTTGTCGGTCTTCGGGTCGCCCAGGATCACGGCCTTGCCGCCGCCCACGTTCAGGCCGGCCAGCGCGTTCTTGTAGGTCATCGTCCGGCTCAGGCGCAGCACGTCGCGCACCGCGTCGGCCTCGTCGGCGTAGTGGCGCATGCGCACGCCGCCGAGCGCGGGCCCCAGCACGGTGTTGTGGATGGCGATGATGGCCTTCAGGCCGGCATCGGGGTTGTTGCAGAAGACAACCTGTTCGTGACCGGAGGTGGCGAGGGTTTCGAAAAGCATCGTGGGCTCCGCGTGGGGGCGCGCGTGGCTGGCGGACCGGCGGGACGGGCCTGCCGGATCCGGCAAACAAAAACGCGACGGGGCCAGTATCGGGGAGGCTGCGTCGCGGGGGCGCCATTCTACCCCCGTCCGACGGACGGTCCCATCCGGGCCTTGCGGAACCGAACGGGCGTGCTATTTTGCCGGCCATGACCACTACGGCCCCCGCCACCGCCAAGGGCGCCAGCACCCGCGGGATGCTGCTGGGCCGTGCCTGCGAGCTGGCCGCGCGGCTGGGGCTGGAGGGCGTGAGCATCGGCGAGCTGGCCTCCGCCGCCGGCATGTCCAAGAGCGGCGTGTTCGCCCACTTCGGCTCGCGCGAGGACCTGGTGCGGCAGACCCTGGACTGGGCGGCCGGGAGCTTCACCACGCAGGTGCTGGAGCCGGCGCTGCGTCAGCCGCGCGGCCTGCCGCGGCTGCAGGCCATGCTCGACGGCTGGATCGGCTGGATCCTGGACCATCCGGAAGGCTGCGTGTTCCTGGGCGCGGCCACCGAGTACGACGGCCGCCCCGGCCCGATGCGCGACCACGTGGCCGAACTGCTGGAGCGCTGGCGCCTGATCGTGGAGCGCGCGGTGGCCATGGCCGTGGAGGAGGGGCACCTGCGCGCCGGCACCGATCCGGCGCTGGTGTCCTACCAGCTGCACGGCTTCATGTACGCGCTGCACCACATGCGCCTGCACCAGCCGCAGGCCGACGTGCTCGCCCGCGCCGCGGTGCGCGACCTGCTCGACCGTCTCCGGGCCGGCGCCGGGCCGGCCCGCTCCCCCCGCTGACTCGAAGGAGTCCCGCCATGTCCCCCACGACCGTTTCCGCTTCGCCACAAAAAAGCACGACCGTTCGTTCTTTCAGGGTGCCCCGGGCGGTGCGCTGGGCCTTCGCCGCCGGCGGCTGGCTGATGCCGGGGACCACCCTGCGCCGGGCCTCGCGCCTGTTCGCCACGCCGCTGGCGCACTCGCACCGGCGCGCCTGGGAGGCCGACGTCTCCGACTGCCGGGTGGGGCAGGTGGAAAGCGGCGGCCGCACGCTCACCACCTACACGTGGGGCGATCCGGCCGCCCAGCCCTGGGTGCTGTTCACCCACGGCTGGTCCAGCTTCGGCCTGCGCTGCCGGCCCTGGGTGGAGCCGCTGCGCCAGGCCGGCTACGCGGTGGTGTCCTTCGACCTGCCGGGCCACGGCCGCAACGAGCCGGCGCAGACCAACCTGGTGGAGTGCGCCGGGGCGGTGGCGGCGGTGGCCCGCTGGCACGGCCCGGCCGCGGCGGTGCTGGCGCATTCCATGGGCGGCGGGGCCGCCGCGCTGGCCATCCGCGACGGTGGCCTGCAGGCCGGGCGGGCGGTGCTGGTCGCCCCGGCCGCGGACGTGCTGGCGGCCGGGCACCGCTTCGGGCGCATGGTCGGCCTGCGCGAGCCGCTGGTGGAGCGGATGTTCCGCCAGTTCGAGCGGCAGCTCGGCGTGCCGGTGGCCAGCCTCTCGGTGCATGCCTACCTGCCGCGGTTCGGCATGCCGGCGCTGGTGGTGCACGATCTGGAGGACGACGAGGTGCCGTGGGAGGAGGGCGAGCGTTACGCCCGCCTGTGGCCCGGTGCGCGCCTGCTCAGCACCCGCGGGCTGGGCCACCACCGCATCGCCGGCGATCCGGAGGTGATCGCCGCCGCCCTGCGTTTTCTGCGCGGGGAGCCTGTGGGCGAGCGGGTGGTGTCCTCGCCGAACCTGCCGTTCGGCATCGCCTGAGGCGGGTACCGGCCGGTTGCGCCCCTGCGGGAGCCGCGTCAGCGGCGACGCGGAGGGGCGCGTCGCGGCGGGCGCCCGTGCCGATGGGCGGAATGCCGTCCCTTTTCCGGCGCACTTGAATGCGGGCTTCGGACCCCCGCCGGCCGGGTCGCGGCGTACGCGGCTCCTGCAGGGCCGGGCGCCTGTGTGGGGACTGCATGCGGCGCCTTTCCCGTTGCGGCTGAACGCGGGTTTCGCATAGGCCGGCCGGGTCGCCGCGTGCGCGGCTCCTACAGGGGCACCGCTTCGCGCGCCGGCCCGGTCGTCATGCGCTTCCGGCAGGAGAGCCGCGTCAGCGGCGACGCGACGGGCGCGTCGCGGCGGGCGCCCGTGCCGATGGGCGGAATGCCGCCTCTTTGCCGGCGCACTTGAATGCGGGCTTCGGACCCCCGCCGGCCGGGTCGCCGCGTACGCGGCTCCTGCAGGGCCGGGGCGGCGGCGAGACGCCGGGGAGGGGCGGGGCGAAATGTCACGCTGCGGCGCAACCAATGGTTTCGCGTGCAATGTCTAGAATCGGTGCGAAACCCTTGATTCACGAGGACGCATGAGCACGCCCGCCACCCAGATCCCCGACGCGCGCCCGGATGCCTCGCCGCTCCGCTTCATTACCGCCGCCAGCCTGTTCGACGGCCACGACGCGGCGATCAACATCATGCGCCGCCTGATCCAGGCGCAGGGCGCGGAGGTGATCCACCTGGGCCACAACCGCAGCGTGGAGGAGGTGGTGCGTGCCGCACTGCAGGAGGACGCCGACGCCATCGCCCTGTCGTCCTACCAGGGCGGCCATGTGGAGTACTTCCGCTACATGGTGGACATGCTGCGCGAGCAGGGTGCCCCGCACATCCGCGTGTTCGGCGGCGGCGGCGGCACCATCACGCCGGAGGAGATCCGCGACCTGGAGGCCTACGGCGTGGAGCGCATCTACCACCCCAACGACGGCATGAAGATGGGGCTGGTGGAGATGATCCAGGACGTGGTCGGCCGTGCCGCCGCCGCGCGCGAGGCCGCACCGGCCCACGCCGGCCCGGTGGATCCGCGCCCGGCGCTGGAGGACGAGCTCGCCATCGGCCGCATGCTCAGCGCCATCGAGGACGGCGTCTTCGGCGAGGCCGAGCTGGCGCTGCTGCGCAAGGGCTGGGCCGCGGCCGCGCGCACCCCGGACGGCCGCCCGCTCACCCCGGTGGTGGGCATCACCGGCACCGGCGGAGCCGGCAAGTCGTCGGTGACCGACGAGCTGCTCAACCGCTTCCTGGCCTGCTTCCCGGAGATGCGCATCGCCGTGGTGTCGGTGGACCCGACCCGCCGCCGCAGCGGCGGCGCCCTGCTGGGCGACCGCATCCGCATGAACTCGCTGCGCAGCCGCCGCGTGTACATGCGCTCGATGGCCACGCGCCGCCAGCACGCGGCCACCAACACCGTGCTGCACGACTGCATCGGCTTCCTGCGCTCGCTGGGCTTCGACCTGGTGATCGTGGAGACCGCCGGCATCGGCCAGAGCGACTCGGAGATCGTGGACCTGGTGGACTTCCCGATGTACGTCATGACCTCCGACTACGGCGCGGCCAGCCAGCTGGAGAAGATCGACATGCTCGACTTCGCCGAGCTGGTGGTGCTGAACAAGTACGACCGCCGCGGCGCCGAGGACGCCCTGCGCGACGTGCGCAAGCAGTGGAAGCGCAACCGCAACGCCTTCGACGTCCGCGACGAGGACATCCCCGTCTATCCGACCATCGCCAGCCAGTTCAACGACCCCGGCGTGAGCTGGATGTTCGCCAACCTGTGCCGGCTGCTGAAGGCCAGGCTGGATCCGGCCTCGCCGCGCTGCGACTTCGCGCCGCGGATCGACACCACGCTCAGGGAGCCGCGCGCCACCGTGCTGATCCCGGGCAACCGGGTGCGTTACCTGGCCGAGATCGCCGAGCAGGGCCGGGCGATCAACCGCCGCATCGAGAGCGAGTCCGAGACCGCCAGCCGCGCCCAGGGGCTGTGGCAGGCGCTGCGCGAGCTGGAGGACCCCAGGCTGCCGCGGCCGCTGGACCTGTACGAGGCCGCCGACCTGCACGTGGAGGGCGACCGCTCGCTGGCCACGCTGCGCCAGCGCTACAACGACGCGGTGCAGTCGCTCTCGGCCGAGTCGCTGCGCCTGCTGCGCGAGTGGCCGGCGCGCCTGAAGGCCATCACCGACGAGGTGAACGAGTACCAGGTGCGCGGCAGGACCATCCGCGTGGAGAACTACCGCGAGTCGCTCAGCCACCAGAAGATCCCCAAGATCGCCCCGCCGACCTGCCGCAGCTGGGGCGAGCTGCTGCGCTTCCTGTCCAGGGAGAACCTGCCGGGCAGCTACCCGTACACGGCGGGCGTGTATCCGTACCGCCGCACCGGCGAGGACCCGATCCGCATGTTCGCCGGCGAGGGCACGCCGGAGCGCACCAACCGCCGCTTCCACTACCTGAGCTACGGCCAGCCGGCCGCGCGCCTGTCCACCGCCTTCGACAGCGTGACCCTGTACGGCGAGGATCCGGCCGAGCGCCCGGACATCTACGGCAAGATCGGCAACTCCGGCGTCAACGTGCCCACGCTGGACGACATGAAGAAGCTGTACTCCGGCTTCGACCTGTGCGCGCCGAACACATCGGTGTCCATGACCATCAACGGCCCGGCGCCCATCATCCTGGCCATGTTCATGAACACCGCCATCGACCAGCAGGTGGAGAAGTACCTGAAGGCCGACGCCGACCGCTGGGCGCTGGCGCAGAAGAAGATCGACGCCTTCTTCGAGGGCAGGGAGCGTCCGCGCTACCACGGCGAACTGCCCAGGGGCAACGACGGCCTGGGCCTGGCGTTGCTGGGCGTGACCGGCGAGCAGCTCGTGGACCGCGAGACCTACGAGAAGATCAAGGCCGAGACCCTGCAGGTGGTGCGCGGCACCGTCCAGGCCGACATCCTCAAGGAGGACCAGGCCCAGAACACCTGCATCTTCAGCACCGAGTTCGCCCTGCGCATGATGGGCGACATCCAGCAGTACTTCGTGGACCACCAGGTCCGCAACTTCTACTCGGTGTCCATCTCCGGCTACCACATCGCCGAGGCGGGCGCGAACCCGATCAGCCAGCTGGCCTTCACCCTGGCCAACGGCTTCACCATCGTCGAGTACTACCTGGCCCGGGGCATGAAGATCGACGACTTCGCGCCCAACCTGAGCTTCTTCTTCAGCAACGGCATGGACCCGGAGTACACGGTGATCGGCCGCGTGGCCCGCCGCATCTGGGCGCGCGCCATGCGCGAGCGCTACGGCGCCAACGAGCGCAGCCAGATGCTCAAGTACCACATCCAGACCTCCGGCCGCTCGCTGCACGCCCAGGAGATCCAGTTCAACGACATCCGGACCACGCTGCAGGCCCTGTACGCCCTGTTCGACAACTGCAACAGCCTGCACACCAACGCCTACGACGAGGCCATCACCACGCCCACCGAGGAATCGGTGCGCCGCGCCGTGGCCATCCAGATGATCATCAACAGGGAGCTGGGCCTGAACTTCATCGAGAACCCGTGGCAGGGCAGCTACGCCATCGAGTACCTGACCGACCTGGTCGAGGAGGCCGTGTACCGGGAGTTCGAGGCCATCAGCGAGCGCGGCGGCGTGCTCGGCGCCATGGACACCATGTACCAGCGCGGCAAGATCCAGGAAGAGAGCCTGTACTACGAGCAGAAGAAGCACGACGGCTCGCTGCCGATCATCGGCGTCAACACCTTCCTGGCCAAGGACGGCGGCAGCGACGTCAGCGGCGAGATCGAGCTGATCCGCTCGACGGAGGAAGAGAAGGCCCAGCAGATCGCCAACGTCCGCAACTGGCAGTCCATCCGCAACCGCCTTGCCTCGCTCCTTCCCCCGCACGCGGGGGAAGGCCGGGATGGGGGCACCCCCGCCACACGAAATTCCAATTCACCTGAAACCATCGCCGCCGACGCCCACGACAGCCACGGCCTGGTGTATCTTCAGGACACCGCGCGCCGCCGGGGGAACGTGTTCGAGGCGCTGATGGAAGCGGTCAAGACCCACTCATTGGGGCAGATCAGTCATGCCTTGTATGAGGTGGGGGGGGAGTATCGGAGGAATATGTGAACAGCAGCCACGCCCAAGAAAGCATCCAGATCGACTCGCTCGGCGGGCTCAAGAACGCAGAGCTTCCGCTGTCGAAAATCAATCTGCTAATCGGGCCTCAGGCTTCAGGGAAGAGCCTTGCAGCCAAGCTCATATATTTCTGTAAGTCTTATCCAAAAGAGATGATTAATGGCGTGTTTGAAGGGCTAACCCTTCAACGTCTACACGAGAAGCTGACCTCTCGCCTATCTGATTACTTCGGTGCCGCGATGTCCGCTGGGCCGTTCGAGGTGTGCTATCACAACGGCGACGAGCACTTGCGGATAACCCGAGCGAGAGGAAGGGCCGCGAAGACGGAGATTGAAGTTTCCCCCTTCTTCAAGGGGGAGTACTCATCTATGCGGCGCACATACGGCAAGCAGGCCGCCAAGATCGAGGACAGCGCCGCGGACGAGGGGGTGGATCTCACTATTCGCCTGCAAATACGCTACTACGAGAAGTTGGCGGGTCATTTTAGCGGGCGCTGGGGAGTTCAGCAGATCTTTGTGCCGGCAGGGCGATCGTACTTTAGCTTTCTGCATGGCAGCATTTTCTCATTGCTTTCAAATAATATTCCGCTTGACCCCTTCGTAAGAGAGTTTGGATCATCTTATGAGCGGTATAAGAACTACGCATTTAGAGATGCGCCAAAGAACGCAAAGTCGATCGCGTTGGCTGATACCAGCAGCATCTTGAAGGGGCGGTACGAGAGAGACCGTGGCGAGGACTTTATTCGGACACTCGATGATAGGCGTGTGCCGGTATCTAGTAGCTCCTCTGGACAGCAGGAGGTTCTCCCGCTGCTGGTCATGCTTCACTACTTTATGAGAATGCGGACCCCGCTCGGCGGCAGGTCTGTTTATGTGGAAGAGCCAGAGGCTCATCTGTTTCCTGATACGCAGAAACAACTTGTCGAACTGCTCGTGCATGCCGTGCGTAGCGGGCGGTCGAGTTCGCAGGTTGTCCTGACAACCCATAGTCCGTACGTTTGTGCGGCGATCAACAACCTCATCCTGGCTGGTGATGTCGTCGCGGCGGGCGGGACCGTTCAGGGGATCACGGCAAATGAGGCGAATATTCTATTTGAAGACATCTCTGCGTTGTCACTGGTGGACGGTAAGGCGCGATCAATTATGGATTCGGAAGCTCGCTTGATTGACACCCGCTACTTGGATTCAATCTCGGAAGAATTCGTTCACCAACGAGAAGCGCTAGGTGACGCATTGGAGGCCGCGCAGAATGGCCCATGAAGCTTGCCGCAGGCATGTCGCTGGATCACCGTATAAGTTGAAGGATCGTAAACAAGGGCCATCCGAGTTTGTAATTTCTATCTGCGAAGGACACGAGCAACACTTTGCGGCTTACGACGTCGATGGCTGCCTGATCAAAGATGGTCTTCGTTGTGACTACTTGGTCTTGCCAAATCCGGAATCAGTGGTCTTGATAGAGCTGAAGGGCGGGGATGTTGAGAAGGGCTTTAGCCAACTCAAGACCACGCTGGTTTCTCTGAAGGGGTTCATTGGCTCAAGAAGGAAGTATGCCGTGCTGGTGCCTATTCGGTATCCGCTTCCTCCATATCAGACCGCGAAGTATCAGGACCTTTTTCGAAGGCTCGGCTGCAAGCTCAGGGTGAGGAACCGCAAGTTCTTGTGCCGCACGAGTGAGTTCTGATCTTCTTTAGAACAGGGGCACGGAAAAAGGTGTCAGGGGGGGCAGGTTCATTTTCCAGGAGTAGTAGAGTCGAGTTCAATTCTCGTGGAAGAATGGGGTCACCATTTCGCCGCCGGGGTCAACAGGCCCGCACAAGCTCCTCCCGGTTCCGGGCCTGAAGTTCGATGCCTGACTGATCCATCGTCTCCGGTAGGACCTAAAGGGGACGGAGGTAATTAATCCGCGCGCAGAACGGGACAGGCTCGGCTCAACAAAAAGGCAACAAGAAGGGGGCGGAGGTAATTCATCCAGAGCAAAAGGGGGGGCGGAGGTGGTTAATCCGTCTTAATTGTCTTCGTCCCCTTTCCCTCGGTCCCCTTTCCCTCGGAACGCAACCGAGGCGACCTGGAGAGGATGACCTGATGGGACGTGGGCCGCTACGCCTGCAAGGAGCGAAAGTAAGGTTCACATGGTCGGCAACACGAGTCATTCTCCAAGGGCGATAGATGAAGAGCATCGGGAATCAGCTCGTAAGCTTCCCCGATCCGCAGACACCCCATAAGTAGAACTTTCTGGCATGTTTTCCCCAGCCAGGAGGTTCCATGAAGAAGTCCCGTTTCACCGAGACCCAGATCGTCTCGATCCTCAAGCA
>Ga0182741_1003309_pt1 | contig 17320 bp, 16 predicted proteins | sample eDN5th37CBELigOP_FD_128874 | JGI IMG/M metagenome (GOLD analysis project Ga0182741, IMG submission 128874) | Enriched Organic Plus compost microbial communities from Emeryville, California, USA - eDNA 5th pass 37_C BE-Lig OP (version 2) (version 2) ...
CTACATGGAGCAGTTGGGAATCGAGTATCCCACCGTCCCCGACGCGGCCGGCAAGTGCGGCCCGGTCACCTAGGGGAGCCGAGCGTGGACGCCCCGGCAGAGCGTAGGTCTCCGAACCTGTTCGACGTTCTCCGCGCGCGCGTTCGCGCGGCCTCCGACGGGCAGCTCGCCGCCGCCGCCGCGCTCGGTGTGCTCGGCCTGGTCACGCTCGGCTTCCTGAGACGGTGGCCGTGGGCCGCGGTCGCCGCGTGCGGGGTCCTGCTCGGTGCGAGTGTCTGGGGGATTCTCGATCGTAGTCCGGCGCCCCCTTCCCTGCGGGGGCGCCCGGTACCGGCACCCGTCGTTACCGCGGCCCGCGTGTTCGCGGGCTCGCTGGCGCTGGTATTGCTCCTCGCGCTCCTGCTCGGAGCGTTCGGCCTCTGTCTGGGGCCGTGGATATCGTAGCGGCGCGCCCGCGCCTGCAGCATCTCGCGTGCGGGTCGGCGCGACGGGTGCTCCCGACGAATCGGGGCTAGTGGCCCACCAGCCACATCACGGCGAACATCTCTTCGGAGTCGGACCAGCGATCCGCGATGACCAGACCGGCCTGCCGCGCCAGTTCGTCGAGATCGCGCCTCGTGTACTTGTACGAGGACTCGGTCCAGATGCTCTCGCCACGCTCGAAGGCGATGCATTCACCGGCCACGCTGACGAGCTGGTCGTGGAGGCTCACGAGATGCATCTCGACGCGCCCGGCCACCGGATTGTAGTACGCGTAGTGACGGAAGCTCTCCGGATCGAAGGTGGCGCCCAGCTCGCGGTTGATGCGGACCAGGATGTTGCGGTTGAACTCCGCGGTGAGGCCCTCGCGGTCGTTGTACGCGGCGTGGAGGATGTCCGGGTCCTTCCGCAGATCGGCGCCAAGGATGATGGCGCCGTCGCGCCCGCACGAAGCCGCGAGACGCTTCAGGAAGTCGCGCGCTTCCGGAGGGTGGAGGTTGCCGATCGTGGACCCGGGGAAGAACGCCACGCGGCGCGCGGCGGCCAGCTCCGGCGGGAGTGGCAGCTCCTCCAGCGCGGTGTAGTCCGCGGCTATGGGAATGATGGCGATCTCGGGATACGCCTCGCGCAGCTCGGCGGCGATGCGTTCGAGCTGCGCCGCCGACACATCGATCGGCACGTAGGCGGCCGGCGCGGCGGCGCCGCGCATCCGGTCGAGGACCAGCCGTATCTTCTCGGCCTCGCCGCTCCCGTACTCCAGGATCACCGAGCCCGCGCCGATCCTCGCCGCCATGCTGGCCGCGTTGTCGTGCAGGATGGCGAGCTCGGTACGCGTGAGGTAGTACTCGTCGAGACGCGTTATCGCATCGAAGAGAGCCGCGCCGCGCGAGTCGTAGAAGAGCCGTGCCGGCAGCGAGCGCGGCTTCCGGCGAAGACCGGCCAGCACCTCTTCACGCAGCATGGCCGCCGGCGTCGGCTGCAGCTCCGCCGCCGTGTCCGCATCAGCACCCGCCGCCATCAGCGATCGCCCGCTAGTCGGATGCCGCTGAACTGCCAGCGCGTCGGCGAGTGGAAGAAGTTGCGGTAGGTGCGGCGCGCGTGCGAACGCGGCGTGGCGATCGAGGCGCCGCGCAGCACCCACTGATCGGCCATCCACTTCCCGTTGTACTCGCCGATCGCGCCGGGCGCGGGGCGATAGCCCGGATACGGCGTGTACTGGCTGCCCGTCCACTGCCACACGTCACCGTAGAGCTGCTGCAGAACATCTCCCGATCGTTCCTCGGTGCCGGCGTTCGGAGCGTGCGGATGGAATAGCCGCGACTCGGCGAAGGCGCCGTCCAGCCGCGCGTTCGCCGCCGCTACCTCCCATTCCGCCTCGGTGGGAAGCCGCGCGCCGGCCCAGCGCGCAAATGCATCCGCCTCGTAGAAGCTGACGTGGCTCACCGGCTCGGCGCCGTTCACGGGCTCGGTGCCGTGCAGAGTGAAGATGCTCCATTCTTCGCCGGAGCGCTCCCAGTAGAGTGGAGCCTCCCATCCCTGGCCGCGAACGGCATCCCACCCCGCGGAGAGCCAGAGCTCCGGACGGCGGTAGCCTCCGTCGTGCATGAACGCGAGATACTCGGCGTTGGTCGCGAGGCGCGTGGCGATCCTGAACGGCTCCAGGAAGACGCGGTGGGCCGGCCCTTCGTTGTCGTAAGCGAAGCCGCCGCCATCGCTGCCGATCCGGTAGACCCCTTCCGGAACATCCATCCACGCGGCCGCCCCTTCGGTCGCGACATCGCTCGCGGATGACGGTTCGCGATGACGCTCGCGATAGGTCGGCCGCAGCGGGTTGGTCCAGAGGACGTGCTTGATGTCGGTGAGCATCAGCTCCTGGTGCTGCTGCTCGTGGTTGAGGCCGAGCGTGATGAGCTCGTGGAGTTCGGCGGCGCCGGCACCCCGGCTCCCCTCGGTGGAATCGGCGTCGACCGATTCGATGAGGCGCAGCATGTGCTCGTCAACGTGCGCGCGGTACTCGAACACCTGCTCCACCGTGGGACGCGTGACGAGACCACGCTGGGCGCGGCAGTGGCGTTCGCCGGCCTGCACGTAGTACGAGTTGAAGAGAAAGGCGTAGCGGGGGTCGAGCGGGCGATAGCCGTCGAGGTGCGGACCCAGCACGAAGGTCTCGAAGAACCAGCTCGTGTGTGCCAGATGCCACTTGGTGGGGCTCACATCCGGCATCGAGCTGACCACGTAGTCCTCGGTGGTCAGCGGCTCGGTCAGCGCGTGCGTCCACGCGCGCACCTGCCGGTAGCTGTCGGCGAGCGTGCCGCGATAGATCTCTGCGGGTGCCGTGCGTGGTCCGCGCTCCGGCGCGACCGTGGTCTCGTGGCGTCCAACTGCGGGTATGCCCATCCCTCAACCTCCTTGCTTCTCTCGTTCCCGGCTCTCTCGCTCGCGCGGCTCGCCCGCGGCGCGCTCGAGCGACGCGCGATCCCAGTTGCCCAGGTTGGCCGCCGCCTCGTAGGTGCTCTGCAGGAAGGCCATCAGCGCGCCTTCCGGCGAAGGCGCGAGACGCACCGACTCGTAGGGGAGGATGAACTCGCCCATGGTGCGATCGTAGTACGCCGCCTCCGGTTCTACTAACGCGTCGGCGAAGCCCGGGGGTTCCGGGTACGCGTACGAGTAGAACGCCGGTTCCTCCACCGCCCCGCTTCCGGGCCAGAACCCGGCGCTGCTCAGCTCACGCGAGTACGCCTCGCGCATCACCCAGTCGCCCACGTTCGGTGCGCCGCCCGGGTGCGGCGGCGCTGGCCGTCCCGAGAAGCGCGTCGCCGCGAGGTCGAAGCTCCCCCAGAAGAAGTGCACCGGGCTCGCCTTGCCGGTGAACCGGCCGCGGAACTCGCGCATGACGGGCTCCGACTGCACCAGCACGCGCCAGAAGCGGTGAACCGCTTCTGGGTCGTACGAGCGGTGCATCCGGTCGTCCGTGAAACGAGTGGCCTCGGGTATCTCCACCGGCATGGACCAGATATTCACTGCCACGCCGAGCCCGCGCAGCAGCTTCATGTACTCCGCGTGGAAGTCCGCGACCGTACGGGGTACGAGCGCGAGCGAGGCAGAGGAGCCTTCGCTGGTACGCGCCAGCAACTGGTGATCCACGAAATCGAAGTCTACCTGAACGGTTCCACGCTCGAACGGCATGGGCGAAGTGGTGAGACCGCGCGAAGTCAGGTACAGCACCACCTGCCACCAGTGGTTCTCCATGGGAGCGAGCGCCAGGCGCGTCTTCCCGACTATCTGGGTGTAGAGGTGCAGCGTGGCGTAGCTGTCGCGCCACTCGTCGAGCGGGAGCGCGGGCCAGGGATCGCGACGGGAGTCGATGTTCGTCATGTCGGCGTCATGGCTGGGGTCCTACTTCGCTCTGCCACCCTTCGCGTTGCGCTTCCGATCGTCGGGCACCACTTCGAGCGCGGTCGCCAGATCGATCTGGTGGTCCTGCTCCTGACGCACTATCTCCTGAAGCACCTCGGCAAGCGCGTACTCGCCGATCGCCTCCGCCTGCCGGATCCGCTCGCGGTAGTTCTTCACCGTCTCGTCCTCGGCACGCAGGTCGATCCAGAGCATCTCGTCATTGTCCTCCGAGACCTCTATCGCCGCAGGCTCGTGCACGGGGTATTCACCCAGGTAGTCGAGCTGCCTGGCGACCTGCAACGCATGATCCAGCTCCTGGTGCGCATGCTCCTCGAGCTGATCGGCAATGTTCATGTACTTCGCGCCATCGAGCTTCTGGCTGAAGATGACGTACTGGATGATGGCCTTGTACTCGCGAGCCAGATCCGCCTGCAGCCCTTCGACGAGCTGCTGCCGGATGTCCGTCGCGTCACTGGCCTGGCTGGTGCTCATGCTGTCTACCTCCCGGTGATGGTGTCCGGTCCCCGCGTCTCTCGCGTATCCCGGCATTCGAGAGCAGGAATCTTGCCGCACCTCGCGCGCCACGCCGGCCCGGTGCCACCGCGCTCAGGGTGGCGTCACGATCTCCACCTTCTCCATGACATCGCCTTCGAGCAGCTGGTCTACCGTCGCCATCCCGTTGACGACCTCGGCGAAGACCGTATAGTCGTGATCGAGGCGTGGCAGATCCACGAGGTCCACGAATATCTGCGCGTCGCCGGTATTGCGACCACGCGTGGAGATCCCCACCGCACGGCGCCGATGCGAGCGGAGCCCGACCTCGTCACGCAGAAAGGGACCGTCGCCCACGTACTCGTTGGCACCCGGGCTTCCGCCCTGCACCACGAAGTTCGGCACCACGCGATGCATGGTGAGCCCATCGTAGTAACCGCGCCGCGCCAGCCGGACGAAGCGGCTCACGGTGACCGGCGCGTCGTCCGGCAGCAGGCGCAGCTCGAAGCTCCCGCCACCGGAGCCGCGGGCCATGGTGATCCGTACGCGCGCGGAGCGCAGCGACTCCACGTCCTCCGGCGGCTCGTCCGTATCGGGCAGCGGACGTGGAGCGCTCCGATACACGCGCCCCGTCCACGCCGACACGATCGCCGCCGCGCTGTCGGCAACCGCCGGGTCGAAGTCCACGAGGTGCGGAAGGAGCCGCTCGGCGAGCTGTGCCGAGCCGACGTCGCGCAGCGTGGCCAGGAGCGCAAGCCGCGGGTCGCGCGACGTCTCGCGCTTCTCGGCCGTGATGCGGCCGAGCGCCCCGACCAGAGCCGCGCTGGCCGCGGCCGGGCTCGGAGCTCCACGCAGGGCATGCGCCGCCGTCAGGACGAGCTGGTAGTCGTCCGACGAAAGCGCATCGATGTACACGTCGTCCATCGCGTGTCCGGCCACGCGCGACAACCCGGCCACCGCCTCGGTGCGCACGTTGGGTGAGCCGTCGGCGGCGAGTGCCGCGAGCGTACTCGTATCGCCGAGCGCCGCGGCAGCGCGGGCCGCGTACATCCTCGCCTGCCACGCCGGCGATGCCGAGGCCGCGCGCAGGAAGTGCGCGGCCCGCACCGGCGCGATGTGCGCGAGAGCCACCAGGGCGTGCGCTGCGCGATGCATGGCGATGCGCGCCGAACGCTCCGGCTTGTTCTCCACCCCATTCGCGCGAGCGCCTTCCTCCACCATTGCCACGAGCGCGCTTTCCGCCGCGGCAGCGGGACTCACGGCGCACGCGGTGCCCATGGCATCGAGCGCGCTCACCGACGTCTGCGGTGCGCTGTCGCGCGCTAGCCGCAGCAACGGCAGGCATGCTGCGCTCCCGAGCTGCGGCCATACGTGCGCCACTTCCGTGCGCACCATCGCCGCGCCGTCGCGCGCCAGGACGCCGAGCACCTCCGCGGCGACGGTGCCGTCGCGCAGCGTGCCGGCGGCGCGGACTGCCAGCATGCGGAGCTGCGCATCGCGCGACATCGCGGCGGCCCGCACCACCGACTCGTCCGCCGAGCGGCCCGCGATGAGGGTGAGCATCGCGAGGCGGCGCGGCCAGGCGAAGGAGCTATCCGGCCAGCTTCCCGCTACACCTCTGCCGCTGGCGCTGGCGGCGCCGCGGACCCTGGCCCCGAGCACCTCCAGCGTGGCCCGCGAAGGCACGTATTCCCGGCCGCCGGCACTCACGAGAGAGAGCAGCCCCCGCCCAACCCCCGCGGCAATGCGGGCATCCCGCGCGAGCGCGAGCCTGCGCGCGAGCACGGCCTCCGCGGCGCGCCTTCCCGATACGTCGTTGCCATACGGGAGCCGCCCCAGCGCCTGCGCAATGGAAGCCACCACCTCCGGATCGCTCTCGCTGCCGAGCCGCGTAGCGAGAGCGCGCGCCACCATGCCCGCGAGGCTGTCGGAGTCGTTCGCCGGCGTCCCTTTCACGAGCGGCCAGAGCGACTGCGCCAGCGCGTTCGCCGCCTCCGCGCGCACCGCGGCCGACCCGGCATCCAGAAAGGGGAGTATCACCGGCACCATGTCCCCGCGCTCCAGGCGGCCGAGCTCCCGGACTTCCCGAGGAGACATCTCCGTTTCGCTCCCCTGCGCCAGTGCGGCGCGCACCAACAGGAGCGGGGCGAGGATCGCCAGCAGCGCGAGCACCGTGCTCCGCACGCATGCGCGCCACGCGTGGCGCGCATGCGTGCGGTACCGCGCGATGCGACCACACGCGCGGGTCGCGCGAGGAGCCGATGTGCCTCGCGCACGTGGCGCGCCGGCACGGCACCGGTGTTTAGATTGGTGGGGAACGGTCACGCTCAACAGTATCGCTCGCGACGGGCTGGCGCCAATCGGGGGCACGATGACCTGACGATCACCCGATTGACCATCATCCAGATTGACTGTCACCCGACCCAACCCGGGCCCACCATGAGCGAGTCGATCTCATCGCCGGTAGCGCGCGAGCGCGACGTCACGGCCGCAGCGCCAACCGAGCATGGCGTGCGCCTGCCGCCTCCGGCCGAGCCATACTACCGGCCCACCGCCAACGAGATCGAGGTGTTCACCGTCTGCCACTCACGCCGCCTCCCCCTCATGCTGAAGGGGCCCACCGGCTGCGGGAAGAGCAGGTTCGTGGAGCACATGGCATGGCGCCTCGGCCTCCCCCTGGTGACCATCGCGTGTCACGAGGATCTCACCGCCAGCGATCTCACCGGCCGCTATCTCATTCGCGGCGGCGAGACGCTCTGGGTCGACGGCCCGCTCACCGTCGCCGCGCGCATCGGCGCCATCTGCTACCTGGACGAGGTCGTGGAAGCGCGGCAGGACACCGTGGTCGTGATCCACCCGCTCACCGACGACCGCCGGATCCTTCCGATAGACAAGACCGGCGAGCTGGTGGAAGCCGCGCCGGGGTTTCAACTCGTCATCTCGTACAACCCGGGCTACCAGCACGCGACCAAGGATCTCAAGCCGAGCACGCGCCAGCGCTTCGTGACTCTCGACTTCGACTTCCCGCCACCGGCGCTGGAGGCGGAGATCGTGATGCACGAGAGTGGCGTGGACCGGCGTGCGGCGAAGGAGCTGGTGGAGCTCGCGCGGAAGATCCGCGCCCTTCGCGACCAGGGTCTGGCGGAGGCTCCGGGCACGCGGCTCCTGGTCTCCACCGCGCGCCTCATGGCGAGCGGCGTGGCGGCCGAAGAGGCGTGCGCCGTGGCGCTGATCGGCCCGCTCACCGACGACCCGGATCTCGTGGCGGCGATCTCCGACCTCGTCACCGCTACGCTCTGAGCGCGGGGAGAGGAGCCCGGTAGCCGACCTTGTCCGCCTCGCTGCCTCGTAGCCGGGATCGTCGTGGACGGAGCGCGGCGGTCGTCCGCCTCCTCTCCGCACCCGGAGCACGCCGGGCGCGCCGCGCGCTCCTCCACTCGCGGGCGGGTGCCGCGGCGCGGTGGAAGCAGTTGCTCGTTCAGCTCACTCCAGCGGTGGTGGTGCTTGAGCAGGTGCGCCGCCGTCTCGAGCTGCTGATCGCGGCGTACTACGGGAGAGCGATCCCCGTGGAAGTCGCGGACGACGCGCCGCAGACCGGCTGGCTCCGTCGCTACGTGCTCAGGGCGCACGGTGAGCGCGCCGCGAGCAGCGCGCTACCGCGCACCGATGGCGAGCGGATCTTCCTCCCCAGGGCGCTCGCTGCAGCGGACGGCGATGCGAGCACCATCGCGCGATACAGGCTCCTGGCCCTGGAGCAGGCGGAGCGCATCGTGCGCGGAACGGCAGCCGCGCTCCCCGGACCGGACGAGCACCCGCTCCTGCGCGAGCTGTACCTGCTCTCGGAAGGGGCGGCCATAGACGCTCGTATCGCGCGCCAAGTACACGGCATCCGCCCCGCGCTAGCCGCCGCGCGTGCAGCTTCGCTCCTCGCGCGTCCGCGGGCTCCTCACCTCGGAGGCGCGCGGCGCGCGGTGGAAGCGCTCGTCCGCGCGGCGCTGGACGCGCCACCCGACGCCGTGATCCCCGGTCTACCATTCGCCGGCACGCCGGCGGAATCGCTCGCGTGGGCGCACGCGACCGCCGCCCATCTCGGAACGAAGGGGCGCTACGAGCGCGTGCAGCCGGTGGCTCACTGGGGCACGGTGAACCCGCCGCCTCGCTCGGATCCGGCCGCCGACATGCCCGAGACCGACGATGTGCTCCGCGACCTCGTCCTCCGTTCGCCGGCGCTTCCCTTCACCGGCATCGAAGCGTACGGAGGCGACGGTCAGGGAGACGGCGCGCGACTGACACCGCAACGCAACGGCGACGCGGACGCGGGGCCGGGTCGCGACGGAGCCGCGGGTGCCGAAGCGGGCGATGGCGCGCCGGCGGACTCGCGAGATCGCGCCGCGGCACGGAAGCTGGACGACCAGCGCGCGGCAGCCGACGTGCTCCACGACGACGCGCTCCCGAACGCCGTCGCCGAGCGACGGGCACGCTCCGCGCCTCCACCCATGTCCGGCCAGCAGTACGCCGAATGGGACTACATCACCGGGTGCTATCGCGAGCGCGCGGTGACCGTACGCGGTGGACGCGTGGCGGAGGGAACGGCGCAGTGGGCACGATCGCGGATGAGCGAGCACGCGGCAGCCATCCGCGGCATCCGCCAGCGCTTCGAGCGGCTGCGCGCACGCCGCGTGAGGCTGCGACAGCAGCTCGACGGCGAGGAGCTCGACCTCCCGGCGTGCGTGGAGGCGCTCGTGGCTCGGCGCATGGGCCGCTCCGGCGACGAGCGGCTCTATACGGCGACTCGCGCCACGCGCCAGCCGCTCGCCATCGCGCTGCTGGTGGACGTGAGCGGCTCCACTGGAGCGCCGGTGAGCGATGGCCAGCGAATGATCGACATCGAGAAGACGGCGCTCCTCCTGGCGAGCGAGGCGCTCGCCGCGCTCGGCGACCGCTACGCGATCTTCACCTTCGCGGGGCACGGCCCACACGACGTCCGCGTGAACACCGTGAAGGAGTTCGCCGAGTCCAACGCCGATGCCGTGCGGCGCCGCATAGCCGGCCTCCACCCTGGCGGCTTCACCCGGCTCGGCGCCGCTCTCCGGCACGCCACCGCCGAGCTGACTCGGGAGCACGTGCGCCATCGCCTGCTGCTGATACTCTCCGATGGCCGGCCGAACGACCTCGGCAGCTACATGGCCGATTACGGAGTGGAAGACTCGCGACAGGCGATCAACGAGGCGCGCGCACGGGGTGTTCACCCCTTCTGCCTCAACGTGGACCCCGAGGGCCCCGAGTATCTCGCGCGTATCTTCGGGCCCGTCGGCTACGTGACCATCCGGCATCCCGAGCAGCTTCCGCGCGCGCTTCTCCAGGCGGTGCGCACGCTCATCGAGTAAGCGCTGCTCGGCATGCGGCCGGCTCGCCGCGACTCGCGGCGAGCCGGCCGCCGGGGCTCACCTGCTGTGCTTGTACATCATCTCCACCAGCTCGTCGTACATCGCGTCCGCCTCATCCGGGTCACCGGAGCGGATCGCGGCCGCGGCGCAGTGCTTGAGGTGGTTGCGCATGAGCTCGCGCCCCACCGCTCGCAGAGCCTCGTGCACCGAGGAGATCTGGGTGAGGATGTCGGCACAGTAGCGGTCGGACTCGACCATCTTCTGGAGGCCGCGCACCTGTCCCTCGATCCGACGCAGCCGCTTGAGGTTCCGGTCCTTGATGTCGGGGTCCACGCCCACCGCCCTGCGGCCGCTGGAATGGCTCCCGCCGTCCAGAGCGCAGCCGCACGCGGCCACGCCCGCCAGCGCTTCGCGCATGGTTGGCTCCGCTCCGACTCTCGTACTCTTTCCCGCCATGATCTTCACACTCCTCCACTACGCGGCAGCGATCTTCACGCGATGCGTGCGCTACGCAGCCGCAGACTGTTCGTCACCACGCTCACCGAGCTGAATGCCATCGCGGCGCTCGCGAGGATGGGACTCAGGAGAATCCCGAACGCCGGGTAGAGCGCCCCCGCCGCGATCGGGATGCCGATCACGTTGTAGACGAACGCCCAGAAGAGATTCTGCTTCATGGTGCGCATCGTCCGTCGCGAGAGCTCCACCGCCTGCGCCGCGCTCCGCAGATCACCGCGCATGAGAACCACGTCGCCGGCTTCCGCGGCGATGTCGGTACCGGTGCCGATCGCCATCCCGACGTCGGCCTGTGCGAGCGCTGGCGCATCGTTGATCCCATCGCCCACCATCGCCACCACGGCGCCACCCTCCTGCAGACGCCTGACCTCCGCGACCTTCCCCGCGGGGAGCACTCCGGCGACCACGCGGTCGATCCCGGCTTCGCGGGCGATCGCCGCCGCCGTGCGCTCGTTGTCGCCGGTGAGCATCACGACACCGAGCCCCATCGCGTGGAAGCGCCGGATCGCATCGCGCGAGGTAGCCCTGATCGGATCGGCCACCGCGAGCAGCCCCGCCAACCGATACTCCCCGGAACCGGCGGGGGCTACCGCCGCGTACATCGGGGTGCGCCCGAGCGCCGCCAGCGCCGCGGCCATCGGCGCGAGCGCTGCGACATCCACGCCGCGCTCGGCCATGAGCGCCTCGTTGCCCACCACGACCGCCGTGCCATCCACCACTCCCGTCGCGCCGCGCCCCGTTACGGAGTCGAAGCCGGCCGGTGCGCCGAGCTCCAGGCCACGCTCGCGGGCGTGTCTCACTATCGCATCCGCGAGCGGATGCTCGCTCGCCGTCTCGAGCGACGCCACGAGTCGCAGGAGTCGCGAGTCGTCCATGGCCGAAGCGTCCGCGCCGCTCGCCGTCGCAACGAGCGCTGGCGCCACGACGAGGTTGATCACCGTCGGCTGTCCCTCGGTCACGGTGCCGGTCTTGTCCAGCACCATCACGCTCACATCGCCCGCGCGCTGCAGCGCTTCGCCGCCCTTGATCAGGACGCCGAGCTCCGCACCCTTCCCGGTGGCCACCATCACCGCCGTGGGAACGGCCAGTCCCATCGCGCACGGGCAGGCGATGATGAGCACCGCCACCGCCGCCGCGAAGGCCCGCACGCCGGGAGCCGCGTCGGCCGCCACGAACCAGACCACGAAGGTCGCTATCGCGATCGACAGCACCACCGGGACGAACACTCCGCTCACCCGGTCGGCGAGCCGCTGGATCGGCGCGCGCGAGCTCTGTGCGTCGCGCATGAGCCGCACGATGCGCGAGAGCACCGAGTCGGCGCCGAGCGTGGTGGCCGTGTAGCGGAAGCTCCCCGTGCCGTTGATCGTGCCGCCGATCACGCGGTCGCCGACACCCTTCTCCACCGGGAGTGATTCTCCGGTGAGCATCGACTCGTCCACCGCGCTGCGTCCGCCGGTTATCTGGCCGTCCACGGGGATGCGCTCGCCGGGCCGCACCACTACCGTGTCGCCCCGCAGCACCTGCTCCGCGGGTACATCCACCTCGGCGCCGCCGCGAAGCACGCGCGCCATCTCAGGCTGCAGCTGCACCAGCGCGCGAAGGGCCGAGGATGTCCGCCCCTTGGCGCGCGCCTCGAAGAAGTTGCCCGTGAGGATCAGCGCGATGATGATGATCACCGCCTCGTAGTAGACGTCGGGAGCGAGCCCGCGCGACACGAAGAAGCCGGGCACCAGCGTCGCCACCAGCGAGTACAGGAAGGCCGCGCCGGTACCCACCGCCACCAGCGTGTTCATGTCCGCCGAGTGGTGGCGGAAGGCTGCCCAGGCACGGGTATAGAAGTGCCGCCCCGCCCACGCCATCACGCCGAGCGTGAGGAAGAGGAGGAGGTACGAGAGCACCGCCGCCGGTATCGCGTACAACCAGGGAAAGGCTCCGCGCAGCGCGGGCGTGAAGGTCTCCATGGACCAGCGCATGAACGGATCGGCCACCACGCCACCGCCGTGGTGCACCGCCGACATGAGCGGCATCGAGATCAGCATGGCGACTATTCCGGCGCCGCCGCTCGCCAGTGCCTTGCGGCGGAGGACGCGCGCCTCCTCCGCCTGGACGCGGTCGCGCTCTTCCTGCTCCTCGAACGCCGTCTGCTCGGGAGAGGCGAGCTCCGCCCCGTATCCGGTCTTCCGAATGGCCTGCACGAGATCGTCCGGCGTGATCACCGACGGGTCGTACTTCACCGAGGCGCTCTGCATCATGAGATTGACGGATGCGTCCTCGACTCCCGGCTGCTTCGCCAGCGTGCGTTGCACCCGCGCCTGACAGGCGGCGCAGGTCATCCCGGTCACCGGGATCGTGATGAGCTCGCAGGCGTCGGCATCCGAGCCGTCGTCGGCCGGCTCCACGGCGGCGGTCAGCCGCACTGCGTCCTCCGAATCGTGCGGCACGTCATCGTTCCGCGTGGAGCGTACCATCTGCATCACCGTTCCGCATCATCGTTTCCTCCACTTCTCCCCGGAGCACCTCCACCTTCCCCTCCCGCCCCTCCCCCTCCGTCCGGCGCTCCCTTTCCCTCGGCCAGGAAGAAGTACCAGTTGACCCAGGCGATGGCGGCGATCCCCACCGCCGCCACCACCCAATCGAGCGGCGTCATCACCGCCCGCCTCCAGCCTGCCTGGGCGCCGCGCGGCCCAACTGAACCGGTGCCGCCGGCCCCACCTGGTAGCCGGCATCCGCTATCGCGTGCTCGATCGCGGCCGGCGAGCTGCGCGACGGATCGTATTCCACGCTCGCCGCGCCGATCTCGACCTTCCGAACCTCCACGCCGTCGAGTTCCTCCAGCGCGCCCCGCACGGCATTCACACAGTGGCCGCACGACATTCCCGAGATCTCGAGCTCCAGAGTGACCATCGTTCCGCTCCCAGATTGATTCGTTCGCCTGCGGGTCCGATACCCGCCACGGGGATACCCGCCACGGGTGAAAGTCTATATACCCCCTCCCCCTATGTCAACTCGATGAGATTCGGGGCCGGTTACCAGACTCGCCGTGTCTCGGAGTCCGGCAACCGGCCCCGCCGCCCGCTGACGTTGCGCTGACGCGCCCCGGCCGGGCTGCAAACCGCCGCTGACGATTCCCTGCTACGGCTTCCGCGGTTTGCCGCGCAGCTTCTCCACCAGCTTCTGACCGAGCTTCCCCACCTCCGCGTCCACCTGCTGGCCCGCGGCCGAAGGCGTCCCGGGCGTGAGATCGTCGAAGGTGAGGCTGTATTCCCGCAGCGACCGCACCTGGTTGCCGGGCAGCACCTCGAGCTGCACTAGCGCCAGCGAGTAGTTGAAGGCCGTGCCGATGGCGTTGCGTCCCGTGTTGAATCGCCGGAGCTGGAAGGTGGCGTCGCGCGATTCGCCCGGGGCGAGGGAGAACTGCGCATCCGCCGTGCTCCCGGTCACCACTCCGATCCCCGACGCGCTCACGTCGTGGGTGCCGGCCCTCCCCCAGTAATACCGGTTCCCATAGTTGTCGATCACGAGTCCGGACGCCGCGCGGTAGCCGAGCACGACGGGCTGTGCGCTCACGTTGCGCACCCTCAGGACCACCTGGAGAAGGTGGTCGCCCGTATTGTTCGCGGCCCTGCTCCCCGTAAGCCGCGCCACCTGCGCGGTGAACGGTCCCGCGCCGTAGCAGTGCGGAGCGGCACCACACGGGTCGGTCGCGGGGAGAGCGGCCGCAGCAACCGCGACGGGCTGTGCCTGGCTCCCCGCCGATGCATCGCTCGCCGCGGACTGTGTTGCCGCCGACGGTGTTGCCGACTGTGCCGCCGCCGTCGGCGCGGCGGCGGCGATGGTGGCATCGCTGAACCCGCCGAAGTGCAGCGCGTGCTCCTTCCCCAGCCTGAACTGGCCGCCGACGAGGGGATCGATCTCGCGCACCGAGAGCTCCACCTCGAACCGCGTCCCGAATATCTCGTTTCGGCTGGGCGACCAGACGAACTCGAAGCGGGCGTCGCTGCTCTCGCCCGGCTGCAGGGTGAACTTGGGATCGAAGACGTTGCTCGTTATCACGCCGATCCCCCTCACCGCGTCAGCCCCGTAGACCACGTAGCGGTTCCCCTGATCGTCGGTGACGATGCCGGAGTTCTGCACGTAGCCGAGCGTCAACGCCCGGTTGGTTCTGTTCCGAAAGCGCACCGTGGTGGTCACGATGCGGGTGCGGCCGCTGGTGCTGTTACGGAAGTCGGTGACCCTGGCGACGAAGCTCGCCACGGCCGCGCAGCTCGCGTCCCCGCCGCAGGGTGATGTGCCCTGGGCGCGAAGCCGCGGCGCGAGCAGTACGAGCACCAGCACAGCGGCACCCGGGAGTACGGTCCCTCGTATCGGCCTCATTTTCGCCTCCATCGTCGAGAGAGATGCTGAAGGGCGGCGCGCGCCGCCCCGAACGGTCACTTCCCCTGCTTCGCCGCCCACGCGGCGTCCACGAGCTGCAGCACGACCCTGATGCGCGGGAGGCTGTTCATGCCTCGACTCATGAAATCATGATCAGTGTTGTAGAACGCCGTGAGTGCCCGGCGCGGGCCAGAACGGTCGTACAGCAGCGCGGGGTCCACCTCGTCTCCCCACCCCAGCGAGAAACCGCTGCCGCTGCGGGCGTCCGCGACCGCGCCGTATTTCCGAACCAGCGCTTTCCGGAAGAGCTCTCCGTCGAACCACGGGAAGAGCCGCTCTATCCGGATCGCGCGCACCACGTCGTCGCCATCCAGAAAGGCGGTGACGCACACGGCGCCCGGCTCGGGGTTGGAACGCCTGCCGGGCAGAGTGAAGCACCCCATCGAGTTCACGGTCAGCGTCGAGACGAAGCCGGCGAATGCGTCCTTCCCCGGGGTGCTCCGCTCGGTCGCGCCGACGAGGCGGACGAGCGCCGCCTCCAGCTCCTTCGCCTTCACGCCGACGCGGAATCCGGCCACGTCGGCCGCTGCGGGATCGAAGCTCGCCGGTGGTGTGCTCGCGACTTCCGCCGCGCGGAGCTCCGGCGTGAAGACCACCCGCCCCGCCCGGTCGAGCAGCCGGGTCGAGAGGAGCTCCGCGCGTATCACTCTCTCACCGGTGACCGCACCGGCCGGATCGCCCTTTCCCACCACCCGGAAGCGCAGCTCGTTCAGCACGCCGCGCCCCATCGAGTTGAGACGCGTGTCGAAGGCACGCGCCTGCTCTCTGGGCATGGCTATGGCGCGGGCAGCATCGGCATTGGCAAACACGAGCTCGTAGCGCTGACCGAATGCATCGATGGGCACGTAGGAGCCGGGGGAGAAGAGCTCGATGGCGAACTCCCCCCGGTCGTGGTCGTACTCCGAGATCCGATCGTTGATCGTCAGCGCGAACTCCCTCCCGGCATCGGCGTTCGCCAGCTCGTCCTCGAGTCTCTTCGCCTCCGCCGCCACTATGTCCGGACGGTCGAAGTTGGATGCGCGTCGAGCGGCATCGCTCCGCTCGGCGACGGCGCGCGCATCGAGCGGATCACCCGAGAGCTTGTGGTAGGCCAGCGCCACCGCTCGCTCGTCGAAGCCGGTGTCCTGCGCGCGGGCTACCTGCGCCGCCGGAACCCAGAGCCCCACCGCGAGGGCGCCCGCGAGCGTCCCCGCCAGCACCCGTTCCAGCACCCGTTCCAGCACCCGCTCGAGCGCCCGATCCAGCGCCACCGTGCACGTCCTGGAAACCACTCGCGCGATGCGCGACATCACCGCAGCGCGAGCGCTGATCGCGTAGTACGGCATCAGTCACCCTCCTTGTGCGAGCGTTTGCGCATGCCGATCCGCTCGCCGCTCGAGAAGGCGAGCTCCATCGCGTCACCGGCCGGCGTCAGGCGCGCCGTGAGACCGTCGCTCAACCGGAGCTCCCACGCGCCGCCAGGAGCGCTCACTGCCTTCAGCCGGGTCATCCCGGCGTACACATCGCCCCCATCGATCACGAGAACGTGCAGGCCATTCACGTACGCGATCAGCGCGGCTGGTGCCGCGGATCTCGAGGCCGCGCTGTCCAGCTCCCACACCACCCCGGCGCTCTTCGGCACCCGGGCGACTTCCGAGCGCGAGCCATCATCCCGTCCGCATCCGCCGAGCGCGGCCACGCTCAGCACCAATGCGAGCGGCGCCACACGATGCGCCACCGTACGCGTCGCCCGACGCGCCATCCGACGGCCCAGCTTCCAGCTCACGCACTTTCGCGCTCCGAACATGATAGGTTCCTCCTCCTGGATTGCCCGTTCTCCCACATCGTCTCGCGCGATCACATCCGAGCCAGCGGCACCGCGCGCGAAATGGAGCGCGCATGCTCCGCGAAACCGGCTTCCACCGTCCGGACGTTCTCGTCCGCCCTGCGCCAGGCCCACACGCCCGCGAGGAACAACGGCACCCCCACCAGCGCGCCGATGACGCTCAGCATCATCGCGACGCCGCCGAGCAGGGGTGCGAGCGCGGCCATCTTCAGCACCTTCACTGAGCTCAGCAGCTCTTCCTTGGCGGCGGCCAGCACATCGGGGTCGGTCGAACCCGTCGCCTCGAGCGAGCCGATCACCTGCTGTTTCGTCATCGAGAGGATCAGGGGATGCACGTTGGGACCTCACGCCGTAGGGGAGTAGGTGTTGCGCGAGCTCGCTGTGGCGTGCTAGCGTTACCGACCCGGTCCCGGGCGCCGGGCCCACTGGGTCCTCTCCGACGGATCGATCAGGCAGCAGCCAGCTCAACCCGCATTGCGCGGCAACGCGTGAAAAACCGTCATGACTCCTCGAAGCACCGACCTCGCACGTGGGACGCTGGCCGACGAGATCGCGACTCCGGCGGGCGACCGGCAGGCGCTCGACCGGCTCTTCAGCGAGTGTTACGAGGAGCTGCGCCGCCTCGCGAGCAGCGTGCGCCGTCGCGATCCGAGCATCACGCTCAACCCCACGGCCCTCGTGAACGAGGCCTGGCTCAAGCTCGCGCGCAGGCCGGACATCGCTTCCACGTCGCCGCTCCACTTCAAGCGCATCGCCGCGCGCGCGATGCGCCAGGTGTTGGTGGAAGCCGCGC
>Ga0182741_1003310_pt1 | contig 17317 bp, 11 predicted proteins | sample eDN5th37CBELigOP_FD_128874 | JGI IMG/M metagenome (GOLD analysis project Ga0182741, IMG submission 128874) | Enriched Organic Plus compost microbial communities from Emeryville, California, USA - eDNA 5th pass 37_C BE-Lig OP (version 2) (version 2) ...
CCTATGAATATCGCCGCACCGGCCGCGGCGGCCAGGGGATCACCAACATCGACAACATCGCCCGCAACGGGCCGGTGGTGGCGAGCTTCCCGGCGAGCAAGGGGCACCAGCTCATGCTGGTCACGGATCAGGCGAAGATGATCCGCATGTCGCTGGGCGACCTGCGCGTGATCGGCCGCGGTTCGGCGGGCGTGCGGCTGTTCAACGTCGCCGAGGACGAGCATGTCGTCTCGGCCGCGCGGATCGAGGAAAATGAGGAAGAGGCGGAAGTGAACCTCGCCGATGGTCCGTCCCTGGGCGAGCCGATCCCCGATGCCGACACGGGCGGGGACCTGGCCGAAGGCCCAGCCGACGGGCAGTAGGGCCGGCTGTTCCCGGCGAAGGCCCAGGCCGCGGGCGCGATCGGCCCGGGCTCCGCGCCTCGGCCTTCACAGGGGAACGCGGCCGCCTCGAATACATTCGCGCCGCAGGCGACAAGGAAGTCCCATGTCCGATTCGACCGCCTACAAGGTCCTCACGGCCGAGCAGATGTCGGTCCTGGAACGCGAGCACGTCTTCAACGGCGCGCCCGTGGACCTGGCCGACGGCTTCATCCATCTCTCCACCGCCGCGCAGCTCGCGGAGACGATCGACAAGCATTTCGCAGGTCAGCAGGGACTCTGGCTCGCCGCCGTCGACCTCGCCGCGCTGGGGGACGCGGTCAGATGGGAGCCCTCGCGCGGCGGCCAGCTCTTTCCGCACGTCTACGGCCCGCTGCCGCTCGAGGCGGTGCTGGCGTATAGCGAGCTCCGTTACGAGCCCGACGGAAGCCTGCGACTGCCCGTCACGGGCTGATCCTCTCCGACGAAGCCCCTTGCCTTCGGGCTGCGATCGCGCGAAGGGGCCGCCATGACGGGCGGCAGGAGCATGGGCGACCCAAGGCCGCGGCTTGCGCTGCTCCTCGTCGGATGCGCGCTGCTCTTCCGTCTGCTCGTGCCGGCCGGCTGGATGCCCGAGGCGCATGCCGCCGGCCTCTCGCTCAACTGGTGCGGCGAGAGCGGCAGCGTGCGCGCAGCCCCCGCAGAGGCTCGGGCGCTGCTCGCGGATGCGCTCGGCGAGAAGCCCGCCAAGCCGGCGCCGCCGCACGATCAGCCCTGCGCCTTCGCAGCCGCAGCCCAGCCGCTCGCCGCGGCCGAGCAGCCCGGGCTGCCCCTGCCCCTCTCCCGGGCCGAGCCCGCGCGCCCGGCCCCCCTGATCGCCTTTCCCGGCCGCGGGCTCGCCGCCCCGCCCCCGCGTTCGACAGGTCCCCCGCACCTCCTGTGACCGCCCGCGCCGTTCGCGCGTCCAATGGTTCACATGAGGAATATCGAAATGCATTCTCTGGTCCGCGCGCTCCACGGCGCGCCGCTCATGCTTGCCGCCCTGCCCGCGCTGGCGCAGCAGGCGCCTTCCACCACGTTCCGTACCGACGAGATCGTCGTCACTGCCCAGCAGCGCGTCGAGGAAGCCATCCAGCGCGTCGCCGAGACGCCGGGAGGCGCCGATGTCGTCGCCGCCGACGATTTCGCGGACAAGGCCGCGGTATCGCTGCGCGATGCCCTCGCCTTCTCCCCCGGTGTCTATGCCCAGCCGCGCTTCGGCCAGGAGGTCCGCATCTCGATCCGCGGCTCGGGCATCAGCCGCGGCTATCACATGCGCGGACTCACGCTGCTGCAGGACGGGGTGCCCATCAATCTCGCCGACGACAACGGCGACTTCCAGGAGCTCGATCCGAGCTTCCTCCAGCATCTGGAGGTCTTCCGCGGCGCCAATGCACTGCGCTTCGGCGCCTCGACCCTGGGCGGCGCGATCAACGGCGTCACGCCCACCGGGCGCTCGTCCAACGGGGTGCACGTCCGCATCGATGGCGGCAGCTTCGAGACGTTCCGCGCGCTGGCGAGCGCCGGCTATGCCGACGCGCAGGGCGATGCCTGGCTTGCGCTGGCGGGCGACACTTCGGCCGGCGACCGCGACCATGCCGCGCGCCGGGCGCTGCGTTTCAACGGCAATGTCGGGCTGAGGCTCGGCGAGGACGTCGAGACGCGCTTTTACATGGCCGCCCAGAGCATCGAGCAGGAACTGCCGGGCGCGCTCTCCTATGCCGCCGTGCGCACGGCGCCCTGGAACGGCAACTTCGCCGGCGACCAGCATCGCGACATCGATTCGCTGCGGCTCCAAAACCGCACCAGCCTCGCGATCGGGCGCGGCACGCTGGACCTGGGCCTGTTCCTCAACGCCAAGCAGCTCCGCCATCCGATCTTCCAGTTCACCGACCAGAAGTCGACCGATTGGGGCGGCTACGTCCGGCTCGACCAGGATTTCGGCACATGGGGGCTCACGGCGGGCGCTACCGCGCGCTTCGGAAGCGTCGCGTCCAAGCGCTTCGTCAATGTCGACGGCGAACGCGGCGCGCCGACCTTCGACGCCGATCAGGAGGCACGCACGATCGACGCCTATGCCGAGGCGCGCCTGCGCCCCGCGGAGGGGCTCACGCTGGTCGCGGGCGCCATCTACACCGCGGGGCTGCGTCGCCAGGAGCAGCATTTCCCAGCCGAGGCGCTGGGCCGCGCGGCCTTCAACCAGATCTCGCCCAAGCTCGGGCTGCTGTTCGAGCCGGCCGAAAATGTGCAGCTCTACGCCAACTACAGCCGCAGCCACGAGCTTCCCGGCTTCATCGAGCTTGCGCAGCTCGCCGCCTTCGTGCCGCTGGACGCGCAGCGCGGCTGGACCTCGGAGGTCGGCGGCCGCGGCCGGCTCGGCCCGCTGCGGTTCGACCTCAGCCTCTATCGCTCGGACCTCGAGGGCGAGTTGCTCCAGTTCAACGTCAATCCGCCGACGATACCCGCCGCGACCTTCAACGCGGGACGCACGCGCCACCAGGGTGTCGAGCTGGGGCTCGACCTCGACCTTGCGCCCTGGGCGCGGCTCAGGCAGGTCTACCGCTATGCCGACTTCCGCTTCCGCGACGATGCGCAGTTCGGCCATAACCGGCTGCCGGTCGTGCCGGAGCACCAATATCGTGCCGCGCTGGAGCTGGGCCACGACGGCATCAAGCTGACGCCCAATGTCGAATGGGTGCCGCGCGGCGCCTGGGCGGATTATGCGAACAGCTTCCGGACCGGCGGCTATGCGCTGGTCGGCATCGGCGCCGAGGCGCGCGTGACACCGACGTTCACGCTCTTCGCCGACGCGCGCAACCTGGCAGATCGCAAGGCGGCCGGCGACGTTTCGGCAGTGGTCGCCTATGCGCCCGGAAACGCCATCTTCTATCCCGTCGAGCGCCGCAGCCTGTTCGCAGGCGTGCGCGCTGCCTTCTGACGACCTGATGCCCCCGTCCTGCCGTGCACGGACCCGGCGGGACGGGGGCGATTTCCGGATCGCGCCGGCCGGCGCGCGCGGCAGCAGCCGGGGTCCGGGCGATCACCGCTTGACGACCCCGGCGGCTGCCCCTAAGTGGCCGCCTCTCTGCCGCGCATGGCCCCTTCGTCTAGCGGTCTAGGACGTCGCCCTCTCACGGCGAAAACACGGGTTCGAGTCCCGTAGGGGTCACCAGCCTTTTCAAAGGCTTAGCCCGGTTCTACAGTTGCAAGAGTTGCAACTTACTGCAAATTTACTGCAAAACCGTAGCTGAAAATCGGCGGATTTTCGCGGATTGTTCTTGGACCAAGAGACGGGTAACTCCGCCAAAGTGAAGCGCGAGGCGGCTCCAGCGTGGTGCTGACGCAGACCGCTGAGCGGAGGCAGTGGTCCACCCGCAGGGAAAGCGCAGCGGACTCGGCCGGTGCTACCATTCAGTTTGCGCTTGGCGAGCAACGTTTGGCCCATCGAGTTTTCACGTGCGAAGCGGCCAGCGATCGCAGCTTCCCAATTGGGTTTTGGCCCACGCGTGCGGATGCGGTTCAGATAGCTAAACACTTCCGACATCAACTTAGGATATCCGCCAACGCGGATCTCCTATGTGCGGGCGTAGCTCAGGCGCTTGGCTTTCGCCGCGATCCAGATCGCGGTTTCCTTCTCGGTGGCGTGCGGATCGCCGACGTAGAAGGTGCCATCGCGCCACATCGCGTGCATCGCGACAGCCAGCTTGCGCGCCACCGCGACGCGCGCCTTGGCATGGGATTTGGTCTTCGCCAGCCCGAGCCCCCAGGTCTTGATCGTGTCGGCGCCCTTGAAGCGCGTGAGCATCGCCGAGGCGGCCTCGTAGAGCGCGCGCCGGACATCGGGATCACCCGCCTTGCTGATCCGTCCTCTGATGTCGATCGAGGTACCCGACTGCCATCGTTTCGAGGTCAGGCCGAAGTAGGCGGCCACGTCGCGCGATCGTTTGAAGCGCGCCGGATCGTCGATCGCGGTCACAAAGCTGAGCGCCGTCACCGGGCCGACGCCGGGGATCGCCATGAAGCGGCGACACAGGTCGTCGGCCATCGCGAGCTGCACGACAAGCTTGTTGAGGACGAGATATTCGGCCCACAAGGCTGCCCGCGCGCGAAGCATGCATTCCATCAGTCCGACCGTCATCGCGTCACCAGTGACCGCATCGCGCACAGCCTGATCGAACCCGGCCCGGCCGATCTTGCCGAGACGGATGCCGAACGCCTTCAATGAGTGGCGGATGGTGTTCTCAAGATCGAGGAACTTGCGTTTGAGGTTACGACGCTGGACCAGCAACAGCCGTATCCGATAGCTGCTTTCGGTCTTGATGTGCACCTGGCGGAACCAGCCGGTGCGCATGATGTGGGCGAGACCCAGGGCGTCCTTCGCGTCGGTCTTGTTGCGCTGCGCGCTCATCGCCGCGCGGACATGACGGGTCTCGAGGCACACCGCCGGCACGCCAGCCGCGAGCAGTTCGGGATGCAGCCAGGGCGATAGCGCGCCAGCCTCGTGGCCGACCCTGCGCAGGCGCCCGGCAAAGGGCCTCAGCGTCTCGGCGATCGTCGCTGGATCGGTCGCAACCGACGCCTCCAGCATCGTTTCACCAGCGTCGGAGATCACGCAGATCGCGGTCTCGTCGATCGATACGTCCAGCCCGGCAAAATACTCCATCGCGCGCCTCCTGCGGGTTCCACCCGCAGGCACGCTCGCACGCCGCACCCTCGCCTGCCCAATTACAGCGGCATTGCGCCCAAAAAGTCCTTCCCGATCAACAACGTCGATACCCGCGCCACCTATGTCGCGATCAGCCCCGCGCGGAGCGGAGCGTCGATCTACACCGTAACCGCGCGCGGCGGCTCGACGTGTCGCTGGGCAATCGATGCCAATGGTCTGTTTTTACCATCGCCCACGCCTCAGGCCCTGGGTTCAAAATCTACTGCAGAAATAAAGACGTGGATTGTTTTGAGAATATCCCAGGACCATCGACCAGCTTGTATTCACATGTTTCGTCTTTTGTCAGGCATCGTGTGAAGAAACTAGTCACCCCATCGCGGTAGTTCCAATGGAAGGTAGACGATTTTCCATTTAAAAACTCACAACTTACAAGTCCCGACTTTGACATGCCCTTATCTTGCAAGGCACACTGAACCTTGCCATCTCCCCAAACGTCTTTCGTCCTGTCATGCGGGATCGCGATACGGAATTGTGTCTCGTAATAATAATCAGTACCACGGACCGTTACCAATCTATTTACGAACTCTTTTCTAGCAATGTTACGCCAGTGCCCCGTCAACACCTTTGCATACTCGCCAGTTTCACCGTTTATCGCGATAGCCGCGCCACCGCCCTCCGAAGATTCGTAGATTATATATTTCCCGGAAGAGCAGGATGACAAAAGTGTAGCAACTGATAATAGCAGCGATAGCATATACATTAGCCCTGCCTCTCGTGGAGAACCGTCACTTTCGCGGTCACTTTACCCGTCCTTGTGTACAAAGGATGTGTACAAAATCATCAGATTGATGGCGCTCCACCAAGACCTCCGCACCGGCATCTGCTACGTCCGCAAGGCCGTACCCGAGAAGCTGCGTCCCGTGTTCGGGAGGCGCGAATTGAAGGTAAGCCCTGGAACGCGCAGCCTTTCGGCGGCCAGAGCGCGATCCGCGCCCGCTTGTCCCCAGCTTGCGCACGCATGGGCATCCGCCGCTGAAGGGTCGATCCTGCGCAGCTTCTGTAGCCAGGCGCGGACCTGTAGGCCCGCCTGGTAAGCCGATCCGCCCGAACTCGCTGCCACACATGTAATTCCCATAATGTGATATAAATTCCCAATATCTATGTTGACACCGGTTTCCACCGGTCGATATTATCACTGTGACTGCCGCGGACCTGAGAAAAGGCGGGGATCAAGGAGAGAATCATGCGAGCGAGAGTGGAATTGGCGCAGACGGCGAGTCGGTATGGACTGGCGGCCGCCGGAATCTGGTTGAGCTTCGCGGTTGTGCCCGCGGCAGCGCAGACCGCAGCGCCCGGCGACTCGCAGGTGGCGCCCGCCTCGACGCCGGCCGCGGAGGCTCCCGTCGGCGAGCAGGATGGCGATGTCCCGGCAGAAATCGTGGTGCAGGGCTTTCGGGAAAGCGTCGCTTCGGCGGTCAGTGCCAAACGCAACGCTGCGGGCGTGGTGGATGTCATCAAGGCTGAGGACATCGCCGACTTCCCCGACAACAATCTGGCGGATTCGCTTCAGCGCGTGCCCGGCGTGAGCATCACCCGCGTGGGCGGTGAAGGCCGCAGCATTAGCGTCCGTGGCCTTGGCCCGGGTTTCACCCGCGTGCGCATCAACGGCATGGAAGCCCAGGCGACCAGCGGGGCCTCCGACGCCTCGGGCGGAATCAACACGGGACGCGGCTTCGACTTCAACGTCTTTGCGTCCGAGCTCTTCAACTCGATCACCGTGCGGAAAACGCAGGAGGCCGAGGTGGATGAGGGCTCGCTCGGCGCCACCGTCGATCTGCAGACCGCGCGCCCATTCGATTTCCGGCACACTACTGCGACCCTGTCCGGCGAAGGCCAATACAACGCGCTACGTGGCCGGGTGGACCCTCGCGTGGCGGGCCTGTTTTCGACGACTTTCGCCGATGGAAAGCTCGGGGTGCTCGTGTCGGGAGCCTATTCGGAAACGCATCGCTTCGAGGAAGGCTATGGCTTCGGCGCCGGCTACGACCTCGTCTCCACAAATGGCGGCTTCTGCTCGCCGGTGGGAGTGACGCCGATGAATCCCGCGGCTGATTCTGGGACCGGCACAACCGCGACCGAATGCTCGACGGGCGTACCGCGGGCGCCTGGCACCGCTTCCAACATCGACGCGTATCAGACAGCGTCGGGCGCCAATGTCCACAACCCGCGCCTGCCGCGCTATGGGCGCCTGGACTATTTCCAGCGCCGCCTCGGCCTCACCGGTTCGCTTCAGTGGCAACCGACAGACCGTACGCTGATCACATTCGATGTGCTCTATTCCAAATTCAAGGAAGATCGAGAGGAGCAGTTCCTGGACGGCTTCTCCTTCTCGCGAGCGCTATCCAACAATGGCAAGCCGCAGACATCGGTCCTCGAGGCCGCCGTTTCGCCGGAAGGAGACCTGGTCTACGGCGTATTCGACAATGTCGACATCCGCGCCGAAAACCGCCTGGCCAAGCTCGAGACAGAGTTCCAGCAATACACGCTGAGCTTCAAGCAGGACCTGTCGAGTTGGTGGCGTGTCGACGGGCTGGCCGGCATCACCACGTCAGACTTTGACAATCCGTTCGACGTGACGGTCACCAACGATCGCGTGAACACCGATGGCTATAGCTTCGACTATCGGGAAAACTCACGTCAGCCGGTTCTGTCCTACGGCTTCGACGTCAACGACGCCAGCGCCTACACCTTCAACAGCGGCGTCTCCGAGATCCGCGCGCGCCAGTTCTTCGTTTCCAACAAGTACCGCACGGCGCAGCTGAACAGCGAAATGGACATCGCGCCCGGCTTCCAGCTCCGCCTGGGCGGATCCTACAAGAAGTTCGAATTCGATTCGACGCGGTTCATGCGCAACACAAGTGACCTGACCGTTCCGGCGCTTCCGGCGGGTACGTCGCTTGCCGACCTTTCCAAGACCGTGTCCGACTTTGGTTCGGGTCTCGACCTGCGCGGCGACACGCCGACCAGCTGGGTCGTTCCCGACGTCGCAAAATATGTCGATACGTTCGGCGTCTACTCGGGGACCGGCCTGTTCGTGCTGGGCAGTGTGGAAAACCCGAGCGCACGCGGCAGCGTGCGAGGCGTGATCGAGGAAACGAAATCCTTCTACGGCCAGGTCAATTTCGAAACACAGGGGCTTCCGTTTACGCTCCGTGGCAATGTGGGCATGCGCTGGGTGGAGACCGAGCAACAGTCTCGCGGCTATCAGGTGCTCGCCGGCGCTCCGGTGCTGGTCAACGCGACCAATAAGTACGACCGCTGGCTGCCGTCGATGAATCTCGCCGCGGAACTGAGCCCCTCGCTCCTGCTGCGCTTCGCCGCATCCAAGGTGCTGGCACGCCCGGAACTGGGCAACCTCACCCCGGGCGGCAACATCCTGCTCACCGGCGACCGCAGCCTGACGCTGGGCAATCCGACGCTCGACCCCATCGAGGCGAGCACGATCGACCTATCCGCCGAATGGTATTTCGCGCGCGGGTCGGTGCTGGCGATCGGCTATTTCCACAAGGATATCGCCACCTTCGTCCAGTCGCTCCAGCGTCAGCTGCCGTTCAACCAGCTCGGGCTGCCGGAATCGTTGCTCTCCGGTTCGCTGACAGCGCCGACCGACCTGTTCCGGGTCAGCCAGCCCGTGAATACGCCAGGCGGCCCGCTCGACGGCATCGAGGTGAACTTCCAGTCCACGCTACCGCTGAACTTCCTTCCGGAATCGCTCAATCATTTCGGCCTGCTCGCGAACTATACCCATGTCAGCTCCAAGATCACCTATCTGCTGAATGCCGCGGGAACGGCCACCGTGGTTGCCGATCTGACTGGCCTGTCGAAGAATGCGGCGAACGGAACCCTCTACTTCGATGATGGGAACCTTAGCCTGCGCGCTTCGATCGCATATCGGAGCGGCTACCTGACTGGCGTGCCGGGCTCCAACACGGGCAACGACGTGAACGGCACCAAGTCCGTCACCACCGTGGACGCGTCCGCGTCGTTGAATCTCACGTCGCGCCTCAAGCTCAAGCTGGAGGCACTGAACCTGACAGACGCATTCGTCGATCAGTACCAGGATTCCACGCGTCTTAGCCCCAACAGCTACACGCACACCGGTCGGCAATTCAATTTCGGCTTCCTGTACAAGTTCTAACCTCCACCTTGGCCGGCCACCGCTGCCGCGGGGCCGGCCACTTTTTGGTCATGAGCTTGTGATGCGAACGCCTTGCGCGATGGTGAGGAAATGTTGCGGCGCACACTGATTCTCCTCCTCTGGTTGTCCGGCGCACCCGGCGCACCAGTGGCTTATGCGCAGGAAGCGGCACGCGCGCCTTCCAGCGGCCTGTTGTTCCATGTCAGCGGCGAGAAGGGAGCGGATGCGGATGTCGCGCAGGGGGCGGCCGTTCCGATTTTCGAGCAGGGCGTGCATCGGGTACCGGATGGTGCCGCGGGCGCCGGGCTCCGCATGGACGACCGTCTAACGCTCGCATGGAGTGCGCCTGGCAACATGCTCGCGCAGCGCGGCACCCTCGCGTTCTTCCTGCGCCCGCGCACCGCGCTCGACGCCGCGCCCTTTACGATCTTCCGCGTCGGCGCCGCTGACAGCACGAGCTGGGATATGACGTTCCTGCGGATCGACTGGAACGGGCACGGCTTTGACGCCTTCGTCACCGATGCCGATCTGGCGCGGACGCGCGTCTCGTGGAAGGCGCCCAAGACGCCCGCCCCCGACCGCTGGCTCCACATCGCCTTCGCGTGGGACGAGACTCGCGGCGTTACGCTGTGGATCGATGGCAAGCGCGTCGCCAGCAAGACCGCGCGAGCGGATTACGACCAGGGGCTGTTCGGCTTCGGCCCCTTCCAGCGCGTCGTCAGCCCACAGAAAGTCGAGAGTTCATATAATTACATGCGGTCGGCCGACTTAGACGAATTGCGCGTCTTCGACCACATGCTGGGCGACCGCGATGTCGCCGCGCTCGCCACTGCGCAGCCTGCCCGGACGGCAGCCGCTCCACCGCGCCGGCTCAACGATCCGGTCACCCGTGCAGAATGGCGGCTGCGCTACGGGTGGGATCGCGTGAGCGGCCCGGCGGAATATGCCGACGGCGCGGTGATCTCGGTACGCAAGGTCGAGTTTACGGACGCGCGCGACCAGAAGGAAAAGGCGTTCCGCGGTGCCGATGGGATACGCGAGACCACCTGGCCTGGCGTCTACAATCGGTCCCGCCTGCCAGGCCGCACGGATTATTTCGTGCTTCCCGACTGGAACGTCTACTCGACGGGAGGCAAGGACTATACGCTTACGCTGCCCGACGAGCCGTGGAACCAGATCGAGATCGTCGGCGCCGCACATGGCACCCTCTCGACCGGGGAAGAGCAGGTGCTCGCGCGACCGGCAGGCGTGGCGCGGACCTCGACGCACCTCGCCACGCGCAGGGGCGGCACGCTGATCTTTCGCAACGCCGTCCAGGAAACGCCGATCCGCGAAATTGGCGCGTACAATGTCACGGCTGTCGACGCCGTTCCGGCCGGCTATGCCCGGCTTGACTATAAGGTCGATCCGGCGGCGAGCCCGTTCGGCTATCCGAGTTTGGCGCCGCTGGTCGAGCGGATTGCCGGACGCTTCCCTGCCGACGAGCGCGCAACCGTCGTGGCCCTGCCCGCCGGTGCTCCCGTCGTCCCAGCGACCGAGGCGGATCGCGCGGCTTTGCCCGTCGAGGGCATGCGCACGCTTCCGGTCGTTCATGTGCTGGTCCCTGCGACCTTTCGCGACCAGCCCCCCGGCGCCGCGCCGCGACGCTTCAGCTATGGCTGGCAGAATCTGGACGCGGGGCTCGACGGCATCGCGATAGGACTGCCGGCGCTTACACTCGCCCCTGGCACCGACGGACTGGCGCCGATCAACATACGTGTTCACGATCCACTCTGGCCCGACCGGGACCTGATCGACGTGACGATAAGGGTGAAGCCGGGAAGGCCGCAGACGATCTGGCTGGACAGCCGGGACCGGTTTCTGCGACCCGACGCCAGCCTGCCGTTGTCGATCGCGGCTGAGGACGCCCGCTTCAGTGCAGCAAGCCTCGCCGGCATGACCATCTCGCTCGTTTTCAAGCCGGCGGACAAGGCGAAGGTCGAACATGTTGCCGACCGGCTCGAGCAGGCACGCGACAATCTGGCGTCGCTGGTCGAGGAGCAACCGAGTTCGCGCCTCTATCCGATATGGGATCGTTTCGAGCGCGACGTCTCCGATGTGCTGGCTGTGGATCCCGGCAATGCGAAGGCCAGGGCATTGTGGGTGGAGAAGAATCCCGAGCAGCCTTATGGGCCGCTCGCGCTTGCCGCGCCCCCGCCGGGCGTGCCCCTATGGGCCTTTCGACAGACCCAGGCATTGTCCTTGTACCGGCAGTTCGTGGACTGGTGGATCGATCATCGCCAGATCGCCAATGGCGAACTGGGGGGCGGGCTCTCCGACGATACCGACATGGTCAACCAGTGGGTCGGCCTGGCGCTGATGGGAGTGGCGACGGAACGGCTGCGGGCTTCCCAGCGCGCGGTGCTGGATGCCACGTTCGCCAACGGCATGTGGGACAAGGGCCTGAGCTCGATCGAGACCGACCAGCTCCACGTCTATGAGGAAGGCATCAACACGCTGGCCCAGGCGATGATGCTCTCCTGGGGCGAACCGGCGCTGATCGAGCAAGCGATGGAGGTCGCGCGCAACTACCCCCGGCTGATCGAGAAGAATCCCGCAGGCCACGCCCATTTCGTCTCCGCCTGGTACAGCGGATCGCGGATCCTGCGCGGCGGTCGCCAGGGCCGGCAGTATCCGTATAGTTTTCTCGTCATCCACCCTGGCCTGCTGCTGGTCGACTATAACGGCGCGCCGTCGGTGCGTTCGACAATTCTTGCGGCGCTCGACGGCTGGCTTGCCCACGGCACTCGCAGCGCGGCAGGCAACTGGAGCTATCCGCAGGAGATCGAGTGGGCAACCGACGCCGGCGCGGGGTCGGGAGTGGCGAGCGCCTCCCACGTATTCTGGGCTGCATGGAACTGGACCGGCGACAGCCGCTATCTCCGCCCCCTCCTGCCGCAGGGGATGACAGGCGGCTCGCTTCCCACGCTCTTCTCCATCAATGCCGATGCACTGGCCCGGGTGCCCGACGGTGCCGCGCTGGCAAGGAACGTCGCCTCAGACGCCGCGGCGGTGACCGATACCGCGAACGATCCCAATCTCGGCACGGTCAGCGCCAGGCAGGCTGCGCAGTTCGTGCGCTGGCAGGAAAGCGGCGACAACGGCATCCTCGCAGCTCTGTACGAGGACGAAGTACGCCGCACGACGCAGCGCATGTACGTGCTGACCGAAGCGGAATTGTGGACGGACCGCGTTGCCGTGCCGAGCGAGCTGCTTCAACGCGCGCGGCTGGGCGGTGTCGCGCACCTGCGCAACAACTACTATCCGGGCAATCTCGTCAGCTGGCGTTTCGCCGATCCGAACCTGGCGCAGAAGGTGGGAATAATGATCCCGAAGGGAGACCCCAAAGCTTTTCGGGTCATCGCCTTCAACATGACCGATCGGCCGGTCGCCGCGACCATGGTCGGGGCGATGCTGGCTCCCGGCGTGTGGCGCATGACGAGCGGGATCGATACCGACGGCGACAATCTCGCCGATGGGCACGGTGCGCCGGTCTCGGTCCAGCTGGAGCGTGGCCTGGGTACCAATCTGCTCCTGCCGCCCGGACGGACGATTGTTTATGATTTCACGCTGATCCAGCCTGGAGAGGATCCCGCCACACGTCCCGATATCGGCATCGCTGCGGCGGATATGAAGCTGCGCGGCGCAGCCCTGGACCTGCGCGTTCACAGCCTTGGCGCGGTCGCCACGCCTCCCGGGCGGGTCGTCATCACCGACGCCGCCGGGCGCACCGTGGGCGAGGCGCGCTTCCCCGCGCTCGCCGCGCCGACCGATCTCTGGCCCAAGGCACATGATATTCGCGTGCCGCTGAAGGGTGCCCCTCGCGGGAAGCTGACGGCATCGCTTGTGCTCGACGGCGCGCCGCCCGAAGTGACCCGCGACAACAACCGGGCCGTGCTGGAGGTTCGATGATGCGACTGCGCCGCTTGTTGTGGTTGGGAGCCGCGCTCGCCGCAGCCTCGCCCGCAGCCGCCCAGAGCGTCACCTCCCGCGAGTTCGGGCGGCTTAGTGACGGCCGCAAGGTGCACGAGTATCTGCTCGACAGCGGCACGGGCATGCGGGTCCGGCTCCTCGATTACGGAGGCATTATCCGCGCTGTCGAGGTGCCCGACCAGCGCGGCCACAACGCCAATGTCGCGTTGTCGCTCGCATCGCTTGCCGATCACGAGAAGCGCCCGAACTTCAGCGCGATCATCGGCCGCTATGCCAATCGCCTGTCCGGCGGCGGCGTGGCGATCGACGGAGTCTTCTACAAGCTCGCGACCAACGAGAGGGGCGTCATCTCTCATGGTGGAGCCGGGGGATTCGGCCAAAAGCTGTGGCAGGCGGTCCCCGTCCGCATCTCGGGTCGTGCTGCGGTAATGCTGCGCCTGACCAGCCCCGCGGGCGACAACGGCTTTCCAGGAACGCTCCTCACGGAAGTAACCTTTTCGGTCGGTCGCGATCATACGCTCCGCCTGGACTATCGGGCGACCACCGACGCGCCCACCGTCGTCAATCTCACACATCACGCCTTTTTCAATTTGGCAGGCGCGGGCACCGGTTCGATCGATCGTCACTGGATACGAGTGCTTGCGGACCGCTTCATGGTGCGTGATCCCAGCGGACTGCCGACGGGCGAGATCCGGACCGTAGCGGGCAGCGCGCTCGATCTGCGTCACCTGACCGAAATCGGTCCGCGACTGCGCGCGTCCGACCCTCAGGTGGTAACGGCGCGAGGCTTCGACCATAACTTCGAAGTTAGGACGCAACGCAGCAAAGGCGGAAAGTTGCCGTTGGTCGCCTGTTTGTATGATCCCGGCTCGGGACGTGCGATGCTGGTGCGCACCGACCAGCCAGGAATTCAGCTCTATTCTGCCAATGGGTTCGACGGCACCTTGAAGGGAGATGCAAGCCTTTCGCTTCGGCAAGGCGATGGCATTGCCTTCGAGACGCAGCATCCGGCTGACAGTCCGCGCCATCGCAACTTCCCGACGACCCTGCTCCGTCCCGGGCAAGTCTTCACCACGTCAACCAGTTTCACTTTCATCGCCGCAAAGCCGCATTCGCGGATAGTCCCGGGCTGCTAGCGCCGCTCGCGAGCGACTGCACAGCTTCCGGGAAGCACGGCCTTTTCACGCGCCAGCTCGCGTCGATTGCTTGTTCGCGGCAGTCGGGAACCGATCGCCCGCGCGCGAGAGCCTCGCCCGATCCGAACGCCGGCCGGAGGTCAAACCACTTTCGGGCAACGGCGGTCGAGGTCGAAGCCATCGCCGTCGCTCAGCACGTGCAGCCGCACGTGGTGCATCGACAAGGTGCGTTCCGGGCTTGCCTCCGCGATATTGGAATGGGTAACGCCGGAGCCATCGACGATGTAAACCGCGCCCGCGCCGACGACGCCGAAGCAGCAGCCTTCGACGACGATCGCGGTGTCCTCGTCGATGCCGATACCCAATACCCGCGGGTTCTGCGCGACCGCGCCTAGCAGGCGCCCGATACGGCCGCGCTCGGCAAAATGCTGGTCGATGATCACGTCGCGGACGAGACCCAGCCCGGGCGCCATGTGCAGGTCGCCGATGCGGTGCGATTCCTGGCTCGAGCCGTTGACCAGCATCGTCTCGCTCATCACCGACGCGCCTGCCGATGTGCCGGCGATCACGCCACCGCGACGGTGGATCTCGTGCACCATCTCCTCCACCGGCGTATCGCCGATCTGGCTGGCGATGCGCAGCTGGTCGCCGCCGGTGAAGAAGATGCCGGCGGCGGCGTCGAACAATTCCCTCACCTTGCCCTCTAGCGCCTCGGAGCGCTCGTTCACATAGAGCTCGACCAGATTGTCCACGCCCAGCTCCCCGAACGCCTTTTGATAGGTATCGAAATAGCCTTCGGGCTCGTGGCTTGCGACCGTCGCGATGACGAGCTTGCCGCCCTTCACTCGATCGGCGACCTGCCTGAGGATCCGCTTCTCGCCTTCCTTGTCCTCATGTCCGCCGATGATGATGAGCGGGCCGCCAGCGTCAGCCATCCAGTACGTCCTTCAGTTCGTCGCGGTGGATCGCCGCGCGCGGTGCAGCGAAGTCGCTCGCGTGCAGCCCCAGCGCGAAATGGTCGCTGTTGTGCGCGATGCCGATGCTTCCCTCCCGGTCGACCACGATCGCACCCGCCTCGCCACCGACCCGCCCGAGCTGGTCAATGGCGCAAATCGCAGCCGGCCCGGCCGATCCGCTTCCGAGCGCCTGCATGACCCGCGCGGCAAGCATCGTTCGCAAGATGCTCTCGCCATCGCCCGAGAAGGCGGCAGCGCCGAGGGCGTCGTCGGCATAAAGCCCGCAGCCCGGTACGGGCGAATCGCCGATACGCCCCGGAAGCTTGCCCCGAAGACCGCCTGTCGACGTCGCCGCGGCGACATGCCCCTCCCCGTCGACCACGACGCAACCCACCGTGTCGTGCGCCCGGACATTCTCGGAAGCCAGCGCTTCGCGCGACACCATCTCGGCAGGATCGCACAGCGCGACGCCGTGCGCCTCGGCAAAGCGCTCGGCCCCCCGGCCGGCGAGCAGCACCGGCAGTTCCGGCAGCATCGCCCGGGCGACCCGTACGGGGTTGCGGATCCGCCGCACGCCGGCCACACCGCCGAAGGCGAGATCGCGACCATCCATCATCGCTGCGTCCATCTCGACATCGCCGTCCGCGTTCAGCACCGACCCATAGCCGGCGTTGAACACCGGATCGTCCTCGAGCCGCAGCACTGCCGCCTCGGCCGCGGCGACTGCGCTTCCGCCACAGGCGAGCACTGTCGCACCTGCCTCGACGGCAGCAAGACAGCCCTGCCGGTTGCGCGCGAACAGCGCTGGATCGATCGTCTTGGCGCCGCCATGCACCACCAGCGCCCAGCGCCGCGCCTCAGGCATGCGCAGCCGCCCGCAGGAGCATCGGCGCCGGTCGCGGCTCGGGCACGAAGGCGAGAATCTGCTGCCACACCGGCGCCACCGAGGTCGGCATGATCACGAGCAGATCGCCCGGCTTGCCCATGCGCAGCGTCGCCCGGACCGCCTCGAACTCGTCGACGATCCTGTGCACGCGCTCCGCCGCCACGCCTGCGAGCATCGCGCCCTTCGACATCAGCCCGTTGGTCTCTCCCGTCGGGCGCCCGCGTCCGTCCGGCGATTCCCGAAACACGATCTCGTCGAAAATCCCGCCTGCGAGCTGGCCCATCTCGATGATGTCGCGATCCCGCCGGTCGCCGGGAATGCTGACCATGCCAATCACCCGGCGATAGCGCCCGCGCATCCGCTCGATCACCTGACCGAGCGCAGCAAGTCCCGCGGGGTTGTGCGCATACGCCCGGCCCTGCGCGCCCGCATGTAAGGCAGCACCGCACGCGTCACTCCCAGCAGCCCGAAGACATTGGTGCGATAGACGCGCTCGACCTCCTCCGCCGTCGCCTCCTCCACCGCGCCCAGCAGGCCGAAGCCGGCGTTGTTGAGCAGGACGTCGATCCTGCCGAAACGCTCGACGGCAGCGGCGGCCGCGGCGCGTGCCTGTTCCTCGTCGGTCACATCGAGCGACAGCGCCAGGAGATTGGGGTGAGCGCCCAGCTCTTCCACGACTGCGGACTCGCGCCGCGCGGTCGCGACGACGTTGTGGCCCTCGGCCAGGGCGAGCCGTGCCACCCGAAGCCCGAACCCGCGGGAAGCGCCCGTGATGAACCAGCTTTGCATGATGGCGAGACCTTCCGTTGTTGACGCGGGAAGGCATAGGGATGTCCTGCGGCGCCCGCCGTTGCCGGATTGCGGCGATTGTCTGAATCTTGCGGCGACGATCTTTCCGGAGGCGAGCCAGGTTGCAGCAGGTCGGGAAGCCAATGGCTGAAATCCTCGCCGCCTGAACATCGCCGCGACCCTCGCGGCGAGCACTCGGCGCGCCCTCGTCACGGCGTGTTCGCGATCCCGACCAGCGCGCAGGCCGCGATCAGCATGTCGATCTTCGCGAAGGAGGCAGGCTCGCCATGCACGAAGATGCCTACGAGAACACGCA
>Ga0182741_1003313_pt1 | contig 17314 bp, 12 predicted proteins | sample eDN5th37CBELigOP_FD_128874 | JGI IMG/M metagenome (GOLD analysis project Ga0182741, IMG submission 128874) | Enriched Organic Plus compost microbial communities from Emeryville, California, USA - eDNA 5th pass 37_C BE-Lig OP (version 2) (version 2) ...
TGAAGTGTATGAGATTAAGTGGGGGAAAAAAGTACATCCTAATGGATTAGTTGCCTTCATTGCTAAGTTACATGATGCTCATGTACCACTTAGTCATATCTACATCAGAGTCTACACTGATTTAATCTATTCATTCTTACGAGAACATGAAGATAAAGATGTTCTTGTGTGGTGGGGGTGTGGCAGAGGCGGCATGCATTCACTCTCTCACTCTCCTGAAACGCAGATTTTCGACTCTGTGCATCGTAATAACAGTGTGATTTGGCCAGATCTGTCCAATGCTCGTCCGTGCTAAGGGGCGAATTCCCCTATAGACACTCGAATACTTGCTAATGTCTAATTATTACCGAAATGTATCGACGGATTCCCTCTGATCTTTAGGCTAGTCCCCTAGAGTCTTCGTCCTCAACATGTCTGCTGCAGCACCCAAGCTCGCAATTGAATACTTCGACATCGCCGGTCGCGCTGAGCTCGCCCGTGCCGCCCTCTGGATTGGTAACGTGCCATTCGAGGACATTCGCCTCACTCGTGAGCAGTTCGCGGAGAATAAGGCCGCGGGCAAGTACCCCTTCGGCCAGGTTCCTGTGATGTGGGTTGATGGTGAGGCAATGCCCCAGTCTCTCGCCATGGCTCGCTATGCTGGTCGTCTCGCGGGTCTCATCCCCGAGGATCCTGTCCAAGCCTTCAAGATGGATGCCATTCTCGACACCATCGATGATGTCCTCGTGACTCACACCCGCACCTACCGCACGACCAACGAGGAGACGAAGAAGCAGATCATCGAGACGCTCAAGAACGATATGGTGCCTCGACTCGTCAAATTCATCGCAGACGCTCACGCTAAGAACGGTGGAAAGTTCCTTGTTGGTGACAAGCTCACACTCGCGGATGTCGCTGCACTTGTCTGGGTTAAGAACACTTTCGGTACCGAGGGGGTTTACCCTTACATCCCTACCAGCACTGTGACGGATAACGCTGCTTTCGAGTCCTACATTAGCGGCATTAAGGAGCTCGACGTCATCAAGTCTTACTTTGAAAAGACCCAGGCTGCTTCTCGCAAGTGAGTGCAGTGATTGCGGACTGGAAGCTGCTCATCGCTCTACGAACCTTCTCATGATGATGTTTGCCTGTAGGGAGTGTCTTAGGTTTAGTCACTGAATGTACTCTGGCAGTATTGCGTCTAGCCATCCAGCGTTCACACTAGGCATTCATTTGCGCCATTGTGATCTTGCTGAGATCGGAGTCAGCGAGTCGAGAGCCTACATGTGGCCCCGTGGTTTCAGCTCTACCAGCATCGTACATCGTGAATAAAGCGTCGAGTGATCGGGACGACTCTTTCATTAAAACTTGGTCCGCATCGTTGGTAACTGTAGATTTGGATGCGCATCAACTCTGGTCATCTCCATCGCTCCACGTGGCCTGGCCCGGTCGGTTACTGGAGTTACAAAATTTGGTCGAGTTCGGCTCTATGTGACAAGAGTTCTGAGTCGTCTGAATGGGAGCATCTCGCGACTGTTGGCCAGTGCAGTGAGTATATTTGCGTTTTATGGACTTATGTAATAGTATTACTCACTATTCTGTGCAAATGCACCGCCAAGCACTCTGCCTTTTTCATTGTTTCATCACTTGTGGATCTCACGGATCAACATGTATGATATCATCGACCTGGAGAGCTTGTTCCCGCAGAGTGGCGTGAAAATTGCATCCTCGCAAACATATTTTCTGCTCGATGTGCTTAATTGCACGGCTCATCGCCATAACTTCCTGCGTCCTACCTCGATATCGGCGTCTATCTCACCTCACAACTCTCAAACACCGACTCTATTTTCATCCTTCGCATCTCTAGAGTTGGTGGTAAGCTCGCCGCGACAAGTCATCCGACACGTCGTCTCAAGTCCAATAACTCGTTCACACCCCGACAAGCCGTCCCAGACACGCACTTAACCTGAAACTGTACAAGATGTTCCGCGCACTCGTTCGTACTGCTCAACGACAACTCGCTGCTTCCTCATCTCGTGTCGCTCCTGCTGCCTCCATCGGAGCTCACCAGATGAGTACGGACGCCTCAAAGCGCCCCTTCCGCGTTTTGGGTGTCCAACAAGTCGCTCTCGGTGGTCTGAACAAGGCTGACCTCACCAAGTTCTGGGTTGACATCATGGGCTTGAATAAGGTTCACAGTTTCAAGAGTGAGAAGGAGAACGTCGATGAGGATGTCCTCAGCATTGGCTCAGGCCCATACGCTGTGGAGGTCGATCTGATGCAGCCTCTTGACCCCAACAAGTCCCCCAAGGTTCACGAGCCCCCGTTGAATCACATCGGACTCTGGATCGATGACCTCAATGCTGCTGTCGAATGGCTAACTGCACAGGGTGTTCGCTTCACCCCCGGTGGCATTCGCAAGGGCGCCTCGGGCCACAATGTCTGCTTCATCCACCCCAAGGGTAATGCTGAGAAGCCTCTTGGTGCGTGCGGCGTTCTGGTTGAGCTTGTTCAAGCTCCCGAGGATGTCATTAAGGCTCTTGGTGACAAACACTAAGTAGGGGGCGTGACTTATCTCGCTCGTTCACACATTGTCCAGCGATTCCGTATTGGCAATCTCATGCATATAGTTAAACATCCCATCTGAGAATACCAACAGTCATAAAACAATTTACCATAGTTGACAACAGTTACTCACTTCTCTTCTGTATGATAAGCGATTGTCGACTGTTGTTGCAAAGGATTGAGACGCAAAGTTGCCCTTACATCTCAGCTTGCTTGAAAGGAGGTGTCATGCGCAGGACATACCATCTTACTGACGGTTGATAATAGTCTTAGCGTATTCAATGTACTCCTGACGAGCAGCCTCCTGTGACATGCCCTTGTTAGCTTCCCAAGCATCCCACTTGGCGCGAGCCTCGACCTGGATAGCCCAAGGCTGAGAGGTGTTGTTGTCACCCTAGATAAGTTAGAATGCAGAGCGCGTAGAAAGATGCTCCTCGATGAGTGTCAGGTACCTCAAGCTAGTTAGGAGATCGCGTGCCTCACACCATGCCAATCCACAGTCTCTTGAGCACCGGCAGCCTTGAGACGATACGCAAAATTCATTGGGTGGAGCAATCTGAATCACAACGCATCAAGATTGAGTCAACAGTAGCTAGTGAACATACCACAGTAGCCTGCTTGTAGAGACCGTAGAGCTTGAGGAGCTCTTCGTTGCTGGGGCGGGTGGCAAGGTTGCGGATAGCCTCAGCGGTAGCCTCGAACTCGGCGACGGACATGTTAGGACTTAGAGTGCTATACATCCACGCAGGGTTGGGTGCGGATATGGAGCAGCGAAGACGGCAAGTTGTGTGAGATAAGTACTCAAACAGCGATGTCTCGCACCAGCGCGTGAATTTCTGCAGCACTTTCTGTGGCTACATCGCGATGAATACTGATATAAAGCATAAATACCAATATATCTAGGTATGATATACACAATGATTCGCTTTTCATAGACTAACACTCCGCGCAATCCCGCCTTTTAATCCGTATTCAATCGAGAAATCTTAATGACGTTTCTTCTGCTCTGTCGTCCCGGTAGCATGATTCCACTCACGAATCGCAACAGAGACTGATGACTGGTTATCCGACAGGTGACATACATGCCATATATACATTTTATGATTAACATTGTCTGTTGGCATCCGTGCCAATCAGCAGCTGTGAGGCAGTACGCAAACGGACAGTGTGGGAAAGAAGATGAAGCACAGCCCACACAAGACCGCGTGCAATTTTCTGAGTGAAATCAACATCATGACTCACTGGAGGTGGCTGGGAGTCAAAAACTGGAAGCAAATCACCGGTTGGTAACACAGTTACAAAATGCTCTCAGCTTAGTAGACTCCATCACTGAAGGTCGTCATTACTAAATTCGCCCGAGTCGTATATCCTCCGCTTGACAGGGTCACTCAGGACTTCGTATGCTTTTGCAATGCGTAGGAACATGACCTCCGCTTGACGTCGTCGCGCGCTCAGATCCTCCTTTGATGAGTCATTCTTCATCGTCGAGGCGACTCGGTCAGGGTGGAACTCCTTGGCGAGCCTATAGTAAGCTCGACGGATAGTTGATGCGGAGGCACTACGATTGACCCCCAGAACTGCATAGTATGATGATTTAATATGAGAGTGCTGTTTGGTAAGCTGTGAGGCTTTGATGAATTGATCTCTATAATCCGTAATCGGCCAATGCCGGAGCAAGGCGAAGTAGATTTCAGCTGCTAGGGCATACTCCTCCGCTGCAAGTGCTGCACTGCCAAAATCTTGCCAGGCTTTCCGAGCCATATCATCCAACCGAGTCTGGAGGCTTTCATGCTCCTGAGAGACTCTTCCCAGGGCACTATCAGAAGTGTCTTCTGAAGGTCGGTGGTGCTGCGTTGCGAGATCTGGAAGCTGCGATCTTGCATTCAATCTCCTCTCGCGGCTGCGTTCCCACGTCTGGACGATTTCCTTCGATGCTTGGAGGGTCATACGATCAGCAACACGCTCGCAGGTGTCCAGAGTTCGAAGCGATAGGAGTTGGAACGAGGCCACATCGTCCCAGTCATCTGATGTGGGAGGTTCTTTCTCCTCTTCAGTCTTCGTTTGGGCGGTGGCCCTATGGTGATGGCTCACACAAGAAGCATCATTGCTGGTTGCCTCGGACCGCATGGCCTCTTGGAGTGATTCTAATGCTTTAATCTGCATTTTACACACACTAGTTTCGAGTCTAGCACGCAGATCGTACGCGCGATCGTGGCTTCGATCCAGTAAGGTGCGGTATCCATCAGCGGCCTGCATCCGCAACCTCGCTACTTGGATAACAGCCTTATAGTATTCACACCTACCCACGATCTCCCATGCCTCTCTTGTTTGATTTTCCGCTTGCTCTCGAAGGTTCTCAACTTCCGTCTCGATCTTAGAGCTTGCCTGTGCCAGTTTCGCAAGCACCCGCAAGACGACGTTTTCTGGATCCAGCGCTAAGCCCTTTCGTGCCCGAACGGCTGCCGATTTCCATTCCCCCAGATGAATGAGCATCTCTGTCGATATTTCTGCCGCATCAAGGCGCGTACTGAGAGGAAACTTGGGTTCGCTCACAATTTCTCCAATCGTTGCAGCCAGACCGCTTAACTGAGTTTCCCAGGGCATCCGTTCGAGATCAAGTACACTGACTGGCACACCTTCTGGTGCACGATAGTAGCTGCTCCCAACACGGTGAGGTCGGGTAGGAACACATCGACTTGAATTTGTTTCAGTGACTGGCATTCCTAAGCACCAGTCGCTCACCAGCTTAGCTCTCGCCATAAACCTCAAGGCATATGGTTCATCTGGAAGTACGCTCAAGACGACAGCTGCTGCTAACTGGCCAGCCATTATCTCATCTCGAGACGGGAAGCCAGCAACCCTAAACTCGGGCTTGGCTCCATCTGGCTTGACCATTCCTAGTTTCCCTGTCTTTGCTGAGAGAACATACTTGCGCGACGCTCTAAGGTGATTGTAAGTAGAATGGAATAATACTTTCAGCCTGCGCAAAGCATCTCCACACGCCCTGAGTTGCAGTATCTCCATCGCACGTAGTTGCATAGTGTCTTGATTCGCGTCACCCAGTAACGATTGGACTCGAATTAGGTCATCCGCGGCCCCTTCGCAGTCTCCAAGTCGTTTCCTGCACGTGATACGGAGTCTTAGAGCTCCCAAGTGAGTGGGGTCAATGCTCAATAGCCTATCCAGTTCCGTAACGGCACGGGCTATAAGTCCCGCTCGAAGATGATTCTGGGCCTGGGTATACATGGCGTCGGACTCTGACTTGAGCGTCGATCCTGCGGTTCCGGTGCCAGAGCCTACGCTAATCCCTGCTTGCGGTCCTACGTGCGTTTCAGAACGAACATGCTCTACCGCGCACGCGAGATAAACCACGAGGAGGAAAGAAACCCAAAGGACGCAGCTTTGAAAAATCGGAATATGCATCGTGCGGCGTGCGCACGCTGGCGCAATCCGCGCAGTGCGGATCTTCAACACAGAGTATGTGTGTATCGTGTGTTGGTAGCCTCGCACACGCTTGTCGTGTAGAGAATTCACGCAATCAAAACTGCGAGAGTGTGAGTTTTGCCGTGAAACGGAATGTGTGGACATGTATGGGATGTGATGAAGTCATGTGCATTTTGCCTGTCCGGATAGGATTTTATCCTCTTAACTCTCAATTACTTCCTAGCCTTACCACTAGGATCCACCTTCGCACACCGAGATCTAGCACCGATACATGCCCCCGAAGTTCGGATCGACACAGGAATCGAAGCGCGGCGATGGCAAGGGCGGGAAGCCCACTGCGACGTGGGGCGCTTCTGGTACGGGAGACGTCATCGAACAGCCACGCAGGGCGAAAAAGGGTGGTCGTGATGATGACAACCTGCTCAGCATGCTAAAACACGCGAATGATAAGGTCCGCATGCTCGCATGTAACTCGCTGTCGAGCATCTTGCAGCCTGGACAACTTACTACGCTGCTTTCAACTGGCATTCTGGATGCTGTGGCCGTCCTGATCAAGGACAAGTCCCCTGCCGTGGTCAACGCCGCTGTCAAGACGATCGGCAACATCCTCACCACAATGCCTCTAGAGGCTTCGCAGCTGTTTGCCGACTCCCCTATGCTGACCGACTTGGTGGAGACCCTGACACTCGTTGCAGAGAAAACAGCTTTGGTCGAGGGGGCTGAGGGTGGTGTAGTCAAGATTAAGCAGCAGCCCGAACTCCACTATTACTACCTCAGCTTGAAGGACACGATCTCCCTCAAGACTCGGCTTCTAAATGTCATTGCACAATTCGTGAGCCTGAGCGACCGCACAGCCGAGAATCTCAACTCAATTCTTGGTTCCACAAATGCTGCAGCCGTTCACATTGCACTTCAGTGTCTCGATGTTGCTCATGATCTTGCCAACGCACAGCCGCATCACATTGATCTGCTCTTCGCGGCACTTCAGTTCCTTTCGACACTCGTCCAGAATCCGGCCTTCGAGGACGTCGCGGCAGAGCTCGCCTGCAATGAAGCCTTTGTGACAACGCTGCAGGGTCTAAGTCAGCTGTGTGCAGATCTACCGGTAGCAGATGCTGCGAACGCAAATATGGAAGGTATTTCGAATAACATTCTCTCATCTCTTCGTGAACGCTTAGGACGCTTGATTCAACGCGGCACCCGGAGCCGTTTGGGGTTCGCCGTTAGTGACGTTCACGTTTTGAAGCCTGTATCGTCACTTTCTGCGCTCTCGGCGAGCACGCTCGTTTCGTTGGCCAAAGCCCTCGCTGAGTCGATCGACCCTACAGACCAGGCAAAGCGAGCCGAGGCACTTACTCATATCAACCAACTCATGCATCCAGCCCTTGGAAGCATTAAGCACATCCTTGCCACCTCAAATCCATCCTCCACGTTAGAGAAGGCGGTTGCGCTTGTCTCTGAGTTCACTGCTGTGTACCACAAAGGACGCAAGGGTAACATACCGTCAGAACTCCAGCCTCAGGGCGAGGTAGCTGCTGGTGCTGCAGATGATTTAGATGAGCTCGCAGGTGAAAGCATGGAGGATGAGGACGGCGATTTCACCGGAGAAAGCGAATTGCTTGGACAGAGCGAGGACAACGGCGAAGGTGAGGGCGAGACTGCCCCGGAAGACGATCTCCCCATTAACCAGTTCTGGGAAGATACTGCTGAGAGTTTCATGTTTTACTCTGTACAAGAACTCTCTGCGATCGAAAACGCACTTGAAGCGCTTACTAACCTTCACGAGCTTCTTCCAGCGCCAGGCTCCCAACAGCAGCCGACTGAAGATGGCGAGGGTGATCTCGAAGCCGAAGTCAAGCGGGCGCTCGAACTAAGTAGCGATCCCATCGAGAACGCTCTCCAGACCACACTTGCGGAGTACAATTTCACACGATTCGGAGAGTCTAAAGACGCAGAAACTAGCATAGCTGGAATTATTACTTCTCTGGCATCAGCTAGGATCCTTCCCGTTCCGTCCGATGTGCCAGGTGCAGTCCCCCCTTCTGAAGAGGAGACGGCGTTTGCCCAACGCGGCGAGGTCTACCAAGAAATGAGCACGAGTGGAGGACTCTTTGAGAGCTACGCGGCGCATGCTAGCGAGGTTTCGTCAATCAAACCCGACGTCCACATCCTTCTACACCGCGAAATCCCTCCCCCACTGATTAAGCGCGTCGGTGCATTCGTCGATTCCCTTCGCCGCACGGCCGTGCGAGCTCTTGATACCATTATTACCTCGAGTCCCGAGGTTGTCTTCGCAGAGGAGCCCGGCCTTCTCGTCGACCTCTTCAAGCGCGTTGACCACCTGATTACGACAGCTGCGATCCCACAGAACTGGGAAGGCGATGTTCTCACCACAAGCATTACTAAAGGAGGCTCGCTCAAGCTCGGTAATGTGAAGGAGGCTGTTCTGGGCGACAATAAGGCTAAAGCTATGTTGACGACATCGATTCCAGTCGAGTCTGAGTTCTCCTCCGGCTCCCCCGAGGAGATGGAGAAGCTTGTATCTTGCGTATTTGGCTTGGCTCATCGTCCTCACGTCAAGTTGATGCATGCCCAGACTTGGGCATCCCTTGCTGCTGCTGGTCCAGATGTAATGTCAAAGATTAATGAGCCTGGTGTGTACACACAAGTCGCAACCGCTCAGAATCTCTTGTCACTCACACCCAGCGCCAATCTCTTCACACGAATTCGTGAACTCTTCATTCGCGCACATCAAGTCACATTGGGAGATCGCATGTCTCGCGATGCACAAGTAATGTTGATTTCAAGTATGGGCATCCTTGGCGCCGCTCCGGCTGCCGCCGAATACGCCACCCAAGTTGCAGCGGTATTCAACCAACTCTTGACACACTACAGTGTGCCTGTTAAGGCCGCAACCGGTGGCCCCGACTGGGAGGCCATTTCCATGCTCGTGGACGCCTTTATTGATGTTTATAGCGAAGATGATCGTCACACTCAGGTCTACAAGGCGAATCTGTTCACAACTCGCCTGGGAGCATTTGCATCGTACCTAGGCTCTGCATTGCGCGATGCACAAAACAACCTTAAAAGAAAGTCAACGCGACCGACGGCTCAGCAACTCCAAGACCTTGCACAATGCGATGACGCGCTCTCGAACCTGAAGGCCTTCGTGGCATATAAGAAGAAACTTAAGTTGTAAACTTCTCCCGATATCTATGGTTCCCTGTAATAAACACAGACTCTAGTCTCAACTACGAACTCGACGATCCGACTGTGATTGGAATTACCAAGTGCAACGGTAGTTTAGCTGTATTGCTGGTAATATTGTCCTATGCTACACTGTGTTGTGTTTGCATTCACTTTGAGTGCTTCACAACAAGAATGACGATCTCAATGACCATGATGAGGAAGAGGACGATAATGCACTTCAGGGTCAAGTTGCGCTTTGAATAGTCCTCTGCAACTTCCAAGTGTTTTCGACCTTCCACTGTGTGTGTTAAGGCTGATGCGATATTGAAGTCAATTCGGTCGAGAATCGTACCCTGCTCGACGACAAGGAAGGAGAGCTCTGAGAATAGCGATGTGAGCTCGTTGACTGCCTGAGCCAGCTGGATAATTTCCTTCTCACGCTGGTCGGCTCTCTGTGCCAATTCATCAAGCTGTTCCATCTGCTCTGGCGAAAAGCCAGTCTCCAGTGCCTGCTCGAATGCAGCTTCGCCACTCCCGGCACCGGCGGCACCTGTTGCTGGGGTTTGGAAGAAGTCAGTGCCGACCTGGGCTTGGCCCTTGCGCTGCATAATGTAATCTTTCTGCATTTGACGGAAGTTCTTGAGAAGCGTTGACAGATCAGTACCCAAGTTGCGCATCACATTGACACGCAGAACACGTTCCTCGTTTGTGAGGCTTTCTGGATTATCAGCCAGAGCAATCTTTTTGATCTTGTTTTCTGCATTCTTCAAAATCATTGTGATCTGTCGTGTTGCATTCTCAACTTCGCGTTCCTTCTCTTCCTCATTACCAGCAAACGTAACACGTAGTCGCTGTGCATAGAGCGCCTGAAGTCCCTTCATACCCTCACGGGCCCGGTTGAGGTCCTCATGCACTTCATCTACTAGATCCACCCATCGTGGTGGAAGAGTCAGTTGCAGGGGCGAAGCATGCATGTCATGCAGCTCAGGGCCCTCCAAAAACGGTTGGCGAGGGTCACGTGGCTCATCTCTCGAGACACTAACCCTACGAGGTATCGATGCTTTGAACTGGGCTCTCAGGGCCTCGAACTTTTTCGACAGATTTCGAGTTGTCATTTGTGTCGATGTGCGCGTCTATACCCAGGTCTGTGCTTGTATGCGCCCGCTTTTCTTCTTCCACTCAGTCTCAAGTTCGTCCCGAGTTTCTTAGGATGGTGTATACTATGTGGTACAGGTCAATCTAAGCCCAATTTGTTGCCCTGTCTGGCTCGGTTTCGTTCCCAATCTAATTCAGAGACAGACGAGGCGACCGTGTTGGGATTCCTACGTCACTCGGTCTACTATCTGTGTTGCGGATCAGGCTGCCTGTCTTGGCCTATACACTAGACGTGATGTGAATACAGTGTTAACACGATGACGATGAGCTCCAGTCTTTTTCGAAATGTCGGTAGATCTCGCAAGATCGAGCGAGTGCTAGCGACTATGGCACTGTGAGGTGGTTAGATCCTAGGTCCTTGCGTTGCTGTGCAGTGCCACTCAAGCACAGCGCAAACGGGCCGGGCCACAACACGGCTCGGAAAATGTAGTTCCATGTCACAGGCCAAGGCAGAGGAAGTTACAGGGTTGGGAGGGAAAAGGTAGTGTTGCGAGGTCTGGGGTGTTGGAATAAGGAGAAATTTCAAATCTAGAACCGAGGCACTGGAAATTTGGAACCTGGTTCCAAAATTTGGAACCTTTTGGAACTTTTGTTCTGTCACGTTCCAATCTTGGAGAAAGTTCCAAACTGGGTCGTGAAAGGGAAAATCAAGATGAAATCGAGAGGGTTGGAAGCCGTGTTTGGGGCATTGCACGCGAGTGCTCGTCCGTGCAATAGGCATCATTTGATAGAGGACTGATCTGTGCAAGCAAGGCAATTGATTATTTACGCCGACCAAATCGATGTGTGTGTTGAAAATGAAAACAAAACATCTTGAGTTGCTCAAGAAGAAGACTGGAACCCCACATGGCCTGGCTTTCGACCTCGATTCGGTTGCATACCCGCTCATCGCCATCGCAATATGGGACTCCAAGTGATGGGGACACGCGATCTCGTCATGATAGTGCATGAAGTGGCACGTTCCGAGCGCGAACGTGTCACCAGGGCTACGAGAAAGTCTTCTGGAATCGAGTTCCAGTGCCACACTTGAACTTGATTCTCGATGAATATTGCATGCTACACCGACCATATGGCTCACAAACACCCTTTATTATAATCACTTCCATGCTCATCATTTAGCCCTAAGAATGAAGTGGATTGCTCTTTGCGTGCTCCTCCTCATCCAGGCTCTCATCCTTGCATCTGCTAACCCAGCAGATACCAAGCTCGAGGAGCTCAAGCTTCTTCAAGAGCGCGAGCGCCTTCAGCAAGAGCTCCTCGCGCAGGAGGCCATCATGGCTGCTCCTGAAGGCTTCTCCTTCAAGCAGTCCGTTGAGGCTGATGCCGCTCTTGCTACTACTACCACCACTACCACTGGTGCAGACCCCGCCAAGCTCAAGAAGCTTGATGCTGCTATGACTGCCGTCAAGGAAGACATCATGGCTAAGCTTCGCGAGGCTCAGCGTGAGTCGCACTGGGTTAAGGAGGTTGAGCACATCGTTAAGCTCTACAAGAAGAAGGTCAAGAACGTGAAGAAGAACCTTGTCAAGATCCGCAAGGACATCAAGGCTCTTATTCAGAAGAAGCGCCAGATCCGCAACGCGCAGATTCAGGAGCAGCTTCACGACCGCCTCCAGGATGCTCAGAGCGATCTCAAGATGGTCTCCGACAAGCTCGCTTCTATCAAGGCTCAGAAGAAGGCTTTCGATGAGAACCGTGAGAAGATCCAGAAGACCATCAAGAAGATCAACGCTGAGCTCCGTCAGCTCCGTGGTGAGAAGCCCAAGCCTAAGGCTCGCAAGGCCAAGAAGGCTGCTGGCAAGAAGGACAAGAAGTCTGGTAAGAAGGCTGGCAAGAAGGTCGCCAAGAAGGCAAAGAAGGCCGCCAAGAAGGCAAAGAAGGCCGCCAAGAAGGCAAAGAAGGCCGCCAAGAAGGCAAAGAAGGCTGCTGCCAAGAAGCACAAGAAGGCCAAGAAGGCTCAGAAGAAGGCCAAGAAGGCCAAGAAGGCCGAGAAGAAGGCCAAGAAAGCCCTCAAGAAGGCTAAGGCTGCTGGTGACAAGAAGGCCGTCGCTAAGGCGAAGAAGGCCTTGAAGAAGGCTCACAAGAAGGCCGCTAAGGCTAAGAAGCAGGCCAAGAAGGCTAAGAAGGCCGACAAGAAGGCCGCCAAGAAGGCCAAGAAGCAGAGCAAGAAGTCCAAGAAGGCCATCAAGGAGTGCCAGAAGAAGTGCAAGAAGGACGACAAGAAGTGCATGAAGGCCTGCAAGAAGGGCAAGAAGGCTAAGAAGGATGCAAAGAAGGACGAGAAGAAGTCCTTCCTCGAGTCCGAGTCTGATGAGGCCCTCCTTGCCGAGTTCGCTGAGGACATGTAAATCTACTTTACGTTGTTGATGCAGCGACTGCTCGTAGCATTTCCCAATGAGTCGAATGAAAGTTAGATAACTTCGCAACACGATAATTGTGTCGTGCTTGACGAAGGTCCAATACAGCAATACGCCTCTGGACTTGTAAGTACGCCGCATAACGAATTAATTATTGTAACAATAACATAATTACAGTTGCAGATTCAGCGTGTTACTAGTGTATTGCAGAAGCGTAATCCGCTGGGAACTGGTTCGTGAGTATGAGAAGGCATGGGCGAGCCTCGGTGGGTGAGCGAGTCACATCATAGTCTGACTGCAAGAGTCCAAAAGGATGCGTCATTATGTACAAGGAACTGAAGTTGAACTGAGAGCTACAACGATTGTATGTATGAACGAGTTACTCAAGGTACTCAAAATGAGGTCAGAACTAACTAAAAGCGGCCATGCTCGGGTTAGGTGAAATCGAAAATAATTCGGTGAGTTTGGGGAACACAATGAACGAATTTAGTCTACTATTAGTAGAAATATTGACAGGGTGTTGGTGAGGAACGCTTTGGCGGTTTAGCTGAACATTAGCGGTTGAAGGTCGCTTCTGAATAAGACGGTGGAAGCTCTTTTTCAAGCCCACTGGGGGGAGGATTCGTAGATTGTGCTGGCACCATTCGCGTTGCCGCATATCCGGAGGGATAGTCAGCTCCATAAGTGTATCCTAATCTTTCCGAACCAGCGGGGGCTCCAGCACCAGGCACTGCCCAAGAGTATCCCGGAGTCCCCGACGATCCTGCAGCTGCAGGAGGATAGTAGTATGCGGGCTGTGGCGCATATCCTGGCGCTGCAGCTGGTGCTGGAGCAGGAGCAGGGGCGTAAGTAAACTGCTGGCTCTGGGGGGCGGACACAGAGGGAAAACTATGGAAAGCCGCAGTGTCAGATGGCCCAGGTGGAGGATATGGTTGGGCGTAACCGGAGGGACCGACAGGTGCAACTGCGCGATAAGTAGGCTGCTGCGATGTGTAGCCTACGATAGGTGGAACTGGGTAGCCAGGCACTCCAGCAGGAGCCGGATAACCTTGCACCTCATTAGGAGCTGTAGCGCGATAAGGATCAACGGGGGCTCGGCCTTGCTCTGCAGGCTGCGGGGGGTTGGATGTCTGGATGATTTGTGCCATTTCTTTCAATCCAGCACGGATTCCGGTCTCATTGATGAACATGAGGATTTGGAGGCCGAGACAGACGCCCATGATCGCGGAGTCACGGCGCCCCACCCGGAGAGTAGATGCGATGACGAGATTGACGATTGACAACGCGAACTCAATCCCAATGAATGGCCTGATCCAGTCTGCCAAGGCATAGCGTGAGAGGCAGCGCGCGGTCCGTGGGGGATTGAAAAAGGGTCCAAGATCCTCTGCATCGAGTTTCCGAACCAAGAGCCTGGTGAATAGGCCGCCCATCAACGCCCAACACAACTGACAGCTGAATGCGGCGGGGACCGTGCGCTCGCCCCTGAATTCATCAGTTCCGACTGCGCGTACAAAGTAGACCCACTGACAGACGAGGTGGATGAAACCAAAGACCATGCTAAGACAGCTCTTTCGATGATGAGCTGCTCGCAGCGAGTCCAGGCTCCCTTCCGGCACTCGCAGTTGCGAGTTCTGGAAGAACATATGACTTACGTCGGAAGCTAAACAAAAACATGGTGATGGCGTGGGAGGGAGTGAGGATGACGTGCAGTGCATGCACTTGTGGTGTCTCGTGTGCGCCTGCAGCTCGAGTCGTACTAGTGAATAAACTTTGGCCGTATACACAGACGCAACCCAAGGCTTTCCAAGTATCAAACCAATTCGAATCAGTTTCTAATACGAATAAATATACAATGGCTACGAAAGAAACACTAGTCCCCCCCTTGACATCGCGCCTTCACACTCGCGAAACTCATGTTTAGGTCCTCACAAAAATTGTTTGAATGGTCGCCAAAGGCCACAAATTTTTCTTCCTTGTTGATTGATGATATGATTTGTTTTGCGCTTGAGCCTGGAGGCTTGAAAACTGGCTATTCTAGCTACTCGTATTCTGTATTGCTTTCTCTGTTTTGTTTCCAGCTGCATCAGGAGACAGATTATTCTGGCGTTGCATCTGCACCGATTGTGGGAATGTCCATGATGTCAGAGCCATTCAGCGACGTATCTAGGGCCTGAGCTGCTGTAAGCCTCGATGACCTTGGAACCCCTGTTCCACCTATCATCGGGCCAGGTCGCATCATCTGGGGACTAAGAGAGGTGTGGACATTGCTGCCTGCATGTGTAGCCTGGAGTGGATCCGCAAACAGACCGGGTTGACGCAAGGACTGATGACACAGAGGACATGCTCGAAGCAATCTCATATACTGTTCCAGACCACTGTGGTTGCATGTGCGGCAAGTGACTGTGGGCTGCTCCCGAGCAATGATTTGACCAGTCGCGATGCATACCGGAAGTAATCGCGAACATTCACCGCAACGGCTATCGAACTCTGAGCAAGTTGCGCGACACTTAGGGCAGATCACAACAGCGACTGGTGCAGGCTGATGATCTCCAGCCACACGACTCGTCGGCGATGGATCGCGAGGAGGATGGCGGAGGAAGATGGCCAACGCGAGTTCATCGTAGGCCTGCGCAGAGCTTCCGGTGCTCGTCGTGCTTGCATCGAAAGGGCTCGCCACTGTCGTGGGAGTACCTAGAGATCCACTCGAACTCACGCCCGAAGCGGACTTAACACCCGAGTTGGAGCCGAGATTAAGGAGGTCGATAGAAGGCATTGCTTCCAGACTCATGAACGCCTTCGAACATTGGCCATACAATCCAGCATAGAATGTTGTTAGAGCAATCAACGACTGCACTTCGCGGGGATCTAGAACATCGTCGTACTCAGTCAGCCGGGAAGCGGTTCGTGCTGCTGCACGAGGGTCTCCACTATATAGTTGGCGATGGGCAAGCAACCAGAAGTGCATTGCCTCTGCACCATGCCAGGGCTGCTCGATCTCTGCAACTGCTGCCGCTCCTCCGATTCTTCCAGCGTCCAATGTGCTCGACGCGATTCGTGCCTCGGACTCAAGCATGGTTCGAAGGGCATTATTGGTGGCTGCTGCAATCGTGGTTGCGCTACTGGTGCCGGTCATACCCGCGGTCTGCATAACCTGGGCTTCGGAGCCTGAAGCCGTCGCCTGTGCCAAGCGAATTTGTTGCTGGCGGTACGCGACCGCCTCGAGGGCGCTCATCACGAACAACTTCTTTACCAAAAGTGGCGAGTATTGACCGAGTGCACTATTGCGCACTGGGTTACCCACCATATTCTTGTTCCGCGCGGCCTTGCCACCAGGAGTTGACGAAGATAGGCTCACACTAAGGCTGATTGTGGCAAGCGACCCCGACTTTGCACGACGACCGACTTCAGCTAGCAACCTACTTGAGTTCAAGTGGTTGCCTGCCTTGCGATACAGCGCAACAGCCTGAAGAAGACGTTCCTTCTGTAGAAGATGAGCAGCGTAGCGTGCAAGAAGGTCGCCAATTTGGGGCATCTTGTGGCGTTCAGCAAGTTCGACTGCTAGTGCCCACTGGCCCATCGTGATGCAAACGTCAACGGCGGCCTTGGGGTCGTCAGCCTTGAGGTACACTTCAGTCGCCTCACGAACAAGCCCAGCCGATGCCAGGGACTCCGCAAGGGGTTTCAGGATGGCCGAAACGTTTGAGCCTTCAGGGAGTTCGGCCAGCAGCTGAGGCAAACCTTCATAGTCATCCAGAAGCACCATGGACTGAGCAAGGCGCTCCAACGAATGCGACTGTTCAAAGTAGCTGCGCGCCTTACGCCATTTTTGGCGCTCAGCAAAGTATTCACCCAAGTTATGGAGCGCCTGTGTGAGGAGTAGGTCTGACGTTGCGACGTCATTACCTGCTCCCGTCGCGGACGTTGCGGTCGTAGATCCGTGAGTGTAGTTGATCATTGCTGATGCAGCAACGGGTCCTGGAAGTGGTCGAGCACCAGACGCAGTGAGAAGCTGAACAACACGAATCCAGTCACCCAGCTTTTGACGGAGTCCAACAGCCAAATCCTCACGTCCGGCTTCAATATAGATCGTTTCAGCCTCATCAAACCGTGAGAAGTGAGCAGCAACTTCAGCAAGCTGAAGAGATGGATCATTGATCAAGCGTAATCGACGGGCACATTGAATGCCTGCATAGTCTTGGCACGCAACAAATGCGCGTTCAGCGAGCTTGAAGTCTAGCTGTTTCAGAGACCATTCGGCAAGTAGCCTCCACAACCGGGGATGGGGATTCTCTTCGATAAACGTGCACGCCTCCTGAAGAGGACAAGTTGCAAGCAGTTGTCTCGTGTCGCGTAGGGTCTTGGTTTCGAACAGCACCACGTGGTCCTTGCTCGGATTGTCAGGATCCTGCATCAGTTCATCGAGTGCAACTGTACGAATACACAGGTCCTTGAATTCACACAAATAGGCATTACTCTGAATGGGCTCTTCTGGGGCGTTTCCACGGAAAATGTACATACGGCCTCGTTCCATGATGGCGAACAGTGACGGGTCATCTTCGCTCCATTTCATGTCCCAGACATTCTGACGTTCCACAGGAAGTGCAGCAGCAGCAGCAGCAGCAGCA
>Ga0182741_1003314_pt1 | contig 17311 bp, 17 predicted proteins | sample eDN5th37CBELigOP_FD_128874 | JGI IMG/M metagenome (GOLD analysis project Ga0182741, IMG submission 128874) | Enriched Organic Plus compost microbial communities from Emeryville, California, USA - eDNA 5th pass 37_C BE-Lig OP (version 2) (version 2) ...
AAGCTGCAGGCCTCGGCGCAGGGCGGCACGGTCGTGTTCACGGTGCTCACGCAGGTGAAGGCGATCCCGGCGAACGGCGTCATCGAGAACGACGCGGTCAGCTTCGTCAACGACAGCCAGCTCACCGCCGAGACCACCACCACGATGGGGCAGCTGCGCGTGCTGAAGTACGCTGCGACCGAGGCGACCGCCGAGGTTCCGCTGGCCGGCGCGAAGTTCAAGCTCTACCTCGACCAGGCGGCCACGCAGCCGGTCACGGTGGCAGGCGCGAGCGAGTGGACGTCGCAGGCCGACGGCACGCTCACCATCCCGGCTCTGCGCCCCGGCACCTACTGGCTCGTCGAAACCGCGGCTCCGGCCGGCTACAAGCTCGACGCGACGCCGCACCAGGTGACGGTCGTGGCCGGGCAGGCGACGACCACGGTCAACACCGTCGAGGTGCAGAATGAGCAGGTCGACCCGTGGGCCCTGCCGCTCACGGGTGCGGATGGCGGACTGTGGTTCGGCGTCGGCGGCGCGGCTCTGGTCATCGTCGCGCTGGGTGCCGCGCTGCTCGTCACCAGCCGCCGCTCGAAGACGGCCTGAACCGGTCACCCCTTCCCGAGGGGGTGACCCGATGATGGCGGGCGGGGCGCCGCCCGACCCGCCCGCCCGCCATCATCACCCTCAACACATGACACTCACCACACCGCAACCGCCGCGACCGGCCGCGCCTCTTCTACGCGACCGGTCGCGTCGGCGTGTTCGCCGCCGCATTCCGTGGGTGGCGCTGGTGATCGCGCTCGGCTTCGTGCTCGGCGTCGCCGTGCTGCTCTACCCCTCGGCCGCGGCCTGGTTCACGCAGTACCAGCAGTCGCAGCGCATCGACGAGTACTCGTCGACGATGCGCGACCTCGCCGCCGAGTCGCGACACGCGGCGATCGAAGAGGCGGTGACCTATAACAACGAGCTCGTCGACGGCACGACAGTGCTCGCCGCCGGTGAAAACAAGCCGACGGCCGACGCCGCTGAATCGACGTACGACCGCCTGCTCCTCGCGGACGAGACCGGCCTCATGGCGCGGATCAAGATTCCGGCGATCGACGTCGACCAGCCGATCTATCACGGCACGTCCGACGAGACTCTCAAGCGTGGCATCGGTCATCTCGAGGGCACCGCGCTCCCCGTCGGCGGGGCGAGCACGCACGCGGTGTTGACCGGGCACCGGGGCCTCGCCGAGGCCGAGCTCTTCAACAATCTCGACGAGCTCGAGATCGGCGACACCTTCACGATCGAGGTGTTCGGCGAGGTGCTCACCTACCAGGTGATGCAGACCCAGGTGGTCCAGCCCAACGAGACCGAGACCCTCTTCCCCCAGCGCGGCATGGACCTCGTGACGCTCGTCACCTGCACGCCGCTGGGCATCAACAGTCACCGCATCCTCGTGACGGGCGAGCGCATCCTCCCCACCCCGGTTCGTGAACTGGATGCCGCCGGCGAGCGCCCGACGATCCCCGGCTTCCCGTGGTGGGCGCTCGGCCTGGGCGGCGCGGTCGCCGCTGGCGGCGCGTATGTCTGGTGGTCTTCCCGCAGCCCGGCTTCTCCCGCGCCCTCCGCTCGTTGAGCGAGGGCAGCGAGCCCCTTGAGCGAATCCTGAGCCTCCCCGCCACGCGGCGAAACATACGCGGGAGAGAATGAGGGGTCTCTCATACTAGAAGGACGTTTCCCCACGCTCAGGACCCATGCCCCACTCGTCCGTTTTCTGTAACAACCCGCTGATACCCTTCCTGGGGTGGCCGGGCAGTCCCCACCAAAGCGAGAAGGCATCGTGACGTCGAATCCCCACATCGACGCGCCAACGGAGTCGCCATCCCAGTTCGCGGTGAGTCAAGCCGCTTCCTTTGCGAGCTCCCTCGACGCGACACCCGACAGTTGCGCGGATGACGGCCGCGCCGACTCCAAGCGCCCGCGCCTTCCGTGGCGACAGGCCTACGCCCTGCGCCTCTGGCTCAGCGACCTGTTCGCCCTCGTATGGGTCGTCTTCGGTACGCAGCTCCTCTGGTTCGGCTGGGGCAACGTCGCGGTGACGATCCGCGAAGACAGTCGAGTGAACGAGTTTTCCTATTGGCTGTTCTCCGCCGGTCTGGTCGTCGTCTGGATGTGGGCGCTCAGCCTCATTGATTCCCGCGACCACCGGGTCATCGGAGCGGGCACGACTGAGTATGTGCGGGTCGCGCGCGCGAGTTTCAGCCTGTTCGGTGCCATCGCGATCCTCGCGTTCCTCCTCCGGATCGACGTGGCACGCGGCTACCTCCTCATTGCACTTCCCTTAGGCGTTGTGATGCTGATCCTGGAACGGTGGCTCTGGCGCCAATGGCTCGTCGCCTACCGCCGCGTCGGCGAATACTCCGCACGGGTGCTCCTGGTAGGATCACCGGACTCGGTGGCCCAGATCGCCCGCGAACTGCAGCGCACACCCGATGCGGGATACGCCGTCGTCGGCGCCTGCACGCCGACTGGTCAGCTCGCCGACACCATTCCGGGCACCTCGATCCCCGTAATGGGTCAGGTCGACAACATCTCGCGCGCGATCGAGGCCACTGGAGCCGACACGGTCGCCGTGACGAGCACGGACGATCTTCCGCCGTATAAGGTCAAGCAAATCTCGTGGGCACTCGAGGCAGGGCGTCAGCACCTCGTGCTGGCTCCGAGCATCGTCGACATAGCGGGTCCCCGCCTTCACACCCGCCAGGTCGCAGGCCTGCCGCTCATCCACGTCGAGACTCCGAAATTCACCCGCGGCCAGCGATTCCTCAAGCGGGCTGTCGACGTAGCGGCGAGCACGATCGGCATCATCGTGCTGAGCCCTGTGCTGGTCTTTCTCGCGATCACCGTCCGCCTCACTAGCCAAGGACCGGTTCTCTTCCGCCAGACGCGTGTCGGTCTTCGCGGTGAAGAGTTCACGATGCTCAAGTTCCGCTCGATGGTGGTGAACGCCGAGGATCTTCTCGAGCAACTTGCGAAGCAACAGCGTGACTCCGGCAATGAGGTCATGTTCAAGATGAAGAACGACCCTCGTGTTACTCCCGTCGGCCGCATAATGCGCAAGTACAGCCTCGACGAACTGCCGCAACTGTTCAATGTCATCGGCGGGTCGATGTCGCTCGTCGGCCCACGCCCTCCACTCCCTGGAGAAGTGGCGAAGTACGCGGATCACGTACATCGCCGGTTCCTGGCGAAACCTGGCATCACGGGACTCTGGCAAGTCAGTGGCCGATCCTCCTTGTCCTGGGAGGAGTCCGTCCGGCTGGATCTGTCCTACGTCGAAAATTGGACGATGATCGGTGACTTCGTAATTCTCGCCAAGACCGCCCGCGCAGCGCTACTGCCCGGGGACACCGCTCATTGATCTCGATTTCCCCGCTTGCACCAATGACAACGCCGTAACGACTATCGAATCGCGCCTGCTTTCGATCTAGTTCCCCCTAAGGTGTGCCGCCGTCCGCAAGAGAGCAAGGTGGACTGCGTAAGCGGTCCCGCCCCTTGCGCGCACTTTGCTCAAGATGGGATTGCGAGTGGTTTGCCTCGAGTTGAGACCCGTTCCTGCGTCGGTCACCCTCGCGCCGATGCAGGCGGATGAAATTCGGGGCTGATACCGCGCAGGACCTGACCTGCCCGGACCGCCCGAGTCGTGGGCGAGCGCGCTGTCGGTGGCCCTGCGCTCGACCCTGACACCCCGGGAAACCTGGAGCACGGCAACGCGCATCCACGATCCCGTCGAGGTAGCCCTCGCTGGTTGACGGCGCTCACCGAGGTTCCCCCGTTCTGCTCATCGAAATGCCCCACCTCGGGTCGCTCGGTAGCGTGAGGCGGGCCTCCCTCGATGCTGGTGGTCTCTGACCACATCAGCCTTCGAGCGAGGCCCGTTCTCATGCTCACAGAGAGGAGCAGCGTGGACATCCACGCTCTGAACGGCCATGCGATCTCGATCAGCGAGATCGCCTGCCGTACGAATCATGATCGCAACACCCTCCACGCATATCTGAACAGTGAGCGCACTCCGGGGCAGCGCGAGCAGGCGAGCCCGTACCCCTTCGACGCGTTCGTTGATTACGTCGCCGCCCGGCTGGCCGAGGACCCGCACTTGTGGGCGGCAACGCTGCTGGCACAGGAGTTTCCGCTCTTATGTCGACTATGACCCTCGGCGATACCGCTAACTCCCCAGATTCACGCTCCGAGCGGGCACACCCACGAAAGTTTCCCCCGGAGGGACATCTCGAAGAACGACTGCCCCTGCACCTACGACCGCACGGTGGCCGACATCTACTGGACCGAGAATCACTGCACCATTGCCCACCAGAACATCGTTGCCAAGACGGGGGTAGACACCGGCGCTTTCGCTATCGCCAGGCCGGCGCTCACCCAGAGTTACGTTGTGCAGTAGCGTGCAACGCTCGCCGATTACCGTGCCACCACCGATTACCACCCCGAGCGGATGCTTGACCACGAGACCGGGACCAATCGTGCAGCCGTGCCCGACCTCGCCTCCCGTCATACGGAGGTTCAGAAGGTGGAGAAGTCGGGCACGCCTGCGTCGCCCCCGCATCTCTGCCCGGAGCTGGCGACGCATCAGCCAGGCAAATGTAAGCCCCGGCTCGCTGGCAACCAGCAGCGCCAGTCGAAGGCCCCGCGGAATATCCCTCCCAGGGCGAAAGGCTTGTAAGTCCGCCTCAAACGCATCGCCTTTAGGCATGCTTCGCACTCCTTCGTTCCAACAACATCACAAGAACAACGGTCAGGGCGATGAAGGCCGACTGGGTGACTACTACAAGAACGAGATCCGTCTGCGCGGCGAGAGAAGCGAACGGTAGGTACATCAGCGCCAGCGCAAGCCCACCCACTGCGAATCCAAAGTGTTTGTTGAGCGCGATTAGCCCGATTGCACTCGCCGCCAACACCACCTCCAGGGAGGCTTCTGCCGCAAACGCCAGCATCAACGCCCGGTCAACGGCGATCTCCCCACGAGTCCACCACTCAACGAAGCTAGGCCCGATTAGCACCAACGCGGTGCCACCGAACAGGACAACTCCCGCCACAGCTCCCCACACCACGCGGCGCTGCCGGTGGAGCGTGGCCCGGTCCCGTGTGGCCATGGCTCGCGTCATTACCGGTACCGATGCGATCGTGAAAATCTGTCCAACCTGTTTGAGCATGTTTGCCAGGGTCCGGAGAGTACTAAACTGCGCCACTGCCGCGGGCCCGAGCACGGCGCCAACCAGCAGCGTAGAACCCTGTAGGTAAACAAAGTTCGTCGCGGGTTGCGCGAGCGACCCAAGCATAGGCGCGATCAACGAGCGGTGCATGGACCACCCTCGAAACGAGGGCACGCGGCTAGCCCAGGTCACGACATTCGAGCAATACGCTCCCAGAATCGCGGTGCCAACGACCCTCCCGACGAGAAGGGCGACGACAAAGCCTAAGACGGTACCGCTCGTCGTCAGGATGACTGCGGCAACACCGAATTCGACCACTCGTAGCGCTGCGATCGATGTCCACGTAGCTCCCTGGCGTCCGTCAGCTCGCAGGATTCCCTCCACCGCATTAGTCTGCAGGCAGGTGAGCGCATACAGGCCATAGGCTACGAAGACAATCGGCGCCCAGCTCGGAAGGCCACTGGCGAGAAGATGAAGCACCACCGCCGTCCCTACCAGTGCGAGGACCGCTACCACTCCAATGGCGGCGAGCGTACCAGATGCGAGTCGCGCAAGTCGCCGTGCTTGCCCGTAGTCTTCCCTCGAGGCGGCCTGTAGCATCGCCGTCGAAAATGCAGGTAGCAACCCAAAGTCGCTCATCACCAGAACACTCGGAACCGCTATAACGATCAGATACTGACCGTAGGTTTCTGGCCCGACCGCGCCCAGGAATACCGGGACTTGGAAGAGCTGGATGATGGTCGTACTGATCACCCCCGCGCTTTGCCCGACAACCCCACCAAAGAATTGGCGACGGCTCATGCAGACCTCACGGCCTCGTACGCGGCACGCACATCTCCCACATAGCGCTCGACGGACAACCTCTCCGTAGCAAAGGCTCGTGTAGCCGCGCGACGCCGCGCACGCTCTATATGAGAGAGGTCGACAAGCTCCGTGATAGCGGACGCAAACTGATCGATATCGTCCGCGCGGTCGAGAATACGGCCGTCGAGACCCGCCCTCGCAGCCGAGCCGGCCATACGCGTGGTAACGACTTGGCAGCCTGCCCTCAACGCCTCTGCGACCACGCGTGCGGATCCCTCAGCACGGGTCGGAAAGAAGAAGACATCCGTATCAGAAAGCACGCGTGCGAGCTCCGCGCGAGACACCTTCGGTGTTAGTTCGACGAAGGATGGCACGTTGCGCTTCCACTCGAGAGCGTGCGCCGCCCAATCACCGACGATCTGCCACTCAGCCGGCAGCGCAGCCCCTAACAACTCGATTGTACGAACGACAGTGTCTATACCCTTTCGGAACTCCGCCGTTCCCGCGAACGTAATCCGCGGCACGGAACTAGCGCGTGCGCGGCGCGAATAGCGGTCAATTAGGGATGCAAACGTTGAGTCAACGGGCGTAAATGCTACGAATACTCGACTTGGGTCGTATCCTGATTCAGCAAAAGTTTCGGCGACAAAATAGCTGTTGGCCACGACCGCATCTGCACGATCGATGTCTGCCTGAATCCGTTGCCACATGTGCGGCATGAGTCGTGTTGGCGGCGCTTGTGGAACGTAACTGTCGATAACCCCGGGGGCAACGATGCTGTGGTCACAGATAATGCGCATGTCACGCGCCCGGGCGGCGTACAGAGAATCGCCCCCATAACCCGCACGGAAGTGATAGACATCCGCGCGACCACGTGGGAGCTTGACGGCCTTCGCTGCCCCCCGACCGTATACGTCAAGGCTCATCGCAGCCAACGTGTCCGCCCGTCCGAGGCGGCCGCGGGCTCGCAACCTCTGGGACGCCTGGTTGAGCACCTCGGCGCGACGAAGAGACACAATGCGCTCCGGCGCAACCGCTACCGACCTCTCCACGAGCCGCCTTAGAGCCGCGGGTGAACCTGGAATCTTCACCCGTTCAAGTCCGCGAGGTGGCAACGCGCCCGAAATGAAAAGGTCAAGAAGCCCTTCGCGATCGAGACTCTCCGCAAGCCCGCGCAGGTGAAACTGTCCGAAACCATTGCTTAGAACGACCTCAGTCATGAAACAACCAGCCCCGGGAAACGACGCGTCGAATTCGACCCTTTTGCACGCTTCATGGCCCGCGCCACCGGGGATATCAATTGTAGTAGTCGGTATCCCGGCACGGTGCTGCGAAGCCTGAGGCGCTCCGCACGTAGATTTTTCTCAAAGGAGCCACTCATCGTAATTGACTCACCCTGCAATCGAAAATAGCCAAGATCTGCATCAATATACGCGAACCTACAACCCCGGCGATAGAGATCAAACAGATACTCCGTATCCCAGTTAAACCTATTCGCCTCATTGAACGCCACTACTCCACGAGTGCCTGCGGCCTTGAACGACGTGCCCTGCTGCAGTACGGTGCCGACACTCATTGCATAGCGCATCGGCGTGAACTTGTCGCTCACCACACGGCGAATAGGGGCGCCGGTCTCGTCGATTGTCCAACCATTTCCGATCACTACCTCGTCATCCACAGAGGCATGCGCTCGACGTACTTCAGCGATCGCGCCGGGGGCTAGCTCGTCATCTGCGTTCAGATACATCCAAATGTCGCCGGTGCTCGCCTGAACGCCGCGATTCAGCCCGTCCGCGGGGCCACGGTCGCGTTCAAGGATTGGAACCACCTCCGCCTCGACCGCCCAACCGGCGATGAGTTCACGAGATCCATCAGTCGAGCCGGGATCCACAATTATGTGTTCAACACCAGGACCCTGCCCCCGCACGCTAATACGATTACGCTCCAAGAACTTTGCCTGATTGAAACTGATTGTGATTATTGAGACTCTCTGCATGTTTCTTCCCCGGAGTTAAGGTGAGCACGGTGACGATCGATGCCGCAACCCAGAACTTGCGATCCGCACCGAACGGACTGAAGAATAGATCCCACATACCAAGCGCAGATATGTATGCGACCAGTGCGTTATATTGACCGTATCCACTGATCACCATGTTCATCCCACGGAAGAATGTCATGCCGACCACTAGCCAGAACGGTAGCGCCAATATCCCATTCTCCGCGACACTTCCAAGAATTTCAGAATGAAACGACGCGAGGCCGCCCGTGATGTAATTCTGCGCCACTGAGGAGTAGCCCTCAGCCACGAGCAGGCTGAGCTGCGCATCCATCACGTCGGCAGAGGGCGGAGAGTACGAGCCCACGCCGAACATCGGTGACTCGGCGATTGACCGCAAGGAGAAGAAGAACTCACCGCGACCAGTTAGGAAAACACCGAAGTCACCTGACGACTGATACTGCGCCCGAGCCAAGCGCTCAGGTCCGAACCATCCAGCCAAGGCGAGCCGATCGTATAAAAGGACGACTCCGACGATGAGCACCATCCCGACGGCCATGACGACCAGCAAGCGCACGGTGCGACTCCCCCCGCGCCGCCGGCTTCGAAGAACCAGCAATAGAGCCGCAACAAGGCAGACAATAGCGAGGCTGCGGGTGCCGAGGGCGAAGTTGATGACACCAGCGCATAGCGCGACCGCCGCGCCAAACGACCGAGCCCACGTGCTTGCCAGCAGGAACGCCAACAGCGTTACAGGCTGCGACCACCCGAACTTCCAAGGCTCTCCCGCGAAGTACGAGTTCGGCACGAGCAACAGCCCAAGACAGAGGGAAGTTGCGATGCCGCCCCAGAGTAGTAGCACTCGTCTCGGGCGCCCGCCAACGAGAAAGCCAATCGCCAAAACAAGAATGAGCAAGCTTGCGGCGCGGGCGAATCCCTTTAATGAGTCACCAACCGCCGTCGCGTTGGCGAGGTCGCTTAGGACCGAACCGAAGATCCAGATCAGCAGGGTAACAACCACTGTGGCCGGGATCCCGAAAGTACCCCGCGAAGCGATCGCATGCACGCAGATGACTACGGCCAAGAGCTCGACTAGGTAGATCTGAGCACCGGCGCTGAGATACACGAACCCGAGCGCCGCATAGAGAAACACAGTCAGGTCGGAGCGGCCAGCCACAGGCATACTTGCTGACTTCATACGTCCGACGTCTCCGCCAAGGTGAACATCTCCGCTCGCCAGCGCTCCGCCACGGCGCGCCATGAATAGTGCACACGCGCATACTCGAACGCAGCCAGTCGTCTATCAGAGTAGTCGCGGCACAAATCGCACACCGCGTCCGCCGCGTCTGAAGCGGAGTCACCGTTGACCTTGCGGACCACATCGGCCGGCGCCTCGCTGACAGCATTTACCGCGTCGGTTGCGATTACGGGTAGCCCGCGCGATAGTGCGTCAACCGCGCCGATGCCAAAGTTCTCGTCGTCGCTCAGCAACAAAAAAATGTCTGACTGCTCGTAGACTTTTTCCTTCGCTTCGCCCTCTACATGGCCGATGAACACAACATCGCTGGTCACCCCGAGCTCACCAGCAAGACTGACCAACTGGGACCTGAGCTGTTCATCACCATCGCCCGCTATCGTCAATACTGACGCGACATTGCGGCGCTTTAACTCAGCCAGACAGCGAATTGCCCGGTCGATCCGCTTCTTCGACGCCAGTCGGGACATCGAAAGCAATCGCACTGGCCTCGTTATCGGGCGTGCGAGGACTCCACGGTCGCCAGCGACCGAGGGCCCCGCGCCGACAACTGTTACACGTGCCCGAGGTGACGCCCGTCGAACATCACTTGCCTCGCGTTCAGTTGCCACGACGAACCGGACGAGGCGATTGATCCACCACCCGAACGCGAGGTGGAACATCTGCTTCTTGAGGCGGTGTCGAGACCGATCGTACGATGTCAGGGACCCATGGGGCATAAGCAGCACCCCGCGCCCGACCAGTACCGACAAGAGGACGACGAGCGGAATCCAAACCAGGTAGTAGCCGTGCACAATTGTAATGCGGCTACCGTCACCACCCTCACGAAGACGGTGCCAGCGCGCGCGTGAAACCAGGTCGCGCAGGTGTATAGCGAGTACACCCGCTCCTTGTCGCCGCGCTCGGTACTCCGAGAGAATCTCATCGTGCGCGGAGTGGACGACGATCAACCGGGTGCGGATTCCAATTGAGTTGAGTGCCAGGTTGACTTCCAGTGAATGTCGCGCAGGTCCACCGTCGCGTGCTGACACGTTATTTACGAACTGCAATACCTCAGCCACGGCGCCGAAGTTCCCGAGTCTTCAGGCCGATCTGCCAGTAATACATCGACAGCGCAGTCGCATAGTCGAAGCCCGCCCTGCCGTCCAGAAATCCCGCTCGAACGACGTATGCGTAGACGAAGAATAGGAGTGGCTTGAACGGTACCGAATCAAACACGCGACCCTTCAGCGTTCGCTTACTCGCAATCTCCCTCCGAAGCGAATCGTTTAGGCGGAGATGCGCCTCCCAGTCCGAATATCGGTTGTGGCGGGCGAACCAACTTGAGACGGGATCACGGTCGTCGTGCACGATACGGCTTCGCAACTTTCCGATTGGGTGTGCGGTCTCCGGCTGGTAGTGACCTTCGACCTCGCGAATCCCTGGGGCCTGCAGATCGTCAATAACGGGGAATCGCGCTCGATCCAGGTGCAAGAGAGAACGTTTGGTTACGACATGCCCGTGACGGAGATACCTTCCGGCGAATCTGTAGAGCAGATTAATGTCGAACGCGCCTTTGGGAGTCGCAGTTAGTGCGCCTTGAAGCGCCTCGAGTTCACGCACGAGAGACTGCGATGGGTACTCGTCTGCATCAAGCAGCAATACCCACTTGTTGACCGCACCCGCATTCTCTAGTGCCCACTGCTTCTTCTTTGGGTACCGTCCATCCCATGTGAAATTGACGACTCGCGCGCCATGCTGGCGCGCAATCTCGACAGTGCGATCATCGCTATCTGAATCGACGACGATCACGTCCTCGAAGTCGGCGAGGCGGTGCAGGGTGTTCCCTAGCCCTGCCTCTTCGTTCTTTGTCAGAACGATTGCCGAAATCTTCGTGATAAGTTTCATCCTGCTGGGGCTCCATTGAATCGGTCAGTCACGTATGTTGCGGGGTTCCCGCCCCACACTTCTCCGGGGGGAATTTCCGCGCCATCAATCAACGACAGCGGTCGAACAAGAGCCGAACGACCGATGTGACTTCCCCCGAGCACGACACATCGAGAGGTTACCCAAGCGCCAGCGTCAATATGAATGGGACGGGTGAGCAGGGCCATGTCGCGCCTATGAGCATGACTGCCTGTGGTGAGGAAGGTCTCCTGTGAGATTACGACGTCACGTCCGACATAGATGTGGTCCTGGTTGTGAAACCAGACCCCCTCACCGATCCAGCTGTCGGCACCGATATGAAGCTTCCAGGGGAAGCGAACCCGCGTGCGGGGGCGGAAGACGACTCCGTCCGCGATGTCTGCCCCGAACAGCCGCAGGACCTTCACCCGTAGTCCCGAACTGATCTGCCACGGGTTTGTAACAAACAGCAACTCGCAGACGCCCCAGAGGTACACAACCCACGTCGGCCGATCCCATGAGGCGCGCTCCCCAGGCGCCTGCTTCAGAGAGATGACCGGCAGCTCAGTCAAGTCCGTGCCTCCACGTGTAACCAGTGCGAAACGGCTCCGAAGGTAGGCTCGAAGCCATGTCGAGCGACGCGAACGAGGTCTTGGTCCTCGGCCTGAACTACCCCCCGGAACCGACCGGCATCTCGCCGTACACCGGTTCGATGAGTCGGGGCCTTGCCCGCCGAGGCTTCGTCACCCGCGTCTTGACGACACACCCACACTATCCCGACTGGAAAGTACGCCCAGGCTACGGACAGTGGTCGCGGAACGAGCTTCTCGACAGCGTCGACATCACAAGGCTCAAGCACTACGTCCCCAAAAACCCTACGGGCGTGCGCCGGGTCGCGTCCGAGGTGAGTTTCGGAGTACGGATCGTCAGCCGCAGGTGGCACCGTCCTGATGCGATCGTCGCGGTCTCGCCGGCACTCATCTCGTCCACACTCGCTGCCGTGCGCGCCAAGCTGACTCATCGCACCACCCCGTTGGTCGTGTGGGTGCAGGATCTCTATGCGCTTGGCCTGGCAGAGACCGGCCAGGCGAAAGGCGCCATTGTGAAGGCGATGGGGGCGATGGAGGGCTGGCTTCTTCGCCGCGCCGACACGGTGGTCGTCATTCATGACCGATTCGCGGTCAGGGTGCACGAGGACTTCGGGGTCCCGCGCGAACGCATCACAGTCGTGCGCAATTGGACTCACTTGCGTCCCTCGCCACCGGTAGACACCGTCGCCGCTCGCAAGCGCTTCGGATGGCCGGACGAGACAACGATCGTGCTCCACGCCGGAAACATGGGGGTCAAGCAGGGCCTCGACAACGTGATCCGCGCCGCCCGACTCGCCCAGCAGCGCAACGATCAGGTACGGTTCGTCCTCGTGGGCGGGGGAAGTCAGCGCCGCCATCTCGAGCTATCGGGTGAGGGGGTGAGCACGCTGCAATTCCTCCCTTCTCTCGACGACGATGCGTTTGCGTCCGCTCTCGCAAGCGCCGACTGTCTGCTTGTGAATGAGATGCCTGGCGTCGCCGAGATGGCAGTTCCGAGCAAGCTCACTTCCTACTTCTCCGCAGGGCGCCCGGTGCTGGCTGCCACCGACGTCACCGGCATCACGGCCGACGAAGTCCGCGCCGCGGACGCTGGGGTGGTCGTGCCCGCTGGTGACCCGGCGGCCTTGCTGGATGCCGCAATCCAACTGGGCGCTGATCCGGAACGCTCACGACGCCTGGGGCTGAACGGACGGCACTATCGCGATTCCGTGCTCGACGAAGAGTCTGCGATCGACACATTCTCTGAGATTTTGACGAGTCTCATCACCCAGGGTGAGACCGCCACTGTCAGCGCTCCCACACGCTGACCGAGCACGAAAGAACGCACGAATGACGAAACGCGCACTCATCACCGGAATCACCGGCCAGGACGGCTCCTATCTCGCTGAGCTGCTGCTCGCAAAGGGCTATGAGGTTCACGGCCTCATCCGTCGGGCTTCCACCTTCAACACCCACCGCATCGATCACCTGTACGTCGACCCGCACGACCCGAACGCGAAGCTGTTCCTGCACTACGGCGACCTGAGCGACGGCGCGCGTCTGGTTACGCTACTCGCCGAAATCAACCCGGATGAGGTCTACAACCTCGCGGCTCAGTCACACGTGCGCGTGTCGTTCGACGAGCCCGAGCACACCGCCGACACGACGGGAACCGGAACGATCCGCCTCCTCGAAGCGGTGCGTCTCTCTGGCATCGACACGAAGTTCTACCAGGCCTCGACGTCAGAGCTTTACGGTGCGACGCCGCCGCCGCAGAGCGAGACGACCCCTTTCTATCCGCGGTCGCCGTACGCCGCAGCCAAGCTCTACAGCTACTGGATCACGAAGAACTACCGCGAGGCGTACGACCTCTTCGCCGTGAACGGCATCCTCTTCAACCACGAGTCGCCCCGTCGTGGTGAAACCTTCGTGACCCGTAAGATCACCCGCGCGGTCGCGCGCATCAAGGCCGGCGTGCAGAAGGACCTCTACCTGGGCAACATCGACTCGATCCGCGACTGGGGTTACGCCGCGGAGTACGTGGAAGGCATGTGGCGCATGCTGCAGGTCGATGAGCCCGAGGACTTCGTGCTCGCCACCGGAGTCGGCTACACGATCCGGGACTTCCTCGAGACATCCTTCGGCCACGTCGGACTGGACTGGCAGGAATTCGTCAAGTTCGACGAGCGCTACCTGCGCCCGACCGAGGTCGACGCCCTCATCGGCGACCCGACGAAGGCCGGCGAGAAGCTCGGCTGGACACCCTCCATCGACGGGAAGCAGCTCGCGAAGCTGATGGTCGATGCGGACATCGAAGCCCTCGAAAAGGGACCCGAGTGGATCGACACCGTCACACTGTCGTCGTGGACGACCGAGCCCACCCTGGTTGCCAAGTGACAACCGCGACTGACGGCGTCACCTACACGCCGGGCGAGCTGGACCGCGACGCGACGTTCTACGTGGCAGGCCACCGAGGTCTCGTCGGATCCGCGATCGTTCGAAAGCTGGAGTCCTCGGGGTTCACGAACATCGTCGGCAAGACGTCCGCGGAACTCGACCTCAAGAACCGCGATGCGGTGTTCGAGTACATCACGGACATCAAGCCGAAGTACCTCGTGCTCGCGGCGGCGAAGGTCGGCGGCATCCTGGCGAACAGCACGTACCCGGTCGACTTCCTCAGCGAGAACCTGCGCATCCAGTCCAACGTGCTCGACGCGGCGGTCGCGAACGAGGTCGAGCGCGTCGTGTTCCTCGGCTCATCGTGCATCTACCCGAAGTTCGCCGAGCAGCCCATCCGCGAGGACTCGCTGCTCACCGGTCACCTCGAGCCCACCAACGATGCGTACGCGATCGCGAAGATCGCCGGCATCCTCAACGTGCAGGCGGTGCGTCGCCAGTACGGCCTGCCGTGGATCTCGGCGATGCCCACGAACCTGTACGGCCCGAACGACAACTTCTCCCCCAAGGGGTCACACGTGCTCCCGGCGCTGATCCGTCGCTACGACGAGGCCGTCAAGTCTGGAGCTCCGTCGGTGACGAACTGGGGGACGGGCACCCCGCGCCGCGAATTCCTGCACTCCGCCGACATGGCCGACGCCGTGCTGCACATGCTGGAGCACTACGACGGGCCCGAACAGTTGAACGTCGGCACCGGGAGCGATGTGACGATCCGCGAGATCGCCGAAACCATCGCGCGTGTCACCGGCTTCGAGGGCAAGACCGAGTGGGACACCTCGAAGCCTGACGGCACACCACAGAAGCTCCTCGACGTGTCGAAGCTGAAGGATGCGGGATGGACCGCGAGGATCTCCCTTGAAGAGGGCCTCGAACGCACCGTCGCCTGGTATCGCGATCACGTCGACGCGATTCGCGAATGAGGCCATGACGTTCCGCCACATCGTCCTCTTTCGCCTTCGCGACGGTGTCAGCGACACAGAGATCGAGGGAGCGCAGAAAACCCTGCGCTCCCTCGGCGATTCTCCACTCGTGCTTCACTGGCGAATCGCGCGATCTCTTGACGAGCGTAAAGGCACGATCCTGATCGAGGACGCTACCTTCTTGGATACCGAGAGCTTTCATCGGTTTCAGGACAGCGCGGCGCATCGGGCCGCAGGCGAAGCGATGGCTCGCATCGCCGACTGGTGGATCGGCGACTACGTCGCGTGATAGCGGGCGAGAAGACGGTGCACCAGATGCTGTGACCCCGGCCAGATGTCGGCAGGCAAGTCGTCGACGGCGAACCATGCGAAATCGATCGCCTCATTGCGAGGCGCCGGTTCCCCTCGCATCTCCACAACATACGACAGGCCGATCGCATGCTTGCGCGGGTCTTCGCCGAAGGGCGCACCCATTGTCGGGCTGAGCGCCGGCGGGAACCATTGATACACGTAGGCGGGCTGGGGGTCGAGACCGAGCTCCAGTTCAACCGTCAACGTGTCGTGAGCATGTCGCTGCAGCGCCTGCTTCAGCGTCTCGCCGCGCAGCACCCGCCCGCCAAGATGGCACCACACCACACCGAACGGCGACCGTCGCCGGATCAGGCCGACCTGGGTGCTCCCGTCGGTCACGCGGAATGACACGAAGTCCACGCAGGCGATCGGCATGGACTGCTCGATCAGGTCATACAGCGCGCTTGGCAGATAGCTCACCACCCCATCATGGGCGACGCCGAGTACCCATGAGCGCGTCGGCGTCGCGCTCACTCCTCGAGATCGCGTCGAGCATGATCGAAGGAGCAGTACACCCGCCGGGCAGATTGGCGGTACGCGGATCCCGCTTCGACCTCGGCTCCGCACTCCGCACACCACTCTGCGGCGGGCCCCCACAGCAACGCGTCCCACCAGGAGCGGCGTCGAGCGGGTTGCCTTCTTCGGGTGCGCACACGTGGTGCACGAGCAACGACAGTGTCAAACGGCAGACCAGCCATCCCCAGCTTCCCCAAGCTCCGATCGGCCTGCTCATCGGGTGGAGAAGCAGCCGAGCGTGGCGTCATGCTACTCCTGCACCGGTGCGACGGCCAGGGGTTTCGCGATCGGTCAACCGCGACCCACTAGCCTGTGAAACACATGGACTCCCTCAGCGCGCCGCTCACCCAGCAGGAGGCGAATGAGCTTGCCTCCGCGTGGCTGCAACGGCTCGCAGAGGGTCTCGCTGTTCGCTCCCTCATCATCAAAGGCCGCTCGCTCGCACATCACGGGCTGCGAGAGCCGCGCCTGTCCGCCGACATCGACGTGCTGGTCGAGCCGCGCCGATTCGACGACTTCTGCCGTGCGATCGCGGCGGCCGGCTGGCGGGAGCGCGACATCGGCTTTCTCGCGGGCCGCCTCCCATCGCACTCCAAGACCTTCGTGCACGCTGACTGGCCCACCGATCTCGATGTGCACGCGCAGTTCCCCGGCTTTCTTTCTCCCCCTGCGGACGTCTTCGAGGCGCTGTGGCAACATCGGGAGCAGATCCTCTGCGCACATGTCGAGTGCATGACCCTCGACCGCGTCGGCAGCATCCTCGTGCTCGGTCTGCATTCCGTGCGCAGCGCGCGCTCGCAGGTGCGTCATGACCGCGAATTGCAGCGTCTTCTCCGCATCCAGCTCAACCAGACTGACAGGTCCGCGATCACCGATCTCGCGCGTCGCACAGGCTGTGTGCGGACGCTGGGCCCGGTGCTGTTCCAACTGGGTGTGCACGCGGACCCCGGGCCGCACGAGTACGCACCCGGCGCGCTGGAGGACTGGCGACGCCGTACGGCGTTGAGCAGGGGCCGCCTTGTCTTCTGGTGGAGCATCCTCCGTGAGGCGCGTTGGCCGGAGAAGCCGGTCGTCATCCGTCGCGCCGTCTGGCCGTCGCGGGACGACCTGCTGCGGTCACGCCCTGATGTCGTGGACACCGCGTACGGCAGACTGCGCGGGCGCGTCGGACGGCTCGCGCGCGGCATCCACTCGTCTCTGCGGGCGAGCACCGCTGCTCGTCGGCGTGCGCGCGACGACACTCGCGCCTAGGGCGTGTCTCCTAACCGCTTCAGCCAGAGGGTGATGGCTCTCAGGACGGCCCCGCCGCGGTAGGTGAGCGCGAGCTTGTCGTAGCGTGTGGCGAGCCCGCGCCACTGTTTGTCTTC